>Ga0315289_10002207_pt1 | contig 30084 bp, 23 predicted proteins | sample YL17G11_40_MG_FD_203452 | JGI IMG/M metagenome (GOLD analysis project Ga0315289, IMG submission 203452) | Sediment microbial communities from Yellowstone Lake, YNP, Wyoming, USA - YL17G11_40 | ecosystem: Environmental > Aquatic > Freshwater > Lake > Sediment | place: USA: Wyoming | collected... | reverse complement strand
TCATCCCTACGACCCAAAAGATATGTACAACAATGAGGCGGGACGCCCATGCTACTTCTTGTCGCTCGTCTTGACCGGCGGGGCGTACCAGGCCACCCCCTCGTACTTCCAGGTCTTTGCGAGCTTGTCGATAAGCATCTGCTTCTGGGCCTCGTCCATCGTGAAGAAATACCGGTTTAGACTCTGCGACCAGAAGCGGTACACGGGCCGGGCGCCCGGCGGCTGACGTCCCTCGGGGTAAGCGAAAAACGCGATACTCTCGTATTTCCACACCTTGGACTGGGTGTCGATCAGCTTGTACTTCTCCTCCTCACTGATTGTGCAGAAGTGCTGTTTGGGACTCGCGGCACCGCCCGGTGGGGAGACCGAGGTGAAGTGATAGACCGGCACCGCGCTGCCGCTGGCGTCCAGGTAGAGATCGGCGGCCAAGCCCTGCCGGACCAGGTCGTTCAGGTCGAGCGGAGTGTTGGGATCGGTTGCCGGCGGTTTGGAGGACTTGTCTGCCCCGGGCGCAGGTCGCTGCGGCTGGTCGGAATCGGGCAACGAGGGCCGTGGGGCCGGCGTGCTGCCTTGCTTGGCCTTTGGATCGGCCGCGCCCATGGACTTGGTGTCTGCCTTGGGCGCCTGCGCGGTGACGGCGGGGTTAGAACGGCTCGTGTCCGGCTTCGTGACGCCTGCCGGGCCCTCTTTCGTCACCTGGGTCTGGCGTGGCTGGACCGCCGGCGTCTTCTCCGAAGCCGCAAACTTGGTGTCCGCCTTGGGTGTCTGCACGGCGGGGGCGGGATTGGAGCGGCTCGTGTCCGGCTTCGTGACGCCCGCCGGACCCTCTTTCGTCACCTGGGTCGGGCGTGGCTGGACCGCGGGCGTATTCTCTGGAGCCACAGGGCTTCCACAATCCACATTGGCGTCTTTCTGCTCGTTCTTATCGGCGGCGGGCTTGGTCGCGGGGACTTTGACGCGCGCGGGACGAGCGGCCGGCGGCCGGCTGTCCCGGATGGCCAGGCTGCGAAACCCTCCCGCGGCGATGATGACGAAGTCCTGCGTCGACGGCGTGTCGCACTGGCCATTGTCGTTTTGGCCCCAGGCCTCGACATGGCCGTCCGCCTGCAGAGCCAGATTATGGAAGGCACCCGCCGCAAGGGCGATGAAATCACTGCCCGCCGGTGTCCGGCACTGGCCCTCGTCACTCCGGCCCCAGGCGACGATCGTGCCGTCGGCCTTCAGCGCGAGGCTGTGCATCGAGCCGGCCGCGATGTGGACGAAATCATTGCCGGCCGGGACGTTGCACTGACCGTCGCCGTTACCGCCCCAGGCGACAAGGGATCGGTCCACTTTGAGTGCCAGGCTGTGGTAATAGCCTCCGGAAATCTCGGCATAATCGTGACCCGCCGGCACGTTGCATTGTCCATGCTCGTTCCAGCCCCAGGCTACCAGGGAGCCATCCGACCGGATACCCAGGCTGTGCCAGGTCCCGGCGGCAATGGCCAGGAATCTTGTCATCGGCGGCATGTTGCACTGCCCGCGCGAGTTGTTGCCCCAGGCGACGACCGTGCCGTCGGTCCTGAGGGCCAGGTTGTGGTAGCGCCCGGCGGCGATGGCGACGAAGTCGTCGCCCGCCGGCACGTTGCATTGCCCGTTCGTGTTTTCCCCCCAGGCCACGAGCGTTCCGTCGGCCTTCAGGGCCAGACTGTGGTAGCCGCCGGCGCAGATCGCCATGTATTCATCGCCCGGCTCGGGCTCGTACTGGCCGCCGAGGGACGTGCCCCAACTGGCGACCTGGCCCGGCTGACCCTGGCACACGAACGCCAGCGCAAGGATGAGCAGACATATCGCTCGCCCTTGCCCGAAATGTTTTCTGGTCATCATTTCATCACCACTTGGTCCAAACCCATACCCAGCTCGCCCGAAGCACCCATTTACCTAGAGATTATTGTACACGAATCTGTGGGGAAACACAAGAGCCGAGCCCTGATTTCCGCCCCTCGACGCACCCGGAAACTATGGACCGATAATCCGTGGGCCTAACTTAGTTCCACGGCCATAAGCAGGGCAGGAAGGCCTTTGCCGTAGTAGTCGGGCAATCTGCGCGTTTGGCGAAAGCCGTGCCTGGCAAAGAAGGCCAGGCCCGTCGCGTTGGCGGTGGACACTTCGAGCGTCACCCTCGTGCAACCGCGCCGGCGGACCTCTCCCAGGAACGATTGGAGCAATCGCGTGCCGACTCCTCTGTGCTGATACTCCGGCAACACGGCGATGCTGTCGATGTGCGCGCTCGGTGGGTCCCGCCACGTGTCGACCGGCCCGAGAACGTCACCAACCACCTGTGTCTCCCGGACGGCCACCAGAAAGAGGCTGTCGGCGTCTTGCAGGTAGAATTCGAAGTCACGCCGGTCGAGCATGTAGTAGTCGTAGTAATAGACGTTGAAGCACAGCCGCTCGATGGTCAGCAGGGCGTTCATGTCGCCCTCGCCGGCCTGTCGCACCTCTGCGGGACTATGCGTTTGTTCCTCCGGCTCCATGCGATCCTTCATCCGCCATGCGGCACTAGGGTTTGGGCGAAACCGAATCGAGGCGGATTTCCGGTTTCGCCCCATATTCTGCATATCGTTTGGCAACATCGCCGTGCACAGCGTCGTGCCGGTGGAGGCATAAGCGGAACTTCAGACGCAAGGGCCTATCCGGCTCGATCCTGTACCTCTCTTTCAGGTTGAAGGCCGCCCCGGCCCAGCCGTCATTGCGGCAATGCCAGTACGTCGGGTGCCGCGGATTGTCGGGGTGATCGAAGATCGCGATGCCGGCCCAGCGATCCTGGCTGACCGGACCCGACTGGTCGATCCAGTGTGCCTGCTTCTCGTGTGCTTCGCGCTCATTCCGATCGCCGTGGGAGTTGAGGATCTCGCCGCCGCCGTCAAACACCGTCATCGATTGGGCGACGCGGACCGCCAGGAATCCGAAGCTCGTCTGGCCGAGCGTGACCGGCATCGGGCCTGCGGGTGTGAACTCCAACTCGACATCAATCAGCCGGAAAGCCGGCTCAGCGCGATAGAAGGTCAGCGTGCGACGCTCGTTCATGATCGCCTGGGTCTTTTCCTCCGCGGAAGCGGGGGCCCGCAGCCACTTCACTTTCTGGACCAGTCGGCAAAAGACCGGGCCATCCTCCAGAAGCTCGAAGGACTCATGGGCGATGAGGCCGCCCTTTTCCGACCAGAAGTCGTGACTGTTCACATTAGCATGGGCGATCCAGATCGAGTAATGGTGAGCGTGGCTGCCGGTAGGGTCGTGCGGCTTGCCGAAATCCGTCAGGCCAACGCTATCGGGACCATTAACCGGGTACAGGAACGGCCGGCGGATCAGCGGCTCCGATGCGCCGGCGGCACCCAGGGGCGGCCCGACGTGATACCGTGTGACCAACTGGTAATTCTCGAGGATGTCCACGCCGCCGTCGAGCGGCTGCAGGGGGCGGACTTGCAGGCGGGGAAACCAGGGAAGGGGTGTGGCTCGACCCTCCGCATCAAAGGCCTGCAGATTCTGCGGCGGGAAGGGCACCTGCAGAAACGAACCGCGGCGCAGCACGCCGAACTGGAGCCGGTACCGGCAGACACCCTCCGTCGGGCCGTTCGCGACCCAACGGACCTGTCCGGCGACCCGGACCTCTTTCGGCACCTCATCCGGACGATATCCCCCGAGATAGCTGACGGTGGGGGGCGTCCCCGGCAGCAGCGGCCGCTCCTTGAGACGCGGCTGCGCCGAGGAGCTGAACTGCGCCGGGATCTCCACCTCGCCGGCGTTCGGCGAAAGCCGGAAAAGACGCAGAGATTTCCCATCCACGGTCCCCGGGATACCGGCGTCGCGCAGCGCTTGCGAGAAATCGACGAATGTGGAGACCGGCACTCCCTGGGCGCCATCCGGCAGCCCCCGCACTTCGATGATGATCGCGAACCACTCATGGGTGGATGTGTCCGTAGCGGCGGACGATGGCCCGGCCAAGGCCAGGCACAGCGCCGCGAGGGAGAGAAGGTCGAAGCGGCGTCTCATAGATCGGACTCGAATAAAGCGGCGTCTTTCAGTTTCGGCAGGGATTTCTCGGTGAACTTGATGATCTCGTTCATCATGTGAACCGATTCGCACGGGTATCTGCCGACGGCGGTTTCGGCCGAGAGCATGACGAAGTCCGTGCCGTCAATGATCGCATTGGCGACGTCGGCCACCTCGGCGCGGGTGGGGCGGGTGCTTTCGGTCATGTGTTCGAGCATCTGGGTCGCGGTGATGACGAATTTACCCGCCGCGTTGCACTTTTGGATGATCTTCTTCTGGACGATGGGGACTTCATAGATCGGAAGCGTCACACCCATGTCGCCCCGAGCGATCATAACGCCGTCGGCGGCGTCGATGATCGCGTCGATCTTCCGGATTGCCTGACGGCTCTCGACCTTGGCCACGATCTGACAACGGGGCAGGTTCGGTTTGACGATTTCGACTGCTTCACGGACATCGTCCGCGTCCCTCACGAAGGAAAGGGCAATGTAATCGACCTTGTGCTGTAGCCCGAACCGGATGTCCTCCTTGTCTTTTTCGGTCATTCCCTGGAACGCCAGATTGGCGCCGGGCATGTTGATACCCTTCCGTTCCTGGAGGATTCCGCCTTCGATCACGGTCGCCCGGATGCTGCCGGCATGCACCTGGTCGGCGCGCAGGGCGAGGTTGCCGTCATCGAGGTAGATCATCTGGCCGGGCTTGATCCGGCGCAAGTCGCCCACGTAGTCGAACGGGATCGTCTTGGGGCCCTGGGCCTGCATGTCGTTCGTCAGCCAGACGGTGGACCGGGTATTCAGGACCTTGGCCTTCTCGCCGCCGAAATGCCCGACCCGGATGCGAAAGCCTTCGAGGTCCTGCATGATGCGGATATGGCGTCGGTACTGCTTGTTGATCCGCCGGATGAAGTCCACCGATTCCCGATGCTGCTCGTGCGTGCCGTGGGAGAAGTTCAGCCGGACCACGTCCAGTCCGGCACAGGTCATCTTCCGCAGCATGGTGTAGTTGTTGCTGGCCGGTCCCAGCGTGGCGACGATCTTCGTTCTCGGCATGCGGCCCAACTCCTGTCGTAAGCATTCGCTTGCTTCGGTTATGCCGCCAGCAGGATACCACGCGACGCGCGGCAAGTCCACGCCGCGGAGGTTGAAGTGTAAAGTTTGAAGTTTGAAGTCAGACACGCTCCGGCAACTTCAAACTTGACACTTCACACTTCAAACCCGACACTCGCAGCAGAGGCGCCCAGTGGTTGGGGCCATGACTGGCAAGGAGTAGAAAGCTAATGGTCGAAAAACGTATTCGGTCGATTGCTGTGATGACGGGCGGGGGGGACTGCCCGGGGCTCAACGCCGTAATCCGAGCGGTGGTCAAGACCGCTATCAACAAGTACGGGCTGGAGGTCTGGGGCATCCAGGACGGGTACCTGGGCCTGATCGAGAACCGGATGAACCGCCTGGAGTACAACGACGTCAGCAACATCCTGACCGTCGGCGGCACCATCCTGGGGACGAGCAACGTCGCCGATCCGTTCCGGTTCGCGCTCCAGGGCAAGGGCGGGATGCGGTATAAGGACGTCTCGAACGATTGCCTCCGCGTGCTCGAGGAGCGGGGCATTGATGCGCTCGTCTGCATCGGGGGCGACGGCACCATGGCGACGGCGGCCCAGTTCGCCAAGAAGGGCCTGACGATCATGGGGGTGCCCAAGACGATTGACAATGACCTGTACGGGACCGACGTCACGTTCGGCTTCGACACCGCCGTGACGACCGCGACCGAGGCGATCGACAAGGTCCACACCACCGCCAGCTCGCACCATCGTGTGATGATCGTCGAGGTGATGGGCCGGTACGCCGGCTGGATCGCCCTGCATGCCGGCGTCGCCGGCGGGGCCGACGTCATTCTCATCCCGGAGCTCCCCTATACGCCGATGAAGATCTGTGAGTGTGTCCTCGGACGTTCCCGCCGGGGCAAGCGGTTCAGCATTGTCGTCGCGGCGGAAGGAGCCAGAGCGAAGGATGGGCAAATGGTCGTCCGCAAGCGGATTGCCGGCAGCCCGGACCCGATCCGCCTGGGCGGTATCGGACCCAGACTGGCCGACGAGATCGCCGGATGCACCGGTCTGGAATGCCGGGCGGTGATTCTCGGCCATGTCCAGCGAGGCGGCACCCCCACGCCCTACGACCGGATATTGGCGACGAACTTTGGCCACACGGCCCTCGAGCTTCTCCTGAAAGGCCTGAAAAACCATTTGGTGGTGCTCAAGGACGGTCAATACTCCAGCATCCCCCTGGCCCGCGTGGCGGGGCGGATCAAGACCGTCCCGAGAAATCACGGTCTCATCCGGGCGGCGGTCGCCGTAGGCACCAGCTTCGGCGTATAAAATCCCTCTCCGCAGTGTTTCCGCGCGCGCCCTATTTCCGGCATTGTGGTGTTTGCTTGTAATCTTGATCCACCACTTCACTTTTTTTGCGCGTCGGCTTAAGGCACCCGCAGGTCCTGTCGATAAGGCGGATGTGTCCGATGAGCCTCAAAGGCTCATAATAGTGGAGATGTAGACTATGCAATACTATCCAGGTGGTGGTGCTCTGCGCAGCGACGCCTTGCGGCAGAGCGCGAATCAGTTCCGATTCGATCTCACGGAAGAACAAAAACGGCTGTGCGATTGGGTCGCCCAGCAGGCGCGCACGGGGATCCGGCACATCCGCTACGAAGAGGCGACCGCAGCCCTGGACCTGCACAATGAGCAGCTCACCCGGATGCTGCGGGACATGCGGGAGCGGCTGGACGAGATCCATGAGATGGTGGAAGCACCCATCGTGAATACGCAGGCGCCGTATTTCGAGGTCCCGGTGCAGGCACGGCATATCTGGGAGAACTACCGCCGGGCCGAGCAGGAGGTGGAAGGCAATTCGCAGGCGGGCAGTCGCGAGCTGGAGCTGGTTCAAAGCTGAGACTGCTGACTGCGCCTGGCGAAGATCGTGTAGGTAGAAGAGAGGGTTAAGATGAACTGCACGAAGACTAAACCCGGTCTACTGCAAGAGCAGCCGATCAGTTGCTACCGAGTCTGGATGAAGCCCAAGGCGGTGAAACCGCTAGATCGACGCGGCCACACGCTGCTGCGGCAATTCCTGCTGGGGCCGAAGAACGGCTTGAAATAAGGGGAGGGCTCCCGCGCCTCACCGGGGCGATTGTGCCGGCGTTTCTCCTGGGACTTCGTACGCTCCCACGTCGAAAGGCGGCCGCCGCGCTGTGCCGCTGAAGTCCTGCGACGGCGCCAAATCCGGATCGGCGCGGCCCACCAGAACGGAGTCGGGTTTCGGCAAGTAGTTATGCTCCGCCGGAGCGACGAACACCTCAGCGAGATTGCCGCCCTCCACAAAACGGCTCCTGTCGACGCTCACGCCGGCTAATCGGCCTGATATGAAGTTGGCGCTGAGCCTGTGGGCGTCGACGCCGGAGACATCGAGGGCCGTCGATCCCGGGCAAAACACGGCGTTATTGCCGAAGACCATGTCCGTCGCCTTCGACCAGCGGATCCGCACGCCCACGGGATGATTCACGATCGTATTGTTCACGATCCGGACGTTTCGCACGTGGGGCACGGCCGCGTGCGGGGCGGCGGTGATGCCGGAGATCGTGCAGTCGAAGATGACGTTGTTCCGGATAATGGCGTCGGAAACCACCTGAATCCCCTCGCCAGCGTTCCAGATCTTGTTGCCCTCCACGATATTCACGGCCGGACCTCCGCCGTAGACGAAGATCCCCGGATACCGGGTCGTGATGTTCGTGTCGTGGATCACGTTGTTGCGGATCGTGTTGTTGTACGAGCCGTACTTGACTTCGATGCCATCGTTGCCCCCGCTGCCCACGCCGCGCAGGTGGTGAATATGGTTGCCCTCGATGAGACTGTTCGTCGTGATGCACCCGCCGTCGTGGCAGCCGATGTACATGCCTTCGCCCTCCGTGGTTCCGTTTTCGCGCAGGCCGGTGTGATGGATGTGGTTGTTCCGCAGGATGAACGCGTCGCAGTTGCCGCTGTTCATCGTCAGCGCGTTGTTGGTGGTCTGGCAAATCTCGCAGTTCTCGAAGGTGACGTGGTGGCCGCGAATGAAGCGGACGCCGGAACTGCCGCCCTGGAAGTGCAGCCCGCGCACGACCAGGTAGCAGCAGTCCACGAACTCGACGTTGTTGTATCGGTTGCCGGCGGCAGGGCGAGTCAGCACCGGCTCCTGCCCGTCGACGGCTCGGATGGTGATCGGTTGCTCCGCCGTCCCGTGCACCGTGACGGCCCGCCGGCCGGTCTGGGAGTAGACCCCGCCGGCCAAAACCAATTCGTCCCCTGGTTTCAAGGCGTTGGCGAGCCGCTCGAATTCCTCGTCCTCCTGGGCGACCGTCGGCCGGAGTTCAAAGACTGCCCCCAGACCCTGTGAGGCACAATAACTGCACAGCAGCAACACGAGGTAGCCAAATCCTCTGTTCATCTGATTCTCCTGCTTGAGACGGTCGAGTCCACTCGACTCACGGCAACGGCTCTAATACTATGATCTGGTGGGGCGCTGAACTCAATCGCAATCGTCATCATTTTCCGCCCTATGCAAGAAAGAGGGAAGACAGTAGGATCGAGTCGATGGCGGAAGGTGCCTGGAAATCCCGTTTTCGCCCGCGCTGGCTGATGCTGACTTTGCTGGTCGCCGTGGTCGTGCTCGGACTCACCCATATCCCGGGTCAGCGCATACCGCGCGTGCTCCAGGTGCATTATCTCGACAAAGCGGAGCACGTGACGGCCTACGGCCTGATTGCGGGATTCTTCCTTCTTTCCCTCAAGAAGCCGGTGTGTCCGGCGGCGCCGCTGATCGGGCTGGCGATGTTGGCCGCGCTCGGCGCCTTGGACGAAGCGACGCAGCCTCTTGTCAACCGGATTGCCAGTGTCTCGGACTATATCTGCGACCTGATCGGCGTGGCCATCCCCGGCATGGTCCTTCTGGTCGGCAGACTGTCGCGGTTTTTTGCTGCTCTGCGGTGAAAGCAGAGAGCAATCCGCGAAGAATCGGGGAGAGAAAAGAATTCGCCCGCCGGACGGCCGATCTCAGGTGCGTGACCTCCAACTCGTTTTTCGGGCGGATTATTTGGCGGGGGCCGATTCAGTCCGTACGACATCAGCTCGGAGGGCGGCCAGGCAGCGCGGGCAGAGCAACTGTCCGGAGTCGATACGCCTGAGGTCTGCCATGGCGACGTCGATGGCCCCGCAACATTCGCAGGCTCCGACTGCCAAGGGTGGATTCGAGGCTGGAGGTGCTGTGCTCTCTATCTCGCCGACCTGCGCATCGCTCTGTGGAGCAGCCGGCTCTTCGTCCTCTATCTTCGGCCCGTTGTCCGGCACCCTCGGTTCCGGGCTTTGGGCCATCTGCGCCAGCTTCGCCTCGGCCCCGGCCCGCGCCTTCGTCTCCGCCTCGATCTTGACGTTCGCGGTCTCCACGAGTTCCGTGAAATAGCGGACCTTGTCCAGGAACTGTGCTTTGAGCCTCTCGATCTTCTCCGTGCTCTCCAATCGGATCTGTCGGACGGCGTTCTCCTGGACGGCGTGCTCCCACATCTCGAAGGCGATCTTCTCGGCGGTTTCCCGGTCGGCCGCCGCGGTCTTCTCGCCATTGAGCTTCAACGGCCGGGCCTTGGCTTTGTCCTCGCCCGGCAGCTCTACTCGCCACCACCAGCGATCCGCCCGCCGATAGAACTCGCCGGGCAGAGCGATTTTGGGACCCTCCAGAGAGGAGTTCTCCGCCGGGGCCGGCTCATTCAGATCCTGTACCTCCAGGCTGCCATTCTGCTGAGGGTCCGGCTGCCCATTCGCGTTGCGCTCGGGACAGGCTTTGCCTCGGCGGGGATTCTTCCCGGCGGCCCCTTCGCCGTCGTTATCATTGACTCGCTTCTTCTTGCGTCGCTCCGCCATAGTTGCCGGATTCCTCGGCGAAGGTGGCCACGTAGCTGTTCGTAGCGTTGGATGTGAGGGTCATCATGGCGGGATTGGTCGGCTTTCCACTCCGCGTGGAGTCGGCGGCCGTGCAGGTGATCACGAAGGAGACCTGACCGTTGACGGCGGAAGCCGAGACGATCCCGTACGCTTCATGCGAAAAATAGCTCCCGTCCAGATCATTATCGGTGATTCCGATGGTCGAGAGGCTCGGCCTGTTCGTAAAGGTGCCCTTCTCGGCGGCATAGGCACGCAGCGCACAGGCGATCGTGCCCATGGCGGCCTTGCCTTCGGACCACTTCGACGAATCGATTCGACCACTCATCAACGGCACGGCCACCGCGGCCAGAATCCCGACGATCAAAACAACTACCATCAACTCGCCCATTGTGAAGGCTCCGTTGCTTTTCATGCAACACCTCCCCAGAACGAACTCCTCGCGCCAACGATACTCCCGCCCTCCCGAAGAGACTCAGTGGACGGTGGGGCACGCTGGTACCAGCGCCGTTGTTGTCGTATCGGCTGCTTAAGACCGTGACTTTATGTGTCGTAGGGCCGTCCGGCCGACGGCCGGCGCTGCGGCCCGGCTTCTCGGTGTCCTTGCCACGGCTTCGACAGAGTGCGATCCCGGGGTATCGGAATTGGGCGGCGGCGTGTCCGTGGCCGACAGCGTCGCTTCCTCGCCCGCGGAAGGAATCTCGAGATTCAGATCGCAGGGCGCTTCGGGGGCGGCCAAGCCGACCCTGGCTCGATCGCTCTCGCGGCCCTTTGTCTTGGGGAGGTGGTCGTCGTTCGGCACAGCATCACCGGCAGTTCGGCTCTCTGTCGCCGCGGGGCGTGGCGTGGCCAACGGCGCGGAGGCGAGCACACTGCCGAAGAGCTCCGACAGGTCCTTCTGGATTCCCCGTCGCGACGTGCGACCGCTGACAGGCTCCATCGGTGCGGCGCCTCCCAGGATCTCGGCGGCCACCGCTCGGTACTCTCTGGCGCCCCGGCTCCGGGGCGCATACTGCAGAACCGACTCGCCCGCGCTCGGCGCTTCGCAAAGCCGGACATCGTTGTGAATCACGGCCTCGAAGATGAGGGAGCCGAAAATCTCGCGCATCTGGAGTTGAATCTGTTTGCTCAACGTGGTCCGGTCTTCGACGAGCGTCAGCAGAATCCGCAGGTTCTCGGCGGAACACGGGTGAAAACGTTCCCGAATCAGGCGGATGGTCTCCAGGACCCGCCGCAATCCTTCCAGGGAATAGTAGTGGGCCTGGACGGGGACGATCACGTCGCTGGCGGCGACCAGCGCCCCGATAGTCAGGACCCCGAAGGAGGGCGCGCAGTCCATCACGCACACGTCGAACTTCTCCCGGACCGACTTCAGCAGGCCGCCCAGAATCAGCTCCCGGCCGGCGGTTCGCGCCAGTTCCACGTCCGCACTGGCCAGCATCACGCTGGACGGCGCCAGGGTCAATCGCGGCATCGCCGTCGGCACCAGAACGTCCGCCAGTTTGACCCCGGGGCACGTGGCGGCCTCGTACACGGTCTTTTCCAGATTGTCCGGATCGAGACCAAAACCGAGGGTGGCGTGGGCCTGCGGATCCAGGTCGAGCAGCAGCACGTTTCTCTGCTGCTCCGCCAGGGCGGCGGCCAGATTCACGGCCGTGGTGGTTTTCCCGCAACCGCCTTTTTGGTTGACAACCGCGATTGTCTTCATAATGCGACGACCCTCTCTTCTGGTGCGGATATCGGTCGGAGCGGGAGTCGTCTTTAGCGCCTGAGGGTCGAAAAGTCGGCCGAGGGCACACCTTCCGGACCCTGCTTGGGAGGACCGTCGGCCGTCGGCGCCGGCCCGAAGGGCGCATAAAAAAGCCGCGGATGAGGGCGCGGCTCCAGGAGAAGGCTTTTTGGTTTCGAGCGCCGGCCTTACAGGAGGCAGCGCCGGCGGAGCCAGCCCGCGAAGCACGCGCCCACGCCGCCGAGCAGGAGGGCGCCGGGGGCCGGAACCGCCATGAGGATGTCCTGATGACGGTACTGGGGATCGCCGGCATGACCGACCCCATAGACGTTCAAGACGCGCACGTTCCCCACGTCGGTCCAATGGGCGGCCTGCGCCGCCGTGTAGAAGGTATCCTGAAGCGAGCCGTTGCCCCAGGTCTTGCCTGCTTCATCCTCGAGGTACCACATCACGTCCTGGAGGGCTTGGGCCGAGCTGGACCGACCGGCGCCGGGAGTGTAGTCATAACCGGCCAGGGTGCCGGCCTGGAAATTCGAGTACAAGTAGGCCGTCCTGGGATCCAGAGGATCGCCGCCTCCGGGCCCGGCGGGTCCATTATTCGGGCCGCCCAGCAGGACTTCCGTGTTGAGCTGCACGTCGTAGGTCGAGCCCATCGAGATATACTCCGTCTTCTCCATGCAGAAGCTCTCGAAAGGGCCGATCAGCCCCGTCAAGGTGCGGAGGTCCGCATTGGGGGTGACCGTGAATTCGCCGCCGGAGCCGGAGTAGTAGCCGGACGTGCGGGTGATGGTGATCGAAGGGGCCGCCGAAGCCAGGCCCGTTAGGAAGACACAACTCAGCAGTACACTGCAACCGATCCTGAACATGGCACCATCCCCCATTACGTCGACCCCTGGCGCTGGAATACGCCGCGAGAATTGTGGCGGCAGCCCCCGTGGGTGGTTCCTGCTGCCCCCAGCAACGATTCTCTACAAATAATACCCGATATGAAAGCGGCTGCCAAAGCGACGGGATCGGAAAATGTGCATGGAGACCCTGTATGTCGGTCAACGGGCGCCGGCGGGCCCCGGGGGCGGGTTCTTATCGGAGGACGGTGGGGCGGTGTTTCCGGGCGGCGGATTTTCTGCGGGCCGGATTTGCACCCCGGGGAAAATCTTGCCATGCTTTGTGCAGATGAAACGCTATCTCTGAACTCCTTCTCCTACTCCTACACCAGGGGAAACAGGCTGCCCGACTCGGGTTCCCGGACGCGGGGCTTCGCGTGTGGGATTCCTTGCCAAGGACAAAGGGGCGCCGGTTTCCCTCTTTTTATGGACTCACGAGGCGTGGGCCAGGTAGCAGAGGCCCGCAACCAACGCCGACAAGAGCGACAGAACCAAACCTGCCAGCAGCGCGATAGCCACGGGGCGATCTTGGACCAGGCCCATCCAGAACCATTGCCGGACGGACAGGCTCTCGGACGGCCGACGGTCCGGACGGCGCGGCCCTGTCTCCTGCGGCCAGGGCGTGTAGGCATCCGGTTCCTTCGTATACGGCATCCCCGGACGGCCGGGGGCACTCCTTCCGTGGTGTAGTCTCCTCCCTTCTGTGTCCTGTGGTCTCGGCAATTGGGGCGACCGAGGACCGGCGCAGGCAGAGAGCGGTCGTCCGGCCTGCGTTGGCGGCGGGACCGGGGATGAAGACTCGCGGCGTTGTCTCCGTTGCAGGGCCAGAGCGCCTACGTCGGCTTCCTTCACGAGGCAGTGCGGTCCCTCCCGGAATTCGTGGAGCAGGCCTTTTTCCAGCAGGGCCTTGATCTGGTCTTCGTTGGTGTTCAGCGTTTGGGCCGCTTCCTGCAGCGTACAGAACATATGGCTCATTTCTATCTTCTCCGTTTGGCAAGCGTGCGAAGCATACCTGACAATCTCTTCGGCGATTCGACTACCTGACTGTAGAGCGCGGGAGCGGGGCGGCGGCCGGTCCGCGGAACCGCCCGTGTCGTCAAGGCACATGACTATTGGAATAGACGACAGGCATCTTTGCGCACATGGCGATAATCTGGTGCATGCTGATACTGCTGAGGCAGGCCCGGTCGATGCAGGAGGGACCCAAGAAGGGATGACCCCCTGTAGGAAGGCCTGATTCAGACGGGTGTCCGAACGACATACGTGGCGTTGGGGGCCCGGACGCGAACCGAGAGTCAACGTGGCTGGGGCGTTTGGGGCAGGGTGACAAACAGGACGGAGGCTGGCGGTGGATGCCAGCCCTTGGACGGGGATGAAGGAATCCCAACGGCGAAGGACCGCGTTGGGGACCCCGAGCCCGGGAACGCCTTTGAAGTCTTTGCAGAGACTTCAAGCACATGAGGCCACGGACTATGCTGCGTATTCGGATCGACGGCCAAGACGTAGAGACGACGCCCACCCTGCTGGCGAAGCTGGTGTTCGAGGGCAAAGTGGACCAGCGCAGCGCCGCGAAGCTGCCCGGTGGGACGGCCGAGCAGCCTCTGGAGCAATCCCTCGGATCGCCCCATTGCGAGGCCCTGACGGCCGAACTCCACCGGCGTCTCCAGATGATGTGCTCGATGGACTCCGCCGCGATTGACGTGCAGGAGCTTTGCACCCGGGTGGAAGGCCTGTGCCAGTGGCGGTGGGGGAATTCGCCGGTGGCGGCCCGCTTCTTCTGGGCCGCTGCATGGCTCAATGAGCTGGTGGACCGCGCGAAAAACGCGGTCGAGTTTTACGATGCTTTCCTTCTCATGCCCTGCGGCGAGAGCCACCTGCGTCGCTTGGCCTTGAACAACCGGGGTGTGCTGCGCATTCAATTGGGCCGGCTCGATGGCATTCAGGACTTGGCGCGGGCGGCCATTCCGGATTTCGGATTTCGGATTTCGGATTGCGGATTAGGGGCCACGGATCAGGGATCGGCGATTAGGCGGCTGACCCCTGACCCTCGATCCCCTGCCTTTGACGCGAATCCGCAATCGGCCGGGCTGCCGACCGCGTGCTTCAATCTCCTGAATCTCATCAATTCCTCTTTCGGTGCGGCCGACCTCCTGCACGCCGTCGATGAAGAGTTGGCGGACTATTTCTCCCGGCTTCCCGAAGACCTCCGAACGTGGTGGCTGGGGCAGTCCTCCGCGCCGGACGATCCCGACTCTCGGGAGGAGCCGTCCGATCCGTCGCCGGCGGGCACGGGCCAGGACCTGCTGATTCTGCGGGATCCGACCTACCGGCAGCTCAACTCGCTGGTGACACGCCTGTCGGCACAAGCACGCGGGTTGGCGCCGGACAGCCGCCGCCCGCTGGGCCATGCCTCTTCCGTATTTCGCCAGCTCTCGCTCTGGGATTGCCGGCTCAACGGAGACCGTCCCACTCAGGAGGAGGTGATTCACAGCGGGGACCGGCACGAGCGCTATGCCGAGGCGGCCAGCCTGCTCTTGAGCGACGACATACCGTCCGTGCTCGCCGGGCCGGAGAACCCGCTGGCGCGGGTGGAGCAGTCCGCCCGGGAGGAGCTGGCGGTGATCGAGAGCCACCTGGCCTCGGGCCAATACGAGCTTGCCAAGTCGCGCTTACACGTGCAGCGGAAGATTCTGCTATCGCTCAACGCCCGCGGCGGGCTGGCCGCCGTACTGGCACGCGTGGAGGAGCAACTCGAACGAGTCGCGGCCCTCGAGGCGCAAGGGGAGCAACTCAGGTTTCAGCAGGCGTGCGCCGGGTTGGTCGCGGAAGTCCAGGAGTTCTGCACGCTCACCGATGCGTGCCAGGCACAGAGCAGGCTGGCGGATTTGCAGCGTCGCTTGCAGCAGTCCAGAGCCCACTCGCCGCCGCAGGCCGGCGTCGAAACCGCCGGCTTGCTCGATGAGCTCCAGACCCGCCTTCAGGGTCACATGGACGGGCTGAAGCAGGCCCGGATCGAGACGCTGATGGCGGAGCCGCTGCAACACGTGCGGGAGAACCGGCCTGCCGACGAGACGGTCCCGGTCCCGGATTCGGTGTACCAGGCCCTCGCCCGGTGCCAGCTCTACGATCCGCAAGGCCGGATCGAGGACTGGGCCGCCTGGGAGGAGCAGCTTGATGCCCACCAGGCGCAATACCACGCTCACCGGGCCTTGTCCACCCTGCAAGCCGGCCTCGGCTCGTGGGATCAGGTCCAGGACGATTTGGCCGAGGCGCTGAGGTACGACCCCTCCTCCTGGCTGACCGTGTCTTCGTTGTTTGGATGGGGGACTGACGACGGCGCAGGGAAGGATGCGCACGGGGTGAATCTGCCGGCCGCCAACTACCAGCCGCCCTTCACAACCGAGCAAGCCGGCCTGCTCCTGGAAAGGGTTTTCCGCCGGTTTGGCGCCGACGCACGCAGAGGCACGCTCCTGTGGCGGTATGTGGAGATGACGTTGTCGCCCGCCTTGGCCGGGGGAGATGCCGAGACCCTGGCCCAGACGCGTCTTCTGGCCGAGAAGTGTCTGGATTCCTGGCCGGCGGCATCGCCCGAAGCGCCGGGACGCGCCGATCCGCGTCATCCGGTGAATCGGTTCCTGGAAGCCTGTGAGAAGGCCCGTTGCCTGGTCGAGGCCGAGCACTTGCTGGACGCCCGGCCGCCCCGGCTGGAGGAGGCGAAGCGGCACCTGGCCGGCATCCTGCAGTCGGGGGTCGAGACACGCGATCAACTCCGACGTATCGTCACGGGGTTTTATCTGGCGCAATGCCGGGAAAAGGACTCGCCGTCCGTGCAAAGGCAGGTCTTGGCCGATCTGGAGGCCTGGGTGAAAGCCGTGCCTCCGGAGGCCGTGCTCCAAATGCGGGGGCGGGAGATCGTCGAGGAGACGGAGAAAGTGAGGGTGGCGGCGGCCGAGCGGTCTGCGTCGAGCCTTTGTCAAGCGCGACCGGAGGAGCCGGCGGCGAACGAAACGGGACGCGGGTTATGGGCGGAGAGCTGGGGCGGTCGTCATCCCCGACCGACCCAGGACGAAAACACGAATGCAGGAAAGGAAGCCTGAACCTCCCCGTACGATCGTGGAGGTACGGCCTTAGGTAGGATGCTATGAACGCACTACTTTGCAGTACCATGTGGATCGGGGCCCTGGTCGCGGCGCAAGCGGCCGAGGGACCGGGCTCCGCACCGGCTCCGCAACGACCGGAGCCCTGTTATATTGTGATTGCGGTGGATGTCTCCGGCAGCATGGAAAGCAGCGACAGCGGCGCACCCGGTCCCGCCGGCCGAGGGTTGACGCTCCGGGACGAGGGGCAACTGATCTTTCTCCAGTTGCTGCCCTTCCTGCGGTCCGAGCTGTACCTCGGCGTGACTCACTTCTCGGATCGCGTGCGGTACTCCCTGCCCAGCCGGGAGACCGGACCCCTGCTGCCGTGGGGACAGACGTTTCTGAACGAATCGGCCTGCCGCAACCTGGTGAGACCGGCGGAACTCGAGGTGACTTCCCGCTCGGAGGTGGCCGAGGGCCTGAGCTGGGCCTCGGAGCGGATCCAGGCGGCACGGCAGCAATATGGGCCGGGTCCGGCCAAGCTGATCTTGCTGAGCAATGGCGATCCGCGCGACAGCCTCCGCGAGAGGGAGCGCGGCCGCGGTCCGCTGCTGAGCACGGCCAAGCGGTTTGCCGAACAGAAGATCGAGATCTACCCGGTTCTGATGAACGAGGCGGCGTTCCGCGCCGGAGGCCGGCGTTCCGCGCTTTCCAGCGGGGAAGTGGCCGTCGAGGACTTGATGCATTCGATCGCCTTGATGACGGGGGGCAAAGTCTATCAGCTCGCGCCGGAATTGGGTTTCGTGGACATTCTCCTGGACGTCTTCGGCCTGGGCACCCGGATCGGCCAGGATGTGGTCGTCAGTCGGCACGATTGGGCGATCGTGGCCGTGGGGACCCCGCTGGAGTCGATTGCCGTGCGGTCGTCTAACGCCCGTGGCGCGGCGGTCCGCGCGCTCGCTCTCGACGCCCGGCTCGAGACGACGGCCGGGATTCGGTCCAGCCTCATCTCGTCCGCTGGGTATCGGGCGATGGTTCTGCGCCGGCCCGGCGCCCGGGATCTCGTCGATCGGTTCTGGCAGGGACAATGGACGCTCGACCCTGCGGACCAGAAACTGCCGTCCGCCGTGCGTCTCTACCGCATCCCGGATTCCATGATCCAATTGGAAATGGCGCCCGCCTTGCCCTGGTGGCTCAACGAGCAGGTGCAGTTGCGAGTCTTTCTGCTCGATCGGCATAAGGAGGCGCCGGAGTCTCAAGGCGTCCCGCCGTCCGACGACGGGCGAGGCTTGTCCATCTACGTGAAGGCGACCTTGGCCGACGGAAAGGGCGCGTTCGTGGCCGATAAGGGCCGCTGGATTACCCCCGGCCGGGTCTATGAGACGGAAGCCTTCATGGTGCGAGCGCCGGGATTGTACAAGCTGACAGGCGAGTTGCGGCATGCCGTGACCGATGCCAATGCTCCCCTCCTGCGTTTCGCGAGCGATGTGTACGTGCATCCCGAGTGCGTGGTCATGGAAGTGGTGAGCGCCGCCACGAACGACGTGCTCCGGGTGGTGCCCCCGACCGCGACGAAGCTCCATCTCGATTCGCAGGGCGGGCAGGAAGTGTACTTCCGCATCTCCGGTAAGGGTGAATTCAAGGTCGAGCCGATGTCGGGCGTCCTTCACCTGGAACCGCTGCCGCAGACCCAATGGGTCCTGCGGAAAGACGACAACGGCAATCTAATCACCGCTCCCATTCCCTTGATCGAGCGTGAGGAACGGCTGACGGGCGCGGTCGAAGTGGAGGTCCGGACGTTTGCGGGCGTTCGTCACATTCGTCTGCCGCCGTTCGAGCTGACCTACGCGCCGGCGCTGACGCGCCTCACCTGCACTTTTACGGACTCGCGCGAGGCGCTCTGGGTGGGCGAGTTACACCGGCAGTTGCTGCTTGTCTCAGCGTTTCCGGTTTTCGACCGGTACCGGAACCAGACCCTGGATCTTTTCCCGGGGGCCCTTTCCGGCGCACGGATCCGGACCATCGATCTGCGTTCCGGGACAACGCAAGTGATGAGTCCCGACAACCGGCTGCTGGAGCGGCCGCAGCCGGGCGGCGCGGAGGGCCGGACAGTGACCGCGACGTACTTCGTCGAATCCACGGTTCCGGTCCCGCCCGCAGACAAATGTGAGATCGACCTGAGCGGGACAATCGAGAACCTGCAGGGGGCGGTCAAGACCTACGCCGTCGTCGATCCGGTGGCCAAGGGGCTGTTCGAATGGATTGTGACGCAGGGAGACGGGGGGCCGCGACAGGGGCCGATCGCGGACACCCTGTTCTGCGGTGAGCCGATCCGGTTCTTTGTGGTATGGCGGCCGGATCAGAACGTGTCGGCGGTCCGCTTTGAAATCGCCGGGCCGGACGCGGCCGGCTCTCTCTTTGTCGACATGCCGGTGGCCGCCGGCGCTAACAAGGTGCAGCTCGAGCAGGTCGTGTCCGGCTTGACGCCGGGCCAGGTGCTGCCGGTCTACGTGCATGTGACGATGCAGCCCGCCCCGGCGGACCGTGCGGTGCAGATCAAGCTCAAAGGTGGGCAATTCCGCGCGGAGGATCGAAGAATTGTCCTGACGGACTTGACCGTGGGCGGCGGCACACCGGCGGATATCCCCGGTTACCTGTGGGAGCCGGTACAGGTCCCGCTGGAGGCACTGTTCCGCGGCTACAAGGCCGACGACCCGGGCCACAATGCCGCCATCGAGCAATTCAAGAAATCGTGTGTGGTGACGGTCACCTCCCGAAGCGACGTGAAGAAGATTACGGACGCGATCGAATGGACGTCGCTGACGCCGGCGGAAGGAGCGGCGCGGACGTGCCGGCTGATCGGGCACGTCATGTGCACGCCCGAGGTCCTGGGCCGGCTCTCCATCGAGCTGAACGCCGAGGCGCCCCTCGTGCGCGGGGCGGCCGGACCGTCGTCGCAGCGCGCGTTGGCTCACGTTCTGGCGAAGGAGCCGCGCCTGGCGATCGCCGTCAGCAGGCTCAGACCGGGCGGCGAGGAACCGGTCTTCGATTCCCGCAACTGGGCCAAGGGCCAGAGCAGCGGGTCCCCGCTGGCCACTCGTCTGTCCACGCGTCTGCGGGTGGACGTTCAGAGCAGTGGCTGGGTCGCCACGGGGCAAGCGCAGCCGTGGAAGACCACCTTGCGGCTGCTGCGGCGACCGGCCCCGGAGGCGGACTGGGTGACCGCGTTCTCCGAGACGGGCGAGCTGGCCTCCAATCGGTCGCTCACCCAGGAGGTCCAGATTGCCGAAAACGGCCAGTACGCCTTGGAGGTGGTGGCGCAGGACGCACAGTCCAACCGCCCCACGGCGTACGTCCTGACGCCGATCATCGCCTCGATTCAGCCGCATGAGGTCATGGCGGCGCTGGCGCCGCCCTCGTGGCTGACCTCGCGAGTGCGGCAGTGGCCCTTTGAATACCACGTGACACTCCATCAGGATGCGGTCGACCTGAGCCGCTTGCAGGGGCTGGCCTTCCAATTCCAGCTTCCGGGCTCGAACGAGGCTTGGCTGGACGGGGCGACTTCGCCTCTGGGACCTGAGACCACGGCAACCCGGCAGTTGTCGGCGAAGGGGCCTCGTCTCCTGCCGGCTTCGGAGGCTCTGCGCGACGGCGTCGCGCGCTTCCGGTTGTCGGCGCAGGGCCTGGAAGTGCTGCGCTGGGAATGTCCCAATATCCGGGTGATCCCGCCGGTGCTGGAGGGCCTTGCGCTGAGCGGCCAAACTACCGGCGCCGCCTTGGCGTCCGAGGGTGGAATCCTGGCTCTGGACGGGTCCTGTGACTTGTGGGTGCGGCCCCGGTTCCGCGTCGCGCCGGAGTTGGAGGGGCAATGGTCGGCCGCGGAGACGGCGGTCTACTTGTGGCGCAATTCCGAAGAGGGACCGGCCGGCAGACCGGCGGACGTGCGGGTCCTGGAGCGCTTGCAGGAGCACGGGAAATCCGCCGCCGGGCCGGATCTGAAGATCTTCGGCATCGAAGCCAAGGCGGGGACCGAGGCGGTCAAGGTTCTGCCCCGGCGGGCTCCGCGGGGCTTCTGGGGCTGGCCCAGGCGGGCCGTCAACGAACGATACGCGCTGGTCGCCTCGGTAGTCTATCGGCCCCAGGCGACATCGGAATCCGCCGCCGGGCCATCCGGGACCTCGCCGGCGGACCGGATGGTGGCCGAGTGGAGCGATGTTTATTCGATCCATCTCGACGCGCCGTGGGCGGTTCCGTTGTGCTGGTGGCCCATTGCGGCGGTGCTGCTCATGGCCGTGGTGGCGACGGTGCTGCGGGTGTTCGTCCCCAGTCCGAGCCGGCTGGCCCTGGATATGCGACTGGAAGACAACGTCGCGGTGGTGGAGCCGGTCCGCCTGGACAATCCCGTTCTGGTCGATCTGAAGGAGACCTCGCTGGCGGAGGAGCTGGTGTTGTACGCCCGGTACCTTTGCGGCCGGTGGGACCACGTGGGGCGGCACCTGGCGCAGCAGGCGGGTCTGGGGTCGGATTCCACCTTCGGCGTCGGGCTGGGCCGTTTCCTGCAAGGGACCGCCGCCGTGATCGCGCCAATCCGCGTTCTGCTGCGGCGCAGCTTGTATCCGCGCCGCTGGGCGTGGGCCGCGATCATCCCCCGCATCCGCGGCAACACCGCCCTGGTGCGCACCGGACTGCTGTGCGTGTGGACGGGTCTGGGGACCCGGCGCGGACGCGTCTGGTCCAGTCAGGCCGGTTCGCTCGCCTTGCCGGACGAGGGCCAGACCCGGTCGATCGATTTGGACCTTCCGTATCGGATCGACAGCGTGGATCGAACCATGCGCGTGACGGTCAGAGTCCGGAGAATGGGGGCCGAGGAGGCGCAGCCGGCCGCCGCCAACTAATTGGTGATTGATTAAGGATGATTGATTATGGATGATTGAAGCGCGGGGACTCTTCCCTTCTCAATCATCAATCATCGATCATCGATTATCCATGCCGTAGTGAGGAACGTGTGATGCGACTGAGCAACAATCCAATCGTCGTGCGACCCACGCTGATCGTGGGCCTGGGTGGCACCGGGGTGCTGGTGTGCCAATGGGCGGAGCATTACCTCCGCGAGCTGTTCGGGTATGTCCCTTCCTTCGTCCGGTTTCTGAAGCTGGATACCGACGCGGCGGACGATGGGGGGCCGCCGGAAGGCATCATGTCCGACTTCATCAACCTCTTTCACTATGTCGACATCGGCGAGGTCGTCCGGGACAACGCCCGCTATCCGGAGTTTCACCCGCACCTGGACTGGATGCGGGGATTCCGCCAGGACGCCACGTTCGCCGACTACGGGTGCCAGGGCATCCCCCGGCTGGGACGCCTGGTGTTCTTCGAGCTGCGCGAGACGATCGTGCACGAGGCGGTGGCGACGCGGTTCAGCAGCCTGCGCACGAGCACGCAGCAGATCGTGGAGGAGCAGCCGGACCAGTTCGTCCTGGCGGCTGACGGAGCGCCGGCGGTGCATATTGCCAGCAGCGTCTGCGGCGGCACCGGGGCGGGTATGCTCATCGACATGGCCTACAACCTGCGCTGGTGGTCCCGCGAGTCGTTCCCCAAGCCTGCCGAGATCATCGGTCACTTGCTGCTGCCCGACGCGTTCCGCGTCGATCCGATGCTGCGGCCCAAGCTCGAAGCCACCGCGGCCGCGACGCTGGATCAGATTGAGTTCCTCAGCGACGAGCGCCGGCCGGACATCCGGGTCCGGTATCGCACCACGGATGGTGGCGAGGGGTCTTTCCGCAAGGACACGGGGCCGTTCAACTTCCTGTACCTGCTCAACGGGCAGGTCGATATGGGCAGCGGCGACCGCCGGCATCTCGTCCGGCTCATCGCCCGCGTGGCCCGGGCCATGATCCTGGAGCCGCTGAGCCAGCAGGTCCGGTCTGATGCGAACAACAAGCTCGCGGAGATCCTCCCCCAACGGGACCCGGTCAACAACCATCGGCAGTGCTTCTCCAGCTACGGGTTCTGGTGCGGGACGCCCGGCCACAAACGGGCGAACGTCGAATCGCGCATCCTGTCCGAGTTGGAGACGTTGGACGCGGATCGCAATCATACCCGGGCGGGGTACAGCCAGGAGATTCAAAAGAGGATCGCGGCCGTCCTGAGCACGTGCCCGGGCGCCGGAGAGCTCATCCAGCCCGCGCTCGCCTTCCGCTGGGACCCGCCCGGCCGGGGAACTTCGCAGGAGGTCATGTCGGGCATCATCCAGAGTGTCCGCCGGTATCTGGAAACCTCCCTGATCCCGGCCGCACGCAAAGAGGGCGAGAAAGTCCTCAATCCGGCCAAGCCCATGGAGAGCATGCTCGAGACGGCCGACGAGATGATCGAGAGAGATTTCTTCAACGCCGAGCAACTGCGGCCGATCAATCAGCTTGGCGCGTGCCTGGGCGCCTGGATCGAGGGCCTCGAGTCGCTGCTGGCGCAGCAGCAGGCGGCGGCAGCGCCCCGGATCAATGCCATCGTCACCGACATCCTGGCGGATGTCAAACAGGGGCTGGAAGGGTTGCAGGGGCGGCTGCCGGCGCTGTCGTGGAACAGCGGCGACATCACGCCGCTGATCAGTGAAGTCATCGATGCTCGTTGGAGCCACTTGGCCGAGGCGCTGCTGCACGAAGGCTCGCTCGGATCGATCAAGACGACGTTGCGTGTGTTCGCCCTGCGCAAGCAGTCGCTGGAAGCCCTGACCGCGCTGGCCTGGCAGCGCCGGACCGTCAGCGAGCGGGCGCACTTGGCCGAGGAACACAGCCAGTCGAACGGCGGGTTCAAGGCGGAGAGCCTCTTCGCGACGTCGCTGTGCCTGTCGCTGGAGTCCGCGAACGCCCTGGACGCGGTGACGGCGCGGGACCTGCGGCAGAGCTTGATCAAGCCCGTGCTGTTTGCGACAGTCCTATCGGTCCGGCAGGTCAAGCCCGACCTGGCGGACGTCAAGCCCGTCGAGGACCGGCTGGCCGGCAGTCTCGCCCAGTTGTCGGGGGAGATGAAGCGGTTCCTGCGGGACATCGAGACGCATGGCTGGGACCTCTTTCATGACGGGTACACCGAGCGCCAGACGACCAACGATCATCCCTATTACCGCAGTATCTGCGAGATTTGGCGGCTGGCGGAGCCGAAGATCGATCTGTCCAAGTCCCGCAAGTTCGCCCCGCCGCTGGACGTCACGGTGGTGCAGCAGGTGGCCAATTCCTGCGTCCCGCCGTTGCTGACGCACAATTGCGAGATCAGTCTGCGCGAGGCGAACGTGGACGAGAATTACCGGCATCTCACCGGGGAATGGGTCCAGATCCTGCGCCTGCGCTACGGCTTCTGTCTCGAGGCCCTCACGCGCTACCGGAAGTACGTGGCGGCCACGGACGAGTATGTCCGGCACATGGGATTCGAGTACTCCGATCTCTGGCTGGACAAGAACTGGTATCTCTCCTATCAAAGCGCCCTGGCGGAATGGCACAGCCAGATCGGCTCGCAGAAGGACACGATGGAGCGCAAGACCTATGAGACCAATGCGGCCAAGGTGGGCTCGCTGCGCAAGCTGCTCGAAGCGACGAGCGACCGGCTGCGCCAGCAGATGCAGCGCTTGACGGACCCCCAGGTGTCCCTCCGCATGGCGGAGCTGCACGGCGGCGCGGATTCGCGGATCGATCTGCTGCTGCACGATCTGCCGCTCGCCGATGCCCACGGGGTCCGCCAGGGACTCGACCGCAGCATGGCCCTGATGGAAACGCTGATCCACAACCTGACCGAATGTGGGGCGGGTCTGGTCGATGGCGAGCAGCACAGCCTCCGGGACGTGCTCGAGAGCTGCCGCGGGGACCTGCAGCGGTTCCGCGAGGATCAGCTCACGCCCAACGGGGCGAAATCGTGAGAGGACCGCTGCGTTCGCGAAAGGCGGGTAAGGACCCGTGCCGGGGGATGAGGGTCGCAAGAAAGTGATGGGGCCGCTGCCGACATTGTTGGTCGGGGTCGGTCCGTGCGCCCAGGAGACGCTGCGGGAGCTTTCCCGCCTGACGCAGGGTCTGACCGCGCCGATCCAGGGGCCGTTTGGCCTGGTCCTGACGGATGCGCAGGGCGAAGGACTGTTCGTGTGCGAGTGGGCCTGGGCGTCCGAGATCCAGGCGCCGGAAGTTGCGCTGCGGCGAGAACGATCCGAGTTCATCGGCCAGGACGAAGAAAGGCTTGTGGTGTCCTTGTCCTCTTTGGTGCGCCGGCTCCACTCGATTGAGCCGGCCGGCGATTCCGTCCCCGGCAGTCGTCTACGCGTGAGCTCCTACGTGGCGATCGATCTATCGGAAGAAGCGGCCGTCGCCTCCGCCGTCCGGCTGATGGGAGTGCTGCGCCGGGTGGACGCGGCCGTGGACCTGACGGTCCTCGCTCTGACCGCCAGGACCGCCGCCCGCGGCGCGGTCGATGACGCCCAATGGTTCGAGACCTGGAAACTGCTCCTGGAGCAATTGCAGGACGGACTGCTCGCGCAGCGGGTCTATCTGCTGGACGGGTGCAACGCGGACAAGGTCTGGTTGGAACGGCCGGAGCAACTGCATCGTCTCGGCGCCGAGTTTCTCCTGTACCACGGAATCACTTGCCGCGGCCTGCTGCGACAGAATGAGCGGGCCCGGACCGGCGTCCAGGAGGGTCTCATGAACGTGTGCGGCTCGTTCGGCTGTCGCACGCTCGAGGCAGACCTGTCGGTCGTGGCCGAGCGGATCGCCCAAAGACTGGCGCGGGAGGACCTCTTGGATCTGTACCGACGGACGGTGCCGCGCGGCTGGTTTGCCGGTATCCAGGAGCAGGCCCGGCTGCTCGTCGACCGCATCGCCACCATCTGTGAGAGGGCCTATCAAGCGAAGGCCACAGCCCGTGCGGACGGCCGGAACCCCCCGGAGGCCCGCCGGTCCGAAAATGCCGAGATCGTGGACGCGGTCCGCAAGACGATCCGGCAAGTCTGTACGCGGGAACCCTTGCTCAGTCTTTGCCTTTTCCTCCAAGACCTTCGGCCGAGACTCGCGCGATTGCTGACCCGCCAGCGGCTCTGGGAACGCGCGCGAACCCGTCTGCTGGTGGCGGAAGCGTTCCACCGGCAGATGGAGAACACCTACGAGCCGATGCGGGTCTGGCTCGCGCGGCCCGAGACCCGCTGGGCAGACCGCTTCACGCCGGTGCACCAGGAGGCTCCCGACGCGGACGTGAGCCGGCCCGCCAGCAAGACGAGCTACCTGGCCGGCGCGCTCTTTCTCGTGCTCGGTCTGGCCGGTGTCGCGGCGGGCATCGCCTCCCACAACAGGCTCCTGGCGACAAGCGCCGGTCTGGTGTCCCTCGCGGCCTCCGTGCTCATGGCGTTGCCGCTGGGGTGGACCCGGCATCCTCGAAATCAGCTCTACGACGGGCAGGAGGGAGGCCGCAGTGGTGGACAGAAGACACCGGGCTGGGGGCAGAGAGGCGCCCTCCGTCCTGGGTCCTCGCGAGCGGACGAGGTCCCCTCGGTGCCGTATCGGAAGGGGGCGAGCGGGTGGATTCGCCTTGCCTCTGTTGCCTTGATCCTGGCAGGCCTGGCCGGTGTCACGCAGCCCTTGTGGCCGGGTGCGTGGACGTTCGCCACCAGGGCCTGGGCCGTGGTGCTGGTGGCGCTGGCCGGGCTCGGCTTGGCCTGCGTGGCGGGGTGCCCCAACCAGAGGCGTCCGGACCAGGTGAGCCGGGACGAGGCTCCCGGCCATGCCAGTCCGCCGGTGTGGTGGTGCCCGGCTGTGGGACTGGTGTGCCTGGCCGTGGCTTGGACCGTCTTGTGCCTGGGGACTCCCTCACAGATGGCAACGGATGCGATCGGTCTGTGGTTGGGCTTGGTGGCCGGCCTGGTGCTGGTCGCGGTGGGCGTGGGTGTGGGCGTGTTTCCCCGCACCGGCCGCCTCGTCCTCATCGACCGCGTGGCCAGAATCCCTCAGCCTCTCACCGGCGGCATCGCCCACCCCGTCAAAGAGAGGGAATTGCCCCGGAGCGTGGCGGCCCTGGCCGCGTGGGTCAATCGCCTGACGCTGGACCCGGATCGATGTCTGGAGCGCTTCGGGGCGACGGACCCGCGGCCGGCGCGGGAGACGCTCCTGGATTTCCTGGCATTGGACTGGGAGGGTCAGTTGGCCCGCGCCTTCCGGCAGGCCATCGAGGCGCGCGCCGGCAAATCGCTGAAGACCCTGGCTCTTCAACCCATGCTGTGGGCGGAGTGTGTCGCCCGCCAGTTGCAGAATCCGCCGGACGGCGGTGGCGAGCTTACCTCTCTGTTTGCGTTGCAGGCCGTCAAGGCCTGGATCGAATCCCACCCTTTGTCGGAGCTGTTGTCCCTCCTGGACGTCGATCTCGCCCGATTCGGCAACCTGGTGGGACGGCTGGCGCCGCCCCATTGGCCCACGCCCCGGGTCGATCCCGATATCAATGTGAATGTCATCGCCGTGGGCAAGCCTTTGTGGGGTGTGGTGGCCCCGCTGGCGCAGAGAGACGGTAAGAAGGTGGGAAGCGAAGAAGGCCAGGACGTCCCACCTTCCGGCCTTCGGACCTTCGGATCTTTTTCCAGCGGCGTCTCGCTCGCGCTGCTGGACTGGGACTCGCACGACGACAAGATTGTCGTTCTGCGCGTCGTGCAGGGATTGGCCCAGGGGTGGCGCGGACTGCCCGGCATGCCGGGCCTGCGGCAGGAGCCGTGCCGCACAGCCCCGGTGCAGGCGTGAAAGGACAGGCAATGGCCCAGCGTTCGGCCTTTCATCTCGATTGCACCGCCATCTTCCCGGCCTGTGGATTCGAATGCACGAAATGCCTGGAGGAGGTTCGGTCCGTTCTCACGCGAATTCCCGGCGTGGAGGGCCTCTACACGGCGGGAGAAGGGGCGGACACCCGGCTGATCGTCGTGCACGACCCCGTCCGGGTGACCGCAGCGCAGTTGCTGGAAATTCTCGGACGCCTTCCGTCGTTTTCCGAGGCGTCGTTTGCACCTACGGTCCTCGGGTAGACTCCTGTCGCCGCCGAATCCAGCCAGGGATCGGTGACATCCATGCCGGTGCCTGGAACCGCCAACTGTCCCCAAAAGCAGAGGGCGGAACCTCTTTGTTCAATCCTGAGAGCAGGATTCCTCGGCCTCAGGCGTCGTGAACACCCCGCCCGGACCCATGCGGAGCCCGTGCGCAGGGCACGCCGGTACGACTACGCGCCCGCGAGCACAGGGCGCACGTTAGGACGAACTTGCAGGGTCACCGTTCCAACCTGAATGGAATTGGTGCCGCCGATGAGCCTGCTCAGGTCGACGTCGCCCAGCGTCAGGCTGACGGTGACGGTTCCACCGGGGGCATCCAGGGTGCCCGGGGAAACCCCGGCACTGGCCGAATAGCCGCCCAGATCGACGCCGTCTTTCTTGGTCCAGTACACATTCAAATCGATGTTGACGTTGCATTGAATGGTCACATCCACGCTACCCGAGTACTTGTGGATCTCGACTTGCTTCAATCTCAATTCCTTCTTCTGGCAATCGAGGACTCTGATCCAGAACCCCACGTCCATCTTGACCGGGATGACGCAGACGGTTCTGAAATCATAGGAAGCCGGCCAGTTGAAAGACTCGGCCTTGCGCTCCGAATTACTGCCATCAAACTCCCAGTCCACCATATCGCCTGCGGGCGTCACAAAGTCCCGTGCATAGGCTCCGACCGTCAATAGACTCACTGCCAGGACCAATATACCCTTCTTCAACATGGTTGTTGCCTTTCCATCTTACCCCTTGCTCCGAACGGGCCGCTTGGGCCATCCGAGGTTACCCTGTTGCTCCGGCCCCTGCCCTACAGTTGCCAGGGCCCTACATTGCCGCGGGCAAAAACCACCTGAACGATCGGTCCGGACCTTCCGCGGGCAGGTCCGGACGTGGCCCCATGCTTTGACCTGCGATCTTCATTCCAACATGGCATCTGATGACAATGTCCTGTTCTCCCGGGGGAGGCCAATCGCCCGGGATGCCTCGCAAGCCGTCCCCAGCCTGCGAGACCGTCATGTCAGCGGTTCACCTCCTTCCTCCCCTGCTTCCTGCCGAGGGGGCTCATCTGGGATCGTACCTTCCTGCACGTCCTGGGCATGCGAATGAATGGATGATAGCGGCCCTCCCTGACCCAAGTTAGAAAGAAAGTAAACATGCAGTTTGTTGCATGACGTGCAGAAGAAACGATGCGGAAATCCCTCCCCGCCCCTGCTGCCGACAGGATCATCAGCGTATCAGCGCACACTCTTACTGTCTTCATGTTCACCCTTCTCCTATAGGTGTGCCAGGATATTCACCCCAGTTATGGACTACACGAACGACGCGGCAACAAAGTTCAGAAGAAATGGATTTTTCTGTGCCGAACATTCTCGAGCAGTAGGTTTCAGGGACGCTGAACTTCCTTCGCCAACCTCCCCAGCCACGGACGGCGGAATCCGCGCTCGCGCACGGAATCCCCCTCGGCGCAAAAAAGCAGAGGGCCGGATATCTCTATCCGGTCCTCTGTGCAGGATTTCTCTGCCTTGAACGGAACACCCGCGCCCGGACCCATGCGGAGCCCGTGCGCAGGGCACAGCGGTACGATTACGCACCCGCGAGCACAGGCTTCACGTTCGGACGAACCTGCAGGGTCACTGTTCCCACCTGGATGGCATTGGTGCCGCCGATGAGGTTGCTCAGGTTCACGTCGCCCAGTGTCAGGCTGACCGTGACGGTCCCGCCCGGGGCATCCAGCGTGCCCGGGGAAACCGAAGCGTCGGCCCAGTAGCTGCCCAGATCGACGCCGTCTTTCTTGGTCCAATACACGCTCAACGCGATGTTGACGTTGCACTGAATGACCACATCCACACTGCCCGAATACTTGTGGATCTCGACTTGCTTGAGCTTCAGTTCCTTCTTCTTGCAGTCGACGACTTTGATCCAGAAACCGACATCCATCTTGACCGGGATGGTGCAGACGTCTTTGAAATCATACGTCGCCGGCCAGTTCCAAGACTCGGCCTTGCGCTCCGAATTGGTGCCGTCAAACTCCCAGTCCACCGTGTCGCCTGCGGGCGTCACGTAGTCTCGAGCATAGGCACCGACCGTCAATAGACTCACGGCCAGGACAAATATACCCTTCTTCAACATGCTTATTTCCTTTCCATCGTAACCCCGCTCCGAATAGGCCGATAGCGCCTCCAGAGCTAATCCGGTTACTCCAGCCCCACCAGAGAGCTGCTGGGGCGGTGCATTACCGCGGGCAAAACCACGTAACGACCTGTCTGGACCCGCCCGCCGAAGGTCCGAGAGATCGTGGCCCTATCCGTGCTTTGACCTGCAATCTTCGTATCCACATGGCGCTTGATGCCACTGGTCTA
>Ga0315289_10002206_pt1 | contig 30088 bp, 27 predicted proteins | sample YL17G11_40_MG_FD_203452 | JGI IMG/M metagenome (GOLD analysis project Ga0315289, IMG submission 203452) | Sediment microbial communities from Yellowstone Lake, YNP, Wyoming, USA - YL17G11_40 | ecosystem: Environmental > Aquatic > Freshwater > Lake > Sediment | place: USA: Wyoming | collected... | reverse complement strand
AACTCTTCCCGCCTTTATTAATCGACTAATATAGAATTAAACCTACTTTTGTCAATTCGAAAATGTCTGAAAAACCTTAACAATCAAATGCGAGACAAGTCTCGCTTTTCCTCCATAGTTTATAATGGCAGAGAATGGTGTGCGTGTGACCAGGTGTGCTATAACCTTTAAAAGTGCAAATTACTTCCCTTTTCTTTCACTTTTGGTCATTTCAAATATCTTTTTAAATAGAACCTTTTCTTCTTCCTTGAATTTTGCGTTCCTTCTTTCCATTACAATTTGAGCAGTCTCTATAGCTTTATCCAGTTTGTATTCTTCCAATTTATTAGTATCTCCCCAACAGAAAGAGGGAATAGATTTTTCCCTTATCATTCCTCCCCCAAATACATTGCTGGCAAAGCCCACGACCATCCCTGTTCCCAATAAGGTCCCAATGCCGGTTTTCACATGATCCCCTAAAAATGACCCCACCTTTATCAAACCACTGTCTACCATTTCCCCCTTTAATTTCACCTTGACCGAGCTGTAATTATTTTTCAGATCGCTGTTGGTGGTCAAGGCTCCTAAATTTACCCATTCGCCGACATAGGAGTGCCCTAAGAAGCCTTCATGGTATTTGTTGGAATATCCCAAGAATATCGATTGCTCCACCTCTCCCCCCACTCGGCAAACCGGACCAATGCTTGTCCCCTCCCTAATTTTTCCTCCCACCAAAATCGAACCCTCTCCAACATAACCAGGTCCTTCCACTCTGGTTTGGGATTGGATAGTTACATTATCTCCAATGAAGATGGGACCTCCCCTGGCATCTAACACCACCTGTCCATCTATTTGGCAATTTTTTCCAAGGTAGACTTTTTCTATATTATATATTAATGCTTTATCGTCTATTTCGTTGCGTTTAAAGATATTTTTAAAATCAAGATTTGGTTTTATTCTTTCAAAATCATTCTCCACTTCCGATTTGTTCTGATTAACTAAATCCCAGAGGTAGCCTGCCAGCTTGACCTCAATTGGTGAGAATTCCCCTTTTTGTTTTATCGGTTTGACCCGATCTTTAACGTATAAGGTTTTGAATATATTTTCATAATTTTTAAACGATAGACCGGTCCCTTTCCAAGAAACGAAATCATCACCACAGAAGAAAAACTTTTCTTCACTTGAGAAATTAAATTTTTCAGTCAAATCCCCGTGTGGGATGACTCTTCCATTTATAAATAAAAGCTTATCTTCGTCTTTCATCTCAAAATCATTTATCTTCTGACTCGTCTTAATCTTCAAAAGCTTTTCCAAATAATCCCGGCACAAAAGAATAATCTCGGCTTCAGGAAAAAGCGAAGCGATTTTATCTTTTATACGACTTATTCCGCAGATAAGCTCATAGACCGGGCGGTTATAAGTCAAAGGGAAAAACTGATCGAATTTGTCGTCCTCGAATATGTAAAGCTTCTTTGCCATATTCTTTCCTCATATCGTTTAGGGATTTAAGGCGTAAGCCTTTTATAAGTTATCCGGCACAATTGTGAAATCTATAATTGGATGCTCTCGAAATATAGACATCATCCAATCCTCTCCCCTTTTCTTAATCCAATCACCATAGCTGGAAAATTCATATTCTTCCATCTTTTGAACATATCCATGTTTCACTGGATTGTGATGGATATAATTGAAATGTTTCCAGAAATCTTTTTCTAAACGAACACAATAGTCCCAATAGTTCTGCCAAATTTTTCGACCCCTGCAATTTTCAATTTCATTCATCTCATAAGAATACCCACAGTGAATCTTACTCAAAACTTTTGGAAGGTCTTTACCTTTGTATGCTTTAAATAGAATATGATAATGATTGTCCAAAATTACCCACGCATATAGATTGAAACCACATCGTTTAAGAAAGATTTTGATCTTCTCTAGCAATTTCGATTTTTTGAATGAGGTATTTAAAACCAGTTTATTCAAATAAGTATGGGCTGTGACAAAATAGACCTGATCATCTGAATACAGGTGAAAAGGTTGATGTCTTTTTGTCATTTTAAAATCCTTACGGATTAACTCCTCTCATATCACATTGCCCTTAACCTTCTTATCCTCTCTTCCACCGGCGGATGGGTGGAAAAAAGATCATTGAGCTTTCCTCTGTGGTCCAAAAGTGGATTGATAATATAAAGATGAGCGGTGGCTTTGTTTGCCACCTCCAAAGGCTCCGTGTCCTTAGATATTTTCTCTAAAGCCGAAGCCAAGCCCTCAGGGTATCTGGTCAACAAAGCCCCATTGGCATCTGCTAAATATTCCCTCTGTCTGGAAACAGCTAATCGAATCAGTTGAGCTACAATGGGGGCTAAAATAGCCAAGACCAATGCAATAAGTATGAATATCCCTCCTCCCGCTTTTCCTCTTCCTCCTCTTCGTCTTCCATAAAAAAAGCTTCTTCCCATCCAATCGGAGAGGAGTGCTATGGTCCCCACCAAGACCACCACCAAGGTGGCATATCGAATATCATAATTCTTGATGTGTGACATCTCGTGACCAATCACCCCTTCTAATTCCAAACGATCCAACTTGTCCAAAAGCCCAGTGGTGACTGCAATGGCTGAATTTTGGGGATTTCTTCCGGTGGCAAAGGCATTGGGGGCGGAATCTTCGATGACATAAGTTTTTGGCGTGTGAACACCAGCCGCAATAGCTAAACCTTCCACCACGTTGGCTAAATACGGATTCTCTTTGGGATCCACCGGCTTGGCGTGGCTTATGCCCAATACCATTTTATCACCTGAGTAAAAGGTTACCAAGGAAATAAACAGAGCTATAAGTAAGGCGACCAGAACTCCAGCCCCACCTGATCCATACGCTTGTCCGAACACCCAGCCTAAAAATAAAAGAAAGAGGACAAATAAAAAAAGTAAAAGAAAGCTTCTTCTTTTGTTGGCACTAATCTCTTCGTAAATCATAAAGTCAGGAGTTAGGCTGTCAGGCTATCAGAGTGTTAGTTTAAAGACTCTTCCTTAACTTTTTGAGAATTGTAGATAACATTTTTATAATCTCAATATTTCTAGATTGAATTGATTCCAACAATGCCTTGTCATATTTTCCATTTAATGTGGGAGAATCTGCCAATAAAGTGAGCCAGTTATCGCTTTCATATGCAGACCTTAATGCATAATTTAAAAAAGTGGGATACTCTTTCCCCACAAAACTCCCGTGTCCTTCTGCAATGTTAGCACTGATAGAGGTAACGGATTTCATCAACTGCTAGCCAATTACATTCAAGGGAGTATAAGTTTTAAAACCTTCAATTAGCTCTATGACCAGAACATCATTCTCATGAGCTTTCTGCCATACGATTCGATCCTTGTAATTTTTTATATTACCCATAATAACACCTCAAAGACTTTGATCTATTCGCCTTACCCCTGACAGCCTTTAGCCTATTTAAAATCTACCTTGGGGGCTTTTCTTTTAGTCTCTTCGATCTCGAAATATTCTCTGGGTTTGAAGCCGAAAATATTGGCAATTATGTTCGAGGGGAAGACCTGTTGAGTGTTATTAAAAGTCATCACCACGTCATTGTAAAATTGTCGGGCATAGGCAATTTTGCTCTCGATGCCGGAAAGCTCTTCCTGTAATAATAAGAAATTTTGATTGGCTTTAAGCTCGGGATAATTCTCCACCACCGCAAAGAGAGTTTTCAAGGCGGAAGTGAGCATGTTGGTGGCATCCGCCTTTTCTTGAACTGTCCCCGCCTGGGAATAGATGGATCTGGCTTTAGTCACGTTTTCAAGCACGCTTTTTTCGTGAGCCGCATAACCTTTGACGGTCTCCACTAAATTTGGCACCAGATCCGCACGCTTTTGCAGTTGGACATCGATTTGATACCAGGCGTTGTCGCTACGATTTCTCAACGTGACTAAACGGTTATACATAAATATGACGATCAGGATCGGCACGCCTATTACGATCAATAGGAACAATAACACGACAGAAATTGCGCCCATTTTTCCTCCTTTCATAAGGCTCGATGCTCGGATGTCGTTGTCGAGGCTGGTATGGTTCGACTCCGCTCACCATAAATCGAAGCTCGTTATTCGAGTCTCGAAGCTTGAAATTTCTCAAAGTTGGAGAACTTTCCAGCCTCAATCATCGAGCTTCAAGTTTCGAAACCAGTCGTCAAGATCCCGCTTCGCGGGAATTCATCGCCGCTAACCGAGCTTCGAAGATTCATTTTTCCGCTAAATCTTGTTTAAACTTCTCCAGCCTCTTTTTCAGTTTTTCGTCAGACAGGGCTACAATTTGAATAGCCAAGATGGCGGCATTTTTTGCTCCAGCCTCACCGATAGCCATGGTCGCCACCGGCACCCCAGAGGGCATCTGGACCATGGAAAAAAGTGAATCTATTCCAGAAAGCGGAGAGGCATTTAAGGGAACGCCGATCACAGGCAGAGTGGTATAGGAAGCGATCACACCAGGTAGGTGAGCAGACATCCCCGCCCCAGCAATTATGACTTTCACTCCCTCCTTTTCCGCCGACTTTGCTAAGATTTTTGTCTTTTCAGGATTTCTATGAGCTGAACATATCTCCATCCGATATGGGATTTTGAATTTGTTCAAAATCTCGGTGCTTTTTGACATTGTGGGTTGGTCTGATTTACTCCCCATTATAACTAATATCTTAGGTTTCGGCATTTTGTTTCCTTTTTAAATACGGGTAATAGGTGTAAGGTTTTCCCCTCTCCCTTAGCATATGATCCTACATTAGAAATATTCTCTTTTTGCACTTCTCAGCCGGTATCCTATGTCTCTTCGAAATTGCGCTCCATCGAATTTTATCTTATCCACTGAAGCATAAGCTTTGTGAATTGCTTCTTCCACGTTTTTGTCCACTGCGGTTACTCCTATTACCCTCCCTCCGTCGGTGAGCACTCTTTTTCCCTCTTTTTTGGTTCCAGCATGGAAAACTAATACATCCTCAGCCTGTTCCACCTTCTCTAAGCCGAATATCTCCTTCCCTTTTTCATATTTGTCCGGATAACCGGCTGAGGCTAAAATCACACATACTGCGAAATCGTCCGTCCATTCCACTTCGTCTAAAGATAGGTCTCCCTCTATAATCGACATAAAAATCTCAGCCAGATCACTTTTCAAAAGGGGAAGGATCACCTGAGTTTCAGGATCACCGAATCTGCAGTTATATTCCATAACTTTAGGACCTCGCTCGGTCAGCATCAAACCGGCATAGAGGATACCTTTGTAAATTATTCCCTCCTGGTCCAATCCGACCATGGTCGGCTCAAGGATTTCGTCATAGATACGTCTCATCATTCTGTCGTCGACGATTGAAGTAGGAGCATACGCTCCCATTCCACCGGTGTTGGGACCTCTGTTTCCGTCATAGATTTTCTTATGATCCTGGGAGGAGGGCATTGAAAGAACGGTTTTACCATCGGTGAAAGCTAAGATGGTCACCTCCTCCCCTTCTAAGAAATTCTCAATCACTGCCTTGTTTCCTGCGTCTTTAAAGATTTTCTCCACCATGATCTTTTTGATCGCGGAGACCGCCGACTCAGTATCCTCTGCAAGGATCACCCCCTTGCCTGCTGCCAATCCATCCGCTTTTATGACCAGAGGCATATCCGAGGATTTCACGAACTCTATGGCTTCATCTGCTTTATCGAAGGCTTTGAAACTGGCAGTGGGAATATGATATTTCTTCATAAATTCCTTGGCGAATACTTTGCTTCCCTCAATCATTGCGGCCATCTTAGTTGGTCCAAATATCCTTAGGTTTCTTTTCTGGAACTGGTCAACAATCCCCAAGGTCAAAGGGAGCTCAGGTCCCACCACCGTCAGATCGATGGAATTCTTTTCGGCAAAACTCACCAGCCCGATCAGATCTTCGCTTGGAATCTCCACACATTCTGCCAACTTGGAGATGCCCGCATTTCCGGGAGCGGCATAAATCTTTTTTACCAGAGGGCTTTTGTGAAGCTTCCATACCAGAGCGTGTTCTCTTCCTCCGCTACCAACGACCAGAATCTTCATGGTTTTTCTCCCCAAAAACGGATTTTTATAAGCTTATCAATTTTCATGGCAATGAATATAACTCAAATTAACTTTGAAATGCAAGCGTTTTTTTGTTGACAAAAAGATTTAAAAATCGCACCTTAAATAGAACGATCTTGTTTAATTACTTTTTGCTGAGAAACAAATTGAAGAGCTTCTTAAAAACACTCTCGATTTTTCTCTTTTTGTTTTTCTGTCTAAACTGTCCTAACGGGGTGATCTTTTCAGAGGAGAACTTTTCAACTTTCTAGCTTTTAAACTTTTTAACCTTTGAACCTTTCAACCAAATATATCGCTCAAGTCGGCATCATCGGTAGCTTATACGCTGTCGTTACCATCATTTTGGCGCCGATAAGTTACGGTCCGATTCAGGTGCGAATCTCGGAGGCTTTGACCCTGCTTCCCTATTTGACTCCCGCCGCCATACCGGGGCTTTTTGTTGGTTGTGTGGTGGCAAATATCTATGGTGGGTTAGGGATCTATGATATAATTGGGGGAAGCTTGTGCACACTTTTGGCTGCCTTTTTAACCTTCATTTCCTCCAAAACCAGAAAGCCTATCTTAGCCCCTTTACCTCCCGTTTTGGTGAATGCCTTCGGGGTAAGCTTGTATTTACATTTTTTGTTCCACCTCCCCTACTGGCTTACCGTGATTTACATTGGAATAGGTGAAATGGTAGCCTGCTTTATTTTGGGATACCCGCTTTTGAGGATCATTTTAAAAAAAGAAAGATTTTTAGAAAGGCTGAAGATTTAACGCCCCATTTAATTTTCGGAAGTTCGATTTTGTTTGACAAAAAAAGATAAATTTTTTTTCTTCTCCAACTGGGTCTGTTTTTTATCCGTAAAAAAATTAAAGCATTTTTAACGAGCCTTATTTCAACTGGCTTCGAGGAAATGTACTATGGAAAGACGTGGAGCAAAAAACTTAATATTTTTGGGTGTCTTTTTCTTTGGCCTTTATGTCCTGGTCTTGGCTCAAAATGAAAACCTCTCCAAGGCGAGAATCTTTTTTCCTAATACCAGATGGGACTTTGGGTATGTTCCCAAAGGCGGCTCAGTTTCTCATATATTTCAGGTGAAAAATATTGGGGAAGATACCCTTATCATCGTCAGGGTAAGACCAGGATGCGGCTGCACCTCGGTCCCACTTTTTAAAGACCGCTTAGCACCCAATGAGACTGCGGATTTAGAGGTCATCTTCGATTCCCAGAAGCTCAGAGCAGGGAAGACTTCCAAAAGCATTCAAATCACTTCTAATGATCCCACCAAACCTTTCGAGGAACTGCATTTTACTGCCAGCGTGGGAGATACCAATTCCTTAGTCAAACTCACCCCGGAAGAAGTCTCTTTTGATACTGTTCACCAGGGAAAGGAAGCCAAGCGGAAGCTCATAGTGGAAAACATTTCGAAAGAAAAGCTATCTATGGAGCTGATCGAAAAACCCTGGGATTTTGTAGATTTCACTATTGAAAGGCGTAATTTGAAACCCGGTGAGAAAACCGAGATCACCTTGGAGTTGAAAAAAAACGCTCCTCTGGGTAGTTTCCGTACCTCCCTCACCTTGAATTTCGAAAACTCCAAAATGGTCAGGGTCACGGTCCCGATCTATGGAGTAGTGGCGACCAAGTAAGATAAAGATGCAAATATATCAAAGATTTAATCTTTTCCATATTCTTTTAAAAGCGATAGGTATTGTGATCTTGGGCTCGATTGTGGGGATAATTTATAATAGCTTATCTTCTCAAGGAATCACGCTCAAAGGAAGCTGGAGCAGAAAAGTCACACAAGATAGCATAGCGAAGCCTTATTCATATAAACAGAATGATCCCCCGGCTATCAGTTTGGATGATGCCATGATGAAATTTCAATCTGCGGGAACCATATTCGTGGATGCCCGCTATCCTGAGGACTACAAATCCGGGCACATCAAAGGAGCAATCAATTTCCCCTATGAGGAGTTTGAGAAATATTCTTCACAGGTTCTGCCAATGCTTCCTTTTGATAAAGAGATCATCACTTACTGTGACGGGAGTGAGTGTGAGAGCAGTCTTTTGTTAGCACGGGAGCTTCGAGATCTGGGATATAAAAATATAAAGATCTTCTTTGGGGGCTGGTCCGAATGGCAAAAGGCAAGTCTTCCCATAGAAGCTATCCGAACAGGTTCATAGAAAAAGTTAGAAATGAAAATTCTTAAATTTTTGATAACCGTAATAACCGATAAAAGGGTTGTCCTCATTTTCAGATTAGTATTGGGAGCTACTTTCGTCTACGCCAGCTTAAAGAAGATCCCTCATCCGGAGCAGTTTGCCAAAATTGTTTACAATTACAAGATTTTGCCGAGTTTCTTGATAAATATCTTTGCCGTCACCCTACCTTGGGTTGAATTCTTAGCTGGACTTTTCCTGATTTTGGGCATATTTACTGAAAGTGCCTCGTTTTTAATCTCTTCTCTTCTGGTCATCTTCGTGGTTGCTATCTCCCTTAATATTTTTATAAGAGGAGTGGATTTGAACTGTGGCTGTTTCTCCACCAATCCCGCTGGAAAAAAGGAGGGAATAAGTCTTCTTTTTCGAGATTTCCTTTTCCTCTTTATGGGGCTTATGGTCTTCTTCTTCAATAAGGGCTTCGCCACAATTTCTTCGCTTTATTCAAGAAAATCTTCTCAACCATAGCCAAACCCCACTATTCTTTTTACTGCCTGATCATCTGTTCGAGAGATCTCTCAAAAAACTGCCTGGAAAGGAGAATTTGGAGTGTTCACCTTTAGGTGAACCAGGGAAAGTTTATTGTTTTACAAGAGCTTTTATGTTCCACTATAGGTTATCAACTAATTACGGTGACAATCTGATATGACCTAATAGTTAAATAAATCAACTCTCCCGGAAGGGATAACGGATAGGGATTTGTGAAGCAGGCTGCGACATATTTATTATAGTCGCAGACTTTGGCCTGCGCAAAAATTCCACCCCCGTCCATATGGACGGCTACCCCCGCCCGGCCCAAATTCAACCAAGCTAATGCCTAAATTAGTCAAGTTAAAAAATTGTTGACTATAAGCGGGACACTGCAGAAAACCCCCCCTGTTTGACTTTTCAGAGTTTCCATACAAATCTCTTGCTAATATCAAAAATGAAGGATATAATATTTTATTAAAGTGGAGGGTGAAGTGTTTTCAATCTACTTTCCCTTTAGAGAAACTAAGAGAAAGTGATTTAAGTGACAAAAAATCTTTTATTGTTATTCATCGCGGTGGCAGCCGTTTCCTGGGCGGCTATTTTTATCAAGCTCACCGGGGCACCTCCTTTAGCCACTGCTTTTTACCGCATGTCTTTCGCCACCCTTTTCATCCTTCCTTTAGCTTTGAAAAAATCTCTGCATGAAATTCTAAGGATAAGAGGAAAAGTTCTGATTGTCACTTTGCTCTCAGGAATCTTTTTAGGATTTCACTTCGCCACCTGGATCACCTCTTTGGATCACACTTCTATCTCTAATTCAGTAGTCTTGGTTACCACCCAGCCGATATGGGTGGCGATCCTTTCCCACTTTTTATTAAAAGAAAAGATAAACTTAGCCACCCTCTCTGCTATACTCTTAGCCCTTTCGGGCAGTTTCATCATAAGCGGGGGAGACTTCCAAATAGCGAAAGCGAACTTTTTGGGGGATGTTTTAGCCTTGATCGGGGCTATTTTGGCGGGGGCATATCTTCTCTGTGGCAGGGTAGTTAGACAAAAGCTCTCCTTGATCAGCTACATATTCACAGTTTATTTTATTTCCGCCTTTGTGTTAGGGATTTTGTGCATCATTTGGGGGACACACTTGTATCCATATCCGTCCAAGACTTTTCTTTGGTTCATTTTGCTGGGGCTTGTCCCTACCATCATCGGTCACACCTTATACAATTGGGCACTGAAATATTTAAAAGCTTATCTGGTTGCAATCAACATATTGGGAGAGCCGGTGGGTGCTACCATCTTAGCTTATCTGATCTTTAAACAGGCCCCAGCGCCCTTGACTTATTTAGGAGCCACCGCCATCTTTGGGGGAATCTTTTTGGTATTTTGGAGTCAGAAAAAAGCAGAAGGATAAAAAGGTGATTATGATCTTTGAATTTTCTTCCGGAAGAATTCTCAAATTGGAGTGTTCATCTTTAGGGCGTGTTGAAAGATCCCGAATCGGAGTGCACCCCGCCTTTGGCGGGGTGCGGTTTTTACAAAAGATTATGTAGTTGAAATATAAAGGCACCTATGTAAAGACATCTAAATTTCACAAAAATCGCAAAAGCAAGCTTTTGCACTCCAAACGCACTTTTTCATTGGTGCGCGATTGAACTTTTTCAGAAATTTGGATCTTGCGAGAAATCATCTGGGAAGGAATTATTTTTCCTTTTCTGGCTCTAATTCGATGATCGGATCGGCGGTATCTACTAAGTTACCTTCCTTGAAATTGATCTTTTTCACAATTCCGGCGCTCGGCGATCTGATCTCATTTTCCATCTTCATCGCTTCTACGATCACCAGACCTTGACCCTTCTTGACCTTATCCTTTTCCCTAACCAAGATTTTTACTACCTTCCCGGGCATAGGAGAGGAGATAGTCGGAATTTCTTTTAATGTGGCAGCCTCTGCCACAAACCTGGTCTCGGCTTCAGACTTAGCCTCTTCTATACAAAATTGCTCACCTTGAACAGATATGTATCTCCTCGTTTTGTCTTCTGCAAAAAAAACCGTGTATGCTTTTCCATCCACCAGGAGGGAAAGACAATTTTGCGAGATCGGCTGAGAATCCACGTTGTATTGTTTGTCTCCCAGCTTGACCAAGTATTTCCCGTCCTTGAAGTCGATTTCTACCTTATGGCTTTTTTGGTCTATGTTGAATTGTAATTCCATGATAAAAAGTTGAAAGTTCAGAGTTAAGAGTTTAGAGTAAAAGCTGAGAATTTAAATATTAGGGTTTATAGTTTTTTCATAAAAGCGTGAATCATTGCACGGATTTCTTTCCCCTTTTGTAACAAGTCAGGAATATACTTATTGTCACACAGTTTGAGTCGTTCGATTAACTCCAAAATAGTCAGCACTTCATGAGTGGATCTATGAGCGTATTCCAAGAATAATTTGAATTCTTTACGAGATTCACAACCCGCTCCTTCAGCAATATTCATAGGAATGGAAGAGACAGCTCGTCGGATTTGAGAGGTTAGACCATATTTTTCAATGGAAGGTAAACGAGTTGAGAATTTGTATATTTCGACAGCATAATCCATTGCTCTGTGCCAAATCTCTAATTTTTTATAGTCTTGCAGGGTTTTCTTCTCCTTGATTTCCTACTCCCAAGGCTCTTTACTCTCTACTCTCTACTCTCTACTCTTTACTCTCTGCTCTAATCTCCACCAATAGCCCACTTGCCCAGCGTCTGCCAGGGATTTGGCGCCTTCTCTTTAAGCAAAGGTCTTTTATCTGACATTTTCATCTGAGAAGCAACTGCCGCTACTATCAAGGCTTCATTCAAGAATGTTTTTTGTTTCTCTTGGTTTACCCAATCGAACATATTTTTTTCAATGAAGTTAGTATGAGTGTTTCCAGCGATAAACTCAGGATGTTCCATGACCGATGAGAGAAACCCTATGGTGGTTTTGATTCCCAAAATGGTGTAGTTAGATAAAGCCAATATCATGCGTCTGCGTGCGTCTTCTCGAGTCTCTGCCCAAGTGATGACTTTGGAGAGAATAGGATCATAATATACCGATACCTCAAAACCTGAATATATTCCGCAATCGTGCCTGACTCCCGGACCGGAGGGCTCCTTCATAAAAAGTATCTTGCCCGAAGAGGGGAAGAAATTATTTTCCGGGTCTTCTGCATAGATCCTGCATTCTATGGCATGTCCTCTTTGTTTTATATCTTCCTGTTTTAAACTGAGCTTTTCGCCAGAGGCGATTCTTATCTGTTGTTTCACCAGATCGACTCCCGTGACCAGCTCGGTGATGGGATGTTCCACCTGGATTCGGGCATTCACCTCCAGAAAGTAGAAGTTTCTATTTTTGTCCAAAAGAAATTCGACTGTTCCCGCATTATTATAACCGGAGATACAAATCACCTCAGTGGCAATTTTACCCATTTTTTTTCTCATCTCATCGTCAATAGCGCAGGAAGGGGTTTCCTCCACTATCTTCTGGTGTCTTCTCTGAATAGAACATTCTCTTTCACAAAGATGCACGACATTTCCAAAATTATCCGCCAAGACCTGGAACTCGACATGCCGGGGTTCTTCGATATATTTTTCAAGATATACCGATTCATCTCCAAAGGCCGACTTAGCCTCCCGCCTTCCCGCCTCTATCCCTTTTTCTAATTCATCGGGAGAGCTTACTATCCGCATACCTTTGCCGCCACCACCTGCGGAAGCTTTGACCATCACGGGATAGCCGATTTTCTCTGCAGAGTCCTTGAATTCCCTCATCTTCCCACCTTTAGTCATCATCCCCGGAATTATCGGAATTTTCGCCTTGGTCATAGTCTCCCGTGATGCCACCTTATCCCCGACCAGTCGCAGAGCTTTGGAATTTGGTCCGATGAAGATAATCCCCTTTTTTTCGCACCTTGCAGAAAAATCCGGATTTTCTGCTAAGAATCCATATCCCGGATGAATGGCATCCGCACCAGTCTGCTTAGCAACAGCAATAATCTTATCAATATTAAGATAACTTTCCAAAGGTGGTGGCTCTCCGATGCAAACAGCTTCGTCTGCCATCTGCACATGCAGAGATTTTCTATCTACGGTTGAATATATTGCCACCGTGGGAATGGACATCTCCCTGCAAGCGTTTATCACCCTCACCGCAATCTCCCCCCGGTTGGCTATCAGAATCTTCTTTATCATATAAAGATTAAAAAATCCGTTTAACCTTCAATTCGCTCAACTAAATTCAAAAGTTTTTCTAACTTTACAATTAAATCCTTTGTCTTCTCTCCAAATTCCCCAGAAGCGAGTTGAGACAACGAAGAAATAGCTATCTGAATATTGACTGTGATCTCTTCTGGGACAAAAGAAGCTACTTCATTTGTCAAAAAAGATTTCAAGTCCAGGCAAGCATTCTCAAGAGGATCCAAAAAACCCGTAATTACATCTTCATCATAATCATGGTTTTCCAAATCCATTTTTAATTCAGCCGCATGTCCCAAAACACCGAACAATAAAATCTGTATAGCTAAATCCAAAGGCATCTGGTCTATGTTCTCCATATCCACAAAGCTTCTTGACCAAGGGCTGTTTGGTAGTTTCTTTATTTCGCCCTTTACCTCAGAGTTAATTTCTCCTATCTTCTCTTCCTTCCATTCTTCAGGATCATAGCTCTCACAGATTTCCTTCTGCTTGCACTCTGGACACCACCCGTCACATCCATCATAAACTACAAATCCGCCTTCTTCCTTTTGCATTTGGCATAATGGGCAATCATCATCAAGCCCATCATCTTTCAAAAATTCCTCTTCCCGTTCTTTGATAATCTTTTCATCTGGATTGTCCAGATTAACCAGACAAAAATCCCCGATAATGGAAAAAGGAGCCTCTTTACCATAGTGAATTTTGATATATTCCTCTATACTGCCAAATTTTTCTCTAATCCAATCTAATTGTTTTATCGTTTTTCCTTTCTTCACAACTCTTTGAAATTTTAGGATCTTTTCTACAAGAACTACTATTTATGGAAATTTGAATCGCTTTGAGAAACTGGCTCACTTTTTCTTTACCTCTCCCCCCGTCCCCCTCTCCACATTTGTGGAGAGGGGGAGATAGGGGGTGAGGTTTCATTGGAACAAAATAATCATTAACATTTCTACTGTGTCCACTTGGGTTTTCTTTTTTCCAGAAAGGCATTCATCCCTTCTTGCCCTTCATCCCCTATTCGCATGGAAGCAATCATTTCGGCTGTGTAAGTTTTTGCTTTTTCAAAGCTCATGCCCGGGACATTTTGCAAAAGTTGTTTACACATGGTCAAGGCTTTAGGTCCGCTGGAGAGGAGTTGTTTTGCGGTCTCTTCAACCGCTTCATTCAGCTTTTCTGGCGATACCACTTGATTCACCAAGCCGAATTTCAAAGCCTTCTCGGCGGTGAGCCTTTCTCCCGTTAAGAAAAATTCCCGACATCTTCCTTCCCCTACTTTTCTGATAACATAGGGGGAGATACAGGCGGGGACTAATCCCAGTTTCACCTCGCTTAAGCTGAATTTAGCATCCTCTGAAGCGATAGCTATGTCACAAACCGCCACCAAACCTGCCCCACCCCCAATGGCTGATCCATTCACCCGAGCTATGGTGGGCTTGGGCAAAGAATATATCAAATAGAAAAGATCAGCCAAATCCAGAGATTCTTTTTTGTTTTCCTCATAAGTGAAGTTGATGACTCTTTTCATCCAGTTTAAATCTGCCCCGGCGCAAAATGATTTTCCGCTTCCAGTCAAAATAGCTACTCGAATATCTTCGCTTTTCGATATTTCTTGAAAAACATCCAGAAGCTCTCGAATCATGGCATCATTAAAAGCATTGTGGACTTCCGGTCTGCTGAGCAAAATCTTAGCTGTTTTGTCTTCTACTGAATAAGAGATAGTCTCAAAGTTTTTTTGTTTTGGCAATTTTTAAAAACCTCGTTACACTAGATTGAAAAAGATTCTGTAAGAACTCTAAAAGGTCATTTTTGCGGGGCTGGGAGCCCTTCAGGGTGAATCTCTTCAGGATGAACCCCGCCTACGCGCTATTTTGAGTTTTAAACATCCTCACATTCTAAACACACCAAATCTCTGATCCGGTATGGGAGCATTAAGTGCCATGGAGATTCCTAAAGCCAAGGCGGTTCTGGTCTCCAGAGGATCCAAGATTCCATCATCCCAAAGGCGTGCAGAACTGAAGTAGGGGTGAGATTCTTCTTCATATTTCTTAAGAGTCGGCTCCATGAATTTTTCCTGCTCCTCCTTGGTCATGGTCTTCCCCGCTTTTTCCAAAGCTTTGAGTTTCACCGTCAAAAGCACGTTAGCCGCTTGTTCCCCACCCATCACACATATTTTGGCATTGGGCCACATCCATAACAAACGAGGATCATAAGCCCTTCCGCACATGCCATAATTTCCTGCGCCGTAAGAGCCACCCACAATTACGGTGAACTTGGGGACATCCGCATTTGCCACTGCATGCACCATCTTTGCCCCATCCTTGGCGATCCCCCTATGCTCGTATTGTTTTCCTACTATAAAGCCGGTTATGTTCTGCAAGAATATTAAAGGAATCTTCCTCATGGTGCAGAGATTGATGAAATGGGTGGCTTTGAGAGAGCTTTCTGAGAATAACACTCCATTATTACCTAAAATTCCTACCGGATAACCCATGATTCTGGCGAAACCACACACGATAGTGATCCCGTATAGCTCCTTGAACTCTTGGAATCTGCTCCCATCTACTATGCGAGCGATAACTTCCCGAATATCATATTGTCTTCTCAAATCCCGAGGAACGAGTCCATATATTTCTTCCGGGTCATAATAGGGATCCTCCGTCTCTGCTATGTCCAGTTCAAATTTTTTGGGAGGGTCGAGGCTTTGCACAATGTTTCTGGCAATCTCTAAGGCATGTTGATCATTTAAGGCGTAATGATCAGCCACTCCGGAGATTCTACAATGCACATCCGCACCACCTAACTCCTCATCTGTAACCTCCTCCCCTGTCGCCGCTTTGACCAAAGGTGGTCCTCCGATGAAGATGGTTCCCTGTTTTCTAACGATAACCGCCTCATCGCTCATCGCTGGAACATAAGCTCCTCCAGCGGTGCAGGAACCTAAGACTATAGAAATCTGAGGAATTCCCAGAGCAGATAATCGGGCTTGATTATAAAAGATTTTGCCAAAGTGATCTTTATCCGGAAAAGTTCCGGATTGATAAGGGAGAAAAATACCACCTGAGTCCACCAGATATATACATGGAAGCCGGTTCTCCATGGCGATCTCTTGCGCTCTCACATGCTTTTTTATGGTCATGGGGAAATACGTGCCGCCCTTAACCGTGGCATCATTAGCCACAATCAAAACTTCTCTTCCATGCACCACGCCCACACCCGTGATTATTCCTGCACCCGGAGGTTCTTCCTCATAGATCTTATAACCGGCTAAGTGGGAGAACTCCAAGAAGGGAGTATTTTTATCGAAGAGTAGATCCAGCCTTTCCCTGGGTAAAAGCTTTCCTCTGGCTTTGTGCCTCTCTTTATCCTTGGCTGTGCCCCCTTCTTTGACCTTCGATAAGACCTCCCTATACTCCTCCACCACCCTCTTCATCGCCTCAAGATTTTCTTTGTATTCTAAGGATTTGGTATCGACTTTAGATTCTATGCGGAACATTTTTTACCTTTTATAATATTAGGAATTTTGTAGGGATCCCGCCGTTGGCGGGATGGCTGTCCGCTTTTCGGACAGGGACAAGCCCTGTCCCTACGGACTCATCCACCACCCTCTTCATCGCCTCAAGATTTTCTTTATACTCTAACGATTTAGTATCGACCCTTGATTCTATGCGGAACATTTTTTCCCTTTATGATTTTTTTTAACCTCTGCCTATTTTTTGAATGTCCGACAGAAATGTCGGACGCTACTTGTCATACTGGAACACATTTATATCCGTAACACAGGATTCCGGCTTCGCCGTCTTGTTGAATTTTTCTGAATTCTACTTTAACCCTCATCCCAATTTGAAGTTTATCGAGGTCACAGTCGGCAATTTGAGTAAGAACTCTTGTCCCTCCATCCAGCTCCACTATGCCCATAGCATAAGGCGATTGATCCACGAACTGACTGGGCGCAACCCTTATCACTGTGTAAGTCAGGACCTTCCCTTCATCCTTTAGTTTTAGCATTTCAAAATCGCGAGACTTACATTCTGCACAAATAAGCCTGGGAGGAAAATATGTCTTTCCACACTTTCTACATTTATTAGCTTCTAATCTGTATCTTTGGGGTATCTCTCTCCAGTATCTGGCTGGGAACATCTTGTTTACCTCCGTTTGTCGTATTTTCGTTTGCCGTTGACGAAGCTCGTCCTATGGATTTCGCTTCGCTCAATATCGTTGCTCGGTTATAGAAACTCGAAGACGCTTTTGCGGGGCTGGGAGCCCTTCAGGGTGAATCTCTTCAGGATGAACCCCGCCTACGCAGGAAAAATTATTGTTGTTTAACATCCAATCGCGTAGGGCGGGCTCTTAGCCCGCCGTTTATTGTCACCTTTTTTAACTCCATTACGCGACACAAGTGTCGCTACTCCGTTCACAATTCTCGCCCCCGCTAAAGCGGGGCGGCTACCAAATAACATCTCCCCCTCACCCTTGCCCTCTCCCCAGAGGGGAGAGGGAATTAAGTGTCGCTACTTCAGTTTTACATTGCCTCTATTATATGGACCAAAGTACTTCCGCCGCTTCCTCCCATATTTTGAGTCAAGCCGGTTTTCGCATTTTTAACCTGTCTTTGTCCGGCTTCTCCTCTAAGCTGATGCACTATCTCTACCACCTGCGCTACTCCAGTAGCACCCACCGGATGTCCTTTGGATTTGAGTCCACCGCTGGTGTTCACCGGGATTTTTCCCCCTATTGCGGTCATTCCACTTTGGGTGGCTTTGCCTCCTTCTCCTTTTTTCACAAATCCCAAATCTTCGATCACAATTATTTCAGCAATGGTAAAGCAGTCATGCACCTCTGCCAAATCTATGTCTTCAGGCTTCACATTTGCCATTTTATAAGCTCTCTCTGCCGCTTTCACCGTGGCATTTAAGGTGGTGAAATCCTTTCGGGAATGAAGAGCAATTGTATCCGTGGCATGCCCTATGCCTTTTATCTTTACAACAGGTTTTTTGGAAATTTTCTTGGCTAAATCTAAAGGACACAGGATGGCACAGGCGGCTCCATCGGTTATGGGAGAACAGTCAAGAATCCTTAATGGATCTGCCACCAAGATTGAGCACATCACATCTTCGATGGTGATCTTTTGCGGAAATTGAGCTAAAGGATTTAAAGAACCATGCTGGTGATTCTTAACTGCTACTTGTGCCAACTGCTCTCTGGTGGTGCCATATTGATGCATGTGGCTTCTGGCCATAAGGGCATATAGCCCGGGGAAGGTGACACCATTGTAAACCTCATATTCCTGATCTGCAGCGGTGGATAAAGCAAAAGTAGCGCCATCACCGCTCACATCGGTCATCTTCTCCACACCACCTACTAAAACGATGTCAGACATTCCGGATGCCACATCCAAGAATCCCATCTTGACCGCCAATCCACCTGAGGCGCAGGCTGACTCCACCCGGGCTGAGGGGATGGGTCCAGCTCCTAGGTAATCAGCTAAAAGAGAGGAAAGGTGTTCCTGCCCCACAAAAAGCCCGGAGGACATACAGCCGACATACATCGAATCTACATGATCCACGCCTGCATCTTGAATGGCTAAAAGCGCCGCCTCAACGAATATATCTCTTAGCGATTTTTCCCATAGTTCCCCCCATTTGTTCATGCCTACTCCTATGATGGCAATGTCTCGCATATTTTTCTCCTTTTTAGTAAGATTCGATGCTCGGTTATCGTTGTCGATGCTCGTATGGTTCGACTTCGCTCACCATAAATCGAAGCTCGATTTTACGAGGCTCGAAGCTCGAAAACATCAACTCTTCTGAAAATCTCCTCACTTTTTGAGTTCTTGTATTCATTTATGGTAAACCACCTTAATAAATGGGTATAAATTCACCCTCCCCTTTATCCCCTCCCATCAAGGGAGGGAAGTAGATGAAGATGTTCCCTCTCCCCTTGTGGGAGAGGGTAAGGGTGAGGGATATATCAACTTGTTTTTGCCGTCCACTATAATACTCTAATTTGTATCCTGCTTCGAGTTTCGAGCATCCAACATCGAAACGAGCATCGCCAACGTCAACCGAGCTTCGAGTATTTTAGGTTCCCATTCTGATTTTCCCTCGGAACTTAGCATAAGTGCCATAATCTATGTAATTCTTGTTATTGTCCAGCATATATCGGGTCTTAGGTGCTTTATCTTGAACCTCATTGATTCTTTCGGTGACCTCAAAGATGAACGCATCGCTTCCCGCACCGGAGCCATAAGAGACCATTAAAATTTTATCACCAGGCTTGGAAATGTCTAAAGTGGCGGTAAGACCCATAGGAGAAGAACCGGAGTAAGTGTTGCCTAAAGTGGGAGAAAGCCATCCCGGCTCTATCTGTTCCTTTTTGAATCCCAACATCTTCCCCACCCTTTGGGGGAATTTTCCATTGGGTTGATGGAATATGACATAATTGAAATCTTCAGGTTTCATCTTGGCTTTTGCCAAAATCCCCTTTGCCGCACCTATAATATGTTTGAAATAAGCCGGTTCTCCGGTGAATCTGCCAGCGTGCCGGGGATAGAATTGATGCTCTCTCCTCCAGAAATCAGGCGTATCAGTCATATAGGAATATGTCTCGTGCGCTTTGGCTATCAAATTATCCTTTCCGAAGATAAAGGCGGCTGCCCCGGCCGCGGCTGAATATTCCAGAGCATCTCCGGGCGCTCCTTGGGAGGTATCCGCACCAACGGCTAAGCCATATTTTATGAAACCTGATTCGACCAAACCGATGCAAACAAACATGGCCTCGCTTCCCGCCTTACAAGCGAATTCATAGCTGGCGCAGTGCACCTCCGGAGTAGCACCAATCGCTTCTGCCAAAACCGTCCCACTCGGTTTGACCGCATAGGGGTGAGATTCCGAACCGACATAAACTGCTCCGATCTCTTTTGGGTCGATGTTTGCTCTTTTGAGTGCATATTTGGTCGCTTCCACCGACATGGTGATGGTATCCTGATCGGGGCTGGGAACGGATTTTTCATACAACAAAAGTCCCTTTTTATAGCTGGGAGCATCTGCACCCCACACCTTGGCGATCTCTTCCAATTTGATACGATTTCTGGGAACATACGCTCCGTAACCGACTATGCCTACCATTTCAACCTCACTTTTTTGACAAAATTAAGGCGAATTGATTATTTTTCACATCCGTTTGTTCTTTTGCATCTGTTCGCATTGAACCCGTCAATTGATTGACTGACGCTCCCATTTGTTATTTTGAATGGAGTCCTCGCCACTTGTCACCCTGAGCGAAGCGAAGGGTCTGAGTTGCATCGGGGTAAACTTCGCAGAGTGAAGAATCTCGTTTTTGTCTGGTTTGGAAGGCGAGATTCTTCCCCCGCCAAAGGCGGGGTCAGAATGACAATCCTCGGTTAGTCCGCCGATCAGTCTGCTTAAAACATTCATTTTCAAAATTTACCCTTTATTTTGGGAATGCCCGACAGTTACAGGCTAAATTCAAACACCTTTCCTAAAAAGCACTCACTATATAAAAAAAGCACCTATACTTGTCAAGTGAAATTTGTCACATAGTCTTACAAAACCAGGCATTGGCTTTTGACCCAATTGCCTGTTTTTTATTTTTCGAAGATAATGTTGATTTTAGCTATGTCGATAATAATACGGGGGACTAACCCCGAATAAGGTCTTAAATTGGCAGCCGCCCATGCTGGCACAACTTATTTGAAATCCATAGATGATTTTTTCCGGCTAACTGGGGCGGTAGCAAAAAAAAGGGGTTTCCGGACAGCCTGGATGACCATGTAAAAGCATTTGAATATCTAGGTTCAGGATCAAGCCCCGTCCCCCGAATTTCCCGTTCACCATATTAAGCTTTGCATTTTTTTATAAGTTGTAAAAAGCTGAGGAATCATTGGGAGAATCAGAGTTGAAAATCCCGCCCTTCGACGGTTCGACCATTCGACAGGCTCATGGTGCTGAGCGAAGTCGAAGCACAAGCTCACCGTCCCGAGCAAAGTCGAGGGACAGGCTCAGGGTGGTGACAGTTCGACCTTGCTCACTGTCCCGGAGTGAAGTCGAAGGGAGCGAAGTCGAACCACCGAAGGCGGGGGAGATATATAGAAATTTCTTCGAAAATGCACATGATGCAATTTTCGTCATGGATATTAGGACAGGTGAGCTTTTGGATGCCAACAAGGAAGCTGAAACGTTGACGGGACGCTCCAAAGAAAAACTCATGCGGATGCACCAGTCTGAGCTATATCCTCCTGCAAAAGCCGAATATTATGAAGAGAAATTTCGCCAACATACTCAAAAACAAGAAGCTTGTAGCTTTGAAGGAGAAATTATAAAAGGCGATGGGATAATTGTGCCCGTTTACATCAGCGTAAATCTGCTGAAGTCTAAAGAAGGAGAGGTGATTCTGGGCATATTCAGGGACATCACAGGATATAAGAAAGCAGAGGAAAAGATCACCGAGGAAAGAAACAAATTGGCTACCATTTTGGCGAACATCGGAGAAGGGGTCAACATCGTGAGGTCGGACTACACGGTCAAGTATCAGAATAAATTCCTGTCGGACAGATTTGGTGATTTGGTGGGGAATAAATGTTACCAAGGATTTATAGACTCGCAATATCCTTGTGAAGTCTGTCCCATGAAAAGCACCATTGAAAACAACTTTACCGAAAGCGTGGAACAAAAAGGGAAAGACGGAAGATACTATGAACTTTTCTTTGCTCCCTTAAAGAATCCGGATGGAAGCGTGGACGCTTTGGAGGTGGTAAGGGACATAACTGACAAAAAGAAAATTCAAGAGAAGATTGCATTTTTGGCGGGAATCGTGGATCATGCTTCGGAGTCGGTCATCGCCACAGACCAAAACGGAAAGATAATTTATGTCAACCCCGCCACAGAAAAGATGTATGAATACACCAAAGAGGAGTTAATTGACAAAGAACTGGAGATCATTAACGCTGAGCTATATAAGGAGAGAATACAAAAGGAGATATACGAAGCGGCTCTGTGCGGAGAAGTTTGGCAGGGAGAGCTTCTGAATCGTCGCAAAGATGGAAAGATGTTCTTTACATCCACCTTTGTTTCCAAGATGGTCGACAAAAATGGGGATTTCATCGCTTTGGTCTTTTTCCAACGAGACACAACCCAAAGAAAAAGATACCAAGAGGAGATGATAAGAATTGAAAAGGAAAAAGCTGAAACCTTACGGATATTACATGAAAATGAGGCCGCCATAAACAAAAGTCTAAGCAGAACCAGAAGGGCGCTTTTGGAGAAAAATCTGGAATTGGAAAAAAGGACTTTTGAGCTGGAAGCGGAGAAGAAGAGGCTAAAGGAAGCGTATGAGAAGTTAAACCAGATGCAAAGTCAGCTTCTGCAATCAGAAAAGCTGGCTTCATTAGGGCAATTGGCCGCGGGGGTGGCTCATGAATTGAATAACCCCATTGGCTTTGTGAACAGCAATTTAGGAACTTTAGCGGAATATGTCAAAGACATCAAAAAACTTTTAGAAAAATACCAAAAAATGGCGCGGATCATCCAAGTTGAAAATCCCGCCCTTCGACAGGCTCAGGGTGGTGAGCGAAGTCGAACCACTGAGGGCCGGAAAGATAAATCAAAAGAAGCGCTATCCCAAGAAATCGATGAGTTGAAAAAGCAAATCAATTTGGATTTCGTCCTGGGGGACTTTGATAAGATCATCTCCGAATCTCAAGATGGAACCCAAAGGGTGAAGTCCATCGTTCAGAATTTGAGAGATTTTTCGCATGTGGACAAAGGGGAATTCAAGTTTGCGGACATTAACAAAGGCATCGAAAGCACTTTAAACATCATATGGAATGAAGTTAAATATAAAGCTGAGGTGATCAAGGAATACGGCGATATTCCCCAGATAGAATGTTTACCCCAACAGCTGAACCAGGTCTTTATGAATCTTTTGCTCAATGCGGCTCAAGCCATCGCCACGCATGGTCAGATAAGAATAAAAACTTATCGGGAGAGCAAAAATATAATTATAGAAATAAGCGATACCGGCGTAGGAATACCCCAAGAAAATATTCCCCGAATATTTGAGCCATTCTTCACCACCAAAGAAGTGGGCAAAGGAACGGGTTTGGGCTTGAGCGTAGCATATGGAATAGTTCAAAAACATAATGGCAGAATAGAGGTAGAAAGTGAGGTAAATAAAGGGACGACCTTTCGGGTCGCTCTCCCCTGCGCTCGTTTTGGGAGCGACCGAGAGACATCTTGTGATATAAGTGAGGAAAAGATGGTGCGGACAAATTAGGACCTAACAGGAAAATCTCTGGACCCACACGAAAACGATTTTTTAACGGAGGAAGATTATGACAAACTCCAAAATACTGATAGTGGATGACGAGGAGAATATTTTGAACTCCTTGAAACGATTGTTCCGCAAAGAGCCTTACGAAATTCTTACCGCCATAAACGGAGAGGAGGGTTTAAAAATATTGGACGACCACCAGGTCGATCTGATCATCTCCGACCTTAAGATGCCTGAGATGAGCGGGATTGAATTTTTAAAAAAAGCTAAACAGAAAAATCCTGTTCCTTTACGCATCATGCTCACCGGACATGCAGATTTGAAAAGCATCCTCGAGGCCATAGATCAGGGAGAGATATATCGCTTCTTGCTCAAGCCTTGGGACGATGAAGAGCTGAAGATGACCATCAAACAAGCTCTGGATTATTATTATTTAAGGAAGGAAAACCGAGAATTGGTAAAAACCGTAAGAAAACAAGGTCAAATCTTACAAGAATTAGAAAGAGAGCATCCGGGCATAAGCAAGGTAGAAAAAGATGAAGATGGCTCCATAATCTTAGGCGGAGAGGAACTGAACAAAACCTCAGATGAGTTGATCCGGAAATATGAGTAAAGATAAAGCCAGGCTGTATTCCTTGGGGTAGTTCCAGATATTGTGTCTAGTAAGTTCAGGAGTGAGATTATTCCTGACTGATGTGCGATTCTGCTTTTCTCAAAATAAAAGAGCCCCGCCAGAGGCAGGGCTCTTTTTAGTTATCAATCTATCATGAAACTACTTCATTAGAACCATCTTCCTGGTCTGGTCGAAACTCTCCGTCTCCAAGCGATAGAAGTAGATACCGCTTGCTAGTGAGTTTCCGGATTCATCTTTGCCATTCCAATGGGCACTGTAGGTTCCAGCATTCATGGTTTGGTTCACTAAGGTCTTGACCTTTTCTCCTAACATGTTGTAAATCACTAACGAGACTTGGGTCCTTTCTGGTAAGCTGAAGGAGATCTCGGTCTCTGGATTGAATGGGTTGGGATAGTTCTCGCTCAAACTGAACTCGCTTGGCGTTTCAGCAGAGAGCTTGGAGTGTCCCTTCTTAAGAATGATCACACAATCTTGACCCCTTATGGGCATCCCGCTGGTGGTCCTTCCGGTAAGGGTTAAGACTCTGATCTCTCTGTCGTGAACCATCCCCAGCGCCGCCGCAATCGCCTGATGGTCGAATTTCAGAGTCAAATCCATATATCTATCGGCGCCCAAAGTGGTACAGGCGCAAGTATCCGGTCCAGGTGGAACTGGCGTGCTCACATTCTCATAGTTCCATCTCACAGGAGCCACCCCCTCAAGCCTTACCGTGGCTGGATTTACTGTTCTCACATTGAAGTTCATTGTGCCCAAGATGGCCACCGGCAGAACACCGTTGCTACCCATGTTAAATGGATTGGGACAGGATTGGGGCTTGATGTCAATCACCACCGGTAGAGTGGGAGTGAATATAGCGCAATTCCCATCCCTCACTTGTTCCCCGCAAGCAATAGCTGTAGCTACAAAGCAAATGGTCTCTGGTTGGGTGCATACGTCTCCTGGATTAGTCACAGTAGCCACATGAGTGAGTGGATCGATTCCTACCACCAAGCAGTTCATGCCAGATGCGCTCCAGGTGACCAGGCTGGGATTGATGCCGGAGAGATAGGTATCCAGATTAATGGGAACAAAAGGTGCTATCTGGTCTGGAATGTTTCCTACCACCGGAGCTGGATCAACCGTGAAGGTGGCGTTATCATCCCAAGTCATTCCCAACGCATCTGTCGCATGGAAGGTTATGGTTTCACTTCCGGTCCATCCCGAAGGATAGGTGATGGTGAAGACATTGTTCGCATCCTTGGTCACGGTCAAGTTCACATTGCCACTCCAGGTCCAGGTGAATGGTGGGGTTCCTGTGGTCACGAAGGTGTCGGCATCGAACTGTGCAAACACCTGACCAGATAATATACACTGATCGGGGATGTTGAACTCTGGAGGAGGGGCGGCCCTTTCCAGAGTAAGAAGAGCCCAAGTAGTAGCTAGCATCACATCTCCCCACACGTCAGGTCCCCAGGATCCATCAAGATGTTGGTAAAACACTATTGAATCTGAAAAATCTTCATACCAGTCGATCCCACTCATTATGGATATCCCCTGGAATTCCAATCCTTTCATGATGCCATACATGGCTTGATAATGGATTTGCCATCCTGGATCGGTATTAGCATCACTCCAATGACGGACAAGATAAGCAACGGCTCTATCCCTGTTAGTGCCGGCATACTGGCCGGTGAGCGCCATCTGAACCAGTAGATTCCCTGTCTTGTAGGTGTTTACCCAGTTGCAAGGGCCATCCGTACTGGAGTAGCTCGCTCCTCCATCCATAGGGCCAGGGCCTGGGTCGGTACATTGCATGAAAAGTATCCAGATTTTTAGCTCAGTCTTTACAAAACCTGGGATGGGTATACTGAATCCATCTGGCGGGCCTGCTTGGGCATACGCAAGACCCATTGCCGCATATCCGGAGTTAGAGTTATCGCTCCAACCGATATCGTTCGCGAAGTAACCCCATCCACCTCGCTCAGTTCCAGCATCATTCTGCCCGAAGGAAAGGTAATCCACAGCTTCGATGGCCACATGACGGTAAGTCCATCCGTTTACCGGACTTCCTGGAACATTTACCACGCTATCGGGACAGTTGCTCTCCGCAATAGCCATCAACGCTATACTGGTGTGATATGTTTCACCACCCCCCCAAGCGACTCCTATCCCGTCTCCATCCGAATCAGGATTACCCGCAGGCTGGGGGCTTATGGGCGTGATAGTTGCCGTGGAGAATAGATAGTTCAGTCCGTTCTTGACCTGAGGATAGTACTGGTAAGTTGGATCCAAAGGAGATTTCCCCAGTGTTAGAGCGCGATGCTCAAATTTTTTAACTGCTAAACCAGTTCGTGCTACCTGCTCGTTGAGTCCCCAGGAGCCATCTGCATTTTGCTGCCCAGCCAACCATGCTAAACCATGAGCAATGGACGTATCGATCTGGGCTTGAGTGGCTGCTTTTACAGTGGAGAAACACATGGTGAAAGCCACCAAAATAGCAATAAGTAAAACAATCTTTTTCATTTCTTCCTCCTATGAGTCCCCTTAAGATGGGACTCAGGTTATCCCGCAAAGCGGGATCCGCCTCTGGCGGAAAAGTTAACCTTCAACTTCAACTCCACACTCTTCCCCCTCTCACAACCCCCCTCATTTTTGAATGTTAAGCCCTTTTTGTGAGTTATCACCTCCTTCTTTTGAAATTAAACTCAGTTATGCTAAGTTGCTCTTTCTTTCTTCATCACCTCCTTTCTTTGAGAATGAAACAAAAAAAATAAGTTTGCAGAAATTAATGGATAAAAATATTCTTCACCAGAAAACGGAACTAAAAAATACTCAAGGAAAGCTTTTCCGTCCCTCAGAAAAAGCAAAATCCTTTTCTCCAAGAAAATTTAGATTTGCCCGACCCTTCCTTATGGTAACAGGCGAAATAATAAAATGTTTAGTCCCCCTGCGTCCATGCGAGCAATTTGCAAGAGATCGAAATTAATTAAATTGACTTCTGCCCCATTGCCTTCTGCTATTAGAAGATAAATATCTCTACCCTTTCTTGTCAAGAAAAAAATTGAGTATTTGTGTTCATCTTTTGGACACTCTAATAAAATCAAAAAATGCCTTGTGAGGGCACCCCCTCTTTTGTGGGAAGCTTCAAACACAGTCTCTGGCTTCTCAAATCAAGCTTCGTTACGAGTTTCGACACCCAATAAACCAAGAGAAAACATGCAGAAATCTTTCTCTTGACAAATCCGTTTTGTTCCGCTTAATTTTCGTCCGTGAATAAGATCCTGCAATTATCCATTGTTGTTTTCTTTCTTTTTGCTTTTGACCTCCATCCGCAAGCCATAGACCAACCTAAAGGTCATCTCTCCGGGAAGGTTACAAGTTATGAAACCGAAGAACCACTTTCCGGCGCAAATGTAATTGTAATTGGAACTGATTTCAAAACCTCCACAGACCAGAATGGCGAATTCACCCTTAAAAATATCCCCATTGGAACTTACGAGGTGGAGTTATCTTTGATAGGATATCTTAAGAGCAAACGCTCTAAGGTGGAAGTAAAACCAGCACAAACCACTAATCTTTTTTTCAAACTCAGATCCTCTCCTCTCATTTTGGGAAGGGGGATTTTGGTGGTAGGGGAAAGACCGATATTGGACATAAAACTTCCTGCCACCAAAAGGGAGCTTACCACCAGGGAGCTCCAACTCGTTCCTCTTACAGACTTAAAAGATATAGTCTCTCAACAGGTGGGAGTGATCGAGGACAAGAACCAACTTCACATTCGCGGTGGAAGATCATATGAAAATCTCTTTCTGATAGATGAGCTTTCCATCAACGATCCTTTTACCAGAAGCGGATATGGATTCAACCTATCACCTTCGGCCATCGAAGGAATGAGCCTTGTTTCGGGAGGAGTAAATGCCCAATATGGTCAAGTCACCTCCGGGGTGGTGGAGATGCGAATAAAAGAGGGAAGCGATAAATTTGAAGGCTCTTTGACTTACAAGACCGATGATTTTGGATTCGATTCTCCTTTTAATTTTAATACAGATATTTTGGATTTTAGCCTGTCCGGACCAGCTCATTTTGTGAAATCAGTCCTCTCTAAATTTGGCTTAGGTCCTCCCGGCGATTTTTATTTCTTCTTGAATACCAACATGAACATATCTGATACATATTTAGAGCATTCTCAGAAGCTTTATTCTTCGTCCTTTGGAAAGACGAATTTTTCTCCTCGCGGGGATAATCGTTATTATGGAATCTTCAAACTGACCTGGAAGGACCCCTCTTTTAAGTGCTTTTTCACTATGGGGAAATCCGTGGTGATCAACCAAGATAAAAGCCTTCTTTTGACCAGGATAGGCGCCCCGACTTACAGCTATGGTCCTCCTTATGAATATTCCAAAATACTAAAAAATTATAACGTCTTCACCCATGAAAGCAATTTTCAACTTTTGTCTTTTCAAAAGATATTAGGGGAAAGACATCTTTATTCTATAAATCTCAGCCGCTATTTCACCAATCTTCATTCCGATGTCGGTGGAAAAAATTGGTCTGAATATACCATGCCTGTGGATGACCAACCGATGAATATCATTTTGAGTCCAGACAGCTCCCATTATATAGTAAGAATGGGAGATGGATTTTATGATCACGGGGATGGGGATACCTGGTATGATCATTTTGTGGAGACTTATGGCGTGAAGATGGATTTGACCAGCGTTTTAAGCGATATCTATACTTTTAAGATCGGTCTTTTTGAAGAGTATCAAACCATTCAGTTATTGGATATTTACAAACCCTGGCTGGGGGAGAGTGGATTTGGATTAAGCTACGATCTTTATAAGGTATTTCCTAATGATGGTGCGATTTATCTGAATAATGATCTTAAGCTGGAGGAAGCCGTCTTCAATTTTGGTCTTCGATATGACCTTTGGTTTCCTGGAGAATATGTGGAAAGAGCCATGCAGGATACTTCCCTGCCCACCATCACCCAGAAGATGCGGGATGAATTCAAAGAGAAGACCTTTAAATTCCTGGGGCATCGGGGCAAGCGAGTCTTCAGCCCCAGGCTTGGGTTCTCCGCACCTTTCGGCAGAAGCTCGACTTTCTTTTTTAATTATGACCGCCTTTCCCGAAAGCCCAATCCTCAATATCTCTATGCCAAGCTCTATTCTTCTACCGAATCGACCTATCAATTGTGGGGAAACCCCAATTTGAATTCGGAACGGACAAGCTCATACGAGATAGGAATCAAATCTCTTATTAGCCAAAATGATGCTTTAAGCTTGGTGGCATATTACCGGGGTCTCTACGATTATATCACTGCCGCCAGAGTGACACCGGATACTTTGAGACCTCAAAAGGTTTATTTAGTATATTTCAATTTGGATTTTGCTTCGAGCAAAGGGGTAGAGATAGAGTATAAGAGAAAAGTTGGGGATTTCTTTTCAGGCTCGGCTCAGCTCGGGTTTTCTAAAACGGTTGGGGAAAGATCGGAGCCGGAAGACATCTTGAAAGGAATAGGGGGGAGGTCCGCACAAGACATATATCAGGAAGTGATCTTCGACTGGGACAAACCCTGGCAGTTAGCTTTAAGCGCAACTTTCTTCTCTGAGAAAAAGAGATTCAGGCTATTCGGATTTAAATTGCCCCCCCATTGGGACCTGAATTTAAATTTCTGGGCTCATTCTGGCGAGAGATATACATCCTACCAGGAGGTGATGTCACCGGAAGGAGAAGTTTCTTTTGTGCGGGAGGGTGAGATCAATGGTAAAATTGGAAAATACTGGTCCAGCTTCGACCTTAGTTTTCAAAAACATTTTTTTTGGAAAAAAATGAAATATAGTTTCTTGTTGGAGGTGACCAATCTTTTTGATCACAAAAACGTGGTTATAATAAATCCTTTGACCGGGGATGCGTATAATAAGGAGGACGTGATCCCTTATGGAGAAGGCGATCCTTATTTGCCCGAAAAAGGAAGCAAAGTGCCATTATGGTCAGACCCTTCCAGATATTTGGCACCGCGGAATATAAAGTTGGGAGTCTCAATAGGGTGGTAAAATGTAGCGTCGGAGCTTGTCTCCGACGTTAAGCGCTTTAATGAATTTTGGGTCTTCTCCAAAAGAGTTGCTATTGCATAAGTTTATGTTTTGGAGGAACGCAAGTCCGCAGGATCCTGTGGAAAAGTGGTTGTTTTTGACTCACCCCCTTTGTCCCCCTCTCTATTATAGAGAGGGGGAAGATGCAT
>Ga0315289_10002205_pt1 | contig 30099 bp, 28 predicted proteins | sample YL17G11_40_MG_FD_203452 | JGI IMG/M metagenome (GOLD analysis project Ga0315289, IMG submission 203452) | Sediment microbial communities from Yellowstone Lake, YNP, Wyoming, USA - YL17G11_40 | ecosystem: Environmental > Aquatic > Freshwater > Lake > Sediment | place: USA: Wyoming | collected... | reverse complement strand
TCTCTCTCTCTCTCTCTCTCTCTCTCTCTCTCTCTCTCTCTCTCTCTCTCTCTCTCTCTCTCTCTCTCTCTATCCTCCTCCTCCTCATCATCACCCTCCAGACCCTGAGCAGATTCGCGACGACGACGCGGCAGGCCTCCTGCTTCATCCTCCCCGCCGCCCCGGGAGCAGCGGGAGCAGCGGGAGCTGCGGCGGCGGCGGCGGAGGGCGAGAGAGAGAGAGGTGCTTCAAAAGACCCTGTCCGGGAACAGCGCCGGGGCCACCAGCGTCCAGGCATACACCCCCAGGCTCACCCAAGCGCACGTCAGCTTGACTCCCACGCTCGGCCACCCGACGTCGACGAGCGCTCGCTCGGCGGCGCCGCTTCCGTACCCCGAGAACAGCATCGCAACGTGCATGGAGGCGAGGGCGAAGACGGCGTGGAAGAACGGGTACGAGTAGGAGACGGGCACGGCCGGGAGGGAGGACGACGAGGAGATGGCGGCCGCGGAGATGTCGGCGGTCCCGCCGCGGTCGCCGCCCCCGCTGGAGCTGCCGGGCAGGGCGCGCGCGCCGGCGGGGGAGACGCCGTCGAGGCCCGAGGAAGTCAGGTGCGCGTCGTCGTCGTTCTCGTAGCCGTATCGGCCCCGTCCCCGGCTGATCAGCGGGGTCGCCCCGCCGTCCAGGGAGCCCTCGCTCTCCGCCGCCCCGGGCCCCAGCCCCAGCAGCGAGGCGTTGGATCCCGCCCGCAGCGCCGAGTAGGCGACCGACCCGAGCGTCGCCCCGACCGCGACGAGCATGCCCGTCGCCGAGGCGGCGTCGATCCTGCGTCCCAGCGCGTTGCAGCGGTACCCGTGGGGCTCGGACACGAGCGCCGAGTACGTGCAGTAGCACGCGTAGAGCGTGAGGGCGGCCGAAGGGAACAGCGACCCGCGGCGGGCGACCCCCGAGAGCGCGAGCGCGGAGACGGCGAGCCCCCCCAGCGGCGCCGCGACGACGACGGCGACATTGAACGAGCAGTCCTGGGCTCCGCCTCCTCCCGCTGCCCCCTCCCCGGGTGCCGTGCCCGGGTTGAAGAAGTAGAGAGAGACGGCGACGAGCGCCGCCGCACCCGCGTAGCAGATTCCGCTCAAACCCAACAAGCCCCACAAATACCTCTCGCCGCCCCCCCCGCCGCCGTCGGCCGCCTCGCCCGCGGCGTCCACGAGCGAGTCGTTGAGCTCGCAGACAAAGTCCAGGAGCATCAGGATCTGCACCCCGAGGAACAGCGCCGAGCCCAGGCGCGCGAGCCAGCCGTAGGCGGCCACCAGGCCCACGGGCAGGAAGAAGGCGCCGAGCGTCAGCAGCAGCCAGCAGCAGAGCTTGGCGCCCCAGGCCCCGTGCTGCACCGACCGGTCCACCTCGTCCCCCTTGAAGCGCGCCCGCGAGGTGGCGAGGGACATCCCGGAGAAGAAGAGGCAGGAGGCCAGGGAGACGCGGAAGACTGCCTGCTGGCCGAAGAAGGCCGCCGGCGGGTGCGGGCCGACGGCGCGGGCGATCCCTGTTTTTATTTTTTTTTCCGGTTTCGAGAGAGGGAGGGAGGAAGAGGTCGAGGGTCAACGAAACGACGAGCGTCGCTGTCGTCGCTCGACGAAACAAAGCCATGGACTCTCCTCTCGTGCGTTCTCTCTTTCTCTCTTTCTCTTTCTCTTTCTCTTTCTCTCTGTAATCACTCACATGGAAGGTGCTTGACGAGCGGCTCCGCGCCCAGCCGCAGGACCCACGCGAGCGCGAGCGAAAAGGAGAAAAAGCCAACAAATGCGAGCCTCGCGGAACGGGAGGCGATGCTCTTCCCGAGGGCCCCCGCGGACCAGCACGCGCACGAGGCCGCGAGCGAGGCGGCGCACGAGGTTGCCGCGGCGGGGATGATGAACATGGTTTGGTCCGAGGAGAGCGCGAGATGAGAGAGCAGAAGAAGGGAGAAAAACTCCCTGCCCTCGTTTTCCTCTCTGTTTTCGAGAATAAGTGAACCTCGAGAAAAACTCCCTGCACTCGTCTTCTTCCTCCTTTTGACCTCTTGCCTTCTCCCCTCTTCCGCAAACTCGCGCCGTCCTTCCTTGGCCTGGCTCATGGCGGGCGCGTTGTCCTCCTCGTCCTCCTCCTCCTTCCTGTCGTCCCTCTTCTCCTCCTTCTCGTCTTCGAAACAGCCAACCAGCGACGACCACACCGTCGTCTGGGGCCACCGCATCCCGCTGCCGCAGCGGGACCTCGCCGCAGGGCTCGCGACCGTCGCGCTCTTCCTGCCCGCGGTCGTGCTCGTGCACCGCTGCGTCGCGGCGCTGCTGAGGATTTTCGGGGTCGTGAAAGCGCGCACGGATTGAAAGAAGGAGGAAGAGGGGAAAAAGCAGACGAGCAGACAAGGCGCTGAAAAGGGAAAGCATTCGAAATTGATTGATTGCTCCCCATCGATTTGGTCGATCGTCGTCGTCGCATCTTCCAAGTCCTTCCGAGCTCCCGCGACCAAATGATCTCTCAGTTCTTCATCCTGTCCCCTCGAGGGGACACGATCGTCGCTAGGGACTACCTGGGGAATGTGCCCAAGGTAAATAAAAGAAGGAGGGACAAGGAGAAGGAGAAGAGAAAGAGAAAGAGAAGAGGAGAGAGCGACGTCGCCCTTTCCGTCGTCCTGCTTTTGGCTCCTGGGGTCCTCCTCTCCTGGTTCCCTCTCTCGCCCCCGCCGGCACGCGCTCGCTCTGCTCGCGACCAAGCTGACGACTCGAACTTCTCGCCGCCCGTCACACACACGCACACAAAAAAAAAACTGGAACAGAACGCTGCCGAGATCTTCCTCAGGCGCGCCCGCGCCTTTGCCCCCTCGGCCCCGTCGGCGGCCTCGGCGTTGTCGTCGGCAAACCCGGCGCTGGCCGCGGCCCCTCCCGCCTTCTCCTGCGGCGGGGTGCACTTCCTGCACGTCACGGACCGCGCCTCGGGCCTCGTCCTCCTCGCCACGGCCAGGGCGGGGGGAGTAGGGAGCGTGGGCAACGGGAGCGGAGGGAACGGCGAAAACTCCCCGCCCTTGCTCCAGCTGCCGCCGCCCTCGCTCGTGCTCGAGCTCCTCAGAAGGATCGCGCTCCTCGCGGCCGACGCCTGCGGCGCGCTGACCGAGGAGCGCCTGCGCGCCAACGCCGTGCTCGTCTACGAGCTGCTCGACGAGGCGATCGACGGGGGGCTGCCGCAGCCGCTCGACGGCGACGCGCTGGCCGACGCTGTCCTGTCGGCGCCCGTCGCGCCGCGCCCCTCGCGGCGGGCCGCGGCGCTCGCGGCGCGGGGCAGGGAGCCGGGCGGCGCCCCGGGCCCCGGCCCGGCCTCCACTCCCGGGGCGCCGCCGCCCGTCGTCAAGTCTGTGCTCGACGCCCCGGCCGCGGGGGTCGGCGGCGGGATCGGCGGCGGGCTCTCGACCTCGTCGTTCGCGGGCGGCGGCGGCGGGAGCGCCGTCGCGGCGGCCGCCGCCGCCGCGGCCGCCGCCGCCGCGGGCGGCTTCGTCGCCGCGGCCCGCACCTCCGCGTCCCGCGACGAGATCTTCGTCGACGTCGTCGAGCGCGTCTCGGCCATCTTCGCCCCGGGAGGAGCCCTCGTCTCCGGCTGCGTCGACGGGGCCCTCAAGGTCAAGAGCTTCCTGAGGGGCAGCCCCGCGATCGCCGTCGCGCTGTCCGAGGCGCTCGTCCTCGGCGGCGAGGGCGAGAGCAGCGAGGACGGTTCCGCGGGGGGGCGCGGGGGAGCCTCCTCCTCCTCCTCTTCCTCCCCCGTGGTCCGCCTCGACGACGCCGCCTTCCACGAGCGAGTGTCCCTCGCCCGCCTCGAGTCCGAGAGGACCTTGGACGTGGCCTCTGCCCCGCGGGGCGAGGCGAGCCTCATGACCTACCGCTCGACGGCAGCGTTCGACCTCCCGTTCGCGTGCGACATCAGGCTCGAACAGGGGGGCGGCGGCGGGGGAACCTCTTCCTCCTCCTCTGCCCGCGACGATCCCCTGAGGGCCACGCTGACGGTGCGCCTGCGAGCGCGCTTCGCGAGGGACCGCAGGGCCAGCGGCCTCGAGGTCGTCGTGCCGATGCCGTCGGCGGCGAGGGTCGCCCGCGCCTCGGCAGAGGTCTCCGGCTCCCTGGGGCCAGACAGGACGAGCCCCTCCCCGAGCTCCAGGGGCTCCCTCCTCCGCGGGGGGCAGCAGCAGCAGCAGAGCCAGCAGCAGGCCCAGCAGGCGAACGCCCTCGGCGCGGCGGCGGTCGGCGCGTGCGAGTGGGACGAGGCCGGGCGGCGGCTCGTCTGGCGCTGCTCGGGCGTCCCAGGGGGCGCCGCGCTCGAGCTCCGGGCTAAGATCACGCTCGCGTCGCCCTACTCGCCCAGCCTGCGCTACAGCGTGGGACCCGTGTGCCTGCGGTTCACCGTGCCGATGGTGAGCGCGACGGGGCTGGCGGTGCGGTACCTGCACGTCGGCGGGGGGGGCGGCGGGAGCGGTGGAGGCGGCGGCGGGGGAGGGGGAGCGGGCGTTGGCAGCCTCTTGAGCGGCGGCGGAGGGGGAGGAGGCGGCGGCTCCGGGTCTTCCCCGCACCGGTGGGTGCGATACGTGACGACGAGCGACTCGTACGTGTTCCGGCTCGCGTGATTGGTTGACGCAGGAGGAGGAGAAAGGGAAAGAAGAGAGAGAGAGAGGGGAAGGTTTTGAGGTTTTTTTTTCCTCGGGTGCAAAAGAAAGAAAAAGGGCTCATTTTCCGTCTTCTTCAGGGCGCTGCCTTCAGTCGAAAGAGTAGAGAGAGGCGTCGAGATCATCGCTCGCCCGTGCCCTCTATTCTCTCTCTTCTGTCTCTCTTTCCTCTCTTTTTTATCTCTGCGCGTCGTTCCTGCAGCTCGCGCGTGACATTTTGCGTCACTGTCTCTGGCCAGAGCTGCTGAGAGGGCGTTCTTGGAGGGGACAGACTTGGACTTCGGCGACATTGACGGCGACGGCAAAAAAAAGGCAAAAGAGCCGACGACGCCCAAACGACGACGACGCTCTCTCGACTCCAAACCCATTGACGAAGCCACGCTCGCGAGTGCTCCTTTCTTCTGCTCCGAAAAACGAGCCACATGGTGACGGCTGTTGCTGAGGCACAGGGGAAGGGAGGAGCGAGCAAGAACGAGGTGAGGAGGTGGCAGCGCGGAGGTGGAGATGATGAGGACGATGCCAGCGGAAACCTCCCGGGAGCAAGCGAGCCGTCGCCGTCGCTCTCGACCTCGTCGCGGCCGTCGAGACTTCTCCTCGTCGACCCCTCTCTCCGACCTCCTCTCCCCTCGCTCACCGCACTATCACCTCTCCCTCTCGACGAACCCACCCCCAAAAAAACAAAAAAGCAGATGCATCTCCACGAGGTGGGGTCCCGCGTGCTCTGCCGCGCCTCGTTCGACGGGGAGATGCACCCTGCGACGATTGTCGAGCGCCGCGGCGGTGCCCCTGCCGCGGCCGGCCCTTCCTCGTCCTCCTCCGCCGCCGCGTTCGAGGTGCCGCTGGCTTACTACGTCCACTACGCGCACTGCGACAAGAGGCTCGACGAGTGGGTGGCTCCGGGGAGGATCGCTCCCGTGCTGGCCGGCGGCGGCGGAGGAGGACGAGGAGGAGGAGCCGCGGCGGCGGCGGCGGCGGCAAACGGCGGAGCCGGCGCCGGCGGCGCGCGGGGGGCGGGGGCCTCCAACGGCGGCGGTGTGGGGGCCTCCAACGGCGCGGGCCCTTCCAACGGCACATCGGCAGCAGCTGGAACGACAGCAGCAGCAGCAGCAGCAGCAGCCGGAACGACGGGAACGGGTCCCTCCGGAGCAGCAGCGGCAGCGGCGGCAGCGGCAGCAGCGGCCCCTCACGCGGCGCCCTCCTCGACGGCGGCCGTCGCCGCGCTCGCCCAGCAGACGAAGATGACGCGCCGCCTCAAGCGCGTCTACGACCAGACCCACCACGTGTCCCCGACCCTGGACGAGCTCCCCCCTCTCGACGCCGCGGCGGAGCGCGCCCACCAGGAGAAGACGCGGCTGAAGAACATCCAGTCGGTCGAGCTCGGCCGCTTCGAGGTGGACGCGTGGTACTTCTCGCCGTACCCGGAGCCCTTCTGCAGCCTGCCCAAGCTGCACCTGTGCGAGTTCTGCCTCAAGTACTTTGCGAAGCGGTCGACGCTGGTCAGGCACGCGGCCAAGTGCGACGCGAGGCACCCGCCTGGGGACGAGATCTACCGGTCCCCGCCGCCCGCCGCGGCGGGGCGCGGCGACGCGCCGGCGTCGGCCGTGGCCGACCCCCCCGTGGCGGTGTTCGAGGTCGACGGCAAGAAGGACAAGGTCTACTGCCAGAGCCTGTGTCTGCTTTCCAAGCTGTTCCTGGTACGATGAGGAAGAGAAAGAGAGAGGGCGAAGGAACAAAAAAAGGTGACCAAAAAATGGGGGGGGAAAAACCAACACTCACCTCATTCCTCCATCCTTTTCCTCGCAAACTTTTCTTCTTCCCCACTTGTCACAAACAGGACCACAAGACCCTCTACTACGACGTCGACCCTTTCCTCTTCTACGTGCTCTGCGAGAAGGACGCGAAGGGGTATCATATCGTGGGTTACTTCTCGAAGGAGAAGCACTCGGAGGTAAGAAGGTCAAGAAGAAGAAGAAGAAGAAAAAGAGAGGTTTTTGTACCCTTCCAGCGAGGGCGAGAAAGCAAGAGGAAGAGAAACTCACCCCTCTCCTTTCCTTTTCTTTCCTCTCTCTCTCTCCCTTTCCCATAAAAAAAAACAGGAGGGATACAACCTCGCCTGCATCCTGACCCTGCCCCCTTACCAGCGGAAGGGCTACGGCCGCTTCCTCATCGCCTTCAGCTACGAGCTGTCGAAGAAGGAAGGGAGGGTCGGCACGCCCGAGCGGCCGCTCTCCGACCTCGGCGCCGTGTCGTACCGCTCCTACTGGACCCGCGTCGTCCTCGACGCTCTGCACGCTCACAGGGGCAACCTGTCGATCAGGGACATCTCGGACCTGACGGCGGTGCGGTCGGACGACGTGATCAAGACGCTGGAGAGCCTCGGGTGAGTTCGATCAACTTTTTCCGCTTTTTTTTGGGGGGGGGGGCGGTCCTTTTTCCGCGGTGGCCGAGGAAACCCTTTTTCAAAACTCACCCCTCTCCCTTTTTTTCTCCCTTCTTTGACAAAATGTCTTCTTCTTCTTCGAACCCCGCAGGCTCATCAAGTACTGGAAGGGCGACCACATCATCAGCGTCACCCCGCGCGTCATCGAGGAGCACCTGCGGCTCGCGGCGGCCGCGGACCGGGGGGGCGCGGGCGGCGCGGGCGGCAGCGGCGGGAGCGGGAGCGGCGGCGGGAGGAGGGCGCTCGGGGTCGACGCCTCGAGGCTGCACTGGACTCCGTTCGTGGCCCCGGGGAACAAAAAATGATAGAGATTCAGCGAGGTGACGGAGAGAGAGAGGGAGAGAGAAGAGAGAGAGAGGGCGAGAGAAGAGAGAGCGAGAGTAGAGAGACAAGCGTTTTTAATCCTTGAGCTTTTTCCTTTTTTAGTTTTGCAAAAAAAAGTTTCAGTCTGCGTTTCGCAAAGCATCAACGATCAGGGAAGGTGTTTTTCTTGAGATCTCTCTGTGTTGTGTTTTCTTAATCTGTCTTTATATCTATCTCTCTGGTTTCTTATCGCTCGGGAAAAAGTGGCGGCGACGACGAAAAGTGTTTCGGTTTTTTTTCTTCTCGAAAAAGCAACAGAAAGAGTCACGGCCTTTTCCTCACGAAAGTGCTGCGCCTTTTTCCCGAATCCCCCTTCTCTCTCTACAGGCCAGGGAGCCTTTTGGAGACGTCCTTGACGAGCTCCTCGGCGTCCTCGTACCACGACTTCTTGTCGAGCACGTAGCGCGTCACGACGAGCGGCAGCACCGCCGCGCCGAGCGCCTCGAGCGGGAAGCCGACGAAGAAACTGCCGAGGATGCCCTTGCCCGCGATGATCAGCAGGTGGAAGTAGACGAAGGAGGCAGCGGACGCCCAGCCGGCGACGGCCACCTTGTTGTCGGATTTCTCGAAAGCTTCGGCGCCCTTGGCGAGCAGCTCGTCGAAGGAGGGGGTCGCGGCGACGATGGCGGAGGGGGTCGACTTTTTCGACGACGAAATCGAGCGACGGAGAGGCAGGGAAAGGGCGACGCGAGGGGCGACGCGAGGAGCGGCCCCGATCTTGCTCACCGCCGATCGCGAGGCGACGGGGCGGACGGCGGAGGCGCGCACGGCGATGGCGGACATGGCGATGGAGCGGAGGAAGGAGAAGAGGAGGCGGACGAAGGAATGGAGGAAGAAGAGAGCCGTTTTTTTCTTTTTCGATATTGTGCGATTGCCCATCGATCGAAGACCGAGTTTTCGCCACTTCCATGTCTTCGGGGAAAGAACGATGATCAAGTTCGTCCTGCTCGTCAACAAGCAGGGCCAGACCCGCCTGTCGCGATACGCCGTGGGGGCGAGGCCCCCTCCGGCGCTGCGGGCGGCATTCGAAGGCGAGGTGGTGCGCAAGTGCCTGACCCGGTCGGACAAGCAGGTGAGAGGGGGGAGAGAAGAAGAAAAGAGGGTCGATGGCAAAGGGCAAGAAGGAAAGGGAGCAAGCGAGAGAGAGAGAGTCCATCGAGCGTCTCGCGCTCTGAGCGCGTCTGGACCTTTTTTTTCTTCTGCCCTCCCGGCTGAAGCGCGTTAACATCGTTTTCGAACGATTGGCAGAGAGAAAGCGATAGAAAAATGACTCGACGCGGCCAAATAGAAGCTCTGTTTTGGGGGGAGGGGGGAGTTGGTCTCGAACGAAGAAAAAAACTCCTCGCTCAAAACCCTCTCGACCCTCGACCTCCTCGCAACTCTCCGCCCTGTCCCTCTCCACCAGTGCTCCTTCGTCGACCACCGCGGCGTCCGCGTCGTCTACCGCCGCTACGCCTCCCTCTTCTTCCTCGTGGGAGTCGACAGGGGCAGCGTCGCCGAGGAAGGAGGAGGCAGCGGCGACGGAGACGGAAGTGACGAAACAGGAGAAAACGGCCTCGCGACACTCGAGCTGATCCACGCCTTGGTCGAGACGCTCGACCGCCACTTCGGCAACGTCTGCGAGCTCGACATCATGTTTAATTTGGAATCGGCCCACTACGTGCTCGACGAGATGGTCTGTGCCGCCAGCGGGGAGGTGGTCGAGACGAACAAGGCCAATGTCTTGCAGCCGCTGCAGCTGCTCGAGCGCGCCGCAGCGCAGGGGGGGTGAGACTTTCTGGGTTCTTTTTTTTTCCTTTTTTTAATTTCATTGTAAAATTACTGTCTTTCCTTTTTCACTCCGGTCCCGAACCGAGAGTCACGCCCCTCTTTTTCGCTGGAAGCGCACGAGCGAGAGAGTCCGCAGCAGCAGCAGCAGGTGCAAAAATGGCAGCGGCGACGGCGACGGGCGGAGGACGGGGGCTCGTGGGGGCCGCCGCCGCCGCCCCCTTTGGCGGCCGCCCCCTCCCTCTCCTTTGAGACGCCCCGCCCCCCGGCTCCTCCTCCTCCTCCTCGCGATGCTCCCGCTTTTGCTGCTGCTGCTGCTGCTGCTGTCGCCGCTCCTGCGCCCCTCCCGCCGCGACCCCGGCCCTCGCTACCATCCTCGCGAGCGAGCTCCGCGTCCGGTACGGCCACCGCCGCAGCCCCGCGGCGCGGCAGACCTTTTTGAGCGTCGTGATCCCGACGCCGAGGCGCTCGGAGGCGGCGCTGATCGTCGTGTCGAAGAATCCCCCGGCCTCCAATGTAGCCGCAGAGACTCTGGCGCCCGAGCCGGGACCGGAGAGAGGGGGGCGAGGGGGAGGAGGACGGGGAGGGGCGGGAGCGGCGAAAGCGGCAGGGAGGGGCGCCGCCGCTGGTGCTGCTTCTGCTGCCTCCCTCCTCGCCTTCACCCCTCCCTCTCCACCGAGGAGCCCGCCGCCGCCGCCGCTGGTGCTTCTCCTGGTGGCAGTACCCGGACGCGGGGACCGGTTGCCCGGAGGCGGGGAGTGCGACTGCGGGATCGGGAGAGAGAAAGTGGAGGCGGCGAGGAAGGGACGCGGCGGCGGCGGCGGCCTCCGCTGCTTTCCGTCGCCGCCGGTCTTCTTCTTCGAGGCTCCTCCTCCTCCTCCTCCCCCTCCTTCGGCGGGGAAGGGCAGAGACGAGGAGGTGCCCGTGCTCTCCCCGAGGCCCTCTTTCTCCGCTTCCGGATGCCTTGGCAGCCGCCGCCGCTGCTGCTGCTGCTGCTGCTGCTGCTGCTGCTGCCGCTGCTGCTGCTGCTGCTGCTGCTGCCGCTGCTGCTGCTGCTGCTGCTGCTGCCGCTGCTGCTGCTGTGGGCGGGAGCTGCCGCCCCTCGAGAGGCCTGCCTCTGCTGTATCTGCTGTCTCTGCTGCCTCTGATGCTGCTGCTGCTGCTGCTGCTTTCGCCGCCGCTGCTGTTCCAGCGGCAGCTCCCGCGGCCTTGGCTGCCTCTTGCCGCCGCCGCCCTTCCTCCTCTTCCGCCGCCGCGGCCGCAGCCTCGGCCTCCCTCTCCCTCAGAAACGCGTGAGCCCTGTCGACGGCCGCGCGTAGCATCGCACAGTCGCAGTGGGGAGCAGTTCTCCGAGCGGGAGAAGAGGAGGAAGGGTTTGGTGGGGCGCAGGCGACGGCAGCGAGGGTCGCCGCGGCGGCGGTTTCGGCCTCGCGCTCCTCTCGGCCGCCTTCCCTCCTCTTCGTGCGCGCCCTCCCTTCCTCCTCGCCGCCCTCCACTCCTTCCTCTCCCTCCGTCGGAGCGGGAGCGGCGACGGCCCGAAGCGTCTGCAGAAAGCGGACCCGGGACTCTGGCCGCGGGGGGGCCGAGGCGCGGCCTCTCCCCCTCGCTGCCCCGCCGCCGCCGCCGCCGCCGGCCGCCCCCCTCCCGGCCGCCCCGGCGCCCCGCCCGCCCCCCTCGCCGCCCTCCTCCGCGGCCCCCGCCGGCCCCGGGGGCGGGAGCCCCGCCGGGCCCAGGGACGCGACGACCTGTCCCAGGAGCCAGGGGCGAAGGTCCCTCTTTCTGCTCAGGCCGGAGGGGAGCGGGAGGCGGAGGAAGGGCGGCGGCGGGCGAGGGGGCGGGCCCAAGGCGGAGGCGGGAGGGGGGGGGCGCTGCGGCGGCGGCGCCGCCGCCGGCGCCTTCGTCGTCGCCGGCGCCGCCGCCGCCGAAGCCAGGGGCCTGCCCAGCGACGGCGGCCCCGCTGCTCCTCCCCCTTTCTCCTCCTCCGCCGCCTCTTCTTGCCCCTCTTCCTCTCTCCCTGCCCTCGAGGCGGAGAACAATGTAGGAGGCGGAGACTGCGGAGGAGGAGCGCAGCAGAGGGTCAACGACGGGGGAGGCGTCGGGGCGACGGCCGCCGCGGCGGCGGCGAGAGCGCTCGCCGGCGTCGGCCAGCAGCAGGCGTCGCTGCCGCCGCCGCCGTTTCCGTTTCGAAGGTTCCCCGGGGCAGCCCCTCCTCCTCCGAGTCCTCCGAGGCCGCGGCCTCCGTCGCCGCCGCCGCCGCCGCAGCTCCCGAGCGAGGCGCAGCAGGAGAGGGGCTGGAGGCCCGTCCAGGGGCTCGCACCCGCTTGGTCGTTGGCCATCTTTTTTCTTTTTCTTTTTCTTTCCTGTCTTCGAGGGGGGGAAATGTTGGAGAGCGATGTGCGCGGCAGTTTTTCTTTGTCTCTCTCTCTTTTTTTTGCGTTTTTTCCTCTCTCTCTGATTTTTGCTCTCTTACACACCGAATGACTCCCCCTCGTTTCCCTTCTCTTTCTCTTTCTCCCCTGTCGTTGCGTTTATATTCATTTTGAAATACCAAATCAGAAAAAAAAAAGGAAAAAAGGCAAATTCGCGGGCGCGGTTGCGCGTCGTTGTTGTTGTTGTCGTTCTCAGGTTTTTGCCGTTTCCAACTCTCTCGCTCCCCTTGGTTTCTCCCTCTCCCCCCCTCCCTTCAAACTCTCAGCGACCTCTCCTCGTCGTCCTCCTTCCTCCTCCTCCTTCCTCCTCCTTCCTCAGGAGCGAAGCGACACCCTCTGCTCGCCGTCCACCTCGAAGTCCTCCCTGCCCGACAGGAAAGCGGTCAGCTTCGTCGGGGGGAGCCCCGCCGGCTTCTTGACGGCGGCGCCGAGCGCGCCGAGCTTGGTCGGGCCGTGCGCCTCGAGGAAGTCGCGCAGGGCGCGGGCGTAGGCCTCCGCCGAGGCAGAGGCGGAGGCGGCGGCAGAGGAGGCGCCTCCGCCTCCCTGCTTGACCTTTTTGGTCGCCGGGGGGGCGGCGGCGGCGGCGGGCCGCTCGCCGCCCTCGTCGTCGTCGTCGTCGTCGCTGCTCTCCTCGGCGCCGCCGCCGAGCGGCCTCTTGCCCCCCGCCGGGGTCCCCGGAGGAGCGACAAGCGCCCCCCTCCCGCCGCCGCCGTCGCCGCCTTCTCCCTCGTCCTCCGACCCGGACTCTTCGTCCTCGTCGCTCTCGTCGTCGTCGCTCTCGTCGTCGTCGCTCTCGTCGTCCGAGGAAGAGAAGTCGCCGCCGTCCTTGCGCCCCGCCAGCGGAACACCCAGCGGCGCCTCGTCTTCCTCGTCGTCGCTCTCTTCCTCCTCGTCGCTGCTGAAATCATCGCTGAAATTATCCTCGTCTTCGCCGCTGCTGTACCCTCCCTCGCCGTCCAGCAGCGTCGTCACCGTCTTGTAGCCCGTGATGTACACGTCGGACTTGCCCGTGTGCATGAACGAGATGTCGCCGTCGAAGCCGCCGTCGATTCTGCGGTCTCCCCCGTCGGCTCCCTCGCCTCTGAGCATGGACCACATCAGGTCGGTGGAGAACTGCTCGGTCTTGCCGGCCTCGAGCGTGCCGATGGGGAACGCCCTTCCTTTACCCGACCCGCCCAGGGACCTGACCGCCATGACGGTGTGCCTCCCGGGGGCAGGATTGGGGCCCAGCGCGACCTGCGTGGCGTGGACGAGGGCGACGCCGTCGACGAGCGGCATGGCATCGTCGGCGGCGGCGTCGTCTTCGCTGTCGCTGTCGTCGGGCGACGACGACGAAGGAGGGGAATCGTCCCTCTTGTCCTTGTCTCCGAACGAGACGGTGGCATTGGGCGGGATGCGGATGCCGACAAAGTCGACGTCAGGCTCCATCGCTGCGGCCATTGTGAGGAGGGGGCTGGGAAACGGTGAGCGTCTGTGGCGGGGACGCTAGCAGAGGAGAAGAACGAGATTTGTGGAAGCAGATAAATTCTAGCCACTCGAAAAAACACTCTTTTTTTTCTTTTCGTCCCCCATTTGTCCCCCAACTCTCACACGAGGAAGAAAACTATGGGCGGAGGCAACAAGCGCTCGTTCCGCGGCGGCGGTGCAGGAGGCTCCTCCGGAGACGCCAACAAGAGAGCCAAGTATCTCCCCAAGGGCTCGGTGAGTTTCGAAGCGGCAAAAGAAGAGAGGAAGAGAGAGAGAGAGAGGGGAGACAAAGGCAACGGATGATCGGCGGCCTTTCGAAGAAAAAACTCACACTCGACCCCTTCAAAGAAAAAAAAAACAGGGCAACTCCATCCCGCTGGGCTCCCGCGGCTTCCTCGTCTCGTGCGTGGCCGGCAAGGAGACCGAGGCCGGAAGGGAGATCGTCGACGCCCTCGAGGAGGAGTACGAGAGGATGGCGAAGAAGGAGAGCAGCGAAGGCTCGAAGAAGACGCCAGAAGCCAAGGCGGCGGCAGCGGCGGCGGCAGCTGCTCCTGCTGGAGGCGCTGCTGCCCCTGCCGCTTCCGCCGACGGCGAGGACGAGGGGGAAAAAGAGGCAGCCGCAGCCGACGGAGAGCAAGAAGCAGAGGCGGCCAGCGGCGCAGGCCTGGCCTCCGCCCTGGCGGCGGAGCTCTCGGGCCTCCAGGAGGACGGCGCCGCCGGCGCTGCGGTCCAGGGGGCGGCGAGGAGGAGGAGGAGGGGCCTGCGCTTCCACGCCCTGGGCCTCCCCGGCCTCGTGTTCGTCTCCGGGGCCGGTTCCGCTGCGATCGCAGCCCGCGAGGCTGCCGCCGCCGAAGATGAAAGAAAAGGAGGAGCCGGAGGGACCGCGGCGGCGGCAGCAGGGGCGGCAGCAGGGGCAGCAGCAGCGGAGTCCTCCTCCTTCAACCCGTCGCCCTCGGAGGTCGCGCAGTCGCTCTGCGGCCGCGTGCGCGACGAGAGGGCCGGCACGACGCGCTTCTGCCTCAGGCTGCTCCCCGCAGACGACGTCGTCTTCGTCGGCGGCGGAAGTATCAAAGCGGACGGCGAAAAGGAGGAGGACGCGGCGGCGGCGTCGAGGGCGGCGGTGGAGGCGGCGGCGAGGGCGATCACGCAGGGGCTCAGGCCGCTGCTCGCGCCGCACTTTGCCGCCCCCCCCCCTCCTCCTCCTCCGGGAGGAGAAAAAGCCAAGGGTCTTCCTCCGCCGGCGAGGACTTTCGCCGTCTCGTACGAGAAGCGCGCGTCGACCGCGACGCTCGAGAGGCAGATCGTCATCGACGCCGCGATGGCCGCGCTCCCGCAAAGGAAAGAAGGGGAAGAACAGGAAATCAAGGTCGACCTCGACGCGCCCGACGCGACGGCGCTGATCCAAGTGGTGAAGGGCGCGGCAACGCTCGGGGTAGTCAGGGACTACCGCGGCCTGCTGAAGCTGAACCTGAGGGAGCTGGCGGCTCCCGGGTCGACCGCCGCGGCGGACAATGCGAGGAAGAGGGTGAACAGTGGTTCGGCGGGGAAGAAAGAGAAAGAGGAGGAGAAAGAGGAAGGAGAGAAGAAAGAGAAAGAGGAGGGGAAGAAAGAGGCCGAGTAAAAAGAAAGTCGAGAGTAACGTCAGAGATTGATCGGTTCGGGTCTCCGTTCAAACGGACGGACGACTAGTAGAGGCTTTTTGTCCTCGTCGGCGATAATTTTTCGCAACCATGCACGGTCAGATCCCTCACCGCTTGCCCGAGTCCCCCCCGTGGGATGACGGACAGGGTGAGGAAGCCGTGGAAACGGCGTCGGGGCGCGGCGGAAGCATCGATGCTGGTATCGACGACGCTGCAAGCGAATTCCGATCGGACTTTGTCGGCCTCGATTCCGGGGAAGGCAGCAGCAGCGGCACCGCCTCTTCTTTGAGCTCCAGCGAGAGCGAGAACTTAGCGGAAGCATCGTTAAGCGGTGACGGCGAAGAAGAAATAGCTGGAAAAGGAGCAGAGGCGACCAACACAGGAGCACGAGCACGAGAGGAAGGAGAAGAGCGAGCAACGGCGACGCCGACGACGGCGGCCGACACCGGTGCGTCACCCTCGACGCCCTCGACCCCGACCCCGACGAAGACGCCGCGCCCCTCCTGGCCGCCGCCCCGCAGGCCCAAGAAGACCTACCCGCAGCTCCAACTGCCGTCTCCGGAACAGATGGCCCAGGAAGACGCCATGAACAACTGCGGCGTGAGGACGGTGCTGTCGGGCGTGATGGGCGCCGGCCTCGGCGTCGTCTTCGGGATCTTTATGGGCACCATGGACATGGCTGGAGTGAGTTCTTCTGGTTCTAGGGGTGTTTCCCTCTTTATTGTGGCTTTCTTGATTCGTTCGCAACACGAGGGAGCCGGGTGAATCGGAGAAGGGAAGTCTGTCAGTCGTCGCGTTTTTGTTTCGACACACTCGGGCTCATATCTTCTTCTTCCTCAAAAAAAAAAAAAAAAAAAGCCTCAGGCCGGAGGGCCCCTCCCGCCGCCCCCTCCGGCAGCGAGTCCTCCGGTGGCAGCGACAGGGGCAGCAGCAGCAGCAGCAGCAGCAGCAGCAGCAGCACCAGCGACGACAGCGGCAGCAGCGACGACAAGAGGAACGGCCCCACCTCCGCCGACGCCGCCTCCTTCGCCGCCGAAGCAGTCGGTGCGAGAGGTCCTGCGCGCGACGGCGCTCTCGACGAAGCAGCGCTGCGTGTCCTACTCGAAAGGGTTCGGCGCGATGGGGGCGCTGTTCGCCGGGTCCGAGTGCGTGATCGAGAAGGCGAGGGCGAAGCACGACATCTACAACGCCGTCTACGCCGGGTGCGCCGCCGGCGGGGCTCTCGCCGCCTCTGGCGGGATCAAGGCCGCGGGCTTCGGCTGTGTCTCTTTCGCGGCGTTCTCGGCCTTTATCGAAAAGGTGATGCAGCACGATTAGGAAGAAGTTCTCTTTGTTCGTAAATCCCCATTTTGTAAAATTGAAAGAAAGGAGAAAGAGGTTATGAGAAAGGGTTTTGTTTTTCCATTGTCCTGTCTCGAAGGTCGAACTTCGATCTCGTTTTCCTCGCTCTCTCTCAGCTGGCCGATGCCGGGCCTCGTCCCGGGCAGCGGCGCTGCGGCGGCGGCGGCGGGCCCACGGCTGCTCAGCCGCCTCGCGGTCCTGTTCTCGAGGCAGATGGCCGCGGCGGGACTCGGAGAAGGAGAAGGAGGCGGATTCGAAGAGGAGGCAGCGGCAATCGGAGCCTCATCGTCGCCTTTGTCTCGACCTCGACCGCCCCTGCCGAAACAGCAGCAGCATCGCCGCCGCCGCCGCCTCGCCGTCGCCTTCTCCGGCGGGCCCGACAGCGCCGCCCTGGGGATGCTCGCCGGGTGGTGGGCTGGCACGGCGCGGCCCCCCTTTGCCGCCGTCGAGGAGGCACTGCGAGCGGAGAGGGAGAGGGCCGCTTCCTCTTCCTCTCGCCCCCCTCTGCCGCCGCCTCTCCCGCTGTCGCTCGCCCTCGAGAGGTGGTGGCGGCGGAGAGAGAGCCACCTCCCCGGGACGAAGAGCTGCTACTTCTCCGCCTCCTTCCTCGAGAGCGAGGGCTGGAGCGAGGGCGAGAACGGCGGCAAAGGAGACGAGGAGGAAGGGAGAGAAGGCGAGGGCCGGCGCCCTCTGCTCCTGCCGCCGCTCGCGCTCGTCGTCGACCACGGGCTGAGGCCCGGGTCCCGCGAGACCGCCCTGCGGGCCGCGCTCCTCGCTCGCTCCTTGGGGCTCGAGCCCCTAGTCCTGGAGGCGCCTTGGCCCCCCGAAGAGGACGAGGAAGGGGGAGGGGGAGGTGGAGGGAGGCATAAAAAGAAGAGGACGACGCTCGAGGCCGCCCGCGACGCGCGCTTTGCCGCTCTCCGCTCGGCGGCCGCGGCGGCGGCAACGAGTTCCGGCTCGTCGTCGCCGTCCTCGATCTCCGTCCTGCTCTTGGGCCACCACGCCGACGATCAGGCGGAGACGGTTGCGCTCAGGCTGCTCAGGGCGAGCGGGCCCGCCGGGCTGAGCGGGATACCGCCCCGGTCCTGGCTGCAGCTGCCTCCGCCGGGGACGACGACGGCGTCTGAAACGGCGGCGCCCCTTCCCCCGCCCCCTCCTCTGCTCCTCTGCCTCCGCCCGCTCCTCTCCGTGCCGAAGGCCGCTCTCCTCGGGGCTCTGAGCGCGGCCGGAGTCACCGGGTGGGCGCGGGACCCCTCCAACGGCGACCTGGGCCCCCCGAGGAACAGGCTCCGCGCGCTGCTCGCCGGGGCGGCGGCCGCGGAGGCCGCCGCCGCGGGCGGGGGCGGCGGCGGAGGGGGGGCGCCCTCGCCCGCGCCCCCGCCCATCCTGACGAGGCTCCAGGAGCGCGAGTCCAGGCGCGCTGCCGCGGCGGCCAACAGGCTCGCGGCGGCGCTGCGGGCGCGGAGGCGGCGGGTGGAGAGCGGGGCGGCGAGGGCGCTCGAGGCGGCGAAGCTCCAGGTGGCTCCGTCGGCGCTCGCCGACGTGCCTTCTCCCCCTTCTTCTTCTTCTCGCTCTTCTTCTTCCTCCTCTCTTTCGTCGCCGCGGTTCCTGCTCAGGCTCGCCCCGGTGCTCTCCGCGGGAGAGGCGGCCGGGAAGGCCGCGCTGGCCGCGATGCTCGACGCGGCCGCTGCCGCAGATGCGGCGACGAGGGCGGCGACGACGACCCCCTGCTCCTCCTCCGAGGCCGCCGCCGCTCGGCTGTGGGGCTCGGTCTCGGCGAGCAGCGGCGAGATCGGCGGCGGCCGCCTCCGCGGGGCCTTTACCGGGGCGAGGTGCGTCGTCAGGCCCGTGCCGGGGAGCAAAGGGAGGGAACTGGTCGTGCACTCCGTCGAGAGCGACGAGAGGGAAAGGGGGGCTAAAAAAAGGGGGGGGGACGAGAGGCGAGGGAAGAGAGAGAGCAGCGACTTGGAAACGCGCAAAAACTTGAAACTGTAAAATTGTAAAATGCAGATGTTGTAGAAAGCAGTCGCTTTTTTTTTAATTCTCGAAGAGAAAGAAAAGCTTACACAAGCAGAGAAGGCGAATGCCCTTTTTATTCTTAAGTGGGAAGTGGTTGGGAAGTGGTATTGTTTTTTGGTGTGGCAAGTTTGTTTTTTGTTTTTTGTTTTTGCTGTGGGGAAAAGGTGGGTTACTGTTTCTTTCCATCTCTCTCTGCTTTCTCCCTCGTTCTCCCTGAACTCTCCCCAAAATCTTTGTAGTGCGTGTTTTTGTTGTTATTGCTGGAAAATTTTGGGGGGTTATCAGAAAAAAGAAAAAGAAAATTTTGGGGGGTTATTTTTATTGGCACATTTTTTTTCCTCTCAGACTCTCTCTCTCTCCCCAACTCTCTCTCCTCTCTCCCTCTCTCTTATCACCGCCTCGAAGCCCCGATCCTCTTCCCGTCGGGCGTCGCCCACGTGGCGGCCCCTGGAGCGGCGTGCTCCCCCTCGGCAGTGCCCTCCTCGTCCGCGGCGTAGGCCGCGAGCGCGTCGGGCGTCGCGAGCAGCGCCGAGGGCACCTTGCGCGGCTGGCCGTTGGGCGCGAGCGTGCGCGTGACGGCCGACGGCGACGGCGAGGAATGAGAAACCGACGACGCCATCGGGGACTTGCCCGCAACGGGCGAGAGCGTGTTCGTCGCCGCCGCCTTGCCGTCGTCGGCCGAGCCGAGGAGGTTGCGCGCCGAGCCCGCGGGGGAAGGGGCCGGGGTCTCGGCCAGCGAAGCCGAGGACGAGGCCGAGGCGAGCGACGCCGACGACGGCGACCGCAGCGACGAGCCCGCTGCCGCGGCGACGCCGCGGAGCAGAGACGCGAGCCGCGAGGCGCGCGTCTGCGGTTGCTGAGGCTGCTGCTGCTGCTGGGCCTGCTCCTGGAAAGAGGAGGAGGAGGCGGCCGCGGCGGCGGAAGAAGCGGCAGCCGGAGCCCTCGGCGCCTCGACGGCCGGGCCCGCGACCGCAAACAGGTCGATCGACCTCCTCGCCCGCGAGGGGCCGGCAGCAGCAGAAACCGCCGCCACCTCCGCCGTCGCCTTCCTCGAGGCCCTGAACGCCACCCCCTCCTCCCGCAGCCTCGCCTGGTGTGCAAGCAGGTAGTTCTGCTGCAGCCCGATGACGGAGCCCGGCCTGACGACGCGGATGTAGCCGATCGCCTCCTCGGCGGAGAAGCCGTGGTGCTTGATGAGGTATGAGCAGATCAGCACGCCCGTCCTGCCGAGGCCGGCCTTGCAGTGGATCGCCAGCGCCCCGGGCTCGCTCTCTGCGAGCTCCAAGAAGCGGGCGAGCAGGGGCTCGGGCGGGCAGGAGCCGTCGGGGAAGTAGAGCTCGTGCATCGAGAACCCGCCGTCGGCGAAGCGGCGGCCGTCGTACAGGGCGCGGTTGAGCCTGACGACCGCCGAGACCCCCTTCGCCTTGAAGTACGCCCAGTAGTCCTCGGGGACGTGGGCGCGGTAGCCGTAGACGACGCGCGGCGTGGGGCTGGGCCCGGAGAAGGCCAGCAGCTTGCCCGGCAGGATCCAGTTGAGGTCGCCGTTCTCGACGGCCTCGTAGTGGTCGTACTCGTCGGCGTCGAAGGTCGAGCTCGGTTCGCTCCAGTCGTCGAGGATTCCGGCCACTTTCGCCCTGTGGATTCCGGCGACGACGTGCCTGGCCGTGAGGTGGAACGTCGACGGCCCCGAGGAGGGGTCTCGGAAGGGCACGAGCGGCTCGAGCGCCGCGAGCGGCGCGTACGCGCGCTCGGCGTCGCGCCCGAGCAGGATGACGGAGAAGATCCCGCAGAGCACGGCGGCGTTGGCGTGGGCGTTGGGGTGCGGGCCGGCGACGAGGACGAGGGTCTTCTTGGTCGTAGAGGCCTCCTGTGGAGAAGGGTGGAGGGGGCGGGGGGGGGGGGTTGGAGAGAGGGCGGGAGGTAAAAAAGACGAGTGAGCGCGGGAGGAGAAGAGGGGGAGAGAGGAGGAGAACCCTAGGAGGACGAGGCCGATGGAGGTGTCGAGAGCGAGAGAGAAAGAAAAGCGCCGAGGCCGCTTCCGAGGACGCGAAAATTCGACCCCTCTGCATTCTCCTGCTTCTGACGGGATCGGGTTGAATGATGATACAGTCTCCAGATCCGGGGAAGGCGGGGCTCGGGAGTGCCCCGTTTGGTCGGCGGCGCTGATTGGGGGAGGGGGCTAGATTCGCTTCTCGACACGCGAGGACCGACCGGCATGCCGTTTTTTCTCTCTCTCGTTTTCGGAGAAAAACAACGGCAAAGGGAGGAAATTTTTCAATCTTACCTCGAGCAGCTCCGCCGTCCTGGCGCAGAAGCGGTAGGTCTTTCCCAGGTTGAGGGGCCCGAAATCCGCGTAGAACGGCTCATAGACCTATGAGAGGAGTTTGGAAGAGTGGTTCGGGGGGGGAGGGGGGGAGGGAGGAAATAAGAAAGGAGGTGGTGAGCGGAGAGACCGAGGGGAAGAGAGGGAAGAGGAAGAAAAGAAAAAAGACGAGGACGAAAAAACGGTGAATCAAAACAAAAGTCGATTTTTTTCTTTCTCACCAGCTCCCTGTCGATCGAGTAGGTCAGGCTCTCCTTCGCGAGCTTGGAGCAGGCGAAAGCGGCCTCGTCGTGGACGCAGGCGAGCAGGAAGCGGTTCTTGAGGATATCGACGACCTGTTTTTCGATGACGATGAATCGGTCTCGGGTTTTTTGTTCGTGGTGAGCCGGGGTGAGAAATCGAGGGGAGCGAGATCTCGCTCGCGCTCTCTCTCGCTCTCGCTGGCATGCCGACCCCTCCATTCGCGGCCACGGTGTCGTTCGTTCAGACTTCCAACGCCCTGGGCGCACCTGAGCACTCCCATCGACATTCATGACTGGCAAAGTTCGGGGGGGAAAGCAGAGGAAGGGGACAAAGGTCGGGCTAGTAAAAGAATCGAAGTGGCACGAAAGGCTTTCGAATTTCGACGTCGGCCCTTTTTCTCTCTCGAGAATCGGCGACGGGGGAGGAACGACAACAAGCTCAGAAGGCAGAGAGGGCAGAGCGTTGCTTCTGTTCCAAGAAACTGTAAGCAAGCAAAGCACACGCGATCGAGAGAGAGCGGGCGAGCGGGCGGGGCAGCCGTGAGAGAAACAAGGGGGGGGGCAGAGAAGAGCCTCGAAAGAGAAAAAAGAAAAGAGCCCGAGAGAGAGAGGGAGGGACGAATTGCAGATGTCAGAGAAGTGATTTTTCCTTGGAGACGGAGAGCAGATTTCAGTCTTATTTTACAGCAGTGGCAGCAACGTCTCCTCCGCGGCGGCGGAGACAACAATCTCGCCCCGCTCCTGCGCCGCCCTCCCTCGAAGCGCGACAGCGACAGCGAAAGAGACCGCGACGGCGGCGATCGCAAAGAGGCGGAAGAGAGCGGAGGCGGAGGGGAGGGACGAGGGCGGGGGCGAGAGAGCGAGACCCCGAGGGCCTCGCACCGAGCCGCTCTGCGGCGGAGGCGCCCTCGCTTCCCGCCGGCCTCCCTCCTGCTCTGCCTCCTCCTCCCCCTCCCCCGCCCGAGCCCGAGCCCGAGGCGCGGCAGGCGCCTCTGGCGTCTCTGGCCTCGGCGGGGGAGGTGACGCGGGGCCAGAGACGGCAGCAGGGGCAGCGGCAGCAGCGGCGGCGGCGGCGGCGGCGGCAGCTCTCCTCCTCGGAGCAGGGACGACGGCCTCCTCTCCTCCTCGCTCGGCCCGTCGCCGCTCCTCTTTTCCTCCCGGCCCGCGCCCTCCCCCTCCTCCCTCCCCCCGCTCGAGCCTCCTCAGCGCCTCCGCCGTGGCCTCGTCCCCGTCGAGGACGATCTTCACGACCCTGCCCCGCACGCTCCACCGCGACGCGGAGGTGATCTCGACGTCCACGACGTCCCCCAGCGACGCGCCGAGGCAGGCCTCGCCGGCGGAGCCCCCCTCCTCCTCCGCCCCCCGCCCCCGCGCCGCGTCCTGCCCCCTCCGCCCTTCCCGCCGCCGCCGCGGCAGCAGCACCTGCGCGTAGTCCCTCGTGTGGCCCACCAGCCTCTCGCCGTCGGCGGCGACGTCGACGACCCAGACCCGCCGCACGGCGCCGACGAGGTGGTCCCACGCGCCAGCCAGCCCGTCGACGGCGGCGGCGACGGCCCGCGAGCGCGCCGCGACCTCCCTCGCCGGCGGGCGCTCCCACCTGGCCGCCGGCGTCCCCGGCCGCGGGTAAAACTTCGAGACGTGCGTCGCCCGCGGGCGCCACTTGTTCAGCAGGTCCACGGTGGCCCGCGCGTCGTCGGCGGTCTCCCCGGGGAAGCCGACGATGACGTCGGTCGCGAGCGTCGCGCCGGCGGCGTGCACGGCCGCGGCGACGGCCTCGAAGTCGGCGACGGAGTACTCGCGGCGCATCCTGCCCAGGACCGCGTCGGACCCGGACTGCACGGGGACGTGTAGGAACCGGAAGATGGGGAGCAGAGGGGCCCCCTGAGAGTCGCCGGACCCGCCGCCGCCGCCCTCGCGCTCCTCTCTGCCGCCTCCCAGGAGCTCGCCGAGCTCGGCCAGATGGGAGAGGACGTAGGGAGGGTTGGTCATCCCGACGCGGAGCATCGTCCTGCCGTCCCGCGGCAGCACAGCGACCAGCGCTCGCAGCAGCGTCGGGAGGTCGGTTCCTAGGTCGCGCCCGTAGGCCCCCGTGTCCTCCGACGAGAGCCAGACCTCGCGCACGCGCGGGTCCGCGGCGGCGGAGGCGACGCGCGCGACGATGGCGGCGAGGGGGTAGGAGCCGAGCTTGCCGCGGGCGTGGACGGTCTTGCAGTAGGTGCAGCGTCCCAGGCAGCTGCGAGAGGAGAGAGGAGAGAGAAGAAGAAGAAAGAGGAAGGAGGGAGAAGGGGGTGAGAGGACGTTTCATTTGAGAACCGCCGCCGCCGCCGCCGCCGCCGCCGCCGCCGTGGAGAGACTGGCTCTGCGTGGAGGAGAAGAGAGGAGACAGAAGAGGCAAAAACATGGAGAAAACGAAGGGGGGGGGGGAACTCACCCCGTGCTCAAGGGAACGATCTCGACGTGCGCGTTCCTCCGCACCCGGGGCAGGTCCAGCGCCGGCAGCTCCCTCACAGCGGAGATCAGCTTCACGACGTTTCCTTTCAGGGCTTCGGAGACGACGTCTGCGACTCTGTCGAGCTGCCTCACGCCGAGCAGCGACGCGCCCTCCAAGGTTTTCGATCGCGGCTCGCCCTGCGGCACGCAGCCCGCGACGACGATCGGTTTCCCCCGTGCCTTGGCCTGAGCCACGAGCTTCTCGACGGCTGCCTGCGAGGGCCCCTTGACCGTGCAGGAGTTGACTACCCAGGCGTCCGCGGAGGCGGAAGGGGATTCGTTTTCGGTTTCGTTTTCGTCGCCGTGGCCTCCGCCGTCGGCGCCGTCGCCGACCCTGACCTCGAAGCCCGCCTCCTTGAGGACCCCGGCCATCGTCTCGCTGTCCGCGACGTTATGGGCGCAGCCAAAGGTGCGGAGCCAGACGCGCGGGGTGGCGGCGGCGAACCCGCCGAGGCCGGAGCTGTCGAGCTTGAACGAGCGAGTCGGGGTCGAGAGGGTGTCGTCGGCGGCGGCGGCGGCGGTGTCGTCGGCCGCCAGAGCCGGAGCGGGCGATCGACGGCCGGCGCGGCTGAATCGGACGAAGCCTGCTCCGCCGCCGCCGACTCCGCCACCGCCGCCGCCGCCTCTGCTCGTGCCCGCGTCTCCTCCCCCAAGGAGTTCCGCATCGGCGGAGCGCGCCATGTCCTCGAGGTCTTCCATGGTTTGAAGAGCAAGACGACGAAGAAGAAAGAGAAAGCGAAAAGTGAAAAAAACTAGATTCGATTTTGAAAAAGGTAAAAAAAAGGCGTGTCCTTTTCTCTTCCGCCGTTGCCTCACTCTCTCTCCCTCTGCGTCTTTTCCCCCTTCGAGGTCGAGAGGGAAAACCCTCTCCCTCTCTCCTCGTCACCCACCTCCCCTGTTTGCTCCCAACCTCCTTCATGCCCCTCCTCGCTTCAGCCCTCCAGCGGGCGAAGAAGAGGAAGGCCGAGGCTGCCGCCGCGAAAGAGGCGGCCGCGGCCGCGGCGGCGGCGGTGACCGCCGCCTCTGGAGACGCCGCCTCCTGCTCTCCCTCTTCTGCTTCTTCCCCTTCCACTGCTTCCGACGCAGCCACGGCGGTGGCTGCATCGGGCTCTTCTTCAAGGGAAAGCGCTGCTGCTGCTGCGAAAGCGGGAGCAAAGAGCGCCGCCGTCGCCGTCGTCGCGTCGTCGTCGTCCTCGGCCTACGCTCCCCCTGCTCTGCCGCCGCTGCCGCCGCCGCCGCTGAGTCTTAGGGGCTCCACGCTCTCGTCCTTCGACCTCGGCGCCGTCCTCGGTGAGAGCCCCCCCCCCCTGCGCTCTTCCCTTTTTTTTCCCCCAGTCCTTTCTCGCCCCCCCCCCCTCCTCTTTCATTTGCTCTCCTTTCCATGCTCAAAAGGGAGCGAGAACAAGAAGAAAAACAAAAAACAAAAAAAAGGCACGGGCTCGTTCGGCAAAGTGCAGCTCGCCCGGCACCGCGCGACGGGGCAAGTCTGCGCTCTGAAGTCGCTCTCGAAGTCCCACCTGCTGCGGTCGGGACAGGTGGCTCACTTGCTCTCCGAGAAGGAGGTGCTGGGCAGCCTGAGCGGGGAGCCGGCGTTCGTGAGGCTGCTGGCGACGTTCCAGGTGAGTTTTGGTCGGTTGGTTGGTTGGTGGTTGCACAAAAAAGAATGAAAAAGAGAAAGAGACCGCTCGCCTTCCAGGCCTCGAGAAGACGAGAGAAAGAGGGGAAAACGTTTTCCCTTTCCCCTCCATCTCTTTTCTTTCTTTCTTTCGCCGCTTTCCTTCGTTGCACGGGCTCCCGAGAAACACAAATACCAAGCGTCTTCAAAACGAAAAAAAAGCTCAAGAAAACAAAACAGGACCCGACCCACGTCTACCTCGCGCTCGAGTTCGTCCGCGGCGGCGAGTTCTTCCGGCACCTCCGCGCGCGCGGGAGGCTGCCCGAGGCCGCCGCGCGTGCCTACGCGGCCGAGGTCGTGGTGGCGCTGGAGGCGATGCACGACAGGGGGGTCGCCTACCGCGACCTCAAGGTGAAAAAAAGAGTTTCTCGTTTTTCGCGAAAAAAAAGAATAACGTTTGCATCAACAAACCCTGCTAGGGTTTTGAGAAAAAAAGGAAAAACCAGACACCCGCCCTGAGAAAAAACTTTTCACTCCCAACAACACAGCCCGAGAATCTCCTGCTCGACTCGTCGGGCCACATCAAAGTCACGGACATGGGATTCGCCAAGGTAGGAGACGCGAGAAAGAAAGGAACAGAGAGAGAGAGAGAGAGAGAGAAAGAGAAACGTCCCCGCCCGCGCTCTCCCGCTCTCTCTCAACCTTTTCGACCCTCGACGCCCCGGGAAAGAAAAAACTCCCTTCCCTCCTCCGTCGACAGGTCCTCCCCCGCGGCGGCCGCACCTACACCCTCTGCGGCACCCCGGACTACATCGCCCCCGAGGTCCTCCTCAACCGCGGGCACGGCAGAGGAGCAGACTGGTGGTCGTTCGGCGTGCTCGTCTACGAGGCGCTCGCGGGCTTCCCGCCCTTTTGCGCGCCCGACCCGGCCGACACGTACCGGAGGATCGTCGCGGGCGAGTGGGCCTGCCCCGCGCACTTCTCGGCCGCCGCCAGGGACCTGGTGCGGAGGCTGCTGACCGCGGACCTCTCCTCGAGGATCGGGTGCCTGGCCGGGGGGGCCGGCGACGTGAAGAGGCACGCGTGGCTCAGAGGGGTCGACTGGGCCCTGCTGGCCGCGGCGAGGACGCCGGCCGCGGCGGCGGCGAGGGCCGCCAAGGCCGGGGCTCCGGCGCCGGCCGCGCTGGGCTCCGCGGTGGTGTTGCCGGCGCCTCCGATCGTGCCTCACGGCGGAAACGGGGCCGAGGACGACACGAGCAACTTTGACGACTTTTCGGGGATGGCGGAGAGCATCGGAGGCGGCGGGAGCGGCGGTGGAAACAGCGGCGGGAGCGGCGGCGGCGGGAGCGACGGTTCTGGCCTCGGCCGCGCGGAGCAGGCTCAGTTCTCGGACTTTTGAGAAAAATACAGGTATTTTTTCCATTTCATTTCGCTTTGTTTCGATAGTGATTGGGGTTTTGCCTGTAAAAAGGGGGAAGAGAGAGAGAGAGAAGAAGAAAAGGAAGAGAGAGGCAGGAAAAGGGAGAGAGAGAAAAACTTAAACTCACAACTCTTGCCTTTCGATGATGGTTGCCTCAACCCTTCTCCTCTTCTCCCCGCAATTGCTCTCTGCTCCTTGCCTCACTTCTTCCATCTAGCTCGTTTTGAGCTGCTCCGAGCTTCACAGAAGTAGTCGCAATGTCGGAGGAATCGGCGGCGCCGCCGAAAAGGACCGTCGGGCGATCGGTCTCGCTGCCATCGTCGCCGTTCGATCTCGGCGACGACGGTCAGGGCGCCGACCTGCGCCCTTCTCCTCCGCCCGGCCGGCAGCTCTCCCGCGCGCTCAGCTCCCACCTCGACCGCTGCACGAGCGCGCAATCCTACCGCGCTGCTGCTCGTCGGCAGCCTGCTTCCCCCGATCAAGGGCGCTCGAGCGTCATCGCGGCCGCGCTCGGGACCAGGGCGCGGAGGTTCTCCTTTGTCGACGGAGAAGAAGAGGAGGTCGAGCCCCTCGCTGCGCCCGTCGAGGCCGCCGCCGCCGCCGCCCTCGCCGCCGTCTCCCCCGCTGCCGGACCCTCCCCCTCCCGCAAAACAGCAACAGCAGCCCCCAGAGGAGGCACCGTCCTCGAGGGGGCCACCATCCTCTTCACCGCCGTCGCCTCCTTCCCGGCGCTCTCGCTGCCGTGGGCGACCTCGACGATGGGGGGCTGGCCTGGCGTCGCGGCCGTCGCGGTCTGCGGCGTCGCCACCGCTTTCTACTCGTGCTGGCTCGTGAGCTTCTTGGTCGGGTATCAACGTGTCGAGAAAAAGGAGGAGGAAGAAGAGGCGGCGAAGGAGCAGAAGGAAAAGGGAGCAGCTGCCGCCGCCGCCGCCGCCGGCGTCTTCAGCATCAAAGAGGAGGAGCAGCAGGAGCAGGAGGAGGAGGGCGACTTCCGCCACGCGCGCTACCACGACGTCGCTGCCTGCATCCTCGGCCACAGGACGGCCTCGCTCTTCGTGACGCCCGTGCAGGTGGTCGTCTGCTTCGGCATCTGCGTAAGGAGTTTTTCTGTTATTTTTTTGTTCTCGGGGTTGGAAGAGAGAAAAACTCACTTTTAGAAAAAAAACTTCAAAAAAACTCAAAAAAACCTCGAAAGGTCTCGGGCGTGCTCGTCGGGGGCCAGTGCCTCAAGGCGCTGTCGAGGCTGCTCGGGCCCGAAAATTCTTCTTCTCCGCTGACGCTCTCACAGTGGATCGCGGTCTACGCCGCCCTTCAGGCCTCGTCGGCCTTCGTGCCCTCGCTGGCCTCGTCCGCAGCGGTCGCCGGCGCCGGGTCCGCGGCCTTTCTGCTGTTTTGGTTTCTCGCGACGTGGTTCTCGGCAGCCGCCGGCGTCCAGCGGCATACCTCAAGCGTCCCGCCGCTCCCTTCCGACTTCTACTCGCTCGCGGCGGACTCGCCGCACGAGCGCGCCTTCGCGGCGCTCGGCGGGCTCGGAGTCGCGCTCTTCGCGTGGTCAAACGCGTTCGCGCCCGAGGTGCAAGCCACGCTCCGGAGGCCCGCCGGCGCGACGATGCGCCGCAGCACGCTCGCGGCGTTCGGCGCGCTAGTGCCCTGCTACGTCTTGATCGCCGCCCTGGGCTTCTGGGCCTTTGGGAAAGGCTCCAACGTTCTCGTCCTGCTCAACATGGTGCCGGCATCGAGGGGCGGCGTCGGGTCCCCCGAGACCGCGGCGCCGCGCGCTGCGGTCGCGGTCGCCTGGCTGGCCGTCCTCGTCAACCTCTACGCGCTCTTCGCCGTCTACGCTTTTCCCGTCTACGAGTGCCTCGACGCGTTCGTGGCGCGCAGGGTCGCGGCGGGAGGAAGGGCGAGGAGGAGGAGCGGGGAGGCGAAGAAGAAGAAGGAAGGTGAGGCCGGAAAGGGAGCTCCTCCTCCTGCTCCTCCTCCTCCTCCTCCCCCCCGCCTCGCCACGGCCGTCGCCGCGAGGGCCGCGGGTCGCCTCCTCTTCTGCGCCTGCTGCACGCTCATCGCGGCCGCCCTGCCCTTCTTCGGCGACATCGCCGCCGTCCTCGGCGTGCTCGCGCTCGCGCTCGACTTCGTGCTCCCCTGCCTCATGTACGTCAAGGTCCGCGGCGGGAGGCTGCCGCGGGGTGCGGTCTGGGCCCTGCTGGGGACCGCGGGGTTTTACGTTTTGCTGGGGGGGGCAATCTTGGTCGCGGCGCTGCGGTCGCTGTTCCTGAACGCGCACGCGTACAAGCTGTTCGCCGATATTTGAATGGAGAGCTGTCTCCTCGCTTCTTTTCCGGAAGAGGGGAGGGGGTCGAGGTCGAAGAAACTGTGGAAGAAAGAGGTCGTCGTTTTCGTGGTTGAGGAAGAGAACTTCTTCTTTCTCCAGAATTCCGTTCTTTTCCCTTCCCTCTTCTCTCCCTTCAACTCGTTCGTTCTCCCTCACCTCTCCATCAAAATGGCGGCGGACAAGGACAAGATGGAGGTCGACGGCTCTCCTCCTCCGGCGACGGCGCAGGCAGGGCCCGCGGCGACGCAGGTAAGATGGAAGAATTCGAAGATGAAGAAGAAGAAGAAGAGAGAAATGCAGAGCGTCAACGACGACGCCGATGGTCGATGGCCTCGACGTTTCAATGCGCAATGTTGTCTCCCCGTTTTGTCCCCCTCGCAGGCGCGCTTGAAGAGCCCCGCCCTCGATCTCCGTGAGCAAAGATGAGCACTGACCTGCTAGGCGCTCACGTAACAACGAAAATTCCAAATTACAAACACCAGGGCGCCGGCAAGGGCAAGCGGGTGATGGGCGGCGCGCCTCCTGCTTCTCAGGACGATGCAGCGGCGGCGGGCACTTCCGGCAGGGACGACAAGGTAAAGAAGCAGCCCTTGTCCTTTTCATCCACTCCGGGTGCACCTCCTTGAACTCTTCTTGCTCACGGGAGGAGAATTGAGGGACGCAAAAAGGGCAAAGGCTCGCGAAAAAAAGAGAAACCATTCGCACTCACGTTCGTTTTTTTCCTTCTCTCGATTCCTCTTCTTTTCGAAAAAAAAAAAAAAAAACCTCGACCTCCTTCAGTCCCCCAACGGACTGCACCCGCTCGAGGTCGGCACCCTCGTCGACTGCCGGTGGCGCGACGGCACCTTCTACACCGCCCGCGTCATCGAGCGCAGGCCCACCGCCGACGCCGGCGCGGGAGGCGGCGGCGTCCCGGGCTCGGCGGCCGTCGCCGCCGCGCGCCAGGTCTACCCGCCGCCCTCCAAGCTCAACGCCAAGGGCGCGGCCGGCGCGGCCGCGGCCGCCTCGGCCGCCGCCGCGGCCGCCGCGGCCAGCGACCCCTCCATCCCGAAACCGGCCCCCGAGGAGTGGGAGTACTACGTGCACTACCTAAAGTTCAACCGCCGCATGGACGAGTGGGCCTCGCTCGACCAGCTGGACCTGGCCACCGTCGACGCCGGCGACGTCGAGGTCGTCGGCCCGGACGGGAAGAAGAAGAAGAGGGCCGGCGGGGCCGGGGCGGACGAGCACGACGAGGAGCACGCGGAGTTCGACCCGCACGCGCTGCGGGAGCACGAGGAGTTCACGAAGGTGAAGAACGTCGAGCGGATCGAGCTGGGGAGGTGGGAGATGGAGACGTGGTACTTCAGTCCGCTGCCCCCGGAGTTCAACGACTGCAAGAAGCTGTATTTCGCGGAGTTTGACCTGACGGTGAGAGGGAAGGAGTTTTTTAAGATTTTGTTCTTTGGATTTATCAGCTGCTGCTCTTTCTTCTCGTTTGGAACTAGAGAGAGAGAGAGAGCGGAGGGGAAAGAGGGAAAGGAAGGGGAGAGAGCGCGCGGTCCCCCCGCCCCA
>Ga0315289_10002203_pt1 | contig 30118 bp, 26 predicted proteins | sample YL17G11_40_MG_FD_203452 | JGI IMG/M metagenome (GOLD analysis project Ga0315289, IMG submission 203452) | Sediment microbial communities from Yellowstone Lake, YNP, Wyoming, USA - YL17G11_40 | ecosystem: Environmental > Aquatic > Freshwater > Lake > Sediment | place: USA: Wyoming | collected... | reverse complement strand
CCGGATATTTTACCGGTGCTACAGTTCGACCTGTTATCGCGCCAGATACCAGCAACCAGATTACCGAAATGATAAACTCTGCTGAACGGAGCATCGAGATCGAGCAGGCATACATCACCAATGAGACGGCGTATTCCCTGAATCCGTATCTTTCAGCAGCGATAAATGCCTCACGGCGCGGGGTTCATGTCAGGGTACTGCTGGATTCATACTGGTATAATATTGAAGATGAAAAGGACAATGACGAGATGGTTGCCCTGATCAACCGCATCGGCGCTTCCGAACACGTTCCCTTAGAGGCCCGGTGTGCAGATCTCCAGATGAATCAAATAATACAAATCCACAATAAGGGGTTAATCGTGGATGATAGTCGCGTTCTTGTGAGCAGTATCAACTGGAACAGCAACTCCCCCAACTTTAACCGTGAAGCAGGTGTGATTATTGATCATCCCGGAGTTGCTCATTATTTCCTTGATGTATTTGAAGACGACTGGAATCCGACGGTAAAATCACCCGGAATTAAGACCGATTACCTGAAAATTGCCGTCGTTGCAGTCGTGCTAGTTCTTCTCCTCCTCATATATTATCGCCGTCAAAGAGCATGACTCACTGTCACAACTCACTGGATAGCAAAGAGAAAAACAGGATCTAAAAAAGTATCAAAAGTTCAGAACTTTTTTAGTGCACACTGGCACACATCACACAAATTGATGTCACTTTCACCGGTAACTACTGCAAGAGCCCAACGGTCTATCAGGGAATCAAGCTCGTTGGAAATCTGAACTTCACTCACCCCTCTCTTTTTGCTCATGTACTGCGATACTGCTGCTCTTGTGACCCCGAGACGTTTTGCAGTATCACTCTGACTGAGCCCCTGCTTTTGCACCAACCGGGAAACCATCTCGGCTCTCATTGGCGGCAGAAGGTTCCGGACCATGGTATCACAATGCATCAAGGTGCAGGTGTGTTTCGTCATACACACACGGGTTGTGGTTTTATCGTTTGTGCAGTCCGGTTCTGGTAAATAATCTGACGGGCATCGCGGAAGTTAAACTTCTCGATGATAAGATGCCTTTCTTTGAGTTTTTTCAATGCATAACGCACGGTTCGTGGGGCAAGATGGGTTTTTTGCACGAGATCTTTGTGCGTCATTGCTCCACCTGCATCCAGTATCTCCATCACCGTCTTTGATGAGGGTGGTAAGGTTGTAGAATACATGATGAAAGTGTTAACACTGTTAACATATGAATCTATCGGTAATTTAAACGAGCCTCCTCAATACTCAAGTATGTTCGAGCGTCAGGAACGTGTGGCAATTTTGCTTTTACTGGGTGTTGCGTGTGCAGTAATTACTGCACACCTGGTTCTCGGGACGCTCGGAAAACAACCATTTGCACGACCCTTCACCAATAATTCTGCAGATGGTGAACTGGTAATTGCAGGGGGCACAATCGATCAGATTACGATTACTAAAAACGGTGGGCACATGAATGTGTATCTGACTAATATCACCATTTTTGTGCCGGTTCAGATTGCACAGGAATTGACGCTCCAGAAAGGTGATTCAGTATCCGTCTATGGAGTTGTTCAAACGTATCGCGGGAAAAAAGAGATTGTAATCAGTTCTGGAAAAGATATCTCTGTCATTCCTGTGAATACAGGCAATCTTTCCCGAGCATAATCCCAATATCAGATAAGAGTAAAAAAAATTAATCGCATAAATGCATGTTGTATACCGGAACTCGGCGAAGTAACTGCAATCTCCACGGCGCCTATACTTTTACCGGAGAATCAGTAATCTTTCTGGACTTTTCATTTTGTATCGAATCAAGAGCTTTTTGTGCTGCATCCCGCACTACTGCATCCTCATCAGTGAGTGTCGCGGTCAACCCTGCAATCGCCCGTTCATCAGCGATAGTGCCAAGAGCCCATGCGGCAGTTTTTCGGACAATTTTCTTTTTATCTTTGAGAAGGGGGAGAAGCGGATCCACAGCGCGTGAATCGTGGAGTTTTCCCAGCCCCCATGCAGCCCCGGTACGCAGCCATTTATCCTCAGATTTTAACGCTTCTATCAGAGGTTCAACAGCACGGGGATCCCCTAAATTTCCCAGCGATTTTGCAGCAAGCCACTGGACATCCACAAAAGGGTCTTTGAGTGCATTTATCAGTGGTTCAACTGCTGTTACATCCCCTTCATTTCCCAAGGCTTCTGCCGCCCGCCAGCGATAGTTGAGATTGGGATCTTTGAGCAGTGTAACATATCCTTTGATACGCAGTTTTTTACGCTCTTGTATTGCAGCAAGCTCAGCGGGGGTCGGTGCTGGGGAAGTTTCAGCACTCTCTGCCTGGGCTTCAGGACTACCCATTGCTGTTCCTCAATAGCCACCAATACGTGATACCGGACTATTAAGGTTTTCAATAGTGGAGGACTGCCCCGTTTATCAGAATGATATCCGGATTTGAAAACAAAATCCCCATGAAAATGCGGAGTGTATAGGAAAAGTGTGAGAGGAAAAATCTCACGGAAAAATTTGTGGAATAATTTCAAGGTTTACTGACAAATTTCTTACTGAATGGGTCAGTACCCCCAGACTGATCACATCGACGTCAAGCGCTGCATACCGTGGGAGGGAACTCTCATCAATGCCACCTGAAAGTTCGATAATAACGCGATCTCGCAGACCTTCGCTTTTCAGTACCCTGATAGTCCGGGTAATCTGACCCGGACTCATATTGTCAAGCATAATGATATCTGCACCCGCTATTGCCGCGGACAGGGCATTTTCAGGTGTTTCTACCTCAACTTCAATTTTTTTATAGGTGGTGTCCATTTTTGCTGCCTGGATAGCAATACCGAGTGGAACCAGCGCCAGATGGTTGTCTTTGATAAGAATCCCGTCGCTTAAGTTCATACGGTGAGGATCGCCGCCACCAATCTTTACCGCTTTTTTATCGAGTATCCGGAATCCCGGACACGTCTTGCGGGTAGCTGCCACCCGGCAGCATGGATTGACTGCTGACACGATATCTACAATCTTTCTTGTCTGGGTTGCAATACCACTCATTCTTCCGATGATATTGAGGGCAGTCCGTTCAACAAGCAGTATCTTTTTTGCATCTCCGTTGAGTAAAAGGAGGGAGTCATTCTGACAGACAGCCTCCCCGTCTTTTACGAGATGTGTCACAGACACACCAAAATGGGAAAAAAGTGTGGATGCCTCTTCGAGTCCTGCGATTATCCCCTCCTGCTCTGCCCGTATCACTGCATTACAGGTAATATCTGGTATGATAGCAGCAGATGTTACATCGCCGGATGGCGCATCTTCCTCAATGAACTGCAGCAGATAATCGAGGACTACCATATTGGGTTTCACCTATCAATCGAATCATGTTCCCACGATTATCGGATCACTAAGGTTATTCAGGAGCGAGAGAATGGACAGGGCTGCAAGGTAGCTGGTGGCGGGATTGCCAGGACTGGGAACATTCGTCACTTTGATATAGGTTTCACCAAAGCTCCCTTCAATGAATACTTCGTGAACATTGCGGTCGACTGATGGGTCAACCCAGAGCTCCACATCCGTATCATGTCCAGCTGCAAGACTTATGGCGACCGATACATTGACATTTTTCGGGAATGCCTTAATGCACTCGTTGGCTTTCCCGGAAAAAATCAGCCTCCGCGTATCAGCGGTCATGTCCAGAGATGCAGGACTTTTTGTGGTTCTCAAAAGTAACTTTTTGATTTCTGAAATTTTTCCTATCTTGAGGTTATCGAGACCAAATATCGCCCCGCTGGGGATGTGAATTTTCTGTCCATATCTCATGGCCAGTTCCCGGATCTCGTCCCGGAATACTGTATCAGAAAGTGCACCAACACTCATGATTACCAGATCTTTATTGTGGGATAACACCAGTCCCGCATAGTTTTTGACGGCACTGACAGATGCCGCTTCCACAACAATATCGATATCTGCTGAAATAAAGGATTCAAAATCTTCATATGCGTGTGCACCGGAAATCCTTGCGATCTCTTTTGCCCGCTCTAATACCTTATCATAGACCGCTGAGATTTCGAAACCGCCCCCGTGCTGTGCGATGATATGTCCAATATTACCACAGCCAAGCAGCCCGATTCTCATCATGATAAACAGATTATGGGTGCCATTGGTTAAGTGTTGTGTTCACGAGATGAAGTGTGCCGGGGAATTCTTGTATATTGGAAAAAAGACCTGATTTTTCAGACATTTTGGTCTTCTCCCGTTTTTTTTAGTTTAACACTATTTATTGAAGTGCGTTCAATGGATCCGGTGGTGCTGAAATAGTGGCAGAAATACCAGAAACCGGGTGCGGAAATAGTGCGGGTATTCAAATTCTGGAAACGTTTCGCGATCGGAGCGTTTATATCGAAACGTATGGGTGCCGCTATAACTTCGGTGACACGGCAAAACTTATCGAGATCTTAAAGTGCAAAGGCAGCACCCTTGTCGATTCAGCGGAAGCGGCAGACGCAGTAATCATTAACACCTGCACTGTTGTCGGACCAACTGAGAGGCGCATGCTCAGGCGGCTTTCACGGTTCCGGGAGTATGACCTCTATGTGACGGGATGCATGCCGGAAGTGCAGCGCGAGGCAATTTTTGCGGTATGTACGCCCACTATTCTCCTTTCGGAAACAATCCATGAAGCATACCGGAGTGTCAGAACTGCTGCTGGTGCTGGTGTGGCGATTGTGCAGGTGGCTCAGGGATGTGTGGGTAGGTGCACCTACTGTCTTACCCGGATTGCCCGCGGACCTCTCAAAAGTTTTCCTGAAGAGGAGATCCTTGCAGAGATACTGGCGCATGCACATACCGGGACACCCGAAATCCAGATAACTGCACAGGATATAAGTTGCTGGGGACGGGATATCGGAAAATCACTTCCCGGTCTATTAAAGGGCGTCGGGGATCTGCCAGGACGGTTTATGATCCGGGTGGGAATGATGAACCCTGCCACAGTGAAAGGAATTCTTGATGATCTTGTCGATGCTTTTGCCAGTGACCGTATTTTCAAATTCGTTCATCTCCCCGTTCAGTCCGGATCAGACGCGGTCCTTGACCGGATGGGGAGAGGATATACCGTAGCAGATTTTGAAGAGATTGTTGCTACGTTTAAGAACCGGTATCCAAAAATTACGTTAGCCACCGATATCATTGTTGGGTTTCCCGGTGAAACAAAAGAAGACTTTTCAGAGTCGCTTGAACTGATAGAGAGGGTGCGCCCGAACAAAGTAAATATCACCCGGTATTCACCGCGTCCTTTTACCCCTCTCTCTTCTAAGGAAGACTTTCCTGACTGGGTTAAGAAGGATCGTTCACGTATCATGAATTCCCATGCAGAAAAGGTCTACGCTTCAATCAACGCCGGGTGTCTTGAAAAACAGGTGCCCTTTCTGGTGACAGAAACAATCAAAAAGGGATCGGTAATGGCCAGATCGCCCAATTATCTGGGAATTGTGATTAATGAGAATCTTCCTGTTGGATACGAGGGTCGGGCAATCTTGAAAAAAGACCGGAAGTATTTTTTTATGGGGCAACGGGTCATCTGATATTAGAATCCCCGTTCTTTCAAGCTCAAATAGCTGATCAGAGTGAGGAAATCAACTTTTTCTTTTCAGAAGTTCACACCATTTTTTAAAAAATTTTTCGTGGTACATTTCCTTATTCCCTGTCTCTTGGAGATACCCAATCTGCTCTATTCGATCAAGTCTGTTGTGAATCCAACAGGAAACGAGCGGTTTTATAGGCATAGTATCAACACTTGTTATCCGTTCGGTACGTGCCGGGCTATGGTGAAAAAAATGGATGAAATTGAAGCCGGATTAAAAAAACTGGAGCAGAAGATCGAAGAGCTTGAAAAGCTGCAGGCAAAAGGCGATACTCTTTCGCAAGAGATCAGGGACCATGACTCAGAACTCCTTGCGCGGATGGCCAAATCAGCGGTTCCTGTTGTTAAAATCGTCGGCCTGAATATGTTGAGGAAGGGTAAGCAGGATACCAAGGGAGAAATCTACGATCCCGCATATTACCCGGGCAAGATGATCATTTTAGGGAAGGCTGAAAAGCCGGCTTCGTGCCGGCCGGACAACCCCCAAATGCCGGTCAGCGACCAGTTTTGCGTGATGTCTGAAGATGGTAAATTTTTCGAACTTATGTACAGTTTTGATGGTTTCCTCACAGATTCTTACCTTAATCCTATGGATGCGAAGATAGCAATAGAACACTATGGCTATGATATTATGTTTATGCTCTACCGCGCGATGCACGATTACCTGAAAGGAGAAGAAGCGCTTGTTGATGCACTGGAAAAAGTGATCGAGTATATTTTTAACCGTGCACCGTAATCGGGTCATCAGGCCACTTTTTTCCATTCGAAGAGCGGCAATTGCTATTTTCGCAAATTATCGTCTGATTTCCGAGTGCGGATGGGAATAACATTCGGGCGCAACGCATATCTTCTGCATTTTCAAATTCCACACTTTCATTGACTTCATTTACCTTGCGCTCATGAGGTGGCAAAAATACCGTTTCCATCGCAATGTCGCAATGGGTCCCGGCATAAATCCGATGTTGAGCAGGACCGGAATGACATGGATTTTAAATGCCACTGCATCCCCGCATTTTGCCAGTACAATCCCCGCTACGCCAAGCCGTAAAAAAGCTGAGATAGAGGATAGATTGCGGGAATCCTTGATGATGAAAAATTATAATGTAAAAGCAGCAGGGATATCCTCTCCGCTAGCACCAGGATTACGATCGATGAAAACCAGTGAAGGAGTAAAGGACAGGAAATAATTCCGGTGCCGGGGATGAGGGTATAAACTCTCGTAAGGGGCAAAACCGTGAGAGAAAAACAATATCAAAATGTGCAGGATGGGCCCGATGTGATTCGAACACATGACCTCCCGGTTATCAGCCGGGCGCACCACCGGGCTATGCTACGGGCCCAAAAGTTTGCCTGAAATTTACCTTATTTACTACTCCACCAGAGTTTTTATAAGTTGTGAATTGCAGAATGAGATGGCAAAAACATTCAGATAGGGATATGTGTAAAAAAGCCACGGTATAAGTACGGATCTGAGATCATGGCACGAAAATATCTCCTCGGGAATGAAGCGATCGCTCACGCGTGTGTTGAATCCGGCGTGGATTTTGTAAGCGGATACCCTGGCACACCGTCATCTGAAGTGATCGATGTGCTGCGTGTACAGCCGGACCGATCCTACTATGTTGAGTGGTCAGTCAACGAAAAGGTGGCATTGGAAAACGCCCTCGCTGCTGCATGGTGCGGCATCCGTTCACTCTGCACTATGAAACACGTAGGACTCAATGTTGCTGCGGATCCCCTGATGACGAGTGCCTATACGGGGGTCACCGGAGGACTCGTAATTCTGAGTGCGGATGATCCATTCGCCCATAGTTCGCAGAATGAACAGGATACACGGTGCTACGCGCATTTCGCCCGGGTACCGTGTCTCGATCCTGCAAGCATACAGGAAGCACATGATATGATACCCGAAGCGTTCGGTCTTTCCGAGGAGTTCGGGCTGCCCGTTATCTTCCGCCCCACGACACGTATCTGCCACTCGAAGGGTGACGTGGAGCTGGGCGAATCGGTCGTGAGCATTCGGAAAGGTGAGTTCCATAAAGATCCGCGGCAGTATGTCGTAATCCCGGCGCATACCCGTGTCCTGCATAAAAAACTTAACGAGAAACAGTCTGCAATCAGGAAGCGGTTGGTTGAACGGGGATTCAACCACTACAAAATACGGGGAAAGATCGCAATCATTGCGAGCGGGATTGGCGCCACCTATGTGCAGGAGTTATTACCGGAAGGAGTCTCGTTCATGAAAATCGGGGCGTACCCGATAGATGAAGAATGGCTGGGCGATTTTGTAAAAAAACATGAAAAAGTGCTCGTGATTGAGGAACTCGCGCCAGAAGTGGAAGAGGTTGTACGCCAGGTCGCCGGCTGTGTTCCGGTATTTGGGAAAAAGAATGGGTACGCACCGTACGAAGGGGAGTTATCTCCCCCGGCAGTTGCGGTGATAATGGAAAAGGCGGGGTTTTTGCCAAAAAACCCATTCCCGCAGTTTGATCCCATTCAAAACCTTCCACCCCGCCCCCCGATCCTTTGTGCCGGCTGCCTGCACCGCGGTGCGTTCTATGCAATAAAAAAAGTATTCAAGGACGCGATATACCCCAGTGACATCGGGTGCTATACACTCGGGCTCCAGCTTGGTGTTGTTGACACTACCATCTGCATGGGCGCGTCGATTACTGTGGCAAGCGGCATTTCTCATGCCGGTGATCCGCATGACATTATCTGTACGATCGGGGACTCTACATTCCTGCATACAGGTATTCAGGGTTTAATAAACGCAGTTTATAACGGAGCAAATATAACCGTTGTGATTCTTGATAACCGGATCACGGCTATGACCGGACACCAGCCGAACCCGAACACCGGGGTGACCGCATGTGGCGTGGAGAGTCCTCCGGTATCGCTCGATGCATTGTGCCGCGCCTGCGGTGTCAGTTTTGTCGAGAGTGTTGACCCGTACGATATTACCGGTATGGTCAACATCTTACAGGAGGCAAAGAAACGGAAGGGCGTGAAGGTCATCATCGCCAGACAGATGTGTGTTATCTCAGCGCGTCGTGCCGGGGTGAAACGCGGGAGGTATCGGGTCAATCCTGAGATATGTACTGGCTGTGGGACCTGCGTCCGGTTTGGTTGCCCTGCCATTGAATTTGAAGATGAAAAAGCCCGGATCAATGATCTGTGCAGCGGGTGCGCGGTATGTGCTGAGCTCTGTCCTGTCGGGGCAATTGTCCGGGAGGGGAAGAAATGAGCGGAAGTTTTGATATCCTGATCGTCGGAATTGGTGGCCAGGGAACAATTCTTGCCTCCAATATTCTCGGCGAAGCATGCCTGATTGAAGGGAGGCATGTGAAGGGGGCGGAGACGCACGGTATGGCACAACGCGGGGGGTCAGTCGAGAGTCATATACGAATCGACGGGCTGTTCGGGCCGCAGATCCCCCCTGGTCAGGCTGATCTGTTGATCTCATTTGATCTTCTTGAAGCGCTCCGCTACTCCCACTACCTGAAAAAAGGCGGGAAGATGGTGGTGAACCGGCACCTCGTTCTCCCGACATCAGTGTATACGCAAAATCTTGTGGCGCCCTCGGAAGATGAGATCATTGCAGCATTGAAAAAACATGAACTCTGCCTGCTTGATGCAGATAAAATGGCAGAGGAATCTGGAAGTCCCCTATCGCAAAACGTGGTGATGCTGGGTGCGGCATCGCAATCCATGCCACTCAAACCCGAATCGCTTCTTTTTGCGGTCAAGTGTCTTGTTCCGAAAAAGACAATCGAAATAAATGTAAAAGCCTTTGAGACAGGCAGTGAATTTGGCGGGACGTGCTGATGAAACGGTGGCTGGGTGCATTCAATCCTGATACCATTTACCCTGGCAATGCACTCGAGCTTATGCCGGAGATTCCTGATGGAGTGATTGATCTTATCGTCACCGACCCGCCCTTTGCCATTGACTTCAAAGCGCAACGGGAGAATTACAACCGCACCGGCTCCAACGTCATGGAAGGATATCAGGAAATCCCGGAAGCAGAGTACCATGAGTTTACTCAGAGATGGATGGCAGAAGCTGCACGGGTGCTCGCCCCCGACGGGAGCATGTATGTTTTTTCCGGCTGGAACCGGCTCCGGGATATCCTCGAAGGGCTTGACGCAGCAGGCTTCACAACAATCAACCACCTCATCTGGAAATACCAGTTCGGTGTCTTCACGAAGAAAAAATACGTCACCAGTCATTATCACATCCTGTTTGTGGTAAAAGACCCGAAACGGTATACCTTCAATAAAATTGATCATTACCCCGAAGACGTGTGGGTGATCAACCGCGAGTACTGGAAAGGAAGAAAGAAGACACCAACCAAACTCCCCTCGGAAATTGTAAAAAAGATGCTGATGTATTCGAGTAATGCCGGCGACCTGATTTTTGACCCGTTCCTTGGTTCAGGAACAGTAGCAATCGTCTCACAGCGGGAGGGTCGACATTTTCTCGGGTTTGAAGTCGTACCCGAATATTTAGCCTTTGCAAATGAATGTCTCTGTTCCCATCGAAAAGAGCGTGTAAAAAAAGGGGGAGTATAATCAGACGCTGAGGGGGGGAATTGAACCCCCGAGGCACTTTCGCACCACAGGCTTTCCAGGCCTGCGCCCTACCGCTAGACTACCTCAGCAAAAAGTGTATCCTATCTGTTAGACGGGTATTTTTTTAATGGTATCTTTTTTTTCGAATTTTTGTTCAGGTTTTTATCTGGAATTTTTATCTTACCTGATTTGGTCCAACCGCGGGGGTATGTTCCCGGCGGCAGGAAAACGGTGGTAGGTGCGATAACCAGACCTGTGTCTCCCGGTTTGAACGAATTGGATGGGACAAGCGCCCTGCCCAGACAGACGAACTCTTTTTTCTGCGATAGAACGGCAACGGTCTGGTCTTTTTTGAACTCATCACAGCTGATTACCCCAACTCCTGCAAGCACTGCGCCGCGGCAGATAGCATCAATAGCGGTGTCCCGGATAATAACCGTCGCAAGATCAGGCACTGCTGAATCTACTGAGAGAATGATCGATGAGAGTGCTATACGATTTCCCTCCTTTGCCGCACTACAGGCATCCTGCACATCGTGGAGTGTATGCAACTCCTGTTCACTGAATGCACCCGACCGTGTGCGGCGAAGTTCCACCATGTGTGCACCTACACCCAGTGCAAGCCCCATGTGGTGGCAGAGCGAGCGGATGTAGGTGCCGGCATCGCATTGGACACGGAACAGGACGAGGCGCCCATCACTATCAAGAATCTCAAGTTTCTGGATGGTGCGGATTCGGAGAACGCGCTTGACCGCACTCTTCCGTGGTGGGCGTTGGTAGAGTCTTCCCGTGAACTCCGCGCCGATCTGTTCGATTCGGTTTTTGTCAACATCGCCATGCAGCCGCATCAGGCAGATATATTCCTTATCGTGCTGGAGGAGGAGCGGGGCGAGGCGCACGGCGTTGCCGAGCATGACGAGAAGCACACCTGAAACCTGCGGGTCGAGCGTTCCTGCATGCCCCACCTGGCAGCCGAGCATCTTTCCCACCCAGGCAGCTACCTGATGGCTTGACGGGCCTCTCGGCTTGTCAATGACTATGATCCCGGCGTGGTTCCACAAATGGAGGGGCTTATCCTTATCAGCATCTCCGGTCATCCTATTCAACTTCCCTGTCTGGTGAGATAATCGTTGAGTGCCATCAACGTTCCTTCGAGTGACCCGTCCCCGACTACCACCGGGTTCGTTCCCGCTGCCCGCATTGTCGCAGCGGTGATGTCACCGATTGCTATCACCACAAGATCCGAATGCTTCGTCCATACCGCCTTTGCAAATGACATCGCGCTCGTGAAAAGGATGGCATCTGCATTCTCAAGATTCAGGGACTCCCCTGTAGGCTCCAGTCCGTAACACCGGAATTCATGGGGGATGCCCCCCGCTGCAGTGATTGCATCGATAAGTGAGGGATTCGGCACATCAGCCCGCGGGATGCCAATATGTTTCCCCTTGATCCAGTCTCCCAGATAGGGTACAAAATCTCTTGAATAGAAACTGGTCAGAGTTTCACAATCGATCTCATAGTGCTGAAGTTCTTTTGCAGTCTGCGGTCCGATTGCAATTATTCTGGGGAACCTGTTCAGAAGCGGGGCGATGATCTTAGCTGGGAGTGCGCTGGTAAAGAAGAGACAGTCAAATTCACTGCGATCCACCGCTTCGATGAATGCTGTAATCGCGCGGGGTCTGATTTCCGAGCGCAGAGGGTGGACACTGTAGCAGGTATGACCGAACTGTGCGCAGCGTGCGGCGTCGTTTTTTTCCTTTCCCGCAAGCCGGGTGACTGCGATCTTCATTACGGATTCATCACCTCAAAATCATATGATGGTATGCATTTCGGTGAATTTATGTCCATTCTCCCACATCTCTTGTGAATGATCGAGATCCTGCTTGGTACTCTTATTGGGGTATTGCTTGGTACCCTAAGCGGGATTATCCCCGGCGTCCACGCAAACACCCTTGCCGGGGTGCTCTTAAGTTTACAGGTTGCACTCCTGTCTTTTTTTGGCCCTCTCGTACTTGCCGGCGCTCTGTTTGCGGCCCTCATCACGCACACATTTGTGGACTCCATTCCCAGCACTTTCCTGGGGATTCCGGATGCTGATACTTCACTTGCTGTACTCCCGGCCCATGCTCTCTGTCTTGAGGGTAATGGCGAGGAAGCTGTGAGGATTGCAGCACTTGGCAGTGCCTGTGCAATGGTCATAGCAGTACCGCTTTCCGTAATCTGTTTTTTCCTTCTCCCCGCTCTCCAGCCCTACTTTGACTGGTGGATTGGTATTCTGTTGATTGCAACGATGGGGTATATGATCGTTACCAGTGAGTGCCCTGGCTGGGCACTTGCACTATGTTGTGTATCCGGGATTCTTGGGATTTTTTCACTCCGCTACGCCTTCCTCAGCTGGCACACTCTTGCCGGAAGCAGTGCGATCCTTATGCCACTTCTCACCGGGCTTTTTGGGATTTCTGTCCTCCTCACCGCATCGCAGGGAACAATGCCGGAACAGCATTTCCGAGGCATCCGGATGGAAGACAGAACCATAATGAAATATTCCGCACTCGGTACAGTTGCCGGAATCGCTGTCGGATGGCTTCCGGGACTCTCCACAGCATCGGCAAACAGTGTGCTGGCTTCGTTTATCGGCTATGAGAAGAACCGCCGGACATATATCCTTGCGACAAGTGCGGCGAACACATCAAACGCGTTCATCGGACTTGCTGCGCTGTTCGCTTTGTCCCGGATGCGCAATGGCGTAATGGTTGCCCTCTCAGAACTCCCGTTACCCACCATGAGTGAACTGACCGTGATCGGCATTCTTGCCGCGTGCGCTGCTTATGGTATTACGGTAGTGCTGTCCCGCTCTGCGAGCATGTTTAACGGGATTGACGGGAGAATGCTTAACCATGCGGTTATTGCATTTATTGTAATCCTCTGCATCATCCTCACGGGCCCGTTCGGCGTGGTTATTCTTATCCTTGCAACGGCACTGGGACTCGTACCTCATCTTGTAAATGTCCCGAGGGTTTTCTGCATGGGCGCGATCATAGTGCCGGTCATACTCTACTCTTTTGGCATTGTTGGGATATGATCAGTTGATAAGTTCTGCATCGTCCCGCCCCATACGATCTATGGTTTTATACGGACACGAACCCTAAATTTTCTCTAATGCAATCCTACTGGTTCGGTGAGGTTGGTGATGGATGCTGCACATTGTTTATCGGAGAATCAAATGCCATGGTCGATCGCGTTCGATCGATTTCCGCCAGTATGGACTCCTTTGTACCACTCGAATGGGAGCAGGCAGTTCTCTGTGGTGCATGTCGTGATCGTATTGATTATCTCGCAAGATTACAGGCAGTCTGCATTGCCGCTGCCGAACGTTCAATACGGGAACAGTACTCAAGAAAAGATGCAGAACTGCTCCAGATGGTAAGAACGCTTGATGAGATCGATACTGTCATTAACCTGCTCTCGGAACGGGCAGCGGAATGGTATCTGGTCAGGCACCCGGCATTCTCCCGTAAGTATCGCAGGACCCCGGCACAGGTATTGGTAAAAACCATGCGCGAGAAGAGTAAAGGTGCGCTTGGCAGTGTGGCAGGGGAGATCGAACGGCTCGCGGAAACCCGGACTTTTCTCGCAAAAGAGGTATCGGCACGGGCAAATGATGTAATGCCCAACACCAGTGCGCTGATCGGGGGGCTTGTTGCTGCACGGCTCCTGTCGCATGCCGGGGGGCTTCTGTTACTCTCCCGGCTACCGGCAAGCGCGATCCAGGTACTTGGGGCCCGGACGGCACTGTTCGCGCACCTGAAAACACGGTCCCCCTGCCCCAAGCACGGGATCATCTTTCAACACCGGCGGGTGCACAATGCCCCGCGCGAAGTCCGGGGAAAAGTCGCCCGGGTGCTTGCCGGAAAACTTGCGATTGCGGCGCGGCTTGATTATTTCAGGGGAGTTGTAGCACCAGATTTTCTTGGTGCTGCGCAGGAGCGCATCGATGCGGTTGGGAAGGGGAGCGAACCGTGATCTGGATTGGTGATGTTTTAGTATCACAAGGCGAGGGTGGGGTCTACAACGAGCGGATACTGGGTGGTGCCCGGGTATGGGACCCTCACCGAAGCAAGATGTCTGCGCTCTATCATGTGGGAACTGGTGTCGAGCTGACTCCCGGAATGCGGGTGCTGTATCTCGGAGCAGCAAACGGGACAACGGTATCCCATGTAGCAGATTATGTTGATGTGGTGTACGCTGTGGAGTTTGCCCCCCGTCCCATGCAGGACCTCTTGGAAGTGTCCCGGCGGCGAAGGAATGTTATCCCAATTATGGCAGATGCAGCCCGCCCCGAACAGTATGCCCCGCTGGTCGAAGCTGTTGACCTGCTCTACCAGGATGTGGCTCAACCGGAACAGGCAAGCATTGCCCAGCGGAATTGTTCGTTCTTAAAAACCGGGGGAATTCTGGTTCTCATGCTCAAGACGCGGAGCGTTGATGTGAGAAAGGAACCTGCTGAAGTCTTCCAGGATACCCTTGACGCTCTTACTTCAGCCGGGCTTGTTGTGCAGGAAAGTGTGTGGCTTGCCCCGTACCACCACGATCATGCGGCGATAGTCTGCACGAAACCGGTAGTATGAGGAATTACCATGAGTGATGGAGTCCGTTTCTATTCGGCTGGTCCGCTTTCCGTGTTCGTGATTATCTTTCTTATTGCGCTTGGAGTCATTCTCATCCCGCTGCTCATTCTTGGGATTATCGGCGCGGCATTCACCCGGCTGGGGTTTTCATGGATTTCCGCACTCGCTGTTGTGCTGCTGATGCTGTTTGGGAGTTTTGTTACTATCCCGGTGTACCGTATCCGGCGCGACATGATCCGGGTTTCCCACAACGAAGCTTCCGTCTTTGATGTCTGTGTTCCCTGCGCATCCGCTCAGGTATGGGACACAACGATATCCCTTAACCTTGGGGGTGCTGTTATTCCTGTGTGTGTATCCCTGTACATGGTATACCGGGCGATCCTGATCACGGGAACATCCCTGGTTTTTACGGTATGTGCTGGCATCACCATGGTAGCAATCATTACTTTTGTTTCAACGCGTCTTGTGACGTGTGCGGGGATACAGGTACCTCTTCTCATTCCGGGACTTACAGCACTTCTTGCCGGTTTGCTTCTTGCCGGGGGAACCGGGCTTACGGCGGCAGTAACCGCATTTGTGAGCGGGGTGACAGGGGTTTTGTTGGGTGGAAACGTCGCCAATTTGTACCGGATAAAAGATCTCGAAGTTCCCGAGATAAGTATTGGCGGTGCCGGTACATTCGGATCCATATTCATCTGTTGCATGCTACCGGCGTTGATTGCATAATTAAATGCGTAAGTCAAAACGGCAGATACCCTTCAGATTTAAAAAAAACACCCTGAAAAGAAGTAGCCCGGAGCAGATTCGAACTGCTGTCGGGGGATCCAGAGTCCCCCATGATTGACCGCTACACTACCGGGCTTTATGCCTCTTATTTTTTGCCGCTGTTGCTTAATTAAGGTGACGGACTGCCATTAGTCATACTGACTTTGCCCGTTCACACTTCTGGCAGGCATGGCACACTTCCTTGAGCGGCTGAACGAACTCCCCCTTTTTGCAGAACGGTTCGATATCATGGATATCACGAATATAGTAAATGTGGGGGACGAGCGAGATGTGGGTATATGTACCGCACGGGACTGAAAGCGCATCGGCTATTGATTTCTGGAGTTGAACGAGGGCATACATATTAGCTCCAGCTGCTGTCAGCATGTCATTTGACCGGAAGATTACCCGCATGTTGAGTTTGCCCTCCCGCAGGACACACTGTACAAGCTGAAGGCAGGGACAGTCATCGAGCTTCTCATCGATAACCGGGTTCCAGGTTATGGCGATCGCCCGCCGTGTTACCGGAGATGATTTGAGTTTATCAACGATATATGCAATCTGGTCTATGTGCACCGGCTGCCCCTCAGCAACAAGACGCTCCCCCCAGTCAAAAAGCCGGCCATGATAATCGTACTCAAAAGAAGCATGTGATCCCTGTAACAGGTCCCGGGCGTACTGTTCGACAAATCTTTTCTGGAACTTGGAATATGGGCTCACCGCAGGTTCTGCGAGCGGCGTATCAACCTGTAACGTAACCTCTTCGAATTCGATGGTTGCCTCGGCATCTTCGGTGTGAAGAATCCAGCCTTTCTCCAGGATTATTTTAATGACCAGCTCATGTGCCCGCCCGATGCTTGGCGCCCGGATAATTCTCATAAAAAAAGGTGTGTCACGGGAGGTTGTATATCTGTTGAAATGATATGAAGGATAGCAATCTACCTATACATTTCAACAAATTTGAGTACAATTACCGATGCTCAATGGTTGTGAAGAACTATCACCCGAACTGTTGTGACGGGTTGTTCCCTGATTCAATAATTGGTGATGATGGCGGGAAAAATTTAATTGTACAATAGTATTCATGCATGTACAAATAACTTTACAGTAACATGCTGTAAATATGCGCGAAAAAGAACAATGTACTAGTAACAGTATATTCCGGCATGAACATCCGGGGAAGTTGGATGGATCGCATAAAACTCATTTTAATCGCTCTGATTAAGAAACGGGCAGCATATTGCGTTCAGAATCCCCAAAAAAACCGACCACAAAGGATATATTAAGTCTTTTACAAATACTCTTGCATATTCCGTCTAAACGGAGTATGGGGCTCGCAGAACTGATATTCGGCAGTTGTCGAAATCGTTCGCGGCTTGAAATGTATGATGTAAACTTTGGAGGAATTGAACAAATGACTAAGCGATTAACTATTGCACTTGTTGCACTCGCGATGTTCGTGCTCGTAGCAGCCATGCCGGTATCGGCATATAACAATGGCTTCTACTATGTTGTACGACAGGACATCAACCAGGGCGCAACGGTGTTTATTGGCGAGCAGGGTTTAGACATAACCCGCGCTCTAGATGGTGCTAATGCAGCAGCTGACCCACCACGGACAGGACTTACCATCATCGGATGGTGGGCATCAGCAGCAGAGATCTACACTACTGCACCAACCGTATCCGTTGATACGGCGGGACGAGAAACGACCTTTACCGTAACCCAGGCAGAATTTGAGGGTTATGAAGGTCAGTGGTATCTCGTTGACCCCACTGCTAACCAGATTGCAGTGCGTGACGCAGGAGCGGTTTTCAACGTCAAAGCCCCCAAGATTGATATCTCTATCAGGGATATTAACCAGAACGATGCAGATGTTTCCGGTAAGTCGATCCCGACGGGAGCCGAACTCGTGTTCCAGGTCGGTACCAACATGTATACCGTGACCCAGGAATCAGGCCAAAGGCTGAGTTTCGACACACCCGATGGGTTTACGGCAAGTGATGGCTTCATCAATATCGTGGTAAAGCCCTCGACCGGAGCCGTACTCGGAGCACTGTACACATGTGGAGAATACGAAGCTGGTGCCTGTATAGACACTGGCGCGGCCCATGGCATTAGAATGCTGAATGTCAACACCCAGCCCTATATCTGGGGGGAAACTGGGGTAGACCCAGATTTCAGCTGGTATACCGATGCCCGTACCGGTCCCGGTGATACCGGTCAGAAAATCTACCCGCCTGGTACCTATGTTATCTCTGCTGAGTCCAAGCTGAACAACATGTATGAAAACTACCTGAGCGGCTCTGCAGCCTACACCGGAAGAACGGTTTCCGAAATAAAAACAATTACCCTTGTCTCCGACACGGTGAGTATCACCGCGAACAAGGACTCCGTTGTCCGCAGCAAGCCATTCTCCGTATCAATCACGGGTAAACCAAGCACATTGTACAATGTCTGGGTCAAGAGTACCCAGAATATGGTCCTTGGCGCCTATAACAATGCACCACCGGTTGTTTCCAAGTACCAGGTGCTGGTAAGGGACGGTCATCCAGCCACGGCTGATTATCAATACCAGAATGGTGGCGGTAAAACCATCGTTCCGGATGCTGCCTTCGGATCGTGCGACCCCATAGATCCCTACGCAACGACTGATGCCTCAGGGTATCCAGATTGCTGGTTCAGTTACGCACAAATTACCACCTCAACCTCTGGTACCCGGACGGTAGAATTCACTACCTCTGCAAATACCAAGGCACAGAGGTTCACCATCCGCGTAGAGCGGAACGACGGCCCCGACTATGAAGATGGTGTATTTAAGGGAGACGAGGTCGATGTGAAGGTCGAGAAGGGCGCAGTCACCATCGTGGCAGCCGGCGACCAGAGCTACTATCTCGGTGAGGAGATTAAGTTCTCCGGTACAAACACTGAGAGCTCAACCACCTTCCTGTTCATCATCGGACCCAACCTCTGTGATGATGGTGCAAAACTTACTGCGCCACGCGAATGTGTTCACAACCTCGATCTAGATGACTTTGCACAGGCCGATGTTCTGGCAGACAACACCTGGTCCTTCAAGTGGGGAACAGCAGCAGTTCCACTCGATGCAGGTACCTACACAATCTACGCAGTCGCCGCGCCTGTAAACAGGAATCAAAATCCAGGAGATGAAAATGACGACGGTATTGCTGATGCAAGCATCGCTACTACAGCATACGGCACTGTTTCCATCATCATCAAGAAACCGTTCGTCTCTGCAACCGCATCGCAGTCCACTGTCGCCAAGGGTGACAGGGTCTACCTCACTGGTACTGCTGAAGGTCAGCCAGCAGCGGGTGTTGCAATATGGATTATGGGCAAGAACTATGCAGCTTACAGCACAGAAACGGTGAACTCTGACTCAACATTCAAGTTCGAGATCACGCAGGCGATGACCAGGGATCTGTACTCCGGTCAGTATTTCGTTGTTGTCCAGCACCCGATGGCAAACGGCGATTTCGATATTCTGCCTATGGATGATATGGGTACCGTACCAAACGGGCAGATTGTCGGTCAAGATGATGTTTGGGTCTGGAATATGATCCTCGATGATGAAGCCGAGCTCTTCCTGATCAACGGACCCGGCAGCCTGCAGGGATCTGATGCAGCTGAGGCACTTGTCCAGGCTATCAACGACCCGAACGTCGACGATACCTACACCAAGCTCCAGTTCCTGGTTGAGGAACCCCAAATCATCATCGTCCCGATTGGCGACAAGCATGTTGGCGACAAGTTCACCATCAACGCAGCCACCAACCTCGCGATAGATGACGAAGTCCTCGTTCAGGTATACTCATCATCGTTCAAGCCGACTCAGAAGAGCCAGAGCGGCGAGTTCAGCGGCGCAACCGGTACGGTCAAAGTCACCAAGGGTGAAACCGGCATGAACACGATCAAGTTCGATGTTGATGCAGCAACATTCAAACCGGACGAGTACATTGTTACTGAAAGCGCAGTCATTCAGGAAGCAACAGGGACAGCCCTGTTCAACGTTCTTGAAGGTGCTGCCCCAACCGTAGCCCCGACCGTTGTAGTAGTCGTAGTCCCGACCGCGGCAACAACTGTTCCGACAACAGTGCCCCCGACCCCGATCCCGACCCCAACCAAGTCGCCCGGGTACGGTGCATTGATTGCATTAATCGGTCTCGGTGCAGTAGCATTCATCGTCGTGCGCAGGCACTGAACTAACATCTAAATCTCTTTTTTTTTCGCACCCCTTCTAAAAAACGTAATTATGCTCTTTTGCAGACAGGGGTAAATTCTCTAAGGTTTCATCCGGTCTGACTTTTAAGAGTGGCACTCTTTTAATGTCTGAGCGGTTAACGTAGATGTGAAAAGGATTCATTTTTAGGGGAAGCATCCCCACCTGTGTGGAGGGCCAAGCAGTGAAATTAAGGGTAAAACATCTGGATATTGCATCACGGGGTGTGCTGCTCAACCGGGCTGACGCCCGCAGCATAGGTGTGCTCGATGGCGACCGTGTCCAGGTAATCAATTTAAAAAACGGCGTATCGGTTGCGGCTTTTGTGGAGACCACCTCAACCATTACCCAGCAGGGGACGATTGGTGTCTACCGTTTCACGAATGAGCGACTTCATCTTGAAGAGGGCACTGAAATTGAAGTAAGGGAAGCGGGGAGACCGGCATCCCTTGACTTTATCAAAAAGAAAATGGATGGTGGCAAACTCACCAAAGAGGAGACGCTGACCATTATCAAAGATGTCGTAAGCGATGACCTGTCCGGGGCGGAACTCACGGCGTTTATAATTGCATCTTACATCAACCCCCTTGACATGGATGAGGTGGAGCACCTGACCCGCGCTATGGTCGAAACCGGCGAACAGATAAAGTTCGCATCCCGGCCGATTGTGGACAAACATTCAATCGGGGGCGTTCCCGGTAACAAGATCTCCCTGCTCGTTGTCCCCATCATCGCTGCCAGCGGGCTTAAGATACCAAAGACAAGTTCGCGTGCGATCACCGGAGCAGGAGGCACTGCCGATCTCATGGAGGTCCTTACAAAGGTCGAGTTCTCCGCTGGCGAGGTGCAGAAGATGACTGAAAAGGTGGGCGGAGTTATTGTGTGGGGTGGTGCGACCAATATCGCACCTGCTGATGACCGCATTATCCTCCAGGAATATCCGTTTAAGATCGATGCCCGCGGTCAGATGCTTGCCAGTGTTATGGCAAAGAAATATGCGGTGGGGGCTAATCTTGTGGTGATTGATATTCCTGTCGGACAGCATACCAAGATAGCCACAATGCAGGACGGGAGAAAACTTGCCCGGGAATTTATCGAACTCGGTGAACGGCTTAACATGAAAGTCGAGTGTGCCCTCACCTATGGGGATATTCCGGTTGGACGGAGTATTGGTCCGAAACTCGAAGTGATAGAAGCTCTCCGTGTACTTGAGGGGGCGACGGAACCGAACTCCTTCATCCAGAAGAGTGTGTCGCTTGCGGGTATTGCGCTCGAGATGTCAGGTAAAGCTGCACGAGGTACCGGCGCTGCCATGGCACAGGATATTCTCATAAAAGGGAAGGCTCTTGAAAAATTCCGCCAGATCATCGAGATCCAGGAGGGTGATCCAAACGTCAAATCCACCGATATCGTTCCTGGTGAACACCAGTTTGTCGTAAATTCTCCCTCATCAGGATATGTGATAGAAATGAATAACCGGTCGCTCATATCCCTTGCCCGCACAGCGGGGGCACCCCATGATCCCGGCGCCGGTATTCTCCTCCATGCAAAGAAGGGGAAGCTCATCAAGACGGGTGAACCGCTTTTTACCCTGTTTGCAGAAAGAAACTGGCGGCTCCAGAAAGCGATCGAGGAGGGACGGCGGCTTATGCCAATTCTTGTAGAAGGAATGCTTTTAGACCGGGTGCCCTCTCTCTCGGAATTTTAGACCGATGTCCTCATATATGAGCAGAAGGCGATATTGTTTATGCATCGCCAGAGAAATCGTTTCCTTTTTGCCCTGCTGTGCACCCTTCTTCTCTGTAACTCTGCACAGGCAACGATCCTGCAAATCTCCGTGCAGGACAGTATAGATAATTCGACGATCCCTCACGCAACGGTATTTCTGAATGGAGATAATTATGCCAGAACCAATAATTACGGACAGGTTTTTCTCAATCATTCCGGGTTAAATGACCAGCTTATCCGGGTTTCCATGACCGGGTATGACGACTGGGAAAAGCTGGTGGCTAAAAACGAAACAGCAGTCCTTGTTACCCTGAGTCGAAAGAGCATCACCCTGAAAGTAAACCTCTATGACTCGGATTCGCTGGGATCTGTATCTGGTGCCAGGGTAAACATTTCTGCGGGACATATGAAACAGACGAATCTGACGGATGTTTCCGGTTCAGTATCTTTCGGTGTAAATGCAACAACTTTGTATTCTATCGATATCACCGCTCCGGATTACCTGCCCCGGAGTGGTATTATTGACATGGGCTCTGAAGATAAAGATGCTCAGTATTGGATGCTTAATGCCAACCGTTTCTCGTTTATTGTAAAAGATAACAATGGAATGGCGCCGGTCCCGGATGCAGAAGTGCGTATCAACACCACACTTGTAGGGAAAACCGATAGCAGGGGAGTTCTGACTACACCTGTCACACGAGGTAAAGTATATACTATCGACATTAAAAAGGGCGGTTACCAGACATTTACTGAATCAAGAACAATCAGTGAAACTGATGCTCTCTCTTCTGTTGCACTCATAAAAGCACCTGTAGGGGCATTCATCACGGTGTTTGATGAAAATCAAGCTCCGATTAATGGTACAAATGTATATATTAATGGTACTCTTTCGGGGATCACCAACCAGTATGGACGCATTATTTTTCCAAATCTTGTTTCCGGCTCCTATAATGTCGAAGTAAGGAAGACCGGATATATTACGGTGAATCGTACGATACTTGTCACAAATAAGGGTGAAGACTATACGTTCGAGATACCGTTTGAAAATGCGGACCTCACTCTCTTTGTTCAGGAAAAAGACCAGAAAATGGTGCCAAATGCAACTATCATAATTAACGGCAACACAATGGGTGTTACTGATGACCATGGTCTGTATAGAACCAAGGTCAAATTCAACACGCTTTACAATATAACAGCAATAAAGGATGCCTACCAGCCCGTTTCAGTCCAGAAACAGTTTGCTCAGGGAAATGCCACAGCATCAGTAACCCTCATCATGGAAAAGAGCTTTGACTGGGGGCTTATCACGATGATCGTCATTGGAGTACTAGGCGTTCTTATCGTGTTTGGCGTAATCAGAAAGTGGGGTGGTCGTAAGCGGCGGCATAGTATGAGAAAGAACGATATATAATCTCTTTTCTGGTATTTTACATCGATATTTTCCAAATCAAACAAAATTTTACGTTTTTTTAATGATGAAAATGTTGGTGATTCCTAATAAGATCCCCATAGAAATCATTTTCATAGAAGAAACAGAGAAGAACAACGCATTTTTTTAACCTCGAAAACGTTCTTGGAGGCTTTGCCCCCCTTGGTAGGGGATTTCCCCTACTGCGACAATCCGTATATCTTTGCTCTGATCGAATTATCAGAATATCCGCAATCTGAAAATTCTATTGCTAAAAAATTAATTGCAGGAACAACATTTTGGGTGTATCAAACTCGAATACCCTTTTTTACTAAAAACGGACCCAGCGGGAATCGAACCCGCGTCCTTGGGTTCGAAGCCCAAGAGGATGTCCTCTACCCCATGGATCCTTCTCATCTCTTATATATCAAAAGATATTAAGTATTTTCTACCGATAATCTAGTGAATGATTCTATCCGCACCAGAGATTATCCGCCGTCTCGATCAGGATTGTGGACGGGGCAACCTCGTCATCACACCCTACAGTAGCGAGTGCCAGCAACCCGCATCCTACGATCTGCGTGCTGCCGGTGACAGTCTTCTTCCTAAAGGTATTTGTACGCTCGTTCCCACGCTTGAATGGGTCGAACTTCCCATGGACCTTGCCGGAACGCTCCGGTGCAGGTCATCGTTCGGAAGGCGGGGCGTCCTTCTGGGTGCAGGTTTTGTAGACCCGGGATTTCGCGGACAATTGACGCTCTGCCTGACAAATCTGGGAAGCGATGATCTTATTGTCCAGAAGAACGACCGTGTAGTGCAAATGATCCTTCACGAAGTGCGGGAGGGCAACCAGAGTTATTCAGGTCGTTATCAGGATAGCATGGGAGCAGTGGAGGCAAAGTGACTGTGATCCGTACTGAAAGAAAATATATCGAGATTCTTCGTATTCTCAAAGAACACCGGGATCCTATCGGTGCAAAAAGGCTTTCGGAGCTTATGGCAGAACGGGGTTTTGTCCTCAGTGATCGGGCGGTTCAGTATTATCTCAGTTACCTTGATACGATGGGGTTCACGGAAAAAATCGGCAACCAGGGCAGGATATTGACAAGGGCAGGACTGGATGAAACAGATAATGCTCTCGTAGATGACCGGATAGGGTTTGTCATTTCAAAACTCGAACGCTTGGCGTATCGGAGTACATTTGATCCTGCAACCAGTACTGGCGATGTTGCCTATAATCTCTCCATTGTCCCCGTGGAGTCATTTGAAAAAGCAAAAACTGCATTTGACGAGGTTGTGAAGGCAGGATGCGGCTTTTTTAATTCATACCGGATACTTGATCGTGATCCCCGGGTTCCTTCAGGATCGGTGGGATTCATTACCATCTGCAGTATCTCCATGGATGGAGTTTTCCAAAGAAATGGCATCCCGGTAAAAATGGCCTATGGGGGAAGGCTGGAGATTGAGGACGGAACACCAAAGCAGTTCAAAGACCTGATTGGTTACCGGGGAACAACCATAGATCCCCTCGAACTTTTCATTTCATCAGGACTCACATCGATATCCGGATATGCACGATCAAAATCCGGGATTGCATTGGCAAATGTACGGGAAGTTCCCTGTTCCGCGAAAAAAAAGGTAGAGGAAACGATCCGTCTCATGAATACATGCGGTTTTGTTTTTCCCGTTGCTATGGGGACTCAGGTCTTTAACCTGCCCGCTAATCCTTTTCGCATATCAATAGTTGCATTCAGCGGACTGAATTATATTGGAAATACTGTAGAACACGGTATAGAGATTACTACTGAAATCGGTGCTGGCAATATTCAGTTTTCAAAAGTGATGGAGATTAACTGATTATTTCCAGGAGATATCGTCTTTTTTCGTAATGTTTTTCTCCCGCTTTTTGGGAGCCTTGGATGATTCCGTGATATGATCACTGCTTCCCGGCTCACTCTCAACATTCTTTGATTCCCCCTGGATTTTTTTCGATTTTAGATCCGTATGAATGAGTGCCGAATCCCGTACCTGGGGAGCAGTCGTCCTCTGAATGCCTTTTCCCTCAAAAATTTCGTCCTTTGATTTATAAGCAGAATTCTTAATGCTGACTTTTAATTCTTCAGGATTCGTTTGTCTGGAATAGACATCAGGACGCTTTATGACAGAAAGATCGTCATCTTCGACAGAGGCATCCCTGTTTTCATCCTCAGGGATAGGTGTATCCTGCGTCACTGGATGCACCTTCTTTTTTTGTATGATAACCGTTCTTTTCTTGTGCACCTGATGCACGATTTCATCAGGATAGGATGGCTCATGTTCTTTTTTAAGGGATGTCTTGTCCGTAATTTCCTGTTTTAATCTGATAATTTCAGGAGAGAGTGTGGGGTGCGTTGACGCTTCCGACCCTGTCTTTGGCGTACGACCAGACATTGCCATCATTCTCTGTCGTTGCAGTTCTCTCTCAATTATCTGCCGCTCCATCTCCTTGGCCCTCAAACGTTCATCGCTCGTATGCGGCATATGTTTTTCATCGAATCCTCTGAAATCTTTGGTATACGAGGTTTTTTTGCTTTGAAGTGTTTCATGACCTGATGATCCATGGGATGTGGTACGTGGTGCTGATTGCGCGGTTTGATGAGCATGATCCTTCGCTACAACAACCCGATGTCGTGGTACATGAGAACCTGACACATTCAGGGTGCTCATTTCATCTGCAGGTATCGGGTGAGTGGTCTCTTTAGTACTATGAGATTTTGGCGTGAGATGATGAGCAGTCTTTTTTCCGGCATCTGTTGGATCTGAGAAGGTTTTTTGCTGCACTGCAATTTGGGGTGGGATTACTTGTCGGGGTGCCTCGATCTCATGTGAATACTCTTCCTCTGCCCGATACGAAAATCTTCCGGAATCGCCCAGAGGGGATTCCTCTTTCTTGCGCGCTTGTATGGGGAGAATGAGAGTTTCATCTTTTACCTTTTCTTCTCCTCGTTTGGTTGATGTTCCAACGTATCTGCTGCTGATTCCAGTACCTTCAGATACGCTGATTGTATTGGAACCCGATCGTTTTACTACTGCAATACTATCCTGGCGATTGGCTTTATACTGGTTCTGGATTTCCTTGAGTTCGTTGATGCGGGGAATATTTTCAAGCCCGGAGAGCATGATGATAATTGCCACATTTTTGGTATTCATCACCGGATAATCACCGGATCTCGTTTCCAGTCCGGCAATACTTCTGTCGATCCATTTACGCACGGTCATATACCCTTTCAATGACAGCTCATGAGATGGACCGGCGATAAGAATTAACGCCTTGTGCGCGCTCGTCATATCGCAGGGTGTCGATATCTCATGATAGATCGCCTGCTTTGCAAGGTCAACAATTCGTGAGGCTTTCTTTATATGCTCATCAGCGAAAAAACCGGTCGGACGCCAGCTGGTTAGGAAACTCAATGGATTATGGGGAAGACGTTCAACTGCATACCCGATAGTAATATACCCCATCCCTTTCATGGTATTGAGCACCTCTCCGGAGTCCAGTACAACCTCTGCAAAATCAAGCCCGCCATCCGCCTTGAATTCTCCGGCTCTCAGAATGAGGCTAATTCTCCTGACAATTCCCTCGTTCAGGAGTAAATATGTGGCAAGTTCCGGAGAAATCTCGGGTTCACCTTTCCTGAACCCGAGTTTTTCAGCCAACCCCTTCTCTTTTTTTGTAAGCGTTGATTTCAGTGCCTTGATTTTTTTATACCAGGTTTCGTTATCAAAGAGAATTATACCGTCAAGGAGGGGTGTCAGCATTTCGAGATCATCTGCTGCTTTTGCCGAATGACGCTCTCCTTCAGCAAGACAGGGAAGCGTGACAAGACCAAAGATCGGCTCCGTAATCGATGAACGAAGTGCAGCGATGATGTGCGGTGCAACATCTACCATGCTGCCGCCAAGCCCGCAACACACAAAGATTGCATCAGTCTCCCCAATCTCAATGTTCTGGATCCGGGCAACGATTTCCCCGATATCGATTGTTGCGGTCTGAGTATCTCCCTTCTCTTCTGTCTGAATGTCCGGGTCGATGGGTGGGAAAAATAGTTTTGCGTTCTCAGGCAGACCCCCCATCTGAGCAAATGTATCCGCATTTACATCGATTGCAAGTGCCTGGACACACAGGACTTTACTGCTACGCCTATCTGTTGTATAAAGACTGTTAACAATCCTGCAGCCTGCGCCACCCAATCCTATAGCAAGTATGAGCATGAACAAAACCCAATTAAAACCCTATAGGGCACCCTATAGCTTAATGTACTATTATTTGCTGGAAGTTCAATATCTTATAGTATATCGCTTCGAAATGGGATATAGCAGAGTGGATTTTAAAAAAAAATCGTAATAACTCTAAAAAATTATTACAAAATCAGTTACCCCCCGCTGAGAATCTCTCTGGAGGAATCACTACGTGGGGCAGTTTATGAACAGGCATTGAATAATTTTTGATTGACCTCAATAGAGAAAAACGCCTGAGGGACGACTGAATGTGGTTATCCCGGTGCGTTCCCCTCCGCTCAAGGACCTCACAGAAAGATTGCACGAGAAAAAAACGTTAAAATGGGCATATTTTGGGTTGATAGCGTAAAATGATCAACGCAAAATGATAATTTATTTAAATGCGCGGACGGTAATACTCCATGAGGTGAACAAGCCTTGACATATGGAATTGAATTTGTACCAGGAAATGTCAATGTAAAGCAAGTTGTCAACTTCTGTAAACTTGCAGAATCCAAAGACATAGATTTCGCATGGATCACAAACCACTACAACAACCGCCACTGCTACCCCACCCTCGCCGCCATCGCGCAGGCGACCACGTCCCTTAAGATGGGCCCGGGTATCATGAACGCGTTTACCGACACCCCCGCCGCAATGGCATCTTTTGCCTGCACACTGAATGAGATCTCCGATGGACGTGCAGTCCTCGGAATCGGTCCCGGTGACCTCTCCACGCTCCCGAAGCTGGCAATCAACGCTGATAAGCCGGTCGGACGCCTCGAGGAAGCCGTAGTCCAGATCCGCAAGCTCTGTGCCGGTGAAGAAGTCAAGAAGTCAGGAATGCAGTTCTTCGATTACGACGGTGCAAAGCTGACCGGTGTCACCCTCCCCGGAAAGAAGGGTATCCCGGTTTACATCGGTGCACAGGGACCCAAGGTTCTTGAGCTCGCCGGAAGGATCGGCGACGGTGCATTGATCAACGCATCCAACCCCAAGGACTTTGCCATTGCAATTCCGATTATCAAGGCAGCAGCTGACAAAGTCGGCAAGAAAGGCTTTGATATCGGTGCATATACCGCAATGTCCATCGACATGAGCGAGAAGAAGGCCCGCAATTCAGCAAAGATCGTTGCAGCATTCATTGCAGCCGGCTCTCCGGAAGCATTGCTCACCCGTCACGGACTCGACCTTGCCAATGTTGCAAAGATCAAGGCAGCACTGGGTAAGTTCGACTTCAAGACGGTCGGAGAACTCGTTGGAGACAAGGAGATCGACGCATTCACCATTGCAGGAACCCCTGAGATGGTCAAGCAGAAGTGCGAAGCCCTCACCGCGGCCGGTGTCACCCAGATCATCTTCGGCTCACCCCTCGGTCCCGACATGACTACATCGATCCGCCTGCTCGGCAAGTACGTAGTATAACCGCAGCACACAATACCTGCCGGGATACAATCCAAAAGGCAGTGATCCCGGCAGATATTACCCGTTTCTTTTTATTTCTCAATTTTCCGGTATCTTCTTCTTGAGCGAAAAAATCCTGAGCATTGAACCGGGCTCCAATGGCCCCTTCATCCGATCCATAGCCAGTACATTGACGGATGACATGGCCGGGGAACTCCCCATTTTGGACCATGAGGGGAATACCCCCATCGTCCCCGGAGGTGGGGGGACCCCACTGAGATCATGGGGACCCCCTACCCCCCCTCAGTGGCAGTGATCCCCCCGGGGGTGTATCAATCCCCCAAAAATAAAGGAGGCACCCCCCAATGACGCCCCTCTCACAAAAAGAATGATGGTGATTCAGGGTTGTACGGGAAACTCTCTGAAAACTCCCACGGTTAGCAGGTAACCGTGCAAACGACTATCTGATCTCACCGGAAATAGTATCGTGAACAGGCATGTTTTCGGTCCGGGAAGTTGTCACCAGCAGGGGCACACTACAATATCGCGAAGAACATCTCACGGGTATAAGGTGCAGAATCAGTCCTGACCGGTTAAAAAGGCAGATCGATCAGACAGTATACATTCCTTCAAATGCAGAGGGTTGCCCGTTCTGCCGCGATGCCGTTTTTTCTGTTACACCTACATTTCCCGATGGCAACCGGATCATCCGTGGCGAGAGTGTGACATTCCCGAACCTGTTTCCTTTTGGGGAAGGCCACGTAGTGACCGTAATCACCCGTGAGCACGCGGTCGCTGCCTTCAGCCGGCAACAGATAGTGGATGCTCTCCTCTCGCAGATAGATGCGCTCCGGCAGGCTGATGGCTATGCCAGCATCAACTGGAACTTTCTGCCATCGTCTGGTGCGAGCCTTGTGCACCCACACATGCAGGGGTTGTCAGATTCATGCCCATCCCATATTGTTGACGTTTATAACACCGCAAGCGAACAATACCGCAGGGAACAGGGCAGGAACTACTGGGAAGCAGTAATGGAGGAGGAAAAATCCTCTGATCGGTATCTGTTCGGCGACGAAATGCTCTGGTCAGCCCATGCGGTACCGGTTGGTGAGCGCGAGGTGCGGGGTATTCTGCCTATATCCACACTTGATGAAATGGAAAACTATGTGGATCTCGCAGCACGGGGCATACTCGAAATCATTTCACTCTACCGGAAACTGGGTACCTATGCGTTCAACATGTCACTGTTTTTTGATAAGGGCGGTTGCGATCACGGATTTCGTGCATTCTGCTCTATGATCTCCCGTATCAATCCTAACCCTTCATCTACTGGTGATTCTGCGTTCATGGAACGGCTTCATCTTGAGCCGGTCATACTGACGCTTCCTGAAGACCTCGGAAAATTCTACAAAAAAGAAAAAAAATAAAGAATTTACTCAAACTTTGCTACAAGTTATTTCTTGGA
>Ga0315289_10002202_pt1 | contig 30123 bp, 29 predicted proteins | sample YL17G11_40_MG_FD_203452 | JGI IMG/M metagenome (GOLD analysis project Ga0315289, IMG submission 203452) | Sediment microbial communities from Yellowstone Lake, YNP, Wyoming, USA - YL17G11_40 | ecosystem: Environmental > Aquatic > Freshwater > Lake > Sediment | place: USA: Wyoming | collected... | reverse complement strand
AGCCTTCTGGCCATAAAATTGAAAGCTCAACATTCTCTAATGCTATTTTTTCATTATTAGAATATTTGATAGTATAAAGCACATCATCCCCAGATGCTATTTTTGTCGGTGCTTCTATTTCCAAACCAATTTTGTCTTCAGAAAATTTATCACCTTGTCGACTAAAAATAAAAAAACCAGCCAAACTTAAACCTAATAAAATGATTAGGATAAAAATAATCAAGCTTAATATCTTTTTGCGACGGTTCGGGTCTTTTCTATCAATCTTAGTCATATCAATTGGTTTACCGCCGTTGCGATAAATATCGGCAATTCTATGTGTTTTGGATACCCTGGCTTTCTTTACCTGGTTTGGATAAGGTGTTTCCGCTTTAGATATAATTCCCTTTTTAGCCATTTTAAAAAACTAATCAAATTATTATATAAGTTAGTATATCAGATTTAAAAAATTTTTAAATAATAGATAAATATCCTTCAGCTTTTATTTCCTTATCTAAATGATACTTAAGAAATAAATCAGTTAATTTATTAATTTCACATATTATATTTTTATTTATTTTGATTAAAACTAAATGTTTCAAATCTCTTTCCAATATTATTCTCAATATTTTTATAGTGTCATCCGAAATAGGTATTTTATTCTTGATTAACTTATTACAAGATGAACATATAACCCCTCCCTGGTCAAAGCTAAAAAAATTATTATTTGGCTTTATATTTTTTCGGCATTTTAAACACTGACGAAGTTCTGGTTTATAACCCAAGAGAGATAAAAACCGCCAAATAAAAAACCAAATTATAAAAATCTTTCTACCGACCATTTTATTTTCACTATCTAGTATTTCAAATATGCTATTTATAAAATTAAAAAGTTTCGGATCATGATGATGTACCTTTGTTAAACTATCAATAATTTCAGTAAAATAATTAGCCAAAACAATTTTCTCAAAGTTGTTTTTTATATTTCTATAATTTTTTATTATTTCTGAAGATATTACAGTATTAAAGTTTCTGCCTTTAACTATATTCAAATTTACTAAACAAAAGGGTTCCAGCGAGCCAGCTAATTTACTTTTGATTTTCCTGGAACCCTTAGTGATAGCCTCAATTTTTCCGTAATCTTTGCTGTAAATAGTGATTACTCTGTCAGCTTCACGAAAATCCTTATGTTTCAAAATTATCCCTTCGGTAGTATAAATAGACATAACTATTTATTCTTTTTAATAGCAAAAATGACCTTTCTGCCGCCGAAATCTAACACTTTCTTAAAATCAACCTCTTCTGGAATTTCCTCCTTTGCCGAAGCAGCCACAACCTCAGCTAATAAATCACTCATTTTTAATTCAAAGATTTTCTTCAATTCATTATCGTCAATTTTATAATAAAGCGTCACTAAATCCCCAATTGTTAAATTGGCATCCTTTCTCATGGCATTAATTTGTCTGATCATTTCTCTAACAACGCCTTTGATTCTCAGCTCGTCTGTAATGGTGATATCCAAAGCCACTTTTAAATTAGTGTCTTCTTTTTTTACAAATTCCTCACCGGTAGGCAAGCGATTTGTTAAAATTACTTCCATGACATTTAGCTCATCTTTAACTAAATCCAAAAGCTCGCTATCCAATGTATGAAACTGAATTATAAACTGGGAAAGTGGTTGTCTAACTTTAATATTTTTTTCTTTTCTTAAAGCGTGTCCTAATTCCACGGCTTTTCTAACCACAGCCATCTTATCAACTAATGATTTATTAAAAACTTTTTTGTTTGGCCCTGGCCAGTTTTCTAGATGGACGCTGGAGTTTTCCCCGGCTAGCTCACGATATAAATGGTCAGCCAAAAAGGGTGTAAATGGCGCGAGTAATTTACTTAACTCTAATATACAATGATGTAAAATAGCCAGCGCTTGATTTTTATCCTCTCCTTCTTTCTTAAACCGTGACCGGCTCCGGCGCAAATACCAAGTGGACAGCTCATTGACAAAGCCTGAAATCTCCCGAGCCGCGTCTGTAATTTGGTATTTATCCAGCTTTTTAGTCACCGACTCAATCATCATATTTAACTTAGCCAGTATCCATTGATCTAGAATATGCTTTGGATGCACCACAACTAATTTTTCGTTGCTAGCGTACATTTTATAAAATGAGAAAATATTCCAGAGAATCAAAAAGTTCCTTTTCACCACTTCTTCCACGCCCTTGATATCAAAATTTTTGGACTCACCGGGCTGGCTCATGGTGAACAAATGCCAGCGCACGGCATCAGCGCCAAACTTATCAATCACATCTTTCGGAAAAATAATATTGCCTTTTGACTTAGACATTTTCTGGCCAGCTGCATCCGTAACTAATCCTAAGCAAACTACATTTTTATAAGGTGCTCCCTTCTCGAGCAACGTGGAAACCGCTAATAAGGTATAAAACCAGCCGCGCGTCTGGTCAATCGCTTCGGCAATATAATCAGCTGGAAAGCTTTTACCTTCATCAATGCGTTCTTTATTTTCAAATGGGTAATGCCATTGAGCAAACGGCATGGAGCCCGAATCAAACCAGGCATCCACGACTTCTGGCACGCGCTTCATCGCGCCACCGCAAGAACATTTTAGCTTAATTTTATCAACATAAGGCCGATGTAAATCTAAAGTTTTATGGCTATACGGCCTGCCCACCGAAGCCTTGGCGAAGGCGGGCTTTACAGACTTACGGCTCAATTCCTCAATCGAGCCAACACACTCTTTCCTCCCGCACTTCTCGCAAACCCAGATAGGTAGTGGCGTGCCCCAGTAGCGCTCACGCGAAAAAGCCCAATCCTTAACTTCTGAAAGCCATTCACCAAAACGGCCTTCCTTGATATAAGCTGGCACCCAGTTGATAGTTTTGTTATTTTTGATTAACTGTTCGCGTAAGCCGCTCATCTTAATAAACCAGGAAGTCTTCGCATAATAAAGAAGTGGCGTTTCACAGCGCCAGCAAAATGGATAGTCATGCTCATACATTTCAGTTTTATAAAGCAATCCCCTGTCTTTCAAATCCTGCGTTATATCCTTTTCCACATCTTTGACAAATTTACCCTGCCATTTTTTCACTTCTTTGGTAAAACGACCGCTTTCATCCACAGTGTGATGCTTGGGCAGGCCCACTTTTTCGCCTAAATTATAGTCATCTTCGCCATACATCACCGCTGTATGGACCACGCCTGCGCCCTCTTCAGTGGAAACAAAGTCAGCCGCATAAACCTTATAGGCTGTTTTTGATTTTAACGAAGGAATATCAAACAATGGTTCATATTCTAAACCAACCAAATCTTTGCCTTTCATTTCCTCCAAAACATCATATTTGCCATCTAAAACGCCTAACCTCTCCTTTGCTAAAATATAAACTTCATCCTTTTGTTTTACTTTAACATAGGTAATGCTCTCCCCAATCGCCAGCGCCACATTCCCCGGCAAAGTCCATGGTGTGGTTGTCCATGAAAGAATATATGTTGGCTTGTCGCTCGTTGCCTGTCGCTTATTGCTGCGATTAGCGACGTGCCACGTGCCACGTGCCTTGAATTTCACATAAATGGAATCCTCCTTAATTTTCTCATATCCTTGGGCTACCTCATGAGACGATAAAGCGGTGCCACAGCGCGGGCAATGCGGAACAACTTTATGGCCTTGATAAAGCCAGCCCTTGTCCCAAACCTGTTTGATAATCCACCATAAGCTTTCAATATAATAGTTCTCGTAAGTAATATAGGGATGCTCCAAATCAAGCCAAAAACCAATGCGCTTAGTCATCTGTTCCCATTCAGTTTTATATTTCCAGACGTCTTCTTTACATTTTTGATTAAACTTTTCCACGCCGTATTTTTCAATCTGCGGCTTGCCGGAGATTTTCAGCTCTTTTTCCACTTGCAGCTCCACGGGCAAGCCGTGCGTGTCCCAGCCTGCTTTGCGCTCCACTAAAAAACCTTGCATGGTTTTATAACGCGGAATCACGTCTTTGAAAGCTCTGGCTAAAACATGATGAATGCCCGGCCGGCCATTGGCTGTCGGCGGGCCTTCAAAAAACACAAAAGGCTGGCCATTTTTGGTTTTCTCCAATGACTGCTCAAAAATTTTCTCCCTTTCCCAAAACTTAAGTATTTCCTCTTCCATTTTAGGAAAATTGGGCTTGGTATCAGTTTTTTCGGCCATAATATTGATTTAACGCCTGCTTGGCTGATGGCGTATATTTAAATTTTTTCCAATTCTTTCTATTTATCCATTGATATTTAGTATGAGCCATATCTATTTTAATCTTACTCCTAGGCTTAATACATTCAAATGTAACAACTACTGCTTGTTTATTTTCTTTCTGACTAAAATAAGTAAAAATATCAATTAATTTACCAGTTAATTTGATAGATAAATTTGTTTCTTCTTTAGCTTCTCTAAACACTGCCTTCTCAGGTTTCTCGCCAAACTCCACATTACCGCCTGGCAAATTCCATAAGGCTGGCCAGTACTTCTTATCCGGTGAGCGCTTAAGAATCAATATCTGCCTACCTTTCTTAATTAAAGCATTCACACCAATATAAAATTTACCCCTAGCTTTCTCCATAAATATAGCAATAATTATTCTACCTAAAATTTGGGGTATTGGCAAGAGTGACATTTTAAACAAAAAAACCACAATGCAATAATGCACTGCGGCCCAGAATGGTATCTATTCTGGTAATTACATTTCATCGAAATTAAATCTTATTCTAACTTGGATACTGATCGGCCATACTCCGGTAATTATCCTTATGGCAAAGGTCATACCCAATATCCCAACCAGGGCAACAATAATCATGTTATACCAAGGACCTGACGCCAAAGAAAATCCCATAAAAACACCAATAAGAAAGAAAAAGAACAATACAACTCCAACTGCTTCACGAATAGCTTCGTCAGTTGATTCTACCCTTGCCGGCTGATACCCATAACTATTCATTTTACCTCCTCGGTTTTATGTTAAAAAAATGAACATTTTACTTTAGAACCCTAGAAAAAACATTATAATCTATCTAAAAATAAATGTCAAGCCCAATTATCCGGATAAGGCTTGCGGGGCTTGAAAAAACGGCTGATTGGCAAGACATAGACATTTCATTCAAAACAAATTCTCAATCAATTTACAATCAAAATATTGGTATGTTAATTTACGATATTTACTGTGCAAACCTGCTTTTTCTGGATTGTTTTTGATGTATTCAATGGTGCGGCACAGGCGTTTCTCTAAATCAACGATGCGGGTGTTGAAGCGGGGTTGCCAAATTGGATTATTAAAACCATATTGCATTCGCACGGCCAAACAATAATATGATTTAATGGTATGCATCAATTGCGAAATATTATAATCGCCATCACCCATCGCGGGCACAGAGGCCCACGCTGGGTTTGGTGTTGAAAAATCATAAAATTCCACCCCAGCGCACCCCTCTGCGGGTGCGATGGGGGTATCCAAAAAGGAACCCATATTCTTACCAACCAATGCATGCAAATGATCCGGCATAATACAATAAGCGTACAAAATGAATTTTTTTAATTGACAGGCTTGGAATATTATATTTGATAACAATTTGGCATATTTTATCTTATCAAAAAACCAAATACCATCCTTGGTTTTCGTAGTAACAAAATATGGGTATTCATCCTGATATATTCGCCTTTGAGTCATAAAAAACCTTCCGCAAATTATTTGGGGAAGGATTTTGTCTATTTTTATTATATGCTCAATGAATTTTCTGTCAAATATTAATCCGAGCAATAATTATTCTACCTAAAATTTGGGGTATTGGCAAGAGCCTAGTTTTATCAAAAATACCAAACCATGATTTAGTTTTCTTAATTGTTATAAAAAAAGGGCAGTTTCTGAAAATATATTTCAGGCGTGCCCTTAATTGGTTAGGTGCTGATCAATTCTCGGGTCGTGAAGCCGACTCCTAGACTCCAGACTCCATAAATGCCTTTAACAGCTTATACAAGAGGGGCGATTCCTTCTCTGTTAACAACTCCTCCAGTTTCAGACCGGCTTTCTCCCGCCACTTCAAAACATTTATCATGGGCGACACTAAATCCTGGAGTCCCTTCCTCAGCTCCTCCATGTCAGATTTAGCCTGCGCAGCATAGCCATCGATATCGAGTTTAGCAAGCTCTTCGAGAGAAATTCGGGGGTTGTCTCCAGTCAGTAGTTGAACCTGTTTAACCTTAAGGGATAGCTCTTGCGCTTGTGTTATAAGCTCTTTATATTCTTTGGTCAGGTAACTGACGTCTCGGTACTGGGCACCCTCCCTTGCTAGCTTTAAAGTATTAAAGGCATCAGAAAGGCAATTTATCAACAAGAGTAAATCACTAAATTGTTGCAACTCGCTTTCATCGGCAAAAATTTTAGTGAGCCTAATGCCATTATTCTCCAACACCTGTTTGATCTTTCCGACTGGTGGGTGATCTAACTTACCGGTTAAACTCAATTTGGTAAGAGAAAAAATCTCTTGGAGAACCAACTTTTCTCCAAGCTTCCGGCGCAAGCTTTTGTTTACCTCCCAAAAGATAAAAATAACAACAGCCGCCACCGCCAAGGTGATCCAAAAAAGGGTCATTTATCCTCCCTTCTTAAAAGGGTTTTAGGTTAATGGTTTACAATTTAGTTAACGTTTATTATCTGCTTAATAAGCTATTTTAAAGGAACTAGCTAATTTTAGTGTAATAAATTACCTTACACCAACCTCAAAATTTTGTCAAGCCCCGTTTGGAAAAGGGTAATTACGAAAACTAAACCCAGCGCAACCGTCTCTGGTTGCGGTGGGTCCGCACGACGCTCCAATCGCAGGCGCAGAGGCCTGCTCTTGGGTTGGTCTTTCAAGCCACCCTTGCCTCAAAAGAAAATCCATGCTATAAATAAGTTGGAAACATTAATAAATAAAAAAATGAAGTTCAGACTACTACCAAAAGAAGAAAAATTTTTTGAATTATTCAAACAACAAGCGGAAAATCTTAAAAATGGCATTGAGGCGCTTCAGGGTTTGGTGGACAACTACGTGGATGTAGATAAAAAATACCAAAAAATTAAGGAAATTGAACACAAAGGCGACGTCATTACCCATGATATTTTTACTAAACTAAGGGAAACTTTCATTACTCCTCTAGAAAGAGAGGATATTCACGAACTCGCCAGCGGTATGGATGATGTCTTGGACTGTGTAGAAGGCGTGGCCAGCCGGCTTAATTATTTTAAAGTGGAGAAACCAACCCCTGAAATAATAAAATTAGTGGGTATTATTGATAAGGCAGCCCATCAAATCTGCGAAGCTATTTCTCATCTGGAAAAATTAGGTCATGTGCACGCTTTTTGCCAGGAGATTAACAATTTAGAAAATCAGGCTGATGATATTTGCCGCGAAGCCACCGCTGATTTGTTTGAACAAACAAAAAAAGTAGAACAATTAAAGGATTTAATTAAATTTAAAGAAATCTATAATCGTTTAGAAATCGCCTCTGACCGGTGCGAGGACGTAGCTAATGTTATTGAAGGCATCATTGTTAAATCATCATAGTTTTTTATGTTGAGCTTAAGTCTTATCTTTGTGATCGTGATTATTTTGATTGCTTTGGCTTTTGATTTTACGAATGGCTTGCATGATGCGGCTAATTCCATCGCCACGATTGTCTCTACACGCGTTTTAACGCCCCGCCAAGCTGTGGTCTGGGCGGCTTTTTTTAATTTTGTCGCGTTCCTTATTTTTGGCACAGCCGTGGCTACCACCATTGGCAAAGGCATGATTGATATTAGTATAGTCACGCCTCGCCTGATTTTCGCTGCTTTAATTGGTGCTATTTGCTGGAATCTTTTTACTTGGTATCTGGGACTGCCCACTAGTTCCTCGCATGCCTTAATCGGCGGCTACGCTGGCGCGGCGATTATCAAAGCTGGTTTTAAGGCCATTATTATTAGCGGCTGGGTTAAAACGCTTATTTTTCTGGTGCTGGCACCAGTGATTGGCTTAGTCTTAGGTCTAATTTTTATCGTCATAGTCACTTGGATTGTTCGTAAAAAACATCCAGTTTCCATCAATAAATGGTCGCGCCGTATGCAATTATTTTCCGCCGCTTTATATAGTTTAGGCCACGGCGGCAATGATGCGCAGAAAACTATGGGTATTATTACCAGTTTAATTTTTGCCGCTGGATTAATTAAAACATTCCATGTGCCTCTTTGGGTTGTACTGATCTGTCATGCGGCTATTGCCTTAGGAACATTATCCGGTGGCTGGCGCATTGTCAAAACCATGGGCCAAAAAATTACCAAACTCAGACCGATTGATGGTTTTTGTGCGGAAACAGCCAGCGCCATCAGTATTTTCACAGCCACTCATTTAGGCGTGCCAGTGAGCACCACTCATGTGATTACCGGCGCTATTTCTGGTGTCGGGGCATCCAGAGGCACTCATGCGGTGCGCTGGGGTGTCACTCTTAAAATCGTCTGGGCCTGGCTTTTGACGATTCCCGGCGCAGCCATCACTGGGGGTATTCTCTATTTTTTGCTTGATACGGGAATTAAAATATTTTTTAAATAATTTTGACTTATAACATGACCGCAACCGAGGCCTCTGCCCCTCGGCGTTTTTTATTTTAAAAAAAGTCAGCACAAAGTGCTGACTTATAACTACTGCTTTATATCCTTTAATTCTCGTAAACAATGGGGTTAGAATCGGAAAGAATAAAGACTGGATGATTATTACCGATCATCTCTAGCACCTCCTCAGTTTTTTTTCGCCACCGTAGGTCAAGCCAATGAAAATCCAGCATTTTGAAGCATTCCATAGCCTCATCTTTTCTTAAAAATAAGGCTACTATGGGTGTAGTGCCTCCGCCCGTAGCATTATTTTTAGAGGAAGGAAAAATGCCAAGTCTAGAAATTAAAAGATGGGTACCACCTTTCAATTTTCCTCCTAAAGGAATCCCACTCGATCCCTCAAGAGCAATCTTCTCCACTATGGGCATACCCTTCTCATCTTTTTGGTCCAAGACACGATACATTGATTGTGCATTTGTCCCCTTGGTTATAGCAAAAAATTCATGAATTTCTCCCATCGCTTTCCTCCTTAATTATAAAATTATAAAGATCATTATTTTGATTCTTTATTGTATCACACGTGCTTATCTTGTCAATACCTAGGGTAGCTAAGGACTTCCGTAGCACGTTTTATGTGATATGCTCTCGGCGTTTTTGGTATAAATAAAAAAAGCCCGAGAGAGGACTACTCTTCAGGCTAAAGCCTCCCTCGGGTTAAATCACCCCGGCCATTTTACTTTGAGAATACCCCTGCCATCCTCTTCACTACAATCATCATATACTATCCTCCGTGCCCAACAAAAAATGGGTTAAAGAGCAATGTACCAGCCAAAGCTAGTACTGTTAACATACTTATTATAAACCATAATACAGCTTCATACAACCTCGGCAAAAAATTAGCCCCGTTCTCCACTCGAGAAAAACGGGGCCTGGGCTTAGGTTTGCCTAAAACCTTTTTTCTCCATAGGCTAGGCAAAGCCCAATAGCAAATTTCGTCTCATATTGCTTCCTCCTCCGGCCGGGCATAAAACTAGCCGGTGTTGCTTTATGAATGACGTCTGGCATATTGCCAGTGATTCCAATCTAACATAATTATTAAGTTAAGTCAATTTAAAATAAAAAATCCTCCTACCAAAAGAAGAAGAATTTTCAATCTTTCTATTTCTTCAAACTCTCATAAACTTTTAGTGTTTCGTGGCTGCACTTTGTCCAGCTGAAATTTTTAGCTTGCTCAATACCTTTTTTTATCAGCTTGTTTTGGAGATCCTTGCTATTTAATAACTTCTTCAAAGCAGCGGCAATTTCATATTCTTTTTCCGGATCAACCAAAATAGCCGCTTTACCGACCACTTCCGGCATCGAGGAAATATCAGAGGCAATCACTGGCGTGCCCAAAGCCATCGCTTCAACCATTGTTAAACCAAAGCCTTCATACAAAGAAGGGTTAACAAAACAGCAGGCTTTCTTCATTAAATCAATCTTCTCATTGTGAGATATGTAGCCAAGAAATCTTACGAGATTCGCTAATTTTAATTCCCTGACCTCATCATGAATTTCTTCCGATTTCCAGGATTCATGGCCAGCTAGAATCAAGGGGCACCGCTCCAGTTTCTTGTCCCAGGTAATTAATTTTTTATATGCCCTGACAAGATTAATAAGATTCTTGCGGCGCTCCAGCGTACCGACAAATAAAATATAATGATCTGGCAACTTAAATTTCTTCATCACATCCAACTTTTTTTTGACTGGAAATTTGTCAACTATTACTCCTTCATAAGTCACTGCTATTTTCTTGGCTGGCACATTGAAAATCTGCTTTAAATCCTTCTTTGTACTCTCGGAAACAGCAATAATCCTATCGGCCTTGCGTATGCTTTGCGGCACCAACAACTTGGTGCTGAAAATCTGCGAGGGAAACCAAGAGGGGTCTTTGTAAATAGCTAAGTCATGAATAGTAATGACGCATTTTTTAGGATAAGTCAGGGGCAGAACATTAGCCGGTGAATGAAAAATGGTCAAGCCGTCTTTAACTAAGTAAGCAGTGATCAGCAAATGTGAATAGGCAAAGGGCAGGAACTTTTTGTATTGCGAAAATGGGAAATGCTTAATCTTCACGTTTTTCTGTTCGAATTCCTTCGTATCCCAAACACGCCAATCAAAATAAAGTACATACTCATTTTTCTTATCCAATTTGAGCAGGTTTTTCACTAAATAATAAGTATAGTGACCGACGCCCGCGTATTCGCCAAGTTCAGGATTTAAAATTGTTCGACAGTCGATTCCTATTCGCATATTTAAGTGTTATTTACAATAAATTATTTATCTAATTCTTTCGAGCTCCTTTAAAAATTAACTTCTTATAAATCCGAAATCCTAAGCACGAAATCCGAAACAATATCAAAATCCAAATGTTCAAAATTTAAAACCTCTATATGGCCATTCCAATGCAAAATGTTTTGGTCATTTGAATTTTGAGATTCGAAATTGTTTGGGATTTGAAATTTGGTGCTTGGAATTTGTTTAGGATTTAGGATTTCGAATTTCGAATTTAAAGTTACATTTTTTCTGGAGCGGACACACCTATTGCTGACAAAACGCTTTGTAAAACAATCTGTGTAGCTTTCACTAAATTCATCCTTGGCTCATTAATAACATCATTATCTATCACCCGACATTGCGTGTAAAAATCGTGAAACTTAGTGGCTAAGGCAATCGCATAAAAAGGAAGCTTCTGTACTTGATAAGTTTGTGCTATTCCTTCCACTAATTCCGGCCACTTAATCAACTCCCTTATTAAATCATACTCCACCTTCTGACTAATTCCCGAGTCCTTCTTTTCGGAGATCCCGAGCTTGCCGAGGGATTGCGCCTTATGTAATTCATTAGCTTTCTTCATTATACTACAAATCCTAGCATGCGCATATTGAACGTAATAAACAGGATTATCTTTTGACTTTTTCTTGGCTAAATCCAAGTCAAAGTCCATGTGTGTATTAAAATCATACATCAAAAAGAAAAATCTGGCTACATCCAAACCCACCTCATCAACCAACTCCTCTAAAGTGATAAAAGTTCCCAATCGTTTTGACATTTTAATTTCTTTTCCTTCACTCATCAGTCTGACTAATTGCATAATAATAATATCAAGCCTGTCTTCCAAGCCTAAAATTTTCATCGCTGCCTGCATCCTGTTCACGTATCCATGATGATCAGCGCCCCAGATGTCTATGGCTTTGCTAAACTGACGCTTGACAAATTTATTCCAATGATAAGTAATATCAGACAGGAAATAAACTGGCTTGCCATCTTCTTTAATCAAAACTCGGTCCTTTTCATCACCAAATTCTGAAGTTTTCAGCCAAGTCGCTCCCTCTTTTTCATAAACGAAACTTTTGGCTTTTAATAATTCAAAAATTTTATCTACTTGTTTTGCCTGATACAAACTTTCTTCGGAAAACCAGCGGTCATACTTAATACCTAATTTATTCTTTACCAGTTTCTGAATCTGGCTGATCATTTTTTGTAAAATCCTGCCTTTGATTTTGTCTCTCACTGCCTCCAACTTCTGTGTATTAGTCAATTTATAATTAGGTAAAAATAGATGCTTGGCCAAATCTTTAATGTATTTTCCCTGATAACAATATTCTGGATAATCCATTCTTATTCCCTGATGCTGCCAGTATCGGCGTAAAACTGATTCTGCCAAAATATCGACTTGATTGCCAGTGTCATTTATATAATATTCCCTTTGCACGCGAAAACCGGCTAGTTTCAAAATATTAGCCAGCGTATCCCCGGAAAAACCACCGCGGCCATTACCTAGGGTTAAAGGACCGGTAGGATTAGCTGAAATAAATTCAACTTGTATTTTTTTATTTCTGCCTAATTTACTTTGGCCAAATCGCTGTTTTTCCTTAAGGATCGGATTAACCTGTTTCTCGAGCCATTTTTTATCTAAGTAAAAATTAATAAAACCAGGTGCAATGCCAATAATCTTTTCGTACTTATCCATTTTAAGCGACTCCACTATTTTTTGTGCTAATTGCAATGGGCTGGCTTTTAAAATAGCCCCTAACTTCATGGCTAGATTAGTCGAGTAATCACCAAACCTATCTTCTTGCGGATATTCAACTTCAACAGTTAAACTGCCTGATAAAACCCGCTCTTTCACTTCAGGCCATAATTTTATCACTGTGTTCTTTAATGAATTTTGTAGTTGATTCTTGAGATTCATGATTCAATTATAGCAAAAAAATAACAAAATCACACTACACACTTGACAAATCAGGATAAAGTAATATACTAACTTAAAGTAAAAAAACAGGAGGAAAAAATGAATGAAATAGAATTTGTTCTTTCACATTGTGAAATAAGGGACAAGGATACAGATCTAAAATTCCTAGTTTATTTAAAAGAAAAAAACGGCAGCAAAAAGGTTAAATTGAAATTCCCAGCTGGAGATTTCATGTATTTGACATCAATTATGCTGACCAGGCGGCTTGAGGCCTTTGAAGGCTTTGTAGAATTTATTACGAAAATTATTCCAAGCTATATTCCAAACATTCAGTCAAAGGAAGAAAATGACCTTTTTGACTTGATAATGTCAAAATTGGAAGCAAGGATAGTTAAATGCATCATGACAGATGTGGTTAATAACACGCTACAATCAAAAATTGTTCTTCAAAAAATCGGGCAAGCCGAAGAAATAAACATCCCGTGTTCCTTCTCTCAAGGCATTTTATATGCTTTTAAATCTAAAGCGCCTATTTATTTTACTGAAGAGGCACTTCAAAAAGGTCAGCGGCCGCCAGACAAAGGTAAGGGTAGCGATGATTTAAAAGAGCGTATCAAAAATATAAAGCCAGAAGAATTTGGTAAATTCCCACAAGATTAAACAAAAAATAAAGCTACACTGTAATGGTGTAGCTTCTTTTATTAACGATTTGACTCTTATACAATAGTAATATAAAATGTATATCATCATTTGACCTATTAATCAAAAAACAAAGAATTGCACATTTAAAAAGGAGTGAAAATGAATTTTACTTTTTTACCGAGCAGCTTAAAAAGAGGATTCTACCAAGCCATCAAGCCGATTATTCTCTGGCTTTCCCAACATATCCATCATCCTAACACCATCACAACTTACAGCCTACTCTTTGGTTCAATTTCTGCCGTCTTCTTAGCAATCGGTTATTTTACTGGTGCTTTTATTTTCATGCTCATAACTGGTTTTTGTGATGCGATTGATGGCAGTGTCGCCAGAAATAAAGGTCAGGAAAGTAAATTTGGTGCTGTTTTAGATTCAACTTTTGACCGAATAAACGAGGGGTTACTTTTCGTCGGCTTATCTTTTTATTTTCTTTTTTTTCACCCCAAATCTCACAGCTCTCTTAATTCTCTTATTTTCTTTGTTATCTTCGGTGCCCTTGTCTGTTCTTTTCTCATCAGCTATATAAGAGCAAAGGCAGAAAGCCTCGGGATAGTCTGCCAAAACGGAATTCTCCAGAGAACTGAAAGATTCATTTTGTTATTAATTGGTGTAATCCTCACTGCCCTATTTGGCAACGACATTTTCGTTCTCATCTCTGTTTTCGCTATTTTTGTCCTTGGCTTGATAACTGTATGCCAACGACTCATGCACTGTTACGAGCCCAAAAAAGACTCATGAATTTTGTGAGTCTTTTTATTTAAGAAATAAGGTAAATGTTAGATTGATATGATGATTAATTTACTCACAGGCTTATTTTTATACTAAAAATTGACAATATTCTTAAAATACTATAAGGTAAAGTAATTAAAGTAAAAATCAAAAACAGGAGGAAAAGTGAAAACAAAGAATGCTTTTTACAAAGGTCTAGGAGAGTTGCGTAAGCTTAGACAGAAAGCTTTGAATGAGTGGGTATTGAGATACTTCAGGTTTGGTATTTATACGTTTTTCGCGGGAAATAAACCTGATATCAATAAATTATTTAAAGCTGCTGTTAAGCTAAAAGCTTCTAAATTTGATAAAAAACTGAGACTGGCAATTGCTGTTTTCTTAGGTAGTATTTCAATTAGAGAGTTGGAATCTGAACCAAAAATGGTATTGAAGGTATTAAAGACCGTGGCACAAAACAAAATAACAGAGGCTGTGAAAAGCTTGGTTAGGCTGATAGATTCCGGGCATTTAAAAGGATCAAACTACAATGGTAATGATCTACAATTGTACTTTTTGGAATCCTTAACAGAACTCTATCAAAATGCTCCGCTCAATACTGCAGGTAAGAGTTTAGACAGGGAGATCGAAGGAGTCCTTCATGTTAATATCAGTTGTCCTGAATACACTGCTATCTGCTATCGTGGTCTGTGGAGAATTGATAGTAATATGGGATGGGAAAAAGTGAATTATCTGATTGATGCGGCGGCACAAAACCCCAAGATAAAACCCAAGAGGGAAATAAAGGAATTTATAAAAAATTCCAGGCTAGCCGACATGAAGGCTTATTTAAAAAAGAGTTTTGAAAATTCCTTAGACTTAATGGGAATAAGCGGAACTCCCTCTAAAATAGCTGTTAATTATTCAGCAAAAGAGAAGTGGTGCTGTATCCAACTCACAACAGAAACTTCTGTAATTTATATTACCGAGCGGGTAGGGATGGGATACTGTATCTTTCTGGTTCAACTACCAATAAAAAGTTTCGTAAAATCTTAAAAAACCTATTAAAGGCCACACTGTAGTAAAAAGTGTGGCTGTTTTTTATCTATAGCGAATAATGATATAATAATCTTACTTATGCCCACCCTGACCACCAATAAAAAGGCTTTCCATGATTACCATATTTTGGAAAAATATGAAGCGGGTATTGTATTAACTGGACCAGAGGTTAAATCAACAAAACAGGGACAGATAAATTTAAAAGGTTCATATGTGATGGCTAGGGGTAATGAAATTTGGCTAATTAACTGTCATATTTCCCCCTACAGAATGGCTAACTTAAAAAATTATAAACCAACCCGGGATAGAAAATTATTATTAAATAAAAAGGAAATATCTTCTTTAATCGGCAAACTGCAATCTAAAGGCTTGACAGTACTCCCCCTCTCTGTTTATACTAAAGGAAGCTTAGTAAAAGTTGAGGTGGGTGTAGCAAAAGGTAAAAAAGAATACGATAAACGCGAGATCATTAAAAAACGTGAATCTAACCGCGCTATCCAAAGAGCCTTGAGAGGTAAAATGTAGTGTAACTTTTAGGAAAGGTTCGTAAAACATCCGCCTCCGGCGGAGGGTTTCCAAAAAACAATATGGGGATGTTTAAAAATCGATAGACGCCCTTTGTAAAAATGGCAGACAGTCCAGGCTAAGCTAAGACTCAAAACTACTTAGCAAATTATAAATGCCAAAACATTTGTAAACAAAGTGAAGACTGCATTTGCTAACGCATTCGCAGTACCTTCATTTGCTGTTGCTTAACGCAATAGCCATCCATCGGTGCGACTCCTACTAACATCGGCTGGGTGTCAAACCAGTAGGATAGATAGTTTATTTCCCGAGTAAGCTGTCAAATCTTCAGGGATAGGGCGATGGGGATTTTGTTCATTTTAACCTTGTCGTCTGAAAAATTTAAATGAACTAAGTCTGTAGATACTTTTATAAAGCAAATCTAGACGCGGGTGAAATGCCCGCCATCTCCACCATTCGACTCGCCGCTTCGCGGCTCGCTCATGGTCTTCGACCATTCTCATAAATGAATCTAGAGTCGAGTAGTGTCCTGCCTTCGGCTCTGCCCTCGGCCTTGAGCTCGGGCCGAAAGGAGGCCTGACGGCCTCGCCGCTCAGGCTCGAAGAGAGCGAAGCCGTCCTTCGATAGACTCAGGACGGCCCTGAATTAATTGAAGGGCCGAAGGACACCACATTCAATATGGTTTACTATCTTTATATTATCCGTTGCGCTGATAAGAAACTATACACTGGAACTACTAATAATCTAACCTTGAGAATTAAGAAACATAATGAAGGTCTAGGACCAAAGTTTACCCAGGTCAGAAAGCCGGTAAAACTTGTATATTACGAGAAATTTGATAATCTTAAATCAGCTCGTCGGCGTGAAAGACAAATTAAGGGCTGGCGTAGAGAAAAAAAGGAAAATTTAATAAAATACGAACATCCATTACATAAAATTAATTAAAATTATACTTAATAATTAATTGAATCACCTATTCAAAAGCTACTCAGAGTTAATCAACAAATTAGAGTGCCCACAGTAAGACTAATTGATGAAAGCGGCAAACAACTCGGTGTTGTTGATACTTACCGCGCTCAACAGATGGCACAAGAAAGGGGCTTAGATTTGGTAGAGGTTTTTCCCGATGCCCAACCACCTGTCTGTAAAATAATGGATTACGGCTCTTATCAGTTCTCACAAGCCAAAAAGGAAAGAAAGCAAAAAGCCAAACAGAAAAAAATTGAGGTCAAGGGAATCAGACTTTCACTCAACATAGCGGCTCATGACCTAGAGATGCGGAAAAATCAGTCTTTGAAATTCTTTGAAAAGGGCGACAAAGTCAAGCTAGAACTGATCCTCAGGGGCCGGGAAAGAAGTTTTGTAGCGAGGGCTAAAACAATTATGGAAGAATTTATCAAGTCTCTTGGCGAAAATGTTATTGTCGAACAACCATGGACAAGACAAGGCGGCCGGCTTTCTATGCTGTTGGCCAAAAAATAACTCTTCTAATAACAAATTAATTTAAAGTGCACGAATAATCCCTATTGATAAATTCGTGAAGTTCGTGTTAATTAATTCGTGATGAACAATAACATTAAGACACTTATGCCTAAAATGAAAACACATCAGGCAACTGTCAAAAGGTTTTATCTAACTGGCAGAAATAAAATAATGCGCCGACAAGCTGGCCAAGATCATTTTAATGCCAGGGAGTCTGGCGTGACTACCAAAAGAAAGAGAGGAGATGTCAAAGCTCCCAAAATGTTCGAAAAAACTATTCGTAAATTAATGATTTAAAAATATGCGTATCAAAAGAGGAATAATGCATTTAAAAAGAAGAAAGAACCTGCTTAGGCAAACCAAAGGCTACATGTGGGGCCGCAAAAGTAAAATAAAGCTGGCAAGAGTAGCCATGCTTAAAGCTGGTGTTCATGCATATCGCGACAGACGCCGTAAGAAAAGAGAGTTTCGGAAACTCTGGAGCATTCAAATCAATGCGGCAGTCAGGGAACATAACTTAAATTATAGTAAATTTATTTTTGGATTAAAAAAAGCTAAGATAGCTTTAGACCGTAAAATGCTGGCTAATTTGGCTGAAAATAACCCGGAAGTCTTTGCGGAAGTCGTGAAGGCAACAAAATAACCAACTATAATAACAAAAAATCGCTGGCCAAAAACCATCGATTTTTTAATTTAAATTATTTATTGCGCCATAGAATAGTTCCAAAAAAGACGCCTAAACTATCGACAGCCACGTCCAATAATCTCGCTTCCCTGCCAGAAACAAAACTCTGGTGATATTCATCTAAAACAGCGTAAATTACGCTAAATAAAATGGCCACGAGATAAACATATTTTCTATTTTTCGGTGCTTCATTTCGTAAACCCAACCTTAACGCCAAAAATGCCAATATTGCATACTCCATAAAATGGGCGATTTTCCGTAAAATCAAGTCCCAAATATTTGGCAAACCACTTTTCAGGTCAGGGATGGAAGATAGCCAAAAAATCAAAATCACCCATATAAACAATGGCAGCCAATATTTTAGAAAAATGTTAAGAAGTTTCATTAATTCAATTATATCAAAATTCTCTGGACAAATAAAATATTTTTTGCTAAAATTATAAACGTATTTGGACTCGTGGTGCCCACCTCCCAAAACAATAATTCTCAGAGCGGGCTCGTGGTGTAGCCTGGTTTAACACGCCTCCCTGTCACGGAGGAGATCAGGGGTTCAAATCCCCTCGGGCCCGCTCTGAGAATTAAAAAATCCCTTCTTTACCCTATAAGTTCGAGTGGGATGATTACTTTGCGGGGCTTGCCCTGCACTTGTGAACGAAGTGAACATAGTGCAGGGTCACGGAGGAGATCACCCCGCCGTTGGCTGGGTTGGTTCCGTTTAGAAAATAATGTCGTTTTCGCGAAAACTATTTGTCTAATAACGAGCTATGTACCATTTTGTTTTTAAAAGACACATTTTATATTAGTTATAAATATGATAAAATAAAATCATCACTTAAAATTATTTTCAAAGATTATGACCGACTCAGAAAAAATAACACCAGAAGTTGAAGAACCAAAAAGAGAAAATCTTTTACCTAAAGAAATTCGCGATGGATTAAATGAAATACGAGAAAGAGATATTCCCTTCTACGAAAAAGCTAAGAAGTTAGCTTTATTGTTAGAAAAAGCCGGCTGTCAAGAAATCAAAGTTTTAGACTGTGATGTCTGTGTCGTTGATTTTTATCCTGAGTTTTCTCAAAAACTCTCTGAAATTTATCCAAAGAAGTATGATCGTCTCTCTTCAGAAGAACAACAAAAAATTTACCAAAAGATGAGTGATTTAATTCCAGAACAAGCGAAAGTGAGAGTTCATGCTGAAACATCAGCTGGTTACTTTACTTATTGTTTTGGTTGTGAAAGCACTATGTGTGGTAATAGAGTAGAATATCCCGAAAATTCCAATTGGGATGAACTACATAAGGAAAAAGCAAAAAAAATTTTATTAAATCATCCGGAATGGCCAATTAGCGACTTTAATCTTTCTGGCTCAACCAGAAATCGAATTTGTATTGATGTTATTAGTTCAGACCCAGAATTCAAATTTCATCAGTTTGATCTCGATGATATACATATTTCCGTTAGCCCCATCAGTGAAACAGTTTTAAAGCATATCCCTCAAATTAAAGAACATTTTGAGGTTTTAAAATCTTAATAAAAAATAAAACAGCGCATATCTGGCTACGCCCCGCCTTTCGCCAATAGCGGGGTTGGGCCCGCTCTGAGAATTAGTAGCCTTCCTGCCTGCCCCGTAAGTTCGAATGGAATGAGAACTTTACGGGGCTTGCCCCGCACTATGTCTCACTCCGTTCGACCGTGCAGGGTCACGGAGGAGATCATCCCGCCTTTCGCGAAAGGCGGGATCGGGCCCGCTTAGAAAATAATGTCGCTTTTGCAAAAACTATTTAGCGATTTATATGGCGTGTCGATACAACTTGCGATACATTATCAACATAATTAATAGAGTAAGTTTATGAAGGAAGGTGAAAAAGATCCTCAAACGAGGACGCATTGAACATGAACCCGTGTGGACAACGAAGGAAGCGATTGAAGCGCTTCGTGGATCAGGAGTAGGCTCAACCATAATTATATACATGACAGAGTATCATCAGGAAGAAGAAATTAAAAAACAAATGAAAACAGCTGGAATAAATGTGGAGGTTGAATCATGGCCAACTCTCAGAGAGAAGCCTGGGACACGAGAATATCAAGTTAAGGTAGTTGAATAATAAATTTCGTTTTTGCAAAAACAATTCGCCTAAAAATGAGTTGTGTGCAATTTACCCGCTATCAATCAACTATTCAGAAGAGTAAATAATAATTCATGCCACAAGAACAACAAACACAAGAACTATTTGAAATCCACAAATCCATTTTTGAATTTTCAATTAGGAATTCAACCAGCAGAATTAGAATGCCACTTTTTTCTTTTCAGGCTCCAGGGCATATTGGTGTTGATTATCTGGACGTTCCTAACCTCAATATTGCATTTGAACTGTTTCCAGTGGAAATAATAAATAAATTGAAAGCAGTATTATCTTCCGGAAATATGGGTAAAAAGTATTCTCTTGAAAGAGAGGGTTTAAAGGCTGGCTTACTAGATTGTTTCATAAATGGATTTAGGCAGAACTATCTTTTAGCGGTTGTGACAAACCCATTAAACCGTTATGTTGCGTTTTTGGATCTAGCAAAAAAACATTCAGAGGAAATTGGGGAATGGCTTAACACGGGCACAAGATCAAAATCTATTCAGGTAATTATCCAGCCGCAAATTAAGATGGGCCGGTATACATCTCTAATGGATTGGAAATATAAACCAATGAGTTTACCTGAATTATGTCTAGAAGCATATCAAGGGTTTCAGTCTGGACAAGAGGCCGCCGAAAGAGTGTTTAGCAGTAGTTTCTTCAGTCGTGATATGAGCACAATGCCTGCCACAAAAGATGAAATTCTTGCAGAGGTTGATATCTTAACTTTAGCATTATGGCTTTCACTCGGAAATAACTACAGACCTCAAGATATTCGATTTGAAAGAAATCCTTGGAGATTTTCACCCGATGAGGATCTTCCATTAGGACTCAAATTCCAACCACTCTGGGATAATTCTAGAGAAAGCTTTTTATTGCAAATGTATGTGCGATTCAATAATCACAAGTTACATACTCCTGATCAAATAAGTAATATTGCTTATAAAAGAATTACTAACTGGATTTCGATTTTGTCGGATAACCGTAAATCCATTTATAGCTTCAATATGATCAGTGACGGGGTTAGAGATGTTGCAAAAAGTTTAATTGAGCAGTCCTTTCGTAGAGATAGGATCGCTAGAGATGGTATCTTTAGAATAATTTCTGGATTAGAAGGTTTGAACTCAGAATGTAAAACGATCTCTAAAAAGGGCTATAAAATAGATTCGCAAGAAACATTTGTTGAATGCTGGGGGAATGTATGGCGAAGTATAATGAAAACAGATACATCCAATAAGTACCTTTCGAAATCAGGGAACATTGACGAAGCACTTAAGGAAATCTATCACTTAAGGTCAGATTTGGCACATTCAGACCCAACTTCTTTGACATCTTCGCTTCAGAATGTAAAAAAAGCTTGCGGTGAATTATTTAACTCAGGCCAATATGACCCGAGCAGTACAGGTATAACAATCTTAATGATCGTAGATGAATTCCTCGAATATCTATTAGATAATAGAAAGGTCCTCAGTGAGTTAATGAATGGAGTTAAACCAAAATAATTAGGTATCTAAACTGCTGGTAAGCTGCACACAACAGCGTATATTTGGCTCCGCCCAAATCCCGCCAAAGGCAGGACATCGGCTAGTCCAAAACGTTATACGCCATAGTGAAAAGCCAAAAATTTGCAATTTTTTAATATTTTTGATAATCTATTAAAGTAGGTCGACATAACTTAATTAATACATAATTTATTAACTTAAGGAATAAAACTATGGGAGAAGAGCTTAAATCTCAACAAGGTAAAGAAATTGAGGATAATGATAATGAAATGTTCGAGAAACAACTTAAGGAAGGAAAAGGCAAGAGTGTTAAATTGAAAAGTGAATACAGTGATCTAGGATTCACGGGTAGGATGGTTACAGCTGACACCGAGGGGCTTGCCGTACCCGATGGTACTCGAAGGGGAAAAGGGAATGTATGGAAAATCAAAGTAACTGGACAATCATGGGGAGAAGGATGGATCACTATGCCAGAAAGTGAACTAGAATTTATTGACTAATTAATAATCTCTTTAAAACGTCTATTTATTTAAATTACCAAAAATGTAAATAAATGCTAAAAAAGCACAAAGATTATCCCTTGTGCTTTTTTTATTATTCACAAGTTTTCGGTTCGTCAGTTCATTGGTTCATTAGTTCTTTAGTTCTTCAGTTTTATGCTATAATAATGGCCGTATGGCACAAGCAAAAAATAACAAATGGCGATGGCTTATCATGGTGTTAATTATAACAGCACTAGCCGGCTTAATTTATTTTGTGATGAATAGACCTAATAATAGCAACCAACAAACGAGTAATACTAACCAATCGCCAGCCAATACAAATAACGCCACAGCGGAAAATAAAAATACCGCGGCAGTAAACTCGCAGCCCACCGCTGAAACGAAACTACTGGAACCAACGGATGGTTTTCTACAACGAATCACCCTAAAACCATTTGGTATTTATATTACGCCAGCCACTTCACCAGTCCAGCCGGAAAGGTTCACAGGCTATCACACTGGTGTTGACGCTGAATTTACTGATGTGGCGGGTAAAGTGGAGGTCAAAGCGATTGCTCCTGGCACAGTAGTGCTATCTAGGCGTGTCAGCGGTTACGGCGGTGTGGTAGTCATCAGGCACGATATTAATGGCCAGCAGATTTTAATTCTCTATGGCCATTTGGATCCATCCAGCTTAGTAGCTGTTAATACTCAAGTGGCAGCCAGTCAGGTCATCGGTAAGCTCGGTGAGGGTTATACGGCAGCCACTGACTATGAGCGCAAGCATCTCCACCTTGGCATGCTTAAAGGAAAAACAGTTGACTTGCGCGGTTATGTCAACACAGAAAAAGAACTGCTGGCTGGTTGGTATAATCCTTTGGATTTCTATAAATAAACCTTTAGCATAGAAAAAAGTCCGCTTACTTAAGTAAACGGACTTAATTTTAATTCTATTTAGCGGATTTATTGTTTCGCTCGTATGGTTGCCCCTTTTCTTTAAGAAATTCTTCAAAGGCATCAGCTATCAAATGCACTTTGGCTACATCCTGTATATCATCATTATGATCCCGAAACATCACCCCTTTCCAACGTTCAAGATTAATACCAATTTCACCTTTTTCCATACCATCATACAAATACATTTTGCAATGACCAAAATAAAAACCTTTAATGTATATTCCTCCCATTCCGCCCTCATCACCATTCCAGTGACTGGTGCGTCGATAAATGAAATTGTCTCCTAACTCTTGATTCTTTAGGTCAGCCCAGATGATAAAATCCTTAAACAGACTACGAAAAAACTCCCTATAGTCAAAACCTTCTTTTTCTGAGACAACTTCAAATCTTACCCAAGCATCGAATTGCTCTAAATATTTCTTTCTTTTATCCGTTAGTTCAATGAGCATTTTATCCTCCTTTTTATTAATCAAGCTTAGCAGGTTATAAAATCTTGTCAAATACCAAAAAGACGCAAAGATTATTTCTTTACGCCTCTTTTATTATTAGTATTACTACTTATTACTTGTTACGTGTTACATATTACAAACTTCCCGCCTCAATCACTTTCACCTGCGGCCCACCCGAGCCACGGGGAATAGTAAGAACTTCATCAGTGCCATCGCCATCCACATCGCCACCCGAAACATTGACGCCGCCTAAGAAATTGGTGGTATAGGCATAGAATTGCTTTTGCAAAACCTCTTTGACATTATAAGCTTTGACTAATGGCGTGGCGTTATCACCCACCCCGACTAATATTTCTTTTTTGCCATCGCCGTCAATATCAACACCTGCGACAGAAATACCGCCTCTGTAGCTTGAGCTAAAAGCATAGAAGCCGGGTGATAACTGCTGTATGTAATTGGTTTTAATTTTGAAAATCTGGATGTGCGGTGCCCCGTATTCTGGACCAGTAACTATCTCGTCTTTTCCATCGGCGTCAATATCAGCCGTAGTGACTTTGATACCACCCCTGAAAGTCTTTTTATCATAAGCAAAAAAGTTGGCCATTGGTTTGCCAGTAGCGTCATAAACCATAACCTGCGCGCCACCGCCCTTGCCAGCTGTCACCACAATCTCTTTAGTGCCATTGCCATCAATATCACCGCAGGCTAAATAAGCGCCGCCTTGGAACTTGCCATCTAAAGCATAAAAACTTGAAGCCACCTCTTGGCCATAAGCATTAAAAATCTTCACCTGCGGATGGCTACCCGAACCCGGCACAGTGACAATTTCATCAGTGCCGTCAGCATTAACATCGCACGCTGTTAAGCGGACTCCTGTTCGCAAAGTAGAGGTGTAGGCGAAAAACTGCGCTTTTGCCTTGCCGCCACTGTCAAAAATCCGCACCTGCGGCGCCATTCCATTACCTGTGCCAGTAATAATCTCGTCAGCGCTGTCGCCTAAAACATTACCAGCGGTAATATGATAACCACCGCGCAGTTTTGAATCGTAAGCAAAAAATGATTTGCCGGAAGCTACCTTTATAGAAGGTGCTGAGAGATTAGTAATAGTCTCAGCTGTCTTCTGAGAGTATTCATAGTAAGTCGCCGGTGTCTTGCCAGAAGAATCAGTAATGCCTAATCCTTTCTCCAAAGTGGCTCTTTGGCCGTCCAGATTAATGACAGTCACATCATACCAGCCTGGTTTCATTTTTGATAAAGGCAGTTTGACAGCCGTTGATGTGGAAGTTTGAACATAATTCTTTTCAGCCGCAAAATCGGCAAAATATGCCTTAGCACCATAAATAAAATTAGTGCCATTTATCTTCACCTGCAGGCCAGTGCCTTTGTCCCAAGCTGGATTTACTTCCTTAGGCAAAACACCTGTCACTGTCGGCGCTGGATCAGTAAAGGGCGCCTCACCAGTAATATCAATCTTTCTAATTATATCATTCCAAGTATCAGCCACATATAATTCATTTCCCGCTGAATAAACGGCCAAACCCTTGGGATTATTAAATTTTGCTGTTGTTTTAGAGCCATTTTTATAGCCTCTTTCACCAGAGCCAGCAATAAGTTTAGTCAATTTTGTGGCAGGATTGATTTGACGAATACGCTGCGTTCCTGCCTCAGAAAAATAAAGCATACCATCATCACCCCATTTCACATACTCTGGATAAGAAAGAACGGCTTCTGTGCCCATTGCTTCCCGATAACCGGCGGCGCCGGAACCAACGAGGGTAGATACACTATTAGTTCCTAAATCAATTTTTCTAATACGATGATTGTTTGAGTCGGCAACATATAAATATTTTCCCGTTGAATCAATAGTAATACCGTAGGGCCTGTTAAATTTTGCGACTGATCCAGTACCATCAGCAAAACCAGCAACACCAGAACCAGCAATTAACCAGGTCTGTCCGTCAGAAATTTTTACTTTTCTTATGCGATTATTACCGGTGTCAGTTACATATAGATATGTATCAGTCGGATCAATAACAATACCTGACGGCCCTTTAAAATATGAACAGCCGGAAACAGCTAAATTAAACTGTTCGGCACATTTAGTGCCTTCTTGATAGCCATTATCTCCGCTGGCTATTTGCGCATCAACACCACGATAACCAGCGCCTGTTATCAAATAACTCTCAGGTAAAGTTTTTTCCAAATTTATTCCTCTGATTCTGTTATTCCAACGGTCAGCCACGTACAAACGCGTACCAGCTGAATTTATTGTAATACTCTGGATTGTACTAAAACGAACTGGGCCAGTACCGTGCGTCGGGTCGTCATCACCTTCTCTATAGTAATCAACACTGTTACCAATCACCTGACTGACCACACCAGTCGTTCTTATTATTTTTCTAATTTTATTATTTTCAGCAACGTAAATGTAAGCGTTGTCGTGACTCATTACAAGATCATAGGGCCGGCCGAATAAGGCAACTGAGGCAGTGCCATTGCGATTGCCAAACCTTTCAATGCCAGCAAAAACTTCTTCGTCACCGGACAAATTAATATTAAATTTATGTATTGTACCGATACCAGAATTGGCGACATAAACATAACCATTATAAATATCAAGTCCAGCGCCATAATTTAGAGAAGCCATGGCTGAATCTTCAGCAAAAAGTGATGTTGTGCTTGTCGCTAAATCTATTTTTCGCACTACGTCAGTAATGCCATCGCCATCAGTAACAAAAAGTCGATTATTGGTACTGTCTAAAGTGACACCCCAGATATTTCTAAACTGGGCTGCTTCGCCAACGCCTTCTTTATAGCCGGCCACGCCAGAACCAGCTATCACAGAGGTGGCACCGGTGCTAGTATTAACTGACAAAACACGGTAACTGCCTGCGTCAGCCACATATAATGTGTTGCCGTCGTCAGAGATATCAATCTTCTTTGGCCCGTTTAAATTGGCGGCAACTACGGAAACACTACCGCCAGTCGTTGATATCTTTTTAATCGCATCATTGCCTGTATCAACAATATAAACTGTCGAGCCGTATACTTTTACACCCTCTGGACCGGAAAGTCCTGAAGAAACCAGTGTCGAAACAATATCGCCACTGATTTTGCGTATTTTATTATTTGCTGTATCAGCCACGTAAACATTACTGTCAGCGTCAAAACTCACGCCTCTTGGCAAAGCAAATTCAGCAGATGTTACAGCGCCATCAGTATCACCATAAGAACCGGTACCGGCTAATGTTGATACGATACCAGTTGAATCTATTTTGCGAATCACATTGTCATAAGTATCAGCAATAAAAAAATTGCCTGACGTGGCAATCGCCACATCCTCAGGAAAATCAAAATAAGCATCGACTCGACTGCCGCCGTCACCATCATACAATTTACCGACAAAGGTACTTACATCACCGTAAGCAGCCATCGCTCTTTGGCTAATAAAAAAAATAGCGCCCAAGGCTATCAACAAAAAAATCCCAACACTAAGGGAAATGGCCACCAATTTTAAAAAATTGATATTCATAGTTTTTGTTTTAGTTTTTGTTTTAGTTTATATTCTTATTATAGCATAGATTTAGACTTTTGGCAATACTTAGTTTACCTGATAGATTTTCATCTGATCACTCTGAAAAACAGGCGCCAGAAAGTAATAATTCCCAGGATCAAGCAAGCCTTCATCTTTTTCAGTCTTACCGTAAATAACATAATCAATTCCATTCTGCTGAAGAAAATTATGAGCCTGCTCCGAAGTTTCTTCCATTTTATAAAATATCACTGTCTTTTGAAGTTTATCTTCTAAATTCAATGTTTCCGACCAATGGCCGATATAAACAGTATTACCGGTGAATCTCGGTATTACATTGCCTACCTTATAAGAAGCTAGTATAACAGCATCCTTTCTGATATTATTTTTTATCCAGTCAAAATCTGTTAAAAATTGCTTTTCGTAATAAATATGAGTTGGAAATTTGCTGAGAAGGTTTGTCAGTTTATTAAATAGAAAAACAGTGCCTAAAATAGTAAAAATAAATATTGCAATCACAAATTTTCTAGAAAATTGAAACTTCTTAGTTTCATAATTTTCCTCGTTAAAATAATGCTTAAATAATAAAAATAAACCATAGCCAGCTAATATATTAACAGGTACATAAAAAGCTGTCTCTAAAAATCTAAATTGGCTTTTAAATGGCAGGTAAATCAATACAAATACAATCAAAAACCAAATCGGTATAATATGTAATTTTATATCTCTACTTTTAAAAATACGGTAACAACCAATGATTGCAAATGGAAATAAAAGTCCATAACCGTAAATTATATAGATAAATGGCGGTGATGAAACAAATGTCTGCCTGGTCATCTCGCTCCAAATAGGATCATGGAAAGCAAGCCAGGCCATCCATAGAAAAGAAGGTAAAGAAATAAACAAAATAATTAAAAAAGACTTTAATTCAAAAGAAAACAGAGATTTTCTTAAAAATTTATATATTAAAAAAACTGCTAAAAGCGCATACAATAAAATAGTATGAAACGGCAAAATAAAACTCAAAAACAAAGCGGAGAATCCGGCTACTATGGAATAAATATATTTTTTATTGTCAATAGACTTAATAAAAAATAGTATTGTTAAAATCAGGAGTGTGTGTGCCAACAAATAATGGGGCACATTTGTAAATCTTTCAATCGGGTTAGATTCAGGCCGTATCAAATCAATCGGTTGTAAGTTCGGACCCTTTATTGTATTTGAAAAAGAAGAGGTAATCAGCCAGCCAAATCCTGAAGAAAAACATATAAAAAGGTAAATTACTTTTCTTAATTTTATATTCTTAACAATTTCTTTCAGAAATAAATATATAACAATTAATAAAATAATACCTAAAACAATCCTGGAAATAAAAAAAATATTCTCTAAATTAGCCTTCAATAATCTTGCCAGATGACCCATCAAAATGTAAAAGGTGTAAATTAATCTCGGCTTCGATACTTCTGAAGCATATTTATTGACAAGCAGCCAATTTCCCTCTTCCCCCTGGGCTGCTTTTGCAAGATATGTATTGTAATCGTCTATATAATAAAAATTCCCCATAAATTTTAAATTTGGTGGAGAAATTTTATAGGCATAATAATAGGGAAACAGGTTCAAAATCATTACAACCAAGATAATAATAATTACAAAAAAATATTCTGATTTTAAAAATGACTTTTTTTCTGAATTCATGCCTTCATTCTAACAAAATTTAAATAAATTAAAAAGAGGTGGAAAATAAATTTTCCACCCCTTGTCTGAAAGATCAAAAAATTAAGCTCTGGTAACGTTGCCAATAACCAAGACGAATCCGGCGTTATCACGCAAGAAGTAGTCGTTGATGCCGAAGTAGATTGCACCAGTCTCTGGCGCTATCCCGGATATTTCAATGGTATTGTCATCAATCACCTTAACTGACAGATCCTTAATCAGCCGATTACCAACATAGACAAGAAGATTGTGCACCTTCTCTGTCCCACCGGGATACTTACCTATGTAATTCGCACAGTCAGGTAAATTCTGACCGGCGGCGGTACAAGGTCCTGGTTGGCACGATCCCTGTATGGCGCAATTCCATTTCCCGACAACTCTGAATTTGAATTTCTCTCCCCGCTGAACATAAAATGGGCTCGGAGATAATGGCTTGTCAGCATAGACTTTTACCGTATCCACCCGACTTACCTGAGATTCGGCTTCAGAATTAGTGCTGTCCGCGCCAGCTAAATTAAGCAATGACTTAGCTTGTTTATTGAAACGCGTGCCTTCTTTAATCCAGTTGGCCAGCTTTGTGCTGTCCTCTGATGATAGAGGTCCAAAGCTCTGTTTTTTTAGATAGTACTGAACTGAATCCTTCAGTACAACTGTTCTGGCTTTGTTGGCTTCGCCAAATTGCTTTAAAAGCATAATCTGTGTTCCTGTCTCGGGACTCCTCATTTTCGTATAATTTTCCATATCGCGATTCGTTTTGTACTCAAATATCCCTGCCAGAGTCATCGGCCAGTGGATTTTCATGAATTTTCCAACTTCGAAGATTGCGAAGAAAATAACAATCACGTATATAATATTTCTTCGAAATTTACGTTGTTTGTCGTCACTGAAAATCGATGACACGATGACAATAACAATTATCACAGTAAAGTATTCAAGCCAGAATTCCCAACTGCCAAATATCCAGCCCAATATGATCCCAACAGCGATCAGTGGGAAAAAAATCCAAAATAGTTTTTTTGCATTACTCATTTTTTTCCTCCTTACCTTCTTCTTCTTTTTGGTAAAATTTCTAATATCTCATCAATAAACAGTGCGCCAAAAGCCAGCCAAGGTGAGTACTTCTTTAAAAATCCGAACTTTTCAGGTATCACTTTTGCCACTGTCTGGGCAATTGTACCTGGTGTGCCTACTTCTGGAGCAGCGACAGTTACTCCCGGAGCGCCTGCGACTGCCACTAATGGTGCAGCCACTGCCACTGGTGCGGCACTGTCTGCACGATGCCAATGAATTAACCGCTCAAAAAATCCAGGCTCATCTGCTTTGAGTACACCACCCGTAGTCTTATCAAATCGGCGTTTAGCACGCTTAATCGCTTCCTTTAACTCATCGATTCGAGA
>Ga0315289_10002201_pt1 | contig 30124 bp, 7 predicted proteins | sample YL17G11_40_MG_FD_203452 | JGI IMG/M metagenome (GOLD analysis project Ga0315289, IMG submission 203452) | Sediment microbial communities from Yellowstone Lake, YNP, Wyoming, USA - YL17G11_40 | ecosystem: Environmental > Aquatic > Freshwater > Lake > Sediment | place: USA: Wyoming | collected... | reverse complement strand
GCGGCTCCTCCCTTTTTCTTCTGCTTCTTGCCTGCGCGGCCCTGGTCCTCCGCGGCGTCTGCGTTTTTTTGGATCGAGAAGAGGACGAAAGAAGAGAGAGAGAGTGAGAGAGTGAGAAAAGGGCGAATGAGAGAGTGATGAAACAAAGGTCGAGGTCGACGTCGAAAGAAAAGAAACTCTCTTCTCTCTCCTTTTTTTCCTCACCTTTCTTCTGCTGCTTGCCCTTGCCTCCCTCTTCGGCGCCGTCAGCAGCCACCGACCAGTCGTCCTCCTCGCCGATGTCGACGTAGCCCCCACCGTCGTCGTCGACGACAAAGCCGCCTAAGAAGAGAGAGAGAGGTTGTGGTTTTTGAAAGAAAGTAATTGAGTGAGTTTTTCCCCCTTTTTCACGCTTGAGATTCGAAAAAGGAGCTCGCAGCGAGCAACGACAGACGGAGGAACCGAAAGCGGCTCTTCGAGGACCTCTCCGTGTCACATCGGGTAGCTCAACGGCGTCTGCACGACGCGGACTCTTTCCGAGACATCATCGCAGGGGGCAGAAAGGCGAGCAAGCGCCCCTCGAGCTGGCCCCTGGCTCCCATTCGACTCCTTTTGCTTTTCGACGCGCACTTCAATCGCGCTTCTTGTTCGTCGTCGTCGTTGCCGCTGCTCTCCCCAAACAATCAAAAACTCACCTCCCTCGCGCCGCCTCTTGGCGACCAGGTCGGCGTACTCGTCCTCGTCCACGACGTCGTAGACGGCGTCGGCGTCCTTGACCTCGAAGTCGTCGAGCTGGCGGCGGCGCCTTCCGGAAGGAGCGGGAGCGGCGGCGGCGCCGGCAGAGGCATCAGCTCCGGCAGCAGCGGCTCCGTCGTCGTCGCCGCCTCCTCGCAGGCGCGCCAGGGCCGCCAGCGCTGCGGCGCCGCGCTTGGGGGCGCGCTCGCGACGGGAGCGTCCCTCCATTCTTGTTGTCGGAGCTTGGTGGTTTGCGTGAAGAGAGAAGGTACTCCGTCCCTTTTTCGCTTCGCAAGCAAAAGCTGAATTGTGTTCGAGTTCTTTTTCGAGGAGAGAGAGAGAGAGGGAGAGCGTGCTCAAGCCGAATTTCATTTCGGCAGTCTTCGTTTTCATCGTCGTCGGCACTCCGAGTCGTTCGGCTCTACTATTTTTCTTTTCCTAATTCCGGTTCGCGGCTCCCGACCGAGATTCCAGCAGCGACTATGCACATCTGCCTCGGGATCGAGGGCAGCGCCAACAAAGTCGGCGTCGGCATCGTGACGCAGGACGGGGACATCCTGGCCAACCCGAGGAAGACGTGAGGAGATTAATCGAGCTTTTGGTTTGGTTTGATGATGGTGGCCGCCGAAGATGCGAAGAGGCAAAAAGGAAAAAACTCAAAACCTCGACCCCCCACCCCACCCCACCCCAAAAAAAAAAAAGCTTCATCACCCCTCCGGGCACCGGCTTCCTCCCGCGGGAGACCGCCCTCCACCACCAGCAGCACATCGTCGCCCTGGTCCAGGAGGCTCTCGCAGAGGCAAAACTCACTCCGAGCCAGATCACGGCGATTGCCTACACCCGGGGCCCCGGGATGGGAGGGCCGCTCGTCTCGTGCGCCGTCGCTGCGCGCTCCCTGTCGCTGCTTTGGGGGGTGCCGCTGCTTCCCGTTAATCACTGCGTGGGCCACATCGAGATGGGGAGGCTGGTGACCGGGGCAAGGGACCCCGTGGTGCTGTACGTGTCGGGGGGCAACACGGTGAGAAGATTTTGAGTTTTGGTTTTTGAGGTTTTGAGGAAAAGAGGAGAGAGAAAAAGAGAAGAGTTGACAAGAAAACGAAAAGGGAAAAAACTCACTCTCTCTTCACTCTCTCTCCCTCTCTCTAATTCTTCCACCAAATCATTAATACACACGCAGCAAATCATCGCCTACGCCCAGAACCGCTACCGCATCTTCGGCGAGACCATCGACATCGCGGTGGGAAACGCGCTCGACCGATTGGCCCGCGTCTTGAATCTGTCCAACGACCCGAGCCCCGGGTACAACATCGAGCAGGAGGCAAAAAAGTGCAGGGACAAGTCCAAGCTGCTGGACTTGCCCTATGTCGTGAAAGGGATGGACGTCTCTATGTCCGGGCTGCTCTCCGCCGTCGAGGAGCTGGCGCCCAAGCTGCTCGAGGCGGCTCCGGGGGAAGAGCGTCGGGCCGCCGTCGTCTCCGAGGTCTGCTACTCGGTTCAAGAGACGATCTTTGCCGCTCTGGTCGAGATCACCGAGCGCGCCATGGCCGCGGTCGGCGGCGCCGGGGACGTCCTGGTTGTGGGAGGCGTCGGCTGCAACGCGCGCCTGCAGGAGATGCTGCGCGAGATGGCCAGCGAGCGCGGCGGGAGGCTGTTCGCGACAGACGACAGGTACTGCGTGGACAACGGCGCGATGATCGCCTGGCCGGGCCTCCTGATGCTGAAAGGCGCGGAAACGAGCAAGAGCGCTGGGAATTCTCTGCCGCCGTTGGAAGAGTGCGGGTGCACGCAGCGGTACCGGACCGACGAGCCGCTCGTGACCTGGAGGGACGACTGAATGAAGAAGAGAAGGGGATTTGTAAAAAAAAAACGAAAAAAACTGAAAAAGAACCGAGTTGAGGTCGAGGGTCGACCCCCATTTTCGTTCGTCTGTCGTGTCGTTTGCTGGCCACGGCCATTCGATCTCTATCTTTGTCCCTCTCTTTTGCTCTCTCTCCCTCTCTCTTCTCTGCTTCTCTCGAGCGCTCACGCGCCTCGCCTCTCGAGCGCCTTCTCTCTCTCTCTCTTTTTCTCATAAGCAAGAGAAGCGAGAAAAATAAAGAGAGCTTGAGCAGGGTAAGAAGGAGAGAGGATCGGTTCAGATGGATGCCACGCGCCTCTTCGTCGTCTGCGGCCGCGACGCCGACGCGGGCTCGCTCGCCACCCTGTTCTCCCAGCACGGCTCGATAGAGTCCCTGAGGCTGCTGCGCGACCGGGGCGTTGCCTATGTGCGCTACTCGCGGGCGAGCTCGGCCGCCGCGGCGATCGAGGCCCTGCACGACACGCAAAGGGACGTTTCGGGTTCCTTCACTCCTTCGGTCGGCGGCAGTGGAGGCAACGGCAACAGCAACACTAACTTCGAGGGGCCCAGTCTGCGGGTGATGCTCGCGGACGCGCCCGCCGGGAGGGGGGCGACCTCCTCGGGGCCGCAGGGGAGCGACCAGAGCGGGGCGGCGGCGGGGGGCGGAGGGAGCGCGTCGGCGGCGACGAGCGGAGGAGGGGGAAGCCTCGCTGCTCCCCTCCCTGCCCCGCCGCCGCCGCCTCCTCCCTCGACGGACCCGGACGACCTCCCGCCGCGCTCGAGGCTGTTCCTCGTCGTTCCCAAGTACGCGGACGCGGCGGCGCTGGCCGAGTCCCTGACCGCGATCCTTCGAGGCGGAGGCGGAGGAAACGGAGGTGGAGACGGAGGGAACAACAACGGCAGCAGCGAGAGCCCCCTCCCGCAGCGCGCCAGGGAGGGGAGGCTCGTCTCGCTCAAGGCCGCGGACCTCATCGCCACCAAGGGCGTCGCCTACGCCAAGTTCGACCGCGCCTCGAGCGCGCTGTCGGTCCTCGAGGCGATCGCGGAGGCCGGCGGGGAGCTGGGGAGCTACCGCGTGAAGGCGATGCTCGCCGAGCCCAAGGCGCTCGCCGGCGCCTCCTCCTCCCTCTCGGGGGGGGCGCCGCCTTCTCGCGCCGCGTCTGTCGCCCCAGCCGTCTCGGCGTCCCTCCTCTTGCCTTTGACGAGTTCGCAGCAGCAGCAGCAGCAGCAGCAGCAGTCGCTGTCCGCGGCAGTCGCTGCGGCGGCCATCGCTGCTGCGGCGGCGAGGAGCGGGGGAACCGGAGGAGCGACGACGACGGCGACGACGAGCACGCAACAACAACAGCAGTCCCTCTCTTCTCTTTCTCTCTCTGCCTCTCGCGGCGGAGGGGGCTCGTCGAGGTCGAGGCGCAGGCGGCGCGGGAGGGGAGGAGGCGGCGGCGGAACAGCGGCAGGAGGCGCCGCCGCCCCTTTCGTGGCAGCCGCGACAGGGACAGGAGCGGCAGCAGCAGCTCCTGTCACCGCAGCTCCTGCTGCTGCTGCCGCCGCTCCGGCTTCTCTCTCGCTGCCTGGCCTCGCGGCCCTGCGGGAGGCGATGTCGGCCTCTGCCGCTGCCGCGACTGCGGCGGCAGGAGGAGGAGCTGGCGCCCTTCCTGCGACGACGGCGACGACGACGGTCGCAGCAGCGGGAGCGGCAGACGCAGCTCTCGACGACGGCGACGACGACGACGACGGCGGCGGCCGCCGCCGCTTCCGCCCGAGGGACGGCTCGAGCGGGGAAGAGAACAACAAAGACGAAGAAAACGAAGACGACGATGGCGGGGGCGCGGCGAGCAACGTCAAGGGCATCGGCGAAGGCGAGAGAGAGGACCTCTGCGACGACGACGACGAGGACGATTCTTCTTCTTCCGACTCTGTCGTCCAGGAGCGCCGAGGGGCCGCCGCTGCCGCCGCTTCTTCGGCTGCGGTGGCAGCTACAGAGGTCGCCGCGGTGCGCGAGGGGCTCGCTCAAATGCTCGTCGGGCATTTGAGAATGCCCGACGAGGAAGAAGAAGAAGAAGAAGAAGACGAGGAAGGAGAAATGGAAGGGGGAGGCGGAGCGGCGAGGAGGCGGAGGTGGGCTTCTTCCGCAGCCGTCGCCGCCGCCGCCGCTGCCCCCGCCGCCGCTCCCTCGCTCCCCCCCCCGTCCTTCCCTCCCCCGGCCGCCTTCCCGTTCGACGGCAGGACGGTCCTCACCCGCCTAGCGCGGCCCCTCCCTGCGTGGGCCCTCGAGCACCTCGTCGGCGCGCACGGCGCCGTCGTCGGCGTCGCCGTGTCGAGGCGCGACGGCCGCGACGGCGCGGCGCGGTTCGCCGACGCGGCGGCGGCGGCGGCGGCGGCGCAGGCGCTCGAAGGGTCGAGGGTGCTCGGGGCCTCCGTGAGGGCGTGGGTGGCGGCGACGAAGGCGGCGGCGGCGCCGCTGACGCAGAAGCAGCAGCAGGCGCACCGGAGGCCTGACCCGGCGAGCAGCGGCGCCGGCGCGGGCGGAGGCGGAGGGGCCGGCGGCGGAGGGGCCGGCGGCGGCGGCGGCAGCGCGAGAGGAGGGGGCGGCATCGGAGATGGGGGCGTCGAGGAGCGGGACCCGAACGAGGCGAAGCGGCCGAGGATTGCCGCGGCCGGGAAGGAGTAGGGGGTGTAGACCGAGGACTCACTCTACTCTAGCACACTCGAAAAAACTAAAACAAAAAAACTCAATTTCACCCCTGCGCGCCGCTCTCTCTCTCTCTCTCTCAATTGCTCTTCGCGGGTGCAGAGAGGGCAGAGAACAGGAATCCTCTCGTGCCAGAGCCAAAACAGAGCGGAACCGCGCAGCGTCGGACCGCTCCCTCTCTCTCTCTCTCTCTCTCTCTCTCTCTCTCTCTCTCTCTCTCTCTTTCGACGCGAACCATGGCGCGCCGTCCATTGGCGAGTCCGATGTTTTCGCCGCCTCGGCAGCGACATCGAGCAGCATTGCTCTCTGCTGCCCTCGCCGCGCTCTCTCTCTTGCTACTCTCACCGGTCTCGGCAGCAGGGGAGTCAGCTGAGGCTGCGTCTCGGGCCACGAGCAGCGCAACCATGCCCCCCACAGCAGCAATTGCAAGGGCGAATGTTTCAGCTTCAGTTTCGTCGCCGCCGTCGTCGTCGTCGCCGTCCTCTTCTTCGCCTCTCGACCCCGCCCTCCGCGCCCTCGCCGCCTCGCTCGCCAGCCCCAAGGCCTCCTCGGTCTTCCTCGCCAACGCGAGGCGCAACTTCACGGCCGAGGCGCTCGCGATCCAGAAAGAGTACGGCGGCGACAGGAAGAGGAGAGCGGCGCTGCTGCCGAACAGGACCAGCGGCAGCGCCTCCTCCCCTGCTGCCACGGCCGCTCCTCTCGCCCTCCCCCGACCAAGCACCGCGGCGGCGGCCGCGGCGACGCAGACGTCCTCCTTCGCCGCCAGCGGCCGCCTCCCTGCCACCTACGGCATCTCCGAGACGGCAATGGAGCCCGCGACGCAACAGGGGTACGAGGCGTGCTCCATCACGCTGTCGGCGGACCCCCCCAGCGCCTCGGCCTGCTCCCCGGTGACGCTGACCGCCAGGGTCCTGCGGCCCGGCCCCCACGGCGCGGCGTCCGGCGTCGTCGTCTTCGGGGACAACGGCGTCGCCCTGGGGCCTCCGATCCCCCTCGACGCCGGCGGCGCGGCCTCCGTGACGGTCACCTCGCTGCTCCCGGGGAAGCACAACCTGGTGGCCTGGTACCTCAGGGGGAACGCCCCTGGGGCCAGCTGCAACGAGGGGTTCTCCGCCCCCCTGGCCTTTCCCGTCGCTCGAGCCCCGGCGCTCGTCACGGTGCGCGCCTCCCCGGCGTCGCTCGCTTCCTCGTCGTCGTCGTCGTCGCCATCTCCTTCCTCTTCCTCCTCGAACGACGGAAGCGTCGCGGCAAACACCTGCTCACTCAAGAGCGTCGCCTTCGACGTCGCGGTGGGGGCGCCCGGCGGCGTCCGGGACTGCGCGACCCCCGGGGGCGTCGTCGCGCTCTACCTCGTCAGGGGGCGCCTCTCGGGCGTGGGCTCCTGGAGCGGGCCCCTGCTGCTGCAGGCGAGGGAGTCCCTCGCCTCGGCCTCCGCCGCGGCCTCCGCTTCGGCCGGGAGAGCGGCCTCGGACGGAGCCTCGGGCGCTGCTCCTCTGGGTCCCGGCGTCTTCAGGTCGCAGGCCAAGAGGAAGGCCACCGACGCTTTGATGGGCGCGGCGACCAGCGCCGCCAACAGCGTCGCTCGCATCTTCGCCAAGCAGGTCCTCAACCAGGAGGGCGGAGGGAGCGGCGAAGGAGGGATCGGTCCTTTGAGCAGCGCCAGCAGCAGCGCGAGCAGCAGCAGCAGCACTGGAGGGATCAGCGTCGGGGGGCTCGACCTGGGGAGGGCGGTCGCGAGCGCCAAGGCGGCCGCGGCGGCGCTGTCGGCCGTCAGCGGAGGAGGAGGGACCGAGAAGGACGGCAGCAGCTCCACCTCCTCCGCCTTCGCCGGCCTCCCTGCCCCTCTCGCCAGCGCCGTCGCCTCGCACCTCGCGTCCCAGAGGCCCTCCAACGACGACGCGCGCGAGGCAGCCAAGACAGTGGTCTCGGCCGCGGCGTCGGACGACGAGTCGGCCGAGATCGCGGCGCGGGCGATCGACGCCGTCGCGGCGGCCGAGGCCGCCGACGACAGGAGGGTGCAGGAGAGGACGGCAGCAGCAGCTGCGAGTGGCTCCTCCTCGAAATCTGCTTCTGCTCCTGCTGCTCCTGCTGTTGCTACGTCGGCTGCAGCAGGGGCAGCGGCGACGACGACAACAACAGCGACCCCGACGCTAACTGCCTCCGGCGGCGGCGGCCTCCTCTCCCACCTCCCGCACCTCTTACCCTCTGGCGGCATCCCCCTCCCCCACTTCGGCCGCCGCAGCCGGCGCAGCCTCCAAGACTGGACCTCAGACATCCAGGCGGCGGTCGCCGCGGATCCATTGCTGCACCGGGTGCTCGGCGCGGGGCTGCTGCTGCCCACGGAGCTCGCCCCAGGCGCGCCGGCGCACGCGGCGCTCGGTGCGGCCAAGCTGAAGTTCGGGATCACGCCTCCGGGGCAGTACACGCTCGTGGCGCAGTACTCGGGAGACTCGAGGTTCGAGAAGGCCTCCGGGATCGTCCCTTTTGATATCGACGCGAGCTGCGGGTTCTTTACTTGAGAGAAAGAAGAAGAGAGAAAAGAGCAGCGAGAGAGAGACTTTTTGGTTCTTTTTTGCATGGTTTTCTTTTGTATCATTTCCTTTCGTCCGTCTCTGTCCCAAAACCTAATTGTATCCCCCCCCCGCGCCCGGTCTCTCCCCGTTTTTGTTTTGAATATTGTTCCCTCTCTTTATTTATGTATTACTTCATTACTTGGGAGGGAAAAAAAGACAACGATCGAAGAATACAAAACACACAAATCCGCGTTTGAAGAAAAAGACACCCGGGAAAACAAAAAAAAAGGTCAAAACCTAGCCAACTAAGCGCCCGCGACCCAGCTGTGGCCCTCGCCGAGCAGGTTCCCCTCCACGGCGTCCAGCAGCACCCGCGAGACCACGTCCGTGACCTTGCGCATGCTCGTGGTGACGAAGTAGTGGTCGCCGTCGACCTGGACCAGCTCGAAGCGAGAAGGAGAAGAGAGAGAAGAGGTCGAGGTCGAGGCCGAGTCCGAGGACGGCGACGGCGACGACAACGGCGGCGGCGACGGTGGCGGGGGTTTTGAAGCCTCCTCCTCGCGGCCGCCGCTCTCTCCGTCGCCGCAGTACTCGCTCCAGGCCCCGACGGCGCCCGCCGCGATCGTGTTGTCCCTGACGCCCTCGAACGCGACGAGGCGCTTGACTCCCGGGAGCAGACCCAAGCCGCCGCTGCCGCGGCGGCGACGGTGACTTTCTTCGCCGGCGACAGAAGAAGAAGACGAAGGAGGAGGAGGAGGAGGAGAACCCGCCTCGTCTCCCCCCTCCCCGCCCGCGCGGTAGCCGACGGCCAGCAGGATGTCCGCGACGCCCACGGGCGCGACCCTGTCGAACAGCCTCGGGTTCCGCTCCATCTCGTCCACGCCGGCGAAGTTGCCGGCCTTGAAGACCGAGAGCACGGTGGCCGTGGGCAGCGACCGCCAGCCGCGAAGCGCCGCCGTCGCGGCGACGATGACGGGAGAGGGAGCAGCAGCAAAAGAAGAAGAAGAAGAAGAAGAAGAAGAAGAAGAAGAAGAAGAAGAAGAAGAAGAAGAAGAAGAAGAAGAAGAAGAAGAAGAAGAAGAAGAAGAAGAAGAAGAAGAAGAAGAAGAAGGGGCGGAGGCGGCGGAGTCGCCGCCTGAACCGGAAGAGACGACGGAAGAAGGAGAAGAAGCAGCAGCAGAAGATGCAGGAGAAACAGCAGCAGCAACAGCAGCAGCGGCAGGAGCAGCGATCGGGGCCTGCCCGGCCCCGCCGACGTAGAGCTTCGCGACCGCCTCTGCGTAAAGGTGCGGCGCGCTCGCGGCGGCGACGAACAGCGCCACCGGGGCCCGCGCCCCCCTCCTGGCCACGGCCCTCGCGACCTCGTAGGCCAGGATTCCGCCGAGGCAGACCCCGAAGAGCGCGTAGGGCGGGGCGTCGTCCCTGTCGAGCTCGAGGGCAGAGACCAGCTCCTCGGCGAGCTGGCGGATCGACGCGGGGGCCGGCGCGGCCTCGCCCGAGCGCCGCCCCCTCCCGGGGAGCTCGACGGGAGAGACCTCGATGGCCGGGGGCAAGGCCCTGCCCCAGGCTGCAAAGACGTTCTCGGAGACCCCTCCGGCGTAGGGGAAGCAGAAGAGGCGGAGTAAGGGGGTCTTGAGCGTCGGGACGACCCAAGAGGAAGGAGGGGGAGCGACGGGAGAGGGAGGGGCGATGGAAGAGGGGGGAGGAGAGAGCGCCGACGACGGCGACGACGCCGCTTGTTTCGCTTTCCCACCTCCTCCGCTCCCCCCCTTTTTCGCCCTCACGGCAGCGACCACTGCCGCCGCCACGCTCGCCGACGTGGCCCCCGGGGCGGCCACGGGGGCTCCGTCGACGCCGAAGCGCACGGCGAGCGCCCGGCGGAGCTCCAAAGCAGCGAGCGAGTCGAGCCCGGCGGCGGCGAGCGGGGCGTCGAAGGCGACCGGAGCGGAGGCGCCGGCGAGCTCTGCGGTGGTCGCGGCAATGAACGAGGCGACGGAGGCGGCGGAAGGGATCAGAGAAGAGGAGTCGTTCTTTGCCGAGGCGGCGGCGGCGGAGGCGATCTCGGCCGCCTCTCCCCCGTCGTCGCTCTCGCTGTCCCAGTTGCTCTCTTCCTCTTCGTCCCCTCGTTTCTTCGCCGCCGCTGCCCAAATCCCCGGCACCTCCCGCAGCATTGGCGGCGGCGCAGGGGCCCTGGATCCCTCGACCAAGGAGGTCCAGTAGGCCGCGGGGGCAGCTCCCAGGACAGCGGGAACGTAGAAAGAAGAAGAAGGAGAAGAAGAAGAAGAGGACGAGGGAGAGCTCGAAGCGAGAAGCGACTCGAGCAGCAACGCGCCGGCTGCGGCGGCGACCGTCGCTTCTCCTTCCTCCTCTCCCTCCGACCCTCCCTTCTTCCCCTTCCCCTTGGTCGCCGCAGCCGCCATCCCCAGCCCCTTCCACGCGCCCCACTGCACAGAGACGACTCCGGACCGCCCGGCCTGCGCCGAGGCCGCGGCGCCCGCGTCGAGCGCGGCGTTGGCCGAGGCATAGTTGGCGTGCCCTCCGTATCCGGCGAGCGACGACACGGACGAGAAGGCCGCGACGGCGCGCAGCGGGGCGGAGAGGCCCGTCGCGGCTCCGAGGGCCGCGGCGGCGGCCGCCTTGGGGGCGCCCGCGGCCCTGGCAGTCGAAGGCCCCTGCCCGGAGAGCAGCGGCGCGGCCCTCTGGGCGCCCGCGGCGTGGAGCACCGTGCGGAGGAGGCACGAGGAGGAGGAAGCAGAGCAGGAGACCGCCGCCCTCGCGTCGGCCGCGGCCGAGGCTTCTGCGGCGAAGGCGACGACGAGGGCTTCGGGGGCGAGCGAGGCGACGGAAGAGGCACTTCCGGGAGCGGAGCGGCCGGAGCGTCCCGTCAGGAGCAGCGGCGCTGCGGCGGCGGCGGCGGCGGCTTCTCCGCCGCTGCCGCCGGCTCCCGAGAGGAGCCTCCCGGCGAGCGCTCCCAGGCCCCCGAGCCCGCCCGTGACGAGCGCGGCCCCCCTGCCGTAGGGCGAGGGCTGGGCCTTGATGTCGAGAGGCGAGGCGGAGGAAGAAAAAGAAGAAGAAGGAGAAGAAGTAGAAGAAAGGTCGTAGCTCATCGAGGGGCGATAGAGGACCTTGCCGCGGCAGGCGGAGTCGGAAAGCTGCTGCTGCTGCTGCTGCCGCTGCTGCTGCCGCTGCGACGACGACGGCGGCGGCGGCGGCGAGAGCGCCTCGAACCACAGCGCGCCTCCCGCGCCCGCCCCAAAGTCGAACGCGTCCGAGTCCGCCTGCGCGCTCGAGAGGTGCGGAACCTCGTAGGGGAGGCACCGGAGAGCCGCGGTTGCGGCAGAGGCCGCCGAAGAGAGGGAAGCGGCGGCAGCGGGCCCGCCGGCGCCGGCGAAGAAGGCGGCGGCGACCGCCGCCCGCGAGCGAACCAGGACCGCCGAGGGGGAGCGGGGGGGGGCGGGGGCGCCGTCGCCGCCGTCGCCGTCGTCGCCGCCGCCGCCGCCGCCGCCGCTGCCGGCCTCTGCGTCCCGCTCTCGAAGCGCTCGCACGGCCGCGGAGAGGCCCGCGACGGCGGCGGCGGGGCCCTGCGAAGGGAGGCGCAAAGGGCCGCCGGAAGGAGAGGAGGCCGAGGGGGCGAAGCGGCGGCTCCGGCTGCGGCGGCGGAGAGCAGCGCGCCGGCGGGGCGAGGAGGAGGCGGCGGCGGGAGAAGAAACGCCCGCCGAGGAAGAAGGCTCCTCTGCCCTCCACTCGACAACGAAGCGCAAGGCCTCCGCAGCTGCGGCGAGGGTCTTGTTCTTCGTCGTTCGGAGGGAGCGGAGAGGAAGTTCCGCCGCGAAACGAGCGCCGCGGACATCGGGGCCGGAGGCGAAGCAGGAGCAAGAATCGGCGGCGGAACTCAGCCAAGACCACGGCCGCTGCGCCGCCGCCGGTGGCACAAGGACAGCCTCCGCCGAGCAGAGCGAACGCCCACCGTTGGACAGCAGCTCGAGCACCGAGGTCCAGGCGCCCGATTCCTGCGTCGTCGTCGAACTCTTTGCGAGGCTCGCGACGGAAGAGGCGGCGGCGACGAAGGAGGAGCGGCGGCGTCGGAGGAGGAGAAGAAGACAAGAAGAGGGGCTCTTTGCCGCGGCAGCCTCTCCTCCTCCTCCTCCTCCTCCTCCTCCTCCTCCTCCTCCTCCTCCTCCTCCTCCTCCTCCTCCTCCTCCTTTTCCTCCTCCTCCTCCTCTTCCTCCTCCTCCTCCCAGGGCGCTCACTTTCGCGACCGCCGCCTCCAGCATCGGCGACGGGGAAACTCTCGGGCGACCGCGACGAAGACCGGAGGAGGGGGGCGGCGCCCCCTCCCTCCGCGAGTGGACCGCGACCCGTCCCTCGGAGAGGCCCACGACGACGACCGCGGACCAGGAGGGAGCGAGGAGCGGGGTCTGGAGGGCGGCGCGCGACAGCGCGAGCCGCTCCCCCGAGGAGGGGGAAGCCGCCGCCGCCGCCGTCGCCGCCGCCGTCGCGAGCTCCAGGAGCACTCCCGCGAGAGCCAGAGAGCTGCTGCTGCAGCAGTCCCCGCGGACCCGGGCGAGCTCCAGGGAGTTGGGGCGCGGGGCGAAAAGAACGGAAGCGGAGGAAGCGCCGGAGGAGGCCAGCGAGAGGAACGGGTGCGGCTGCGGCAGGGGGTGATGGCGCCTCCGCCGCCACGGCAGGCGGAGGGCGGTCCCGTCGCCCGCAGCGCTCTCAGCCGCCGCCGCCGCCGCTGCCGTCGTAGAAGGAGGCCGGAGGGAGGAGGAGGAGGAGGAGGAGGAGGAGGAGGAGGAGGAGACGTCGAGCAACAGCGCGTGCGCGTTGACGCCGGACATCCCGAAGGAGGAGGTGCCGGCGAGCGCGGTTTGGGTCCCTCCCGGCGCAGGCGCCGACGCCGCCGCTCCGACGGCGGGGCCGGCGGCGCGCGGCGCGTGCGCGCGAGGAGACCCCTCGCCGCCTCCCGACCCGGCGACGATCGGGTCCATCAGGTAGGGGTTGAGCTCGCGGAGCTGCCCCAGCGGCGAGGCCGCGAGCGCCGCCGCGGCCGAGGCCGCGGCGAGCGCGCCCGCGAGGCCCGCGGCGCCCTCGGTGTGGCCGAAGCAGGCCTTGGGGGCAGCCAGCAGCAGGGGCGGCGGCGGGGAGGAGCGCCCCTGCCTCGGGCCCCTCCCTCCTCTCGTTCCGCCCCCCGCACGAAGCACGGCCAGGGAAGAGGCGAGCTCGATGGGGTCGCCCAGGGGCGTGCCCGTGCCGTGCAGCGCGAGCGACGCGACGAGGAAGGAGGGAGGAGGAGCAGAAGAGGAGGAGGAGAGGCGGGAAGACGACGAAAGCGCCGGCGGCGACGAAAGCGACGGCGAAAGCGAAAGCGTCCGCCCGGCGTCGCTCGAGGCCTGCCGCATCAGCGCCGCCTGCGCGGGCCCGTGCGGGGCCGTGAGGCCCGCGGCACGGCCGCTCTGATTGACGGCGATGCCGACGATGAGGGCCCGAGGGCGGAGCTCGTTCTCGAAAGTCGAGGAAGAAGCGGAGGAAACGGAGGGAGAGGGCGCCGAGAACGGCGCCAGCGCCAGGACGACGACGCCCTCTCCCCGGCCGTACCCGTCCGCCGAAGCGTCCAAGGCCTTGCACCTGCCCTCCGGGGATAGGGCCCCGAGGGCGCAGATCGCGGCGGAGGTCGCGGCGCGCAGGGAGAGGTTGACTCCGCCCGCGAGAGCGAAAGAAGAAGAGGAGGAGGAGGAGGGAGACAAGAAGTTTTCGTCCTCCGCTTCGCTCCGTCCGATCCTCTCCCTCAGGAAGGTGACGCCCTGCGCGGCGGCGACGAGAGAAGAGGAGCACGCCGTGTCCACGGAAGAGGCCGGCCCGCCGAGCCCAAGAGCGTGCGCGAGCCTCCCGACCATGAAAGCAGGGCCGGAGCCCGCGACTGCCGCAGGAGCCAGCGACGGAGGGAGAGCGCTGCTGTTGCCGTTCCCGTCGCTGTTTCCCGTCGACGAGGCCGACATAGAGGTGTATGCCTCGAGCCACTCGTGGTACATGCATCCGACGAAGGCCCCCGTCGACGCCGCGACACCCGCCGGGAGGAGCGAGGAGGGGGAAGAGGACGACGAGGACGAAAGACCCTCGCCGCCGCCGCCGCCGCGCGAGTCGGCGACGGCCGCGAGTGCGGCCTCCACCAGGAGCCGCGCCTGCGGGTCCACGGCGGCCGCGGCGTCCCTGGGCGTTGCCAGCCCCAGAGCGGCGGCGTCGCACTCGAAAACCGCGGACCCCGGGAGCCAGGCCGCGAAGCGGGCGTAGATCCCGCCGGAGGAGGAAGAGAAGGAGGGGGCAGAGTACGAAGCGTCGACGTCCCAACGGTCCAAAGGCGTCGGCGCGGCCGCGTCGCCGCCGCCGAGCGTCGCCGAGAGGAAAGCAGAGGCATTCGACCTTTCTCCTCCCTCTTCTTCAGAAGGGAGGAGGCGCGCTGAGACCGCCCCGGCGAGGTGGTAGGCGGAGCCGACGACGGCCACGGCGCGCGGGGAGGCCGGAGCGGCGAAGACGGAGAGCGAGGGGAGGAGAGGGAGGGGCGGCGGTGCCGACGGCTCCACAGAAGAAGAAGAAGAAGAAGAAGAAGAAGAAGCCTTCCTTTCCTGCTTCCTCGAATGAGGCGCAGCAACCACTGCCCTCACCACCCTCTTCTGCCCCCTCTCCGAGAGCATCCCGAGGATCGCCTCGGCCATCGCAGCGGGAGTGGGGTGGTCGAACGCGAACGTGACCGGGAGCTGCAAGAGGAGGGAGTCGTCGTCCTCGTCGCTGACGCCGCTCCCGCTGCCGCCACTGCCGAATCTCTTCGAGAGCGTGGAGCGGAGCTCGACGGCGGCGAGCGAGTCCAGCCCCGCGGCCACGACGGCGTCGTTCGGGCCCAGGGAGGGCGAGGTGGAGGCCCTGGCCGCGTCCAACACGGCTTCGAGGACGGACGCGGGCGAAGGGAGAGGAGGGTGAGGAAGGGAAGTTTCGTCGTCAGAGGCAGCGGCGACGGCGGCGGCGACGGCAGCGTCGTCGTCGTCTCGCCCGACCTCTTCCCCGACTCCTTCCTCTTCCTCGACTCCTTCCTCCTCCTGCATCCCGTCCGCGAGCGCCGCAAACAGGTGCGGCGGCGGCGGGCCGCCCTTGGCGGGCACCAGCCGCTCCCACAGGAACGCGGCGACGACGACGCCAGGGGCGCCGCCGCCGCCGCCCCGCTCCCCGCCCGCCGCCGCCGAGGCGAGGAGCTCCGAGAGGCCCTCCGCGGGGGACAGGGACCCCATCCCCATCCTGGCCAGCCGCTCCCGCACCGCGGCGCTCGAGGCCATCCCTCCGCCGGAGGGAGGATCGGAGGCGGAGGCGACGCCGCCCCACGAGCCCCACTGTGTCGCCCGCGCCGGCAGGCCCCTCGCATCGAGCGCGGCGGCGGCCGCGAGGAGCGCGCCGTTGGCCGCCGCGTAGGCCGCTTGCCCCGCGGGGCCCAGCAGGGCCGCCGTCGAGGAGAAGGCCGAGACGGAGCGGAGCGGGGCGAGGGAGGAAGAGGGGGCAGAGCGCGGGGAGAGGGGGAGGAGGCGCTCCGCCGAGCGCGCCTTGGGCGCCGCGGCGGCGCGGAGGTGCGCCGGCGTCGTCGAGCGGAGTGGGGCGTCGGCGAGGGCTCCCCCGGCCAGGTAGAGCGAGGCGAGCGGCGAAGGCCTCCGTCCTCCGCCGAAGGCTGCGGCAACGTCCGCGGAGGAGGCGGTGTCGCAGGCGACCGCGGAGACGAGCGCCGGAGGAGACCAACCAGCGGCAGCAGCAGCAGCAGCGGCGTCGGCGGCGGAGGCGGCGGAGGAGGAGGAGGGGAGGGAGGCCGAGGAAGAGAGGGAGGCGGGCGCCGTCGACCTCGACGCGCCGCGGCCGAGGAGGATGAAGGTCCGGCTCTCTCCCGCGGCGATCCCGAGACGGCAAGTCAGCGAGCCCAGGGCGCCGAGCCCGCCGGCGATGGCGACTGTGCCCCCCCCGCGAGGAGGAGGAGCGCTGCTGCTTGCTGCCGGGAGAGAGAGCAGCTGCGGCCTCGAGCGCGCGCCGCCGCCGGCCGCGGCGCCCGCGGCGTCGCTCGCCTCGGCGAGGAGGAGCGACGCGCCCTTCCTCGATGAAGGAGCGTCGAAGGATCCCGCGTGGGAGACGGACCAGCCTCGGCCTCCTCCGCTCTCGCTCGCGGCGACGCGGAGCATCGAGGAAGAAGCAGAAGATGAGGCCGAGAAAGAAGGCGAAGAGGGCGCGGGGCCGTCGCCGAAGCCGCCGCCGCCCTCGAGTAGCATCCGCATCCCGCCCGCCGCGGACGCCTCGCGACCCGCAGCGAGCACGGCCGCCACGGCGCCGTTTCGAGAGCAAGTGGAAGAAGACCTCCTCGACCCGCGGAGGCGGCGGAGGCCCTTCAGAGAAGGGGCAGGGGGAGGAGAGCGGGCGACGACGGGCTCGTCGACGCGCCACTCGACCGCGAGCGCGAAGCTCTGCCGCTGCTGCCGCTGCTGCCGCTGCTGCTGCTGTGGCAGCAGAAGCGCTATCGGCCTGGAGACGAGGCCGAGGACGCTGGAAGAGGGCGGCGCGTCAAAGAGGGCGCGGTGGTCGCTGACGCCTCCCCCTCTTTCGTTGTCGCCGCCGTTTCCTCCCTTCCTCGCGGAGATCGTCGCCCAGCCCGCCGGCGCCGCGGCGGCCTCGGCGGCCTCCGCCGGCGACGAGAACGCCGCGGCGGACGCCGGGACCGAGATGCTTCTCGAGCCCGTCGCAGTCAGCCCCGCGCCGGCGTGCAGCGCCGCGTCGAGGGAGGCCGGGTGCGTGCCCCAGCCTCCTCCGGGGCAGGATCCCGGCGGCGGGGCGGCGAGGCGGGAGACGGCTGCAGCAGCCGACGAGAAAGCGGCGGCGGCGACCGCGGCGGCCCTCTTCGCCCTCGCTCGCGCGAGCGCAGAGGGAGAGGCGGGGGCCGCCTCCGACGAAGACGGAGAGAGAGTCAGCAGCGCCGCTTCTCCTCTGTAAACCTGCGACGCCGAGACGGCAAGCACGACGGCGGACGGGGCGGACCTCGCGCGGCGCTGGCCGCGAGAAGGAGGGGGAGGAATGGAGGGAACAGAAGAGGAGAGCACCGCGAGGCCCGTGCCGCAGTCGACGACGAGCTCCAGCTCCGAGGCGGCGGCGTCGCCGGCTGCCGCTCCGTCCCCCCCGCCGAGGCCCACGGGGGAGACGAAGGCCGCGTTGGAGAGCAGCAGCACGGGCGAAGCAGGCTGCGAACGCTGCTGCTCCTGGCTCTGGCCCTGCTGCTGCTGGCCGGGCAGCGAGCGCAGCGACCGCAGCGCCGCCGCGACGGCCTCGAGCGCCGCCGCGCCGGGGAGGACGGCCCTCCCCGAAACGACGTGGTCCCTCAGGAACGCCAGCGCCGGGGTCCCCAGGCTCACGGAGAAGCGCGCGAGATGCGGAGCAGCGGAGGAGGAGGACGAGGAGGAGGGGGACGCGGCGGCGAACGAGGCGAGCGCGGCGTGCCTGGCGGGGCCGAACCAGCACCTCGCCCGGCTGTAGAGCTGCCGCCGCCGCCGGGGCCGGGGCCCCCGCGGCCCCTCGCCCGCGCCCGGGGCCCCCGTCGCCTCCGCCTCTTCCTCGCCGCACGCCAGAACCAGCGCGTGCGCGTTGACGCCGGACATCCCGAAGGAAGAAGCCCCGGCGAGCGAGGAGGAGGAGGAGGAGGAGGAGGAGGAGGGCGAGGAAGGAGCCGCGGAGACGAGGGGCCCCCTGCCGCGCGGCACCGAGAGCCTCGACGGCGCCGGCGGCGGCGGCGGCGGCGGCGGCGGCGGCGGCGGCCCCGCCGCCGCTCCCGCCGCCCCCTCTTTCTTTTTCGCCCCCCCGCGCCAGCGCCACTCCCCCGAGGCCGACGCCACGTAGGGGTTCAGGTTCCGCAGGTGCCTCGTCGGGGCCGTCTCGCGCCGGGACAGCGAGGCCAGCGCAGCCAGCAGGCCCGAGAGGCCCGCGGCGCCCTCGGTGTGCCCGAGCGCGGCCTTGGAGGAGAGGAGGGAGACGGCGTCGCCCCGCTCCTCCTCCTGCTGCTGCTGCTGCTGCTGCTGCTCCCGCTCCCCGGAGAGGGGCGCGAGCAGCGCCGCTCGCAGCGCCCCGAGCTCGAGGGGGTCCCCGAGCGCCGTCCCTGTCCCGTGGAGGGAGACCGCGGCGACGACCAAGGGGGCAGAAGCGGAGGAGGAGGAGGAGGAGGAGGAGGAGGAGGCGCCGCCTCCCTCCGCTCCCGCTGCCCCCCTCCCGGCCTCGGCCTCGCCCCTCGCCCCTTTGACCACAGCGGTCTGCGCCGGGCCCGAGGGGGCCGTGAGCGCCGAGGAGCGCCCGTCCTGGCCCACGGCGCTGCCGGCGAGCAGCGCCCGCGGGGGCCGTCGAGAGCCGGAAGGGGAGGGGAGGCCGGAGCCGCTCCCCGTCGGCGCCAGCAGCACCGCGACGAAGGCGTCGCCTCTGCCGTAGCCGTCGGCCGCCGCGTCGAACGTCTTGCACCGGCCGTCCGGCGCGGCGGCCCCGAGGGCGCAGACCCCCGCCGGGGTCGCCGCGCGGAGCATGGCGTTGGCGCCCGTGGCGAGCGCCGCGAGCGACGAGGCCGTGGCCGTCCCCGCCGAGGCGGGAGGGAGCGAGGGAGCAGCGGCAGCAGCAACAGCAGCAGCAGCAGCAGCAGAAGAGCCCGACGAGCCCGAGGAGGCACTCGCCCTGAGGGCCGCCGCAGCCAGGTGGGCGGCGACGAGCGACGACGAGCACGCGGTGTCGACGCCCACGCAGCTGCCCCTCAGGTCGAACGTGAAGCTCAGCCTGCCGCACATGTAGGGCGCGCCGCTCCCGACGAATGCCGCCGGGTTGAGGCCCGAGCCGCTCCCTCCGGCGGCGTCGGCCGCGGCGTCGACGTATTCGTGATACATGCAGCCGGCGAAGACGGCGGTGGAGGCCGGGAAGAGAGGAGGGGGAGGGGGAGGCGGAGAGGAGGCGCGGGAAGGGGAGGAGGCGGGCGGCGACTCGCGACGGCCCCCACCGCTCCACCAGTTGCCCTCCCTCCCCGCGGCGTCGGCGCCCGCGGCGGCGCAGAGCTCCAGCAGCACGCGCTGGGCCGGGTCGATGGAGGCGGCCTCGGCGAGCGGGAGCCGAAACGCCGCGGCGTCGAAGAGCGGCAGCGAGGGGACGCTGCCGGCGAGCCGGGCGTAGCTCGCGAGGCCCCCGGCGCCTCCGCCCCTCCCCGCCGCCGAGGGGGCGGCAGCGGCGGCGGAGGGGGAGGAGGGCGGCGGACCGTAGACCACGTCCGAGTCCCAGCGCGTGAACGGGATCGGGGAGGCGACGTCGGAGGCGGAGCGCGCCATGAGGGACCAGGCCAAGGCGAGGGAGTCGTCGCCGCCGCCGCCGCCTCCGGTCAACGGAGCCCTGTCGCCACCGCCGAAGGCCGGAGGGGGGTAGCGGGCCGCGACGCCGAGCACGGAGACGGAGACGGAGACGTGCTCTTTCGGAGAGGAAGGAGACAGAGAAGGGAAGAGCAGGGGCGGAGCCAGGGGCAGCGACGCCGACGAGGAGGAAGAGAGAGAAGAAGGGGCGGCGACGACGAGCACCGTAGGAGGGAGCGGCGATGGAAGCGGCTGCTGCTGCGGTGCAGCACCAGCTGCTGCTGCTGCTGCTGCTGCTGCTGATGATGATGATGATGATGATGATGACGAGGCTGGGGCTCCCTTCTCTGCGGGCGCCACAGTTGCCTCTTCCTCCAGACGCGCGACGCTCGCCGGCGCCGCTGCCGCTGCTGGCGGCGCAGCAGAGGAAGAAGAAGCGGCCTCAAAGGCTTTCGCTTCTGTCCCCGCCGCCGCCTCTGCTTCTGCCGCAACAGAGGCGGCAGCAGCAGCAGCAGCAGCAGCCGAAGAAGCCCTCCTCTCCCCTTCTTCCTCCTCTTCGGCCTCCCGCAACCCGAACAGCCCGTCGATCGCGGTCGCCAGCGCGCCCCTCGTCGGGTGGTCGAACGCGATCGACGCAGGGACGTCGACAGCTTCCGATCCCGACGACGACGACGCGGAAAGAGCGACGGAGCCCGCGGCGGCGAGCGCGTCGCGCAGCTCGACGGCGCCGAGCGAGTCGAGGCCCGCGGCCATCAGGGGCTCGTCGATCGCGGGGAGCGCGCCGCCGCTCCCGAGGCCCAGGACTCGTCGCAGGGCTTTGTCGACGAGAGCGAGCGCGGTCCTGGAGTAGGGGAGGCGGGGGTCCTCGGAGGGAGGGGCCGGAGGAGGGGGAGGGGGAGGAGGGGGAAGCGGAGCCGGGGGAGGAGGGGGAGGGGGAGTGGCGACGGCGACGGTGGCGACTGCGGCAGCACTCGCTTCCTCCTCCTCTCTCTCCTTCTCCTCCTCTCCCCTCTCGAGCTCAAAGAGCCCAAACTCGTCCAGCGGAAGGGAAAGCTTGCCGCTCCCCCTCGGAGCCAGGGAAAGAGCCAGGAAGGGCCCGCCGCCGAAGCCGCGCAGCGCCTCGAGCGCCTCGAGGCCCGAGGAGCCCCGCAGCAGCCGCAGCCCGGCGGCTGCGAAGCGCGCCACCGCCGCGGGGGACGCCGAGAGCATGCCTCCGTTTCCACCTTGGACCTGGAACTGCTGCCAGGGGCCCCACTGCACGGAGGCGGCCGGCAGGCCCGCGGAGGCGAGCGCCGCGGCGGAGGCGTCGAGCTCGGCGTTGGCGGCGCAGTACGTCGCCTGCCCCGGCGTCCCCAGCAGCGCCGACAGGGAAGAAAAGAGCGTCGTCGCGTGCAGAGTTCCTCCGCCGCCGGCGCTCCCTCCGCCGAGGGCTCTCAGGCACGCGGAGAGGGCCCGCTGCTTGGCGGAGCCTGTCGCGCGGAGGGCGCGCGCGGACGCAAGCGGCGAGAGCAGCTGGGCGTCGGCGAGCGCGCCGGCAGCGTGCAGCAGCGACGTCGCCCTCCTCGGCAGGAGCGGGGAGCGGCGGGCCAGCGAGGCCGCGGCGGCGGCGTCGGCGGCCATCGCGGCGTCCGCGCGGAAGCTGACGAGGAGATGGAGAGGAGAGGAGGAGGAGGAAGAAGGAGAGGCAGAGACGGAAGCGGAGACGGAGGCCGACCTCGACAAAGAGAGCGTCGCCGTCGCCGACGCCGGGTCGGCTCCGTCGCCTCCTCCTCCTCCTCCTCCTCCTCCGCACCACTCCACGACGAGCGAGCCGAGGCTGCCACTTCCCCCAAGGACGACATCGACCCCTCGGGAAGGAGAAGGAGCGTGGAGCGTCGATTTTCTCTCGATTGCGGCGAGGCGCGGGACGGCGCGGGCGCGGCCCGCTGTCGACGTCGAGAGCGAAGACGCCGGCGACGACGGCGACGAAGACGACGACGAAGAAGAAGAAGAAACCGCTCCTCTTCTCCGCGAGGAAAACGGCGACTCGTCCTCTGCCGAAAGAGCTGTGGCGCCGTTGCTGCTGCTGATGTTCCCGGTCTCCCTCGCGGCGACGCGCAGGAGGGCCCTCGCTACCGCAGCGGAAGCGGAAGCGGCAGCGGAACGAGAAGACGGAGGGCACGGCGCCGAGGCGGCCGGCGGCAGCGCGCCCCCGGCGGTCCCGAGCGAGAGGAGCGACGGAGCGGCGGCGCGGAGGCCGCTGCTCCCGCCACCACCGCCGCCGCCGCGTCGTCTCAGAGCCTTTTTCACTGCGGCGAGGCTTGATGCCGCCGAAGGAGAAGAAGGCGAGAGAGGAGAGGAGGAAGTCCTGCCTCCTCTCCTGAGGTTGCTCCAGGAGACGGACGAGGGAGCGGAAGAAGCAGAAGCGGCGGCGGCGGCGGCAGGTGCGGCTGCAGTCGCCGGCTCCGAGACCTGCCATTCGAGCACCAGCGCCGACCAGAGGGGCCTCTCTGAAGAGGAGGAAGAAGGAGAAGATGAGGAGGAGGAGGAGGAGGAGGAGGAAGAGGAAGAAGAAGAAGAAGAAGAAGAAGAGGAAGAAGAGGAAGAAGAGGAAGCGGGAAGCGAAGGCGAGGCTGAAGGAGCAGCAGGAGCCTCGACAGAGGCCGAGGCAGCCGAAGCGGCCGAAGCCGAAGCGGTAGCTCGCCCGCCGCCGCCAACGGCCCTGAACTCGACCTCAGAGACTCGGCACGAATGGTTCCGTCGCTGCTGCAGGCTCCGCTTCCCTCCCCTTCCTCCTCCTCCTCCTCCTCTCTCGAGCGAGAAGGAGCCGATGACGACAGCGGCGTCGTTGCCGCTGCCGCCGCCGCTGTCGCTCCCTCGCAGCGCCGCGGAAGCCCATGCCTCCTTCGCCTCCAATTTTGGGATCGAGACGTTGCCCCCGCCGGGGTGGAAAGCCCCGATCGCAGCGGGGACGCGCACGACGCGAGGCGAGGCCGGGACCGAAGAAGAAGAGGAAGCGCGAGGGAAGACGAGCGCCGCGGCGGCCTGCGTCGCCGCGTCGAGTGCTGCCGGGTGCGGCGCGAGCGAGCCGTGCGCGTCCGCGGGGCTCGCGGCCGCGAGGGGTGCCGGAGGCCTGGCGAGGACGAGGGCGAGCGCCCCAGGGACCGACGTCGTCCCTTCGTTGAGCCTTCGCGAGGAGGAAGAGAGGTCGGCGAGGGCGGAGCGGCCGCTGCTGCCGCCACCGCCGCCTCCTCTCTTGAGGGAGACGGCCGCGGCGGCGCGGGCGGAGAGGTGCTGTCGCCGCCGGCCGTTCTCCTCCGAAGAGGACCACAGCCCGATCTCTCCGTCGACCCTCCCGACGCTCACGCTCAGCTCCGGAGGCTGCTGCTGCTGCGGCGGCGGCGGCGGCTGCGGCTGCTGGTGCTGCTGCTGGGAAGTCCGCTGCTGCTTCGGCAGGACCAGCGGCGCCGGGAGCGTCGCCCGAGAGACGACGCAGGCGACTTCCTCTTCCTCTCCCTCTCGGTCCTCCGCCGCATCCGTGGCCGCCGCCAGCGCCGCCGCTGACAGCTCGAGCATGGCAGCCGCGGGGAGCAGCGCGTTGCCGGAGACGACGTGGTCGCGGAGCCAGGAGAGGCAGGTCGCCGAGAGGGGGCGGGCGGCGAAGGCGACGACCGAAGGGGGACAGGAGGAAGAGGAACTCAGGGCGCGGAGGAGCAGCGCACTCGCGGGGGCGAGGACGAACCACCTCCTCGCGGTGCGCATCGGAAGCAGCGGGAGCTCCTCGCCGCTGTTCCTGCTCTTCCTCGGTCCCGCATCCAAGGAAGGAGAAGGAGAGAAGACGACCGCGTGCGCGTTCGTGCCCTGGAAGGCGAAGGCGGAGACGCCGGCGGCAGAAAGAGGAACGGCGGCGGTGGCGCCCGCGGCGGCAGCGGGCGTCGGGCTCGGCGCCCCCGCCGCGCCCCGGAGGACGAGCGTCGACGCCGCGTCCCCCAGCGTCGCCGCGACCAGCGGGTTGAGCGCCCGCAGCGAGGGCACGGGGAGCTGGAACCCGCGGGAGACGGCGGCCGCGGCCGCCGCGAGGCCCGCTGCGCCGGCGACGGGCTCCGAGTGGCCCAGCCTCGCCTTGGCCGCGGCCAGGGCGAGGGGCCTCCGCCTCCGCTGCTGCCGCTGCTGCTGCTGCTGCTGCTGCCCGTTCCGGGAGGAGGAGGAGGAGGCCGAGGAGGGCAGGAGAACGCTCGCTGCCGCCCCGATCTCGATGGGGTCTCCCAGGGCCGTGCCCGTGCCGTGCATCTCCAGCAGGGAGATCGACTCGGGTCGAGCCCCGACCGCGGAGGAGGAGCCCGAGGGAGCAGAGAGGGCGCCGCTCGCTTCGAGCGCCGCCGAGAGGACCGCCGCCTGCGCCGGTCCCGAGGGGGCCGTGAGCGAGGCCGAGCGGCCGTCCTGGTTGACGGCGGAGCCCGCGAGGAGGGCGAGCGGAGGAGGAGGAGGAGGAGAAGACGAGGAGGAGTCTCTTCCGTCCTCGTCGCCGCCGAAGGCCAGCGCCGCCGACGGCGACCCCTCCCCTCCGTTTCCTCCGTCGCCGCCAACGACGACAGCCCCCGCCACCAGCGCGAACAGCACGCACGCCTCTGCCCTGACGTACCCGTCCGCGGCCGCGTCGAGCGCCTTGCAGCGCCCGTCGGCCGAGAGCATCCCCGCCGCGGAGGTCGCCGCCGTCGTCGCCCGCGACAGCGCGAGGTTGACGCCGCCGGCCAGGGCGCCGAGGGGGGACGAGGGGGAGGAGGATCCGCTCGAGGCTGCCGCCGCGGCCGAGTCCCTTGCGTGCCTCGCCCCCAGGTGCACCGCCACGAGCGCCGAGGAGCACGCCGTGTCGACGGCGGCGGCGGGGCCCCTCAGCGCGAACAGGAACGCGACGCGCCCGGCCGCGACAGAGAAGGCCGAGCCCGTCGCCGAGTAGGCGCTGATCCCGCCGTTGCCTCCGCTCCCGCCGGGTGAGGTGGAGGCAGCAGCAGCGGAATGGGGCGCGGCGAGCCCGCCGTACTCCATCTGCTGTATGCCGACGAAGACTGCGGTGGAATTTGCGTCGTTGGAAGAAGGGGAAGAAGAAGAAGACGAAGAAAGCGAAGAGGAAGGAGAAGCTCCTCCTCCCCCCCTCGCGGCGGCGACGAGCGCAGCGGCCCCCTCGAGCAGCAGCCTCTGCTGCGGGTCCATGAGGTCGGCTTCGGGAGCCGACAGGCCGAACGCCGAGGCGTCGAAGAGCTCGACGCCGGGCACCCAGGCCCCGAAGCGGGCCGGCGGCAGGCCGCGCTTCAGAGAAGAAGAAGAGGAAGAGTTTCCGCCGCTGCCGCTGCCGCCGCCGCCGCCGGCGTCGTAAGGGACCTCCCACCTCGCCGCGGGAACTGCTTCGATGGCGTCGACGCTCGAGCAGAGGTCCCCGGCGAGCCTGGAGGAGACGGAGTCGATCTTGACGACGGAGGAGGAGGAGGAGGAGGAGAAGGATGGAGAAGCCGCGGAAAAAGGCAGCGACGGCGGAGGAAGAGGAGGAGGCAAAGAGACTGCCGCCGCCGCCGCCTGTGCGACGGCAGGGGCTTCTTCGCCGCTGCCGTTGCCGCCGTTCGCTCCCGCCCCCCCAAGAGCCGCCAGCTGCCCGTGAGCGAACACCGCCAGGGCCTCGACGCTCGGATGGTCGAATGGCACAGTCGGGGCCAACGTGATTCCGAGCGACCCGGAGAGCGAGGCCGAGAGCTCGACCGCGGTCAGGGAGTCGACGGTGCCAGCGGGGAACGGCCTCGAGGGCGAGGACGAGGGGCCGGCGGCCTCCTCGCCGAGGACGCAGCGCGCGGCGGTAGAGACGATCGAGCGCACTGCGTCGAGCGTCAGGAGCGTTTTGCTCGAGGGTGAGGAGGAAGCAGCAGAGGAAGGAGAGAGCGAGGCCGCGAGAGAGAGGGACGAGAGCGGTGCCGGCGCGGCCGCCGCCGCCGCTGCCGCCACCGCCCTCCCCTCCTCCTCCTCCTCCTCCCCCTCCTCCCTTGCCTCCGCCGTCATCAACACCTCGTCCAGGAAGGGCCACCTCCCCCTCGCCGACGATACCGCCGCGAACCTCGCCAGGTCCAGCGCCGCCACAACGCCCCCGGGAGCAGCGGCGCCGTGGAGCCCGAGCGCGCCTGAGGCCGAGGAGGCCGGCAGCGGCAGCAGGCCGAGGGCGCGCAGCCTGGCCGAGTGCGCGGCAGCCATCCCGACGCCGCCGCCAAAGGGGCCGAGCCTCGGCGCGCTGGCCCTGCTCCCCTCGCGGCTCGCGCTGCTGTCGACGAGAGCGTCGAGGCAGGCGTTGGCGGCGGCGTAGTGGCCCGCTCCCTGCTGGGACCAGGCCCCCGACGTCGAGGAGAAGGCCGCGAACGAAGAGAAGGAGGGGGACAACGGCAGAGGCGACGACGACAGCGGCGGCGGCGGCGGCGACAACGGCGAAGAAGAAGAAGAGAGCAACTCCGCCGCCGGGACGACCTTCGCTCCTGCAACCTCCCATAGCGCCTCCTCGGACAGATCGGCGACCCTGGAGAAGCCGGAGACGCCCGCGGCGGCCTCGACGGCGATGGGTCCGGCGGGAAGGTGCTCCCTGGCCCAGTCGAGCAGGCGGCGGCACTCCCCCGGCCTCGCCGCGTCGGCGCGGGCGACGACGATGACTCCCTTCGAGGAGGCCGAGCCGCAGCACGCCGCGAGCTCTCGCAGGGCCAAGGGCTCCACGGTGCCGCTCCTCGAGGTGAGGACGATCGCCCAAGGAAGTTTTGAAGAAGGAGAAGGAGAAGGAGAAGAAGGAGAAGAAGGAGAAGGAGAAGGAGAAGGAGAAGAAGAAGGAGAAGAAGAAGAAGAAGAAGAAGAAGAAGAAGCGGCCGCTTTCTCGCGCGCGGCGGAGAGGGCGCGCTCGAGCCCGAGGCCCCTCGCGCCGCCGAGGACGACGAGCGTCGTCCAGTCCCCCCCCTTCTTCTCGGCTTCCTCCTGCTGCTGCTGCTGCTGCTGCCGCCCCACGCGCCCCGGAACGAGCCTGAGGGCCCTGGCCCTCCCTGCGCGCAAGGACAGAGCGTACTCGTCGCTGGCCACCGCCGCGGCGACGAGCGAGGCAGGGAGCTGGTACGGCGAAGGGAACGAAGCAGGGAGATCGACGGCCGCGCCCACGGCCGCCCTCGCCTCCCAGAACAGCGTCCTCGCGAGCCCCGTGGCGGCCCCGGAGCCCACGAGAGAAGAGGGAGAAGAAGAACAGTCCGAGGCTTCGTCTCCTTCGTCGGAAAGAGAGGCGTGCATCCCCTGCGTCAGGAGGCAGAGCCTCGGCGGAGCCCGCGAGGAGGCTCCCGCGGCAGCCCTGGCGACGGCGCGCAGCGGGCCGAGCGCCGCCGCCGCGGCGAACGACGGAGCGTCGAGGGGGGGAGGCGCCGGCACGCGACCTTTCTCCCCTCCGCCTCCGACGAGCACGAGCACCCTAGACGGCGCCTCCGCTGCGATCTTGTCTGCCGTGGCCTCTTCAGGCTTCCAGCGGGCGAGCGACGCGCCGGCGAAGGCTGCGGCGTCGGAGATGAGCCGGAGAACGGGCGCCGCGTCGGCGCCGGCGTCGGCGTCGGCGTCGGCGCCTTGCTCGCCTCTCCCTTCGCTTCTTGTCCTCCTTCGACAGTCGACCAGGACCCAGGTCTTCCCGGACTCTCTCCCGGGAGGGAGCGCGGGAAGCTCCGTGGAGCGCCACTCGAGAGCGTAGCCGAGAACGGAAGCAGAGGGAGTAGAGGGAGAAGCGTTGCCTTTTGTCGCCGGCGCCGTCGCCGGCGGGCGCAGCACTCCGTCGAGCAGAGCGCCGCCGCCCGGCCGCGACGCGAACGAGAAGCCGGCTCCGTACGAAGAGGACGAGACAGCGATCGGCCTCTCCCTGGGCATCGAGGAGGTCATCGGGACCGTCGACACCGCAGCCGCCGAGGCGAGAGCCGAAGAGGGAGACGACGACGACGACAGCACCGAGCACAGCCCCGCGGCGGCGTCGGCGGCCGCGGCGCGGAGGGCGCCGTCCCTGCGCGCGTCCCGCGGGAGGCGCACGGTCGCCGAAGCGAGGAACGAGCTGCTCGTCGTTGCTGCTGCTCCGTCGAGAGCAGCAGCAGCAGCTGCTGCTGCTGCGACTTTCTGCAGCAACGAGGAACAAGAGGAGGACGCTTCCTCCGGAAGAGAAGAAGGGGGAGAAAGGCGGGGCTTTGCGGCAGCGCAGAGCGCGACGCTTGCCGAGGCAAGCGGCATCCGCCGCTGCCGCGATCCCTTTCTGAGACCGACCACGCGGACGAGGCCGGCCTCCGCGTCGACCTCCAGGCGCAGCGTGGATAGCAGCAGCTCTCCGGAGGGGAGCAAGCTGCTGCTGCTGCTGGTCCCAGAGGAGAAGGAGAGACCGACGAGGAGGAGCCTCGGCGACGGAGCGAGGGGCCCCTCTGTCAACGTCGACGCCGAGTCCAGACAGAGGCACCTCGCCGCCGCGGCCGCGACCTCCGCGAGGAGGGCCGGGGTGAGGGAGCCGCCGCAGCCCGAGACGTAGGCCTCGTCATCGGGGCGGGCGAGCGAGACATCGAACAGAGTCATGGAGGAGGAGGAAGAGGGAGAGGGAGGCACGGCAGCGCGGACGAGCGAGCCGGCGAGCGGCGCCGGCCACGCCGCCGCCCTCCTCCAGGAGAAGCGGCGAAGAGGAGAGCTCTGCTGCTGCTCTTCGCCTCCGCCTCCCGGAGAGGCTGCAACGACGTCGGCCAGCAGCGCGTGCGCGTTGACGCCGGACATCCCGAAGGACGAGGCTCCGCGCAGGAGCGGGGGCGCGGCGGCGGTCGAGGTCGAGGTCGGTTTGGGGCTCGGCGGCGACGGGACGACCGCGGGCCCGTCGCCGCGCGGCACCGCGACGGCAGAGCCCCTCCCTCTCCCTCCCCTCTCGCCGCCGCGTGCCGCGCTGAGCCCCTCGAGCGCGTCCGAAACGTAGGGGTTCAGCGTCCGCAGGTGCGAGATCCCCATGCTGCCGCCCCCGCCTCCGGCCGAGGCCGAGGCCGCGGCGACGAGGAGCCCGACGAGCCCCGCCGCGCCCTCGGTGTGCCCCGCCGCGGCCTTGGACGACGCCAGCGACAGGGGAGACTCTCCTTCCTTCTCCGTCACGCACAGCGCCGACGCGAGCGCGCCGAGCTCCAGGGGGTCCCCGAGCGCGGTTCCGGTCCCGTGGAGCGAGACGGTGGCGACGGCGGAGGGGGGAGCTCCTCCTCTTCCGTTCTCGACGCTGCCGACGGCGACGACGGAGGCCAGCGCGCTGCGGACGACCGCGGCCTGCGCCGGGCCCGAGGGCGCCGCGAGCGCCGCCCTGGCGCCGTCGTGGCCCAGCGCCGAGCCCGCCAGCAGCGCCAAGGGCGCGGCGGCGGCGGCGGCGGCGGAGAAGAAGGGCGACGAGGGGGCCGAGGGGGCGAGCACGGCCGCGACGAAGCCCTCGCCGCGGCCGTAGCCGTCGGCGGCCGCGTCGAGCGTCTTGCAGCGCCCGTCCGGGGCCGCGGCCCCCAGGGCGCAGATTGCCGCGGCCGTCGCCGGGGAGAGCACCCCGTTGACCCCCGCCACGAGGGCGGTAGTGCAGGAACCAGAGCCGGAGGAGGAGGAAGAAGAAGAGCCGTCCCTCATCGCGGTCGCCGCGAGGTGCGCCGCGACGAGCGACGACGAGCACGCGGTGTCGACCGCGACGCAGGCTCCGGGCAGGTTGAGCGCGTGCGCCGCCCTTCCGGCCAGGAACGCGCCGCTGTTGCCCGTGGCCACTGCCGGGCTCAGGGAGCTGCCGCAGCGGGACAGCACGGCGCCGAAGTCGGAAGGGTACATGCAGCCGACAAAGGTGGCGGTGCGGGTCCCGGTCGTCAGCGCCGAGAGCGAAGAAGAAGGAGAAGAAGAAGAAGAAGCAACGGCGACAGAGAGCGCCGCGAGCAGGGCCGCAGCGCCGTGCTCGAGCAGCAGCCTCGCGTGCGGGTCCACGGCCGCGGCCTCGGCGGCCGGGAGCCCGAAGAGCGCGCGGTCGAAATGGGTGATGCCGCAGTCGGCGCCGTCGCTTTCGCTCTGATCTCCGCTTCCGGGCCCGCTCCCGTCGCCTCCGACCGCGGCGAAGAAGCGCGAGTAGATCCTCCCGGGAGAGGGCCCCGCAGCGTAGAGGGCGTCGGCGTCCCAGCGTGAGGCCGGGGCTGGCGCGCAGCGGTCGGCGAGGAGAAGACCGTTCTCGCTGCCGCTGCCGGCGCTCGTCGTCAGGCGGAACAGCGAGGAAGAAGAGGAGCCCTCTTTCCCCCCAGCGGCAAAGGTCGCGTCGACCCCGGAAAGCCTCAGCGAGACGGAGACGATTGCCGTACCTCCAGAAGATGAAACAGAAGAAGAAGAAGGAGGAGAAGACGAAGGAGAAGAAAAGGAAGAAGCACGGACGTCGAGAGGAAGGAGAGCAGCGGGGACTCGGAGGGGAACGGCCTCCTCCTCCTCCGTCGCCGCCGCCGCCGCCGTCACCGTCGCCTTTGCTCGCGGCGCCTTCTTCTTCCTCCTCTTTTTCTCCGGAGCGACGACGACAACAGGAGCGGCAGCAGCAGCCGGTCCTGCCCTCGCCGCCCCCTCCTCCTGCAGCACCAGGGCCTCCCTGACGAAGCCCGCCAGCGCCCGCGGCGTCGGGTGGTCGAACGCCGCCGTCGCCGGCAGCGCCCGGCGGACGCCGAGCCTGGCCGCGACGGCGCGGGACAGCTCGACGGCCGCGAGCGAGTCGAGCCCCACGTCCTGGAAGAGGGCGTCCGCGGGGAGGGACTCTTCTCCTCCGGCTCCTTTGCCGCTGAGGGCCGCGGAGGCGCAGGCCTGGACAGCGGAGAGGATCTCGTCGAGAGGAGGGACGGAAGAAGAAGAAGAAGAAGAAGAAGAAGAAGAAGAAGAAGAAGAAGAAGAAGAAGAAGAAGAAGAAGAAGAAGAAGAAGAAGAAGAAGAAGAAGAAGAAGAAGAAGAAGAAGAAGAAGAAGAAGAA
>Ga0315289_10002200_pt1 | contig 30126 bp, 23 predicted proteins | sample YL17G11_40_MG_FD_203452 | JGI IMG/M metagenome (GOLD analysis project Ga0315289, IMG submission 203452) | Sediment microbial communities from Yellowstone Lake, YNP, Wyoming, USA - YL17G11_40 | ecosystem: Environmental > Aquatic > Freshwater > Lake > Sediment | place: USA: Wyoming | collected... | reverse complement strand
TCCCGCTGAGCCTCCTCGCCGAGGCAGACGGCGTAGCCTTCGGCTCGCCGACCCGGTACGCCGACGTCACAAACGAGATGAAAGACTTCCTCGAGCACGTAGAGAGCTACGTCAAGCTCAAGAAGATGAAGCTAGCAGGGAAGAAGGCAGGGGTCTTCGGCAGCTACGGCTACGACGGCGCCTGGATAATGGAGGAGAGACTCAAGGGCTACGTACAAGCCCTCGGATACAAGGTCTACGACAAGGTCTGCGTCAAGATAGACACGGAGTTCAAGGTAGACCAGTCCGCCACCCTAGCCGACTGCAGGGCCTGGGGGAAGGAGTTCGCAGAGTACCTGAAGTAAAAGGGAATACTCCCGCCACGAATGCTAGTCGCGGTCGGTAATTTCCGAGATCTTGTTTATTTTCCTGTTTCGTTGGCCCGAGGCCTTATGAGCCTCGAGGCGAGGTTGCGCAGGGGCTTCGGCGTGTGGGTCGAGATGAACTTGTGTTTCTTCCATACGATCAGCCCGGTATCAAGAACCACTGCCAGAGACATGGCGTAGATGTCCGGTGGCTTCGACGCCGTCACGAGAACATTGTAAGTCATATCAACAAGTGCTTGCTTGCCCATCGCGATATTCTCGAACGTTATGTGCTGACTTGAGAGGCCGCCCATCCAGTAGGCTACGGTAACTGCGATTGTCATGGCGACGGCGACTAGTATCATTGTTGCTGCCACCTGGCTTACGGCCTTACGGTTCTTGAACGTACTCAATTTCATTTATTCCTCCTGACATTCACTAGAAAGTGACATTCCTCTCTTCTAATAAATAGATTATGAATTAACAACACTATATTAGAGACACATATTTCAACAACATATAACTTATAAATGAGAGAACCAATATCTGGGATATATATTACAGATCCATAATAGTAAACTAAATTAGAATGCATAATATGGTTTTAAACTGGAAAACATAGGAATCTCTGCAGCGAGCTGGATAACCTATTGGAGATCTTCGATGACGCCCAGGCTACATACGAGCCATCTACTGAGACGCTTGAACAGTGCATAGACATTTTCAGCACATTCGCTAATCTCGACACGATGCGGATATTCATGCTCGCGGAGAAGGGGATAAGCAACTCAAATAAGGCGATCAAGGAGCTCGGCCTCACGCCGAAGAGATACTACTCCAGGCTCAAGGCATTGGTAGACTCAGGGGCACTCGAGAAGGTGAACGGTGTCTACCTATACACGCCGGTCGGTGAGTTGCTCCACAGTTTAGGCCTCTCCCTCATCAACCTGGTCAATAACAAGCAGAAGATCGGCCTCCTGATGAACCTATCGAAGTCGGACGCCTTGTCCGACGAAGAGCGGCAGAAGATCAACTCAATGATCGTCGGGAACACCGACGTTGGTAAGATGCTTAGCTCAATGATCAACGGGGTACCTCAGGAGAAGGTTGAGAAGATATTGGAGTACAAGGTACTCGTCGAAACGCTGGCTCGCGCTATAGCTTCATCGAAGAAGAGCATCCTCCTGGCGTCAAGGTACATCGATATATGGGTCATCGACGAATGCTTGAAGTCTCAGGAGAGGGGTAATGAATTGAGGGTCCTCATGTCAAAGGAGACCATGTCGAAGAAGGTGAACAAGCTCAGGATGATGCTTTCTCCCAAGATCATCATGAAGGTACTAGAGATGTCGAACGAAAAAAAGATGGACAACATTCTCCGGGAGATAGAGCTTTCGTTTAGCTTCTGCATCATAGACGGTTCCGAGTGCTTCTTCGAATTTCCAAGCGTCGGTGGAGAGTTCTCGATCGCTTTCAAGCTCAAGGATAATGAGACATCGAAAAAGTTCACTCAACTCTTCAACTCTACCTGGGAGTCACGAGACGTGAATAAGACACCGACGCTATTAAAGGAAATATCAGGGTAGGATGCCCACAAGTGGAACGAGCTGGATTATCAAGTAGAGTGGTACCACTCTCTTGAATAACACGATGTTCGTGAAGGCGATATCGTTGTACCTCCTCATCAGCGGCATTATAGTGTAAATCCAGGCACCCGCGATCAAAGTCATAAGGAACGGCAGGGCAATACTAAGGCCAAGACCTAGGTACCCGATTATGCCGCCTCCAGCGATGGCTACAAGTACAGCTATGGCGAAACGGATGGTCATCGAGGGACCAATGACAGCGGGTATTGTCCTCGTACCCATAACCTTGTCCCCCATTATATCTGGGATATCCCCAAGGGGGTTCACACCAACGACGAGGGCGAAATCCATCAAGACCATGAATATCACTGCTGACGAGATCTCCCCGCCCGCTAAGGCCCCAGCTAAGATTGAGAGGACGCATCCGAACGCAGTGACCAGTTGTTTGAAGATGAAGCGCTTCTTGAATCTAAACGGCTCTATCGAGTAGAGGACGCCGAGGACTAGATAGAGTGATAGGCTAACGAGGACGCCGATGTTCAGAAGGCTGGCGAGTATGAGGCCCAGTGCCGCGGAAAGAGCCGTAAACTTTGTCAAGAGTTCCTTCGAGACTCTCCCCTTCCCGAGAGGCCTTTGGCTCTTCATCTGGTTACCTAGTGCCGCTGTCTTTATGTCATCCTCTAAGTCTTTTATGTCATTATAAAAGTAGACAGCGAATCCTGTCAGACTTACAGCTGAAACGAGTAGTAAGACTTCAGGGATCGAGACCATCCATTTAGATGCGATGAACAAGCAGATGAGGGCTGGCCACGTGTAAATAAAAATGACAATCTTGCGGGAAGATACACACTCCATATAAGTTTTTAACAATTCCTTTATGGACAGCCTGCTTCACTTCCAGACGATTGTCTCATCGAATGAGACTATATCCTAAATATATATGTTATATCTATAAATTTTGTGGTGAACCTTTTTTTTAAAAATCTTTAGATCACCCAGCCGCCGAAAACGCCTACGATGACGAGAATGTTGTTCACCGCCCCGAGGAACGACAACGAGGCAATGAAACAGATGGCGGCGTCCCACTTTCTCCCCCTTGGCAGAGCCATGAGAAGGATTAACACCGAGCTCAAGAAGATCACAAGAGCCAAGAGGGGGTGATAAGCAAAGTGTGTTTCATTGTAGCCCATACCTAGCCCTGCCTGGGTGGTGACCCAGTCTGAGCCGACGCCGATTAGAGCTACGGGGAGGGCGAGGTATCGACCGCTGAGCTGGAAGGGCTGATGAGGGACCCGCAAGTAGCCCGGTAGCTTACTCATATGAGACCAACCCGAACTTCGATAACTCCTCATATCTCTGAATAAAGGAGAGGCCCTTCTCGGTCGTCCTATATCTTCTTCGGCCGTCTCTGTTCTCTAGGAGGCCGAGGTTAGTTAGCCTGGACAGGTAGCCCTCAACTATCTTGAAGTTGAGGTTCGCGCCGTAGACGATACGAGTCTTGATGGCTCCGCTCGTCGCAAGGCGGAGGATGTCCGCCGAGATGCCCAAGCTATCTCTCTTCTTCATCCGAATTACGCCCTTTTCCTACCTATTTCAGTAATCAGACAGAATATAAACATTATCTACCGAAAAGGGGCAAGTAATTCCCTTATTTAGGAAATAACCGGAGGGTATTTTCTCTCCCCAGACAACTTTTCCCATTTTTGGGAAAAACGTCCATCGCCTTGAACTGAGCCGAAAAGATATCTCAGGGCTAGCCGAGAAGCCTGCTGATGACCGATAGAATGACATCCCCGAAGGTAACCGAGACAATATACCCCACCAGCAGCGCAAATAAGAAAGGCAGGGTATGCGAGACCCACATTTTGGGGCGGTTCAATCCCCTCAGGTCTTCGATGATCTTTATGGCCCTGCCGTCGTCGAGATCGGGTCTTAGCTGAAGCTTGAGCTCATTTGTTTCAGAATCACGATGTTCGAGGGGATACTGGAATGGGGGGCCCCTCACCTCCGAGATGTCGACCCTCCTCGCCGATATGAGTAGGACGATCTTCCTCCATACCGGCTCTGTTTCGTGCCCTGAGAACAGGGAACCTCTGTCCTTCGAAGATAGGTTCTCAAGGAGAACTAGGATGGAGGCCGATGCTGCAACCACGATGGAGTTAGAGATCAGCGTCGATGGGAAAAATACGGGGGCGAACCCTATGTATGATCCCACAAGCCTTGGCGTGGAAGGCTGAAGCAAGCCTAGGATGATGAAAGCGAAGAGATCTGCCCCGCCGAAGAAGCCCAAGTATCCTGATAGCAGGGCGAACAGGATCATGAAGATCAGAGGTATAGCTAGATCAAGGAGGGGCAGGGAGTTCGTAACGACCTCGTAGACATTGAGGGTCAACCCTAAGGCTCCGAAGACTACCCATAGAATGTCGTTGATCTCTCGAGTCCTGAAGTCCTTGTACGAAGCGTATCCTAACATCGTCAGGACCAGGAGTGGCCTCAGGTATTCGAGGAGCGGCATCAGAACCCCGGACACCATCAATAGGCTCAACGCGGATATAACTAGTTTCTCCGATGGACATGCATTAAGGAGCCTAAACAGGTTTTCATCTAATAATTTACTAATCCATAATTGAGTTTAGACATCATGCTCGTTAATTCCGTTGCGAAATTGTGTTAACGCTTTCAGTGGCTATTTTATTTAAAAGTACAGCTCTGCCTCTATTCTCACGTGGAAGGGTGAAGTGGATGAGCTACGACGAGAAGGTTGACGTGATTGACTTCATCATCAACGTACTAAAGGAGCACGAGAAGAACCTCGACGCGCAGGTTGCCAGGCTTGAGGACATCATGGCCTCCGACAGGACGCCCCAGCCTTACCAGGAGTCCCCTAAGGGGATGTCGCTTAAGGTCAAGGTCACCCTAAACAAGTGGACGGAGTTCCGACCGAGGATCACAAAACCACAGATGCTCGCCTTCACCATGACCGATGACGGCTTCCAAGTATCGGCTCTGAAGGATAACACGCTGTATGTTTACCAAGAGAAGGTCCCTGAGGTCTCCATGACCATTGAGAGGGAGGGGGAGAGAACCACCACAAAGGGCGGCAACTTCGGCGACCTCTTCGACAATCTCTCACTGATGGGCGGCGAGCTCCAGTGTGGCCTCCCCGTTGAACACAAAAAGGTGGAACTCGAACTCCCGAACAGCTGCGTCGTTCAGAAGTTAATCTTCGAGATAGACAACGAGGTCGCAAAGTCCTGGCTCTCAGAGCAACTGAATGTCGAAAAATCTTCGATAATGTTTGGGACGATGGAGATTTGACATCTTATTAGATGTCTTTCTTTTCAATAGAGTGTTGATAAACAATTTCGAAGTCAGCTGCGTATTAACTCGGATCTTGTTAATAACTGTATAAAAGTGGTTTTATTCGTGGATCTCGATTGCCTTCTCCAGCTCCATTAGTCCCTTTGCCTTGCTGAAGTATCTCAGGACGTTATCTCCCTTCTCCGTCAGGGCGTAGGCTCTACGCCTTCTTTTATCCCCGTCGTCTGAGGACTGTTCAACTATAAGCCCATTGGAGATGAAATTCTTGAGGATCTGCTTAAGCGGCTTCCACGAGAGGTTAGCCCCATACATAATACGTGTAGGGATGACTGTGCCGCTCTTAATCTCATTTAAAATATCTATGTATATCTCGAATTTTGACCTTCTACTCGACATCATAGTTCTCAACTCCATATTTCTCGTCATTTCAGTTATTTAGTTGTGTATGTATTCGAAGCCACAAACACGCTCCTTCCATACATACTCAGCCCAACTTTCATCTAAGATAGGTAAGTAATAATGTCATCTCAGGGGTTTTTAAACTTATTCTTAGGAGATGAGAGTAACCTGTGAGGGGGAAAAGGGTTCCTAACAGATATTCCGGCCCCCACTACATTTAACGACGCGTGTGTATATCCTGCCTGAAGGGGGGACCTCATTTTGGTGCGCCGTTCTCACTTGGCGGCTCGGCTAGATGCTCGGGCTTCTTTAACATCACTGGGTCACCGGTCACGGTACATAAGCGTTCGAGGACCGGGATTGCTTGAATCAATGCACGATAGAGAAGCGACTGACACATAGCTTCGAAGTCGGCGAGTCGCCCGGTGAATAAGGAGGCCTGCCCACATGCTGGGAGGCGGTCCGTAAAGTGGGCTAGTTCTTTGTCTTCTTCAAATTTTTCTCTATCTGAACGATGCCTCTGGATTCCCAGTATTTTACGACGCCGTTCTGGGCGAAGAAGGTCGACATTTTCTCGATGGTTATCCTCGCCATGTTTAGCTTTGCGGCGATGGTGTCGACCGTCCACATGTTTCCGTCACGGATTAACTCGAGGTAAAGTGGTATGGTGCTGTCGAAGATGGTGATCGTCTTTTCCTCTTGCTCCTTGATCTTCTCCTCTACATATTTCAGGAGCTCGTCTGGGTTCACCGGTTTCATTATGTATGCCGATGCGCCGAGGTTCAGCGATTCCACTGCGTTGTCGATTGTGGGGTACCCTGTCACCATTATGATCACCGTTCTGGGCGATATCAAGTGTAGTTTCCTCAGTACCTGAGTGCCTGATATGTCGGGTAGCTTCAAATCGAGGAGAACGAGGTGAAAGAACTCGTTTTCTGCCTTCTCCAGCGCCGTTTCCCCGTCGGCAGCGATATCTGTCTCGTATCCCTCGCTGTCTAGAATGATTGCCAGAGTGTCTGTAATCCCCTTATCGTCGTCGACTATGAGTATCTTTTTTTTCTCGATAGCCATATTAATCGTCTTAATATTCATTACGTTTGGCGTTTTAGACTTTTCTACTATTTTGTGCCTCTGTTCACGTTCCCATTGATTTCTAGGCAACCATTATAAATCCAGGAACGATAATTATGCGCTATAGTGTGGCGATGTCGAGATATGGGCGACGACCTCGATGCGTTAATAGTGACTGGCATCGTTTGCGTAGTATATTATATGCTTTCTGAGCCTTTCCATTTGAGTGCCTTTGTGCGTTTCTGCCTCGGTTTTTCGGTCGTCCTTGTCGCCTATTCTCTCTCCATCGAATTTTTCAAGGCGAGTAGTAGGAGAAAAGAAGAGCGTTTAAAAGGGTGAAAAGTAAACTTCATTGAGGGCTAATTATGTCTGGGAAGAGGACCGATTATTACAAGCTTCCGGAGGTTGAGGCGCTTTTTCTCAACATCCTCGAGAAGAGAGAGAAAGTTGATCCTGTGTTCGATCTTAAACTTGGTTACAGGTACAATGATGTCGAGGAGGCGATAAAATTTGACGCGCCTAAGACCATCGGACTCATGGAGCAGCTGTACAATGCCGAGATACTTGACAGAGAAGTTTACGATATGGAGCTCCGCTGTCCTTACTGTGGCAGCTCAAACGTCTCCGTATACTATCTCTGCCCGAATTGCGAGTCTCTGAAGATTAAAAAGACGATGCTGCTCGAACACATGACCTGCGGCTTCATGGGCCCTGTGCTCAGTGTAGGCGAGCCGCTGACGTGCCCAAAATGTGGGAAGAGAATAGCTGAGGGAGAGTATCGTAACGCCGGAAGCATATACGAGTGTGAGGAGTGCAACCAGCAGATAGACACCCCGTACGTGAACCATTGGTGCAGGGATTGCGGTAAGAAGTTCAACTTTGACAACTCCATCTATCAGCCGGCATACTCGTACTTCCCCCGCGAGCTGGTCAAGAAGGACATGGAGAACGGTATTCTGCATTTGAGCAAGATCGCGGAGGTTTTCAAGGAACTGGGCCTGGCCCGCTTGACTGACACGAGGACCGATAGTAAGTCGGGCTTCAAGGAGGTCTTCGACGCCGCCTTCGAGGGAAACGGGGTCAAGGTATTCCTCGATCTAATGTATTCGGAGGCGCCCATAACCGAGTTCGAGCTCATCAAGGAGTACGGGAAGATCTTGAACGTGGATAAGAACGTGTTCGTCGTCGCGGTGCCGGGTCTGGATCAGGGGGCGGCCGTCATCGTTAAATCCTACAACATGAACCTCGTCGAGGCCGCCAAGCCCTTGGAGGCCCTGACGAAGCTGAAGGCGATGCTCACAGAAAAGCTCCCTAAGATGAAGGTCGAGATCAAGGTGGCAGCACCGACGAAGAAGAAGGGCTAGGGCATCTGAGCCCAGCTTCTCAGGGCATGAAGGTCAAGAAGGCTACCGTGTTCAACAACAGCATTATTATGCTGTGTTTGAGCCCGGGATAGATTGTCCCCTCGCTCAGTTTAGCGGCGATTAAGCCGCCGAACAGCCCCTCCATGATGCTGAGGTCGAAGAGCAGTATCTTCAGCTGTTCCTTGGTCATCTGCACCTTCATGATCGGACTCTTGATGGAGAGTAGGCTGGAGATGCTGCCGTAGAGCATCACCATCATGACCAGGAAGACGAGGAGGGTCACGTACACTATGCTGAGGTAGGGCCTGAGCTGGTCGTTCCTATCCGCCTTGGCGTCGAGCATCTTCCTCAGGAACGCCGACGTCGAGAGGAAGACGGACTTCATGTCCCCGCCCAGGTGTATGGCCGATAGGAGGAGAACCGTCGTCTTCTTGGCCATGTCGGTGCCGATCCTCTTGGAGAAGTTCTCGAAGGCCTCCTCGAGCGAGATCCCCCAGCTCATCTGGCCGACGAGTATCCGAAGCTCCTTCGTGACGAAACCGTAATCCCTCTTGGACGCCTCCTCGATCGCCTCGATCAGGGTCATCCCCGACTGAAGCCCCTCAGATATGTCGTCCAGGACCCTCGGAAGCATGCGGTCGATCTCGTTTCGGCGTCTGTCCTGAAGTATCAGTATGTACGCTGGCAGGATCAGGCCCAATACTAATCCTATAACGGCGAATATATGCAGGGTAAATTCCGGGATTATCTGGGTGGCGTATAGGGTATAGCCGAACAGTGCTACGATGAGGGTTACCGCGGCGCTTATCCCGCATAGAATGTACTGGAAGCGTCTGTTGAAGAAGAGGTCGACGTTTATCTCGGGTAGCTTCACCAATTCGCTGTCATCCCATCTATTAGGAGAATTACGCCTATTGACATCAGAGGGAAGAGCAGGTAGGTCATCAGGGTCATTATCTGGACTGGGCCCAGCCCGCCTGCGACCTCGCCTCCGAAGATCCCCATCAGGCTGAGAAGGACGATGAGGATGATCGGGAAGGCTATCCCGATCGTTGTGTATATTTCAGCCGCGAGGCCGAGTTTATTCACGATGTCGTTCAACTCTCGTCTCCTGACCTCCATCTCGCGTTCAGCCGTCTCGGCGAAGTACTGCTTCAGGTCTCCGCCTGACTTGTTAATTCCGAGAAGCCCCATGAGGACCTTTGAATATTTTTTTGAGGGGGTGATCTGGCTCTCCGAGTCCATGGCGGTTATGATGTCTTTGCCGAAGATGCCTATGTCCCTGACCACGGATTCGGCGCTTTCAGCCACCTTGTACGCCTTGCCTGTCTCGGCGAGGGCGGTGAATATGTCCTCCGTCGTCATGCCGGAGCCAGCGAGGATCCCCATGAAGTTGACTATGTAGACGAGATTCTTGTCCAGATCGCTCTTGATGGCGTCCGCCTTGTACTGGGGATAGTACATGAAGATGACGAGGACGATGAGCATGATGGCGATTGGCACGCCTATGAGGTACTCTATCAGCTGGAGAGTCTGTAGTTGTAGCTGTAGAAGGGTGTTGAGGGTCAGTATCAGGGGCGTGCTTATGGCTGCCGAGGCGACTAAAGCTACTATTCCCCAGAAGACCATTGAGCTGATGTAGACGATGTGGCTCATCCTCATGTGGGCTCTTGCTAGGCTCGTCTTCAGCGTGCTCGTGAGGGGGAAGAACCTTGACGGGGTGTCTCCCAATATCCGGTATCCTATGTAGTGGATGTTTGGGAGCTTAACGCTGAGCTTCGGGCCCTTGTTCTTCATCATCGGCGCTCATTTCCCCGGATTGACTCATCGACGATTCCCGGCGTCTTCGCGTAATCCCTTATGAACTGTGAGACGTCGGTGAACGTCCTCTTGTTCTGGTTCACCAAGAAGGTCAATAGATCGGTGCGCGTCTTGATGTCGTTCTGTGCGTCTTCGACGGTTATACCCTTGGCGATAGCCGCCTTCTTGAGGTAGTGGCTCTCGGAGGGCATGTACCACTTGTCTTCTATCGGGTCCCACTGGAAGAGGGTCTGGTGGATGATCTCGCCCTCGCTGTCCAGGCCATTCACCTCGTCGCACGAGATGATTCTCCTATTAGGCTTGCCGTTGATCTCCCGTCGGGCCATTATCACGATCATGTTGAGGCTGGCGATCATCATGCGGGGGATATTCATGGGTTCAGTCTCCAGCCTGCGGAGGGCGGAGCCCGCCGACTCGGCGTGGAGCGTGGCGAGGCCGAGGTGACCGGTCGACATGGCCTGGAACAGCGTGTAGGCCTCCGCGCCCCTGATCTCCCCGACCAGGATGTAGTCCGGGCGCTGCCTCATGGAGGCCCTGAGGAGGTCGAAGAGCTCTATGCCCGCTGAGGAGGCTGTTGCCGGGCGGGTGACGCTCCTGATCCAGTTCTCGTGGTAGAGCTGGACCTCAGGCGTATCCTCGATCGTGACGATCTTTGCGTCCGGCGTGATGAAGATGCTCAGCCCGTTCAGCATCGTCGTCTTGCCTGAGGCGACGCCGCCGCAGACGAAGATGCTGATCTTGTTCTCGATGAGGTACCAGAAGAGGGCCGCCATTTCGGCTGAGATGGTGCCGTTTTTTATTAGGTCGATGATCGTGAGCGGGTCCTCCTTGAACTTGCGTATGGTGTAGGTGGAGCCCTGCTTCGTGGCGTACCGGCCGTAGGTGAGCTGGGTTCTGCTGCCGTCGGGCAGCGAGGCGTCGAGGAGCGGTGTGGCGACGCTGATCATCCTCTTGCCCTTGTAGGCGAGCCGGATGATGAACGAGTCGAGCTCCGCGTCGCTGTCGTACTGTACGTTCGTCGGGATGGACTCGTACTTCCTGTGCCAGATGTAGAGTGGGATCTTTGGGCCGTTGCAGCTGACGTCCTCGATCATGGGGTCCTTCATCATTATGTCGAGCTTCCCGTAGTCGAGGTAGTCCCTGAGGAGGTAGTAGAGGATGATCTCAGAGACCCCGGGGTCGAGGGTGAGCTTGTAGAGCTTCACGGCCTCCTCCATCCCCTTCTTCATGACGGCGATGGCCTTCTCCCTGTCGCCTACCTGCTCGAGTGGTGTGTTGAGGGTCGTCCTGAGGTGGTTCTGGATGATCATCAGGCTCTCGGCGTCCTTCTCCGACAGGGTGGGCTCCACGGCCAAGTATTTGATCTGGTGGCTCTCCTGGTCGAAGGTGATCGTTGAGTAGACGAATGGCGGGCGAACCGGATAGATCTCGAGGAGCCGGTTTCTGCCCTTGACGTAGGCTCTTATGGACGGGTAGGAGTTGTTTTCCTTCTTTACCTGAACCGGGACCTGGGGTTTTGGTTCAGATCGCTGCTCCGACGTGACCATGTTCGCTTTCCCCCTTCGCTTAGCCATTAAGAGAGCTTACGTTTCGTACGTATTAACCCTACGTAAATAATGGTTTAAAAAAAAGATGTGAGTTTAGGCTGTTGGCGAGGTGGCTACTAGTTCGTAGTAGAAGCCGGTCTTCATCGTTACGCGGATTACATAAGCTGTGCCATTTATGATGTAGTCATTACCAGGTAATGGTGATGCTACTGTACTACGCCATTTTTTTGTTACGACGAGACCTACATCAACTGCGCCTGTTGCGGTCGCATCATTGCAGGTATATATTGTGCTACCTGCTGTATTCTTGCGTATTGTAATAGATTCTATGTCGGCAGCTATGCTTCCTGTGTTTCTAATGGTCACGGTTACATTATCGTTTGTGGCACTTATTGTCCACCCGACGTTGTCGATCCTTACCTGTGTCTGTGCCTGCGCCGACTGTGAGCCAACCATGGACATGACCCAAGAGTAGGTCAGAACCGAGGCGGCGACGGCGATCGCAATCAACAGAAGTGTAGTGATTAGAGGACTAATAGCCTTCCTTTTTCTTATGTTCATTTTGTCAACTCGGATAGAATCATCACCCCTGTGCTATTTAAACATTAATATGTCAGAACTATATACACACAAACTATACATGAAATATCATAAAAAAGCAGGTAAAAATATTCAAAAAAAATCGATCCTCCGTGATTAAATCTCGTTTTACTAAAAACATTTCTCATCCATCATTCTTTTCTAGGACAATAACTTTAATTGATACCTTGAAAGTTGATTTACTCGACATTGTCCTCGACGTGCAATGCTTCCAGCGACCGAAGCCACGTCTTCATGACACTCGTTTCATGGTGCATGTTGTTCGCCTCCCAGATCTACTTCAACATTAACCCCCCCACCTCCATCCTGCTTAGGATCAGCATCCTCTCGATCATAATGATCGTATCATCAATAATATGGGTGATGACCGAGCAGAAGGGCACCCTACACGACTGGCTGGGCCTAGACGGGCGAAGGATCACGCTCCTGACCTACACGGCGCTCGCCGCAGTGCTCGTCTTCTTCACGCGAAACTCATTCAAGGAGGCCACCATACTCGCAGGGGGCTCGCTCATCCTCCCCGTGGTGGAGGAACTCTACTTCAGGTGCTACCTCCTTGGATCCGCCGTCAGGGGCTGGCCGGACTTCTACTCTCTCGACCGTGGAGAAAGAGGTAAATTCGTGAGGAAGGCAACCAAACCCCTCATACTATCATCCATCGCCTTCGCCCTCGTCCACGACGACGTCATCTCGCTCATGATCAAGGGCGCGGCCGCCGGATACATGCTCCCCGTCCTCATCCTGCTGAGAGCCACGTTCGGCTTGGCCGTAGGCGGGATGTACATACTACAGCGAAACCTGGCCGTCCCCGCCGCCTTCCACGTCGCCTTCAACCTCTCATTCTATCTCCTGAGCTGATTAGAAATAGGCAATTTATCGATAAAAAAAATATGAATCTCAACTCAACAAACAATAATAATGAGGATACAGGGTAAATATGCAAGAAGGGGGCCAGTGTATGCGAACTATTCTACGTAGAAGAAGGGCTATCGAGTCGATAGTCGCCACGCTGATGCTCATGTTGATCACCATTACAACGCTGAGCATTACTTTGGTATTCGTTCAGACCAACCTTACACGTGGGGAAGCGGAGAACAACTTCGTCTTCGCCAAGGTCTTCATGAAGACCGTCGGCCTCCAGGTCGACGACGTGGCTTGGCGGACCGGCCAGATGGATACCATCCAGTACAGTAGCCGGGACGGCGAGATATTTCTCAGAGAGGACATATTGGAATATGAGGTGAAGGTAAGGTACGTCAATACAACGGTGGACGAGTCCATCGCAAATTACACGCTCAACGGATTATTCTTCAGCATCCCAATCTCGAAGTACAGCCTCGACAACAACTACTTCGCGGAGATTTTGCCCGGCGACATGTCGACTCTGATCCTCTCCGATAGCACCGACCCGGTGGCAAGGGTCTTCGTTGTTCAGAAGAACCCCATACATGATGAGGGAGACTACATCCGTATCGGTGTTGTCCCCGTGATCCGAGCCACCAGCTACAGCATAACAACGACGACCATCGTAGGAACTACTACTACCAAGTACTGCAAGCTACTTCTCGCCAACCTTACGACTGGCTCCTCGACTCCCAGCGCCCCACAGTATGTCACTCTCCTTGGCACTGGCATAACGACCAGGGTCTTGAAGGGAGTCGAGACCCTTACAGTCACCATATCTTACCCGAAATCCGTGTTAGGCTACGATAACCAGTTCTTCAGGTTCCCTCAGGAGACTCAGACCCTGAACTTCGGAACCGATGGAGCTGAGGTGGAGATCTACGTGAGCATAGTGGAGGTAGGTTACAAGAATTAGGATGTGATGTTTATTGGCTAGTGTAATCACAGAAAAAATGTTGCTCCTGATCCCAGTGTTTGTAGCTTTAATGGTCTTCACCCTAGTTGCCAGCACGGTCATGAGGAACTACAATGAGCAGCACCAGTTGATCATCATACAGGGCGCCGAGAGCCAGCTTACAAGCACCATTCAGCAGCTCTACCAGATGGCGGCCCTCGACGAGATCCAGCCCTGCACCATCAAGAAGACGAACCCTCTGCCCTCGACCATCGACTCTGAGCCCTACACGGTGACGGGCAGTATAGCAGGCGACGCGCTCACGCTGACCTTCTACTTCCCCGGCACGAACGTCCGCCACAACGTGACAGTCACGCTGGGCCCAAACGCCTCATGGGTCGGCGGAGAACTCAACAGCATATCAACGAACCCCGTGATAGAGGTCGAAAAGCTCTCCGACAACACTCTGAAATTCAAATTCGGGGTGATGTAAATGGCCAGCGATATTATAGATTTCATCGCCTCCTTCGCAATCTTGATCACCGTTCTTGGAGCCGCGATTTACATGTCGACCCAGACCTTAGACAATGCTCTGGTCTACCAGCAGAACCAGTTGGTTTCCAGCACGGCGACGGATACCTTCAACACGATGACTGAGAACCCAGGCTCCCCCTCCAACTGGGGCGAGACGAACGACACGGTCACCAGCTTCGGATTACAGTGGGCCTCAACCGGGATCGACTCCCTCAGCCCCTTCACCCCCCTCAGGCTTCTCAGTTCCCCCCTGACCGTGATCTACGACGGCGACACCTACAGGGACCTCAGCGACCTAAGCGGCACCAGCCTCCTCCTCAACGCCTCGGAGCAAGTGACCTACGACCAGGCCTCGCACCTCCTCAACCTCAACGGGAAGTACGGGTGGCGGCTCAACTACACCGCCGCGCTCGATGTCAACGTCACGGCGTGGAACCCCCCTCCCCCCTCCGCCTGGTACTGGGGATGGAGCTACCGGACAAAGGTCATAATAGACCATACCAAGGTATTGAGTAACTTCAACAGCTACCCAGTGCTCCTGAGCATCACCGACACGGACCTAAAGACCTACGCGCAGAGCACAGGCTTCGACATCTTGTTCACAGACGCAGGCGGAGTAACGAAGCTGAGCCACGAGATAGAGTCATACGATAGCTCCACCGGGAAGCTGATCGTCTGGGTAAACGTTCCGAGCCTCTCCTCATGGTACGACACAGAGCTTTACATGTACTTCGGGAACGCGGCAGCCCCGAATCAGCAGGACCCAACAGGGACGTGGAACACCTCCTACCTCTTCGTCAGCCACATGAAAGACGACCCCGACAACAGCCACATCGCCGACAGCACGGCGAATAACCTGGACGGGACCAAGTCAGCCACGGACGAGCCGGTGCAGAGCCCGGGCGAGATTTCGTACGCCCAGAGGTTCGACGGATCCAACGACACAATTACCCTCCTACCGAAAGCCGGCCTCTCGTATACAGGCTTCACATTCGACTTCTGGGCAAAGAGCACCGCGCAGCAGCAGGCCCAGACCATCTTCTCAACGGGCGCAAAGTCCAACTCCGCCGGCTTCATCGACATCACCCGCTCACCGAGCAGCTACGACCTCTCCTTCGACTACGCCTCCAACTCCACGTGGCTCGAGAAGGGGCTCCCCCTCCTCGACGGGATCGAGGTGAAGTGCCTCGCCTACTTCAACGCGAAGATTTACGCCGGGACCGGCGACGGGAGGCTCTACGAGTGGGACGGCTCGACGTTTTGGACGCTCAAGGCGCCCCAGCTCGGCACCGAGACGAGCATAAACAGCCTCGCTTCCTACAACAGCAAACTCTACGGAGGCACAAGCCCCAACGGGAAGCTCTACGAGTGGGACGGAAGTGGCGCATGGGTCTCGAGGGCTACCCTCGGTGCGGGGACCAACATCCTGAGCCTCGCCGTCTTCGGCAGCACCAGCAAGCTCTACGGAGGTAGCTCCAACGGGAAGCTCCTGGAGTGGACCACCGGCGCAACGGTTTGGACTGAGAGGGCGCCCCAGCTTGGCTCCGAGACGAGCATCTATAGTTTAACTTCATTCGGATCTCCCGCCGAGCTTTACGGCAGCACGGGTCCGAACGGCAAGCTCTACAAGTGGAATGGAGCTGGTGCTTGGCTGGACCAAATCACCCCCACCTCCATCCATTCAACAATCCAATTCAACGGTAAGATATATGGTGGCACCTCCAGTGGCGAGCTCTATGAGTGGGACTCGACAGAGCTGAAATGGGTCCAGAGAGCCCCCAAGCTCGGCTCAGAGACCGACATAATGTGCCTCGCCGAGTTCGGTGGCGCCATCTACGCCGGCACGAGTCCCGGCGGGAGGCTCTACCGGTGGAACGGAGTCGACGCTTGGACACAGGTAGCACCCCAACTCGGCGCAGAGACGAGCATAAAGTCGCTCATAGTCTACAACAGCAAGATCTACGGAGGCACATCCCCCAACGGGAAGCTCTACGAGTGGAATGGTGTAGACTCGTGGGTTGAGGATGCGGGCCCGGCGTTAATACACAGCCTCGCTTTCTTTAATAACAAGATTTACGGAGGCTCATTCACCGGTGCTCTGTACGAGTGGAATGGTACCGCCGGCCAGTGGCTCCTAAAAGCCCCCCGGCTCGGCACTGAGACCGACATCGTCACCCTCGCCGTCTTCAATGGTAAGCTGTATGGCGGCACGAGCCCGAATGGCAAGCTCTACGAGTGGGACGGCTCCGCAACGTGGGTTGAAAAGGCTGGTCAGCTCAATGGGCAGACCAAGATCAACGGCTTAGCCGTCTACAACGGCAAGCTGTACGGCGGCACAAGCCCCGGCGGCCGCCTCTTCGAGTGGAACGGAATAAACGCCTGGGCCGAGAAGGCGCCGCAGCTCAGCGCCGAGACGAGCATAAACAGCCTCGCCTCCTACAACAGCAAACTCTACGGAGGCACAAGCCCCAACGGGAAGCTCTACGAGTGGAACGGAGTAAACGCCTGGGCCGAGGTTGCGCCGCAGCTCTTCTCCGAGACGAGCATAAACAGCCTAACCGTCTACAATGGCAAGCTGTACGGCGGCACAAGCCCAGGCGGCAGACTCTACCAGTGGAACGACGTCAACGCATGGGCCGACCAGCTCGGCGGCTGGGGTTACCGCAAAAGCCACGTAATCAACCCCTCCGCCGGAGCAGGAACAAACTACCAAGTAAAGATCACAGCCTACTACGGAAGCGGAACAGACAGCGGAGCAAACGTCTACCTCAACAGTAAAAGCAGAACAGACTTCGGCGACGTAAGATTCACGAAATCTGATGGAACAACGCCCCTGGACTACTGGATGGAGAGCAAAGTCGACGGCGTCAACGCCGTTTTCTGGGTTGAGATCGCGGATGACCTGAGCAGCGCCAGCAGCACCATCTACCTCTACTATGGTAAAAGCGACGCGACCACGACAAGCAACGGATCGAACACCTTCATACTCTTCGACGACTTCAACGGGCCGAGCCTGGATGGAACTAAGTGGACGCAGAAGAACGGCGGAGCATTGACCTTCGCCTCCGGCCAGATGACCGCGACGGCGAATGCCGTCGATCCAGGTAAGATCATAGCGACAGCAGCCCCTACGGGTAATAATCTTGTGCTGCGTGCGAGATTCAAGGTGACTGGGGGAACGAGTGTCGATGAGCGGGCTGGGCTTGGAGTGAAAACTGGAACCGCCGACGGCAAAGGGTACAACTACGTTCTCCGCGATTTCACTGGTCTTGATGAGAGAAGCTTCCTGGATGATGGGGTGATATGGAATGTTCGAGTGGTTAGCTGGTTGAAGGACACGTGGTATACTGAGGAGGTGTACCATGACGGCGCGAAGATAAATGGGAGGTTTGATGATGGCGCTTGGCAGTCGCAGGCGTGGTTTGGGAGGACAGGTTACCCGGCGTTAAACATCGGCAGTTTCACCAGTGTCACGGTGTGGGATTGGGCTCTTATCCGCAAAATCGTCGGCTCTGAGCCCGGCCATGGAAGCTGGGTGGAGACGAGCCTTGGCTCCGAGACGAGCATAAACAGCCTCACCGTCTTCAACGGGAAGCTCTACGGAGGCACGAGTCCGAACGGCAGGCTCTACGAGTGGAACGACGTCGACGCATGGGTGCAGAAGGCTGACACCAAAAACGGGCAGAACACCATTAACTCGCTCGTCGTCGACACGGTGAACACCAAACTCTACGCCGCCACTAGTCCCGACGGGCTCCTATTCGAATGGAAACCCGTACCGGGAGAATGGGATCCCAAGACCATGGCGAGCGCTATCACTAGCGTCGACAGCCTCGCCGTCTTCAATGGTAAGCTGTATGGCGGCACGAGCCCGAGTGGCAAGCTCTACGAGTGGAACGATATCAACGCATGGGTTGAAAAGGCTGGTCAGCTCAATGGGCAGACCAAGATCAACGGCTTAGCTGTCTACAACAGCAAACTCTACGGAGGCACAAGCCCCAACGGGAAGCTCTACGAGTGGAACGGAGTAAACGCCTGGGCCGAGGTTGCGCCGCAGCTCTTCTCCGAGACGAGCATAAACAGCCTAACCGTCTACAATGGCAAGCTGTACGGCGGCACAAGCCCAGGCGGCAGACTCTACCAGTGGAACGACGTCAACGCATGGGCCGACCAGCTCGGCGGCTGGGGTTACCGCAAAAGCCACGTAATCAACCCCTCCGCCGGAGCAGGAACAAACTACCAAGTAAAGATCACAGCCTACTACGGAAGCGGAACAGACAGCGGAGCAAACGTCTACCTCAACAGTAAAAGCAGAACAGACTTCGGCGACGTAAGATTCACGAAATCTGATGGAACAACGCCCCTGGACTACTGGATGGAGAGCAAAGTCGACGGCGTCAACGCCGTTTTCTGGGTTGAGATCGCGGATGACCTGAGCAGCGCCAGCAGCACCATCTACCTCTACTATGGTAAAAGCGACGCGACCACGACAAGCAACGGATCGAACACCTTCATACTCTTCGACGACTTCAACGGGCCGAGCCTGGATGGAACTAAGTGGACGCAGAAGAACGGCGGAGCATTGACCTTCGCCTCCGGCCAGATGACCGCGACGGCGAATGCCGTCGATCCAGGTAAGATCATAGCGACAGCAGCCCCTACGGGTAATAATCTTGTGCTGCGTGCGAGATTCAAGGTGACTGGGGGAACGAGTGTCGATGAGCGGGCTGGGCTTGGAGTGAAAACTGGAACCGCCGACGGCAAAGGGTACAACTACGTTCTCCGCGATTTCACTGGTCTTGATGAGAGAAGCTTCCTGGATGATGGGGTGATATGGAATGTTCGAGTGGTTAGCTGGTTGAAGGACACGTGGTATACTGAGGAGGTGTACCATGACGGCGCGAAGATAAATGGGAGGTTTGATGATGGCGCTTGGCAGTCGCAGGCGTGGTTTGGGAGGACAGGTTACCCGGCGTTAAACATCGGCAGTTTCACCAGTGTCACGGTGTGGGATTGGGCTCTTATCCGCAAAATCGTCGGCTCTGAGCCCGGCCATGGAAGCTGGGTGGAGACGAGCCTTGGCTCCGAGACGAGCATAAACAGCCTCACCGTCTTCAACGGGAAGCTCTACGGAGGCACGAGTCCGAACGGCAGGCTCTACGAGTGGAACGACGTCGACGCATGGGTGGACAGGATCACTCCCACCTACATCCCGAGCCTCACCGTCTATAATAACAAAATCTACGGGGGTACCTCCTACGGCGCCCTATATGAGTGGGACTCCACCGCATTAAAATGGGTTCAGAAAGCCCCTCGACTCGGCTCCGAGACCAAGATCGTATCCCTAACCACCTTCAGCGGCAACCTCTACGGAGGAACCAACCCAGGCGGCAGGCTTTACCAGTGGAACGGCGTCAACGCGTGGGTCGAGAAAGCACCTGCACAGCTCACCCAGACATCCATCAACGCACTCGTGGTTAACACAGTCTCGAACAAGCTCTACGGAGGGACCAGCCCAAACGGCTGTCTCCTCGAATGGGACGGCACGAGCAGCTGGGCGAACAAAGCCTACTTCTCACAAGTGGCATCCGTGATCTATTTCAACAACAAGCTATACGTCGGTACATCGAGAACCGGTGAGCTCTTCGAGTGGAATGGCATCAACGGCTGGACCCGGAAGGCGTCCCAGCTTGGCTCTGAGACGAGCATAACCAGCCTCGCCGAGTTCAACGGCAACCTCTACGCGGGCACATACCCCAACGGCATGCTCTGCCAGTGGGATGGAACGAGCACATGGGTGCAGAAGGCACCCAAACTCGGCTCAGAAACGAGCATAAACAGCCTCGCCTCCTACAACAGCAAACTCTACGGAGGCACAAGCCCAGGCGGCCGCCTCTACGAGTGGAACGGAGTAAACGCCTGGGTTCAGAAAGCGAATGCGCTGAACGGCCAAACCTCCATCAACTCGCTGCTCGTCTTCAATATGGAGCTCTTCGGCGGCACGAGCCCCGGCGGTAGGCTCTTCAAATGGGATGGCTCCGCCGTCTGGATACAGATGGCGCCGCAGCTCGGCGCCGAGACGAGCATAAACAGCCTTGCCTCCTACAATAGCAAACTCTACGGAGGCACCAGTCCCAACGGTAAGCTCTTCGAGTGGAACGGAATAAACGCCTGGGCCGAGAAGGCCACGAAGCTAGGCTCCGAGACGAGCATAAACAGCCTCACCGTCTTCAACGGGAAGCTCTACGGAGGCACGAGCCCCAACGGTAAGCTCTACGAGTGGAACACCGTCGACGCCTGGGTTGAGAAAGCAAGCACCCTCGACCAGCAATCTGACGTAAAAGCCCTCACCGTCGACTCCGTAAACAACCGGCTATATGCGGGCACGATGGTAAAGCCATTTATCTTCGAGTTCAGCGATTCCAGTCCCCGCGTTGCCACCGACTTCTTCAAAGGATACGACGATACCTGGATCAAAATCTCGATAGTCGCCGACTACTCTGGGAAGACGGTGCAATTCTATCGTAACGGCGTACTATTCTCCGCGCTCGCCATCACCAGCGAATTCGTAGCGCCCACCGCCTCCCCGATCTACGTCGGCTCTTTCGCCAACAAGGGCAACTACTTCAAAGGATACCTCGACGAGCTAAAGGTATCCACCTCGGCTAGATCCGATAAGTGGATAGCTACAGCCTACAGTAACGAGGCCAACCCCGAGAACTTCTACACGATGGGAACCATCGAGAGCCTCTCAGGACTGAAGTTAAAGGTACGCGTAGAGGATACGAACGGAGTACTTCCCAAGGCGACTCTCGACGTGAACTTGTTCTACTGTGACCATGGAAACCCGCCGGAATTTACTCAAGCCCAAATAAAGACCGTAGACACTGACCAGAACGGCGAAGCCGTAATCAACTACCCTGATCTCCCCGCCGATATAACGCTCTTTGCAGCTGTCCGGGCCCGATACACTAACCTCTACGGCGTCGGATACGCGACATACACGACTGAACCCGACATGATTCCGTTTGTCACATCTTATGAGAACGGTCAAATAACCCTCGTCCACAAGAGATTCCTAGACAATGGATACCCTTACAAGGGGAAACTTAACTATAGCGCGACGATGGTTCTCCCTATCGGCTACTCGGAGTTCCGTAACGTGCAGATAGCGAACCCAACAGGCGAGATATTCAACAGCACCAGGGGGATCATCGACCTTGGCGCCCTCAAGGGCGACCCAGGGGTAGTCATAATCTTCACCAGGAGACCCGACACGGGTAAATATGCGGTGACCGTCGTGCCATGGGGGCTGACACTCGGCTCCCACGTGACATTCGGCGAATCCCCCCTGGATGCCACAAACGTCGTGTCGAAGAGCCGCCTCGTCATGGTCGGCAGATACACATATAGAGTTACTCTGGAGATGTGGAGAAAATAGACGTGAGGAGGATCAGGGAATGCTAAGGACTGTGGAAGCCATCTTCATGGTTGTGATAACCTTCGGTGCCATGCTTGTAGTCGCCAACTACGTGTACATTCCACCGCCCAGGATCACCTCTAGCATAGGGCAGCAGGAGTATGCCCAGGACCTGCTACAGAGAATCGACGAGAACAAGGCGCTCACGAACGCCGTCTTCAGTGAAAGCAACGAGAGCTGGAGCAGCATCACGAAGACCCTGGTGGACATTCTCCCCCCCAACGTAGTATTCAACATCACCGCATACAAAATATCCGAGGACGTTCCAGGAACCTTAAGGTATGTCACTGTGAAGACCGGGAGCAATTTCAATGGGGCCTTTCCCTCCGGCTCCGTTTCCGTCAGCTATACCATGACCTCCCCCGAAGCAACCGTCACGCAGACACCCGAGAAAATTGGATACAAGGATGCTGGAGGAACCCAGATGTATACGACGCTCTACATCCTGAAGTGCTCCGACGCGAACGGCTGGTGGGTTACCGGCTTCACCGGGGAGAGCTTAGCGCAGGAAACCTACAACGAGATGTCAACCTACTTCGACACGACGGTTGTGGTGAACGACACCGACCAGTTCGAGAGGCTGCTCGGCGGGTCCCCACTCACGGGGAGCCCCAGCGAGAGCGTGCAGAATGCCGTCATCCTCAATATGCTAGGGGAAGCGGTGCCGATACCCTACGATCATGTCGTGCCCGTCGACAAGAGCGCCCAGTTCCCGTACTACGTTGGGCAGAGGACGGCGCTATACAACTGGACCTGGGTCTCCGTAGTAGGTTACCCCTTCTACTACGTGTCGAATAAGAACGCGATTAGCGGCCAGAACACCTGGGGGATATACGGCATGACGGTGCTGGGGCAGAGCGGCGTCAACGCCTTCCTCCAAGGCGTGAACTGGCAGGGCCCGGGGGGATCACCCTATTCTGGCGCTTATATCAACAATGGGGCTTCGAGGACGAGCTCCATCGGAGTTGTGTCATTCACCCAGCTCCTGAAAGAGGTTGAGAACTACTACGGCATCTACCCGGGCCACTCCCAGACTTCAACCCGCGCCTTCTCAAAAAGCGGGATTGAACTTTACAACTTCCATTTAAAAACAAATTTTTTCAACCCAGTGGGGGACTTCTACGCCGGAGCTGTGTGGGCGCACACGGGGACCGACGGGAAGACATGGGGCTCCCTCATGCCCATAGGGCTCGCCCGGACACCCGACCTTAGGGTTGCGGTACTGGGCATCCTTGCCGTGTATCGTCCCTCCATTTATCGGAGCGACTTCAGTGTAAGCGGAACTACGCGCATAGTTACGCTGCAAATAGGGCAACTAGGAGCAAGCTAAATGAAGGTCTTAATCAAGAATAGAAGGGGCCAATTCCTCGTCCTCACGGCCTTTCTGGTTGTTGTCATACTATCATCCGCTATAATAGTAAGCTATAAGCGAATACAGGAGAACTCATTCAGTAACGCTATCATTCTCTCAAGTTCCATGACAGATGTCAACAACTCCCTTTCCGAGCTGTTGGGCTTCACTGTAGGGTATTATGGATCAATGATCCAGGTCACAGGAAACGTGACCTATGCTCAGATAAAAACTGTAGAGTATCTAGAGAGTGGTCTCGTAACTGTTGCCCATAGCCACGTTGACTGGGGTACTACCTTTGCCCTTGAAAACGTCACCATCCATACTAACTGGTACAACTCCACGAGCAGCACGGATGGCGACATCACCATAAGTTATGATATACCAAGCATCGGGCTCATGGGAGCTAAATTTAAAACATATGCCTCGATCAAAGTCCAAATCTTGGAGACCATCGGAAACCAGTCCCGCGTCAAGGTCACGATAGATAAAGACCGTGTAGACCTCAGCCTCCTTCGAAGTAACTTCAGGTTCTTCAAGTACGACCAGTACACGAACCGGTGGAACTACATCGAGCTGCCCAGCGACCCAGTTGTGACGACCTCCGGCGAGTACCTCCTAACCATCCCAACAGGGATCAACAATGATGCCTATTACCTCCAGGTAGTCGATCGCCGAGGCATTATGGTCACCGCCGGTTTTGTAAAAGGCGTGGGCACCCTTAACAAGAAAGACACATCCTATATGTACACATTCAACTGGCCTTCAGCGCATAATACCCTTAATGACACACCTATTGTAGTCGAGTTGCTACAGAATGGTACGCTCAGGTGGCTCGGCGAAGATCTTCCGATCGTGGGTGGGGCGCACCCGATCCCGCCCATACCGGTGAAAGGCATTCGTGTAAACGCGACCCTAAAGAGTGATCTAACCAAATCATTCGAAATCCCGTTCCAAATCGAGGATTGGGGGTCACATTATCAGGTCCCCTACGGTATAACAAGCAACGCCACGATCTTCAACGAAAATTGTATGATAGTTTTTCTTGTAAACTATAAGGTAGATCACGTCACTGTGTGGTGGGATGGAAGAGACGTAGCCAAACAGAGAGAGTATGGCTACAAGAACTATTTCTTCACCGGCGACAACACAGCGGCGAGGCACCTCAGCAACGGTATAATCAACCTTGATCTTCGATTAGGCGATGGAAACGATTACGTCAGCTCCTCGACCGTCTTCGGCACCCCCGTCGAGTCTAGAGCTCGTTTCCTACGAATCAACAGCAGAGACCCCATGTACGGCGCACCCGAGTCCTACACCATCCACCATGGGGTTGTCCGAGATATTGTCCAGCAGGAGCCCGAGTGGAGCGGAGGAATCGGCCAATGCCCCGACATGTACAGCCACATCGTGATCACCCTTCCCGCGCAAGCAAACTACTACACCTACAAGCTGCGCACAATCTTCCTCGAAACGACGCTGACGAGGAACATCAACGATCTACAGATACTGAGCCTAGCCGTAAACAGCGCAAGCCCCGCGGCCGGCACCCAGTATACGGAAAGCGACATCGTCGGCGGTCTCCCCGTCGTATCAATCAGCACACCGATTACAGACGGTGACCCACTCGACTATGACCCCCACTGGAGCGAGTTCCGCGACGCCAGCAACAACTGCGTCGGCACATTCTTCACGAACACCAACAACGACCAACTCTTCTACTTCAATACAATAAGCCCCAACACAGGCGCAATCGAAATCGTCTCCAAAAACATCTACCTACGACCCGTAAGAAGCACGCCCCCAGTTAACGGCCTCCAAAGCGCAACAGATCTCACATGGTACGGAGCCATAGCAGCATCCGGAACAGGACAAGGAAGAGACACCGTATACTATAATCCAGGTGCCAACCCAACCGGCCTCTGGATACTCGTGGAGAAACTACCAACCATCACCGTGAGCTAGCCCCACACACCTATCACCCAATCAGCGATTGATCACACGCAATAAATTTGAAGCGCTCACGAGGCTCGCAAAGCATCCACACGGCACCCTTACAGCCAACTACCTCGCGGCTGAGGTGATAAGGCTCATAGTCTACGCCTAGAGCTTGTCCATAGTCTTCCAGGGTTCTCATGCTGTCCTCTACTTTGTTTGGTTCTTCCAGAGGTGCTCGAAGAGGTTCCTGAAGGAGGCCACGACGGCTTCGTAGTTAGTCCACATCGCCAGGAGCTTATTCTCATCGTTGTTCATCAGCAACAGGATCTGTTTGTCGTCGGCGATGAAGAAGCTCGGCTGGTTGCATCTCCGGAGGAAGGCGAAGTCCATGTTACACATATCAGTTTTGTCGATGATGTACGTGCTAATTGGGGAGTGCTGCGTCATCATGCGGACATCGAAAGACCTCTTCTTCATCAGGTCATCAAGATCCTCGAAGAATAGGTTGTTGAAGAGCCAGGCCATCTCGTTGTCCGAGACTACGGCTTGAAATTCGGCTTCGCTGCTATTTAGGAGCTCGCTCACCTTGACCATGACTTGGCGTTTCCCCTCAATGACCTGAAGCGTCTCCTTGTGAGAACTGAACTCCTCCACCGCGGGTAGGGACCGCCACATCTCTAGGAGCTCCTTCTTCCGCTGCTCGAGTTGTATGATCCGACCACGTCGCTCCTCGATTAGGCTCTCCAAGACACTCTCTAAGGGCAAAGCCGCGAACTTCATCGGCTTCTCGAGGATGCGGGCTATCAGCCCCTCCGCCTCCAAAGAGCGGAGGATCTTGTAGGCCTCTGTCCTGTGGATACCAATGCTCTCAGCGATCTGCTGCACCTTCTGGGATCCGCATCGAGCTAAAAAGAGGTAGACTTTCACCTCGTTCTTAGATAGTTTAAACCGAGTCAATGCCCTGTTTATCTGCTTCAGAGCGTTTATGTAGTCCTCGGCCCCGCCCATCGCCCTGCTCCTGCCGAGGGACCTGTTATACAAAGCGATTATATCAGAGTCGGGATCATCAGTAGCGTCTTCCTCTCTCTTAGCTTCCTTCTCCTTCGGGAGACGCTGGAGCTGAACTGTCTGCATACACTATCAGCGATACAGATGGATAATACATAAAAGTAAATTACGGAGCGATGATATAGATTACTGATCCATATTCTTGGCAAATAGTGATACACGCATATCCCTCACATATCTTAGAAGAATAATTATATGTTTCAGACTTTTTTAGGAGAAAAAGAGTCAATTATTATAAAAATTAATAATATACTGAAAAATATGGCACTATATCGCCAAAAATCTATTTACATTATAATATGTATGGCTGTTTTCTTTGATATTATGCCTTTTTATGAGAACGCATCAATATTTTCAATCTTACGCGTATGCGCGCCAGCGTGTTTAGTAATTAAATAGACCTTCAAACTCGCGCGCGGTGAAAAAATAGGGGTGTACGAATTTGTTACCAGCCGCCACGGTGCTTGTACATCTCCTGGAATCCGTGGACGATCTCGGAGAACTTGCCATCCATCTTCCTACCAGCGGCGAGGTCACTTATCGTCGCACCTAGGCTGTCCTCACCCTGCTTGATCTTGACGTCCACATCATTAATCTTGAGACCCTTCTTCAGCATCATGCCACGGGTATCCTTCATTATCTGGATCCAGGCACGCATGCGGTCCATCTCCTTCAAAGCCCCCCGGAGGATGTCGTCGTGGACATCGTCCAGCGCCTCCTGGATGGCCTTCATCTGGTTGTTTATCTCGTCGACCGCCGCTCCACCCTCCACAGATTCTTTGAGAGTTACGAGCTTCGCCCTTATGGTGTTTAGCTTCGCAATCAGATCGTCGGCCGCCTGAGCCCCTATACGCTCTCTAAGCGTCTCAATCGTTTCCTTCAGCTTGTCAACCCGCTCTATCGCCTTATCAATGAAGCCCAGGATCCTGTCCCTCCTATTCTCTTCGGAGTAGTCGTACAGGAGGCCCTTCGCAGTCTCCATGTGCTCCTTAGCGTCTGACAGGGAGTTACCAGCGATGGTTAGCTCATCGGCTGCCAACGCGGCCTTGGCTTCGTCTAGATCTGCCTGAGCCGCTGCTAGTTCGCTGCTTATACTATCAGATACCTCAGTTGAGAGGTTTCCCTCAACGTCGTTGTAGATGGCCTCGAGCGAGGCAAACATCTTCTGCGCCCGCTCAATCTGGCCCTCCAGCTTATCTTCATCGTCCTCGTGATCCTCCTGAGGGTGCTCCCTGGCAAGGATCTTGAGCACGTTTCCGAAGTGCTTCTGAGCCCGGAGAGAGGCCTCTATAGAGGCCGCGTATTTTCCGCTGTCTAGGAGGGCCTGCGCATCTTCGAGGGCCTTCACGCCTGCGTCGAAGTTCTCCTGAGCAGCTTTAGGAGGCTGAGAGCCAAGCTTTCCCTCGGTGTAGGACTTGGTGTCTTTAGCTATCTGTAACAGCTTCTCAGCGATCTCCTGAGTAGCCGCATTCAGCACGATGAATGTGGTGGTCGCAACTTTGTGGGTGGGAGTCGCCGAGTCTTCGGCCTCAACCGTCCAGGTGCCCCTATCAGGGTCAGCCGGAAGGTTGTAGCTGTATTGATAGCTCCCATCGCCTGCTGCTGTGACCGTAGTCGTGCTTATCGTTTCGCTTCCTACATTGAAGCGCAAAGTGACCTCCCCAGAAACCGTGGCGGCCCCAGTAACCTTCACAACATCACCGGGGTGGTAATATGGCTGGTCAGTTGCCACTGTTGGGGTCGTTGGAGGATCGACAGCCATTACATTGGGTATCACGGGGAGCAGAAACAGAGCCACTATGAGTCCAATTAACACATTTCTTGTTCTCATACCATCACAGGAGAAAATAGTGGATATGCCTAATATTAGGGACACGCTGGAACGGTTTGGAACACCTGTTCCAAGCAAATTTTCGTGCGCATCAATATTTACAATCTTACACGTATTTACGCGAAAAAAAATATATCGAGGATTACAAATATCGCCGTTTTATTAGATATTATGTCTTTTTAAGCAGTGGATCGAGGGGGCTACTGTTACAAGACATATAAATGACGGTGGCGAAAGCCTTCTTGATTAGCATGGCGGAAGCTTCTGGCGGTAGCATCGACCCGGTCAAGCTCGTCGAGGGGTACCTGGGCAGGTCTACCTGGAAAAGCAGGGAGAACAGCAACCTTGGCTACAGCTTCAGCAGCGTCTTCCTGCAGACCGCTGGGGAGGTGATGGAGCAATACACGCTTGGGAGGGTCTACAGTCCGGAGGTCGCCAGGGCCCATGTCAGCGGGGATTTCCACATACACAACCTGAGCATGGGGATAATCGGCTACTGCGCCGGCTGGAGCATAGAGGACGTACTGACGCTGGGGTTTAACGGCGTCCCTGCAAGGACCGAGTCCTCTCCCCCGAAGCACCTCTCGACGGCCCTACTCCAGCTCGCCAACTTCATGGGGACGATGCAGAACGAGTGGGCCGGGGCCCAGAGCTTCAACAGCCTCGACACCTACCTCGCCCCCTACGTCAGGGAGGAGGGCCTCGGCTTCAAGCAGGTGAAGCAGGAGATCCAGCAGTTCATCTACAACCTCAACATCGCCAGCCGCTGGGGAGGCCAGACGCCATTCACGAACATCACGTTCGACCTTAAGCCCCCGAAGGACCTCGCCGCCAGGAATGCCCTCTTCGCCGGAAGGGAACTCGGAGACACCTACGCAGACTACCAGCGCGAGGTGGACATGCTCAACTCGGCCTTCTGCGAGGTCATGACAGCAGGCGACATGCGTGGACGCGTCTTCACCTTCCCCATTCCGACCTACAACGTCACGGATGACTTCGACTGGGACAGCCCGGTCTCGGACTCGATCTTCAGGATGACGAGCAAGTACGGGACACCCTATTTCCAGAACTTCATCCACAGCGACCTCGACCCGACAGAGGTGAGGGCGATGTGCTGTAGGCTACAGCTCGACCTAAAGCAGCTCCAGAGGAGGGTCGGAGGCACCTTTGGCTACGCGGACAAGACCGGCAGCGTAGGCGTCGTGACCATAAACATGCCTCGCCTTGGGTACACATCTAAGGGGGACGAGGACACATTCATAGAGCGCCTCGGATGCCTAATGGAGCTCGCCAAGGATAGCCTCGAGGCGAAGAGGGCCGTCGTCGAGGAGAACATAGAGAACGGGCTGCTCCCCTTCACAAGGCGCTACCTGGGCAACCTCAGGTGGCACTTCCAGACAATAGGACTCATAGGGATGCACGAGGCCCTGCTCAACCTCGTCGGAAAGGGGATCGAGACCAACGAGGGGAAGGCGATAGCCTACAAGACGCTCGAGTACATGAGGGGCAGGATCGAGGAGTTCCAGAAGGAGACCGGCCACCTCTACAACCTGGAGGCGACGCCCGCTGAAGGAGCCAGCTACAGGCTGGCGAGGCTCGACAGGGATAAGTACCCCGACATCATCACCGCGGGCGAGGAGGCCCCCTACTATACGAACTCTACGCACCTGCCCGTCAACTACACAGACGACCTCTGGGACGCCCTTGAGCACCAGAAGAAGCTCCAGACCATGTACAACGGGGGCACGGTCTTCCACGTCTTCCTCGGCGAGAGCCTCCCAGACCCGGAAGGGTGCAGGCTCCTCGTCAAGAGGATAGCCGAGAAGTTCCCGATACCCTACTTCACGATAACGCCTACCTTCAGCGTCTGCATCGACCACGGGTACATCAGCGGCGAGCACTTCAAGTGCCCCACCTGCGGGAAGGACGCCGAGGTCTACAGCAGGGTGGTGGGCTATTATAGGCCGGTGCAGAACTGGCACAAGGGTAAGCAGGAGGAGTACAGGCAACGCAGAGCATACGCCGTAGTAAGCGCCGCGTAGCAGGCGACCTCCCCATAGTGGGGCTGCAGAG
>Ga0315289_10002199_pt1 | contig 30130 bp, 26 predicted proteins | sample YL17G11_40_MG_FD_203452 | JGI IMG/M metagenome (GOLD analysis project Ga0315289, IMG submission 203452) | Sediment microbial communities from Yellowstone Lake, YNP, Wyoming, USA - YL17G11_40 | ecosystem: Environmental > Aquatic > Freshwater > Lake > Sediment | place: USA: Wyoming | collected... | reverse complement strand
CTCCTCCATGACGCTGGCGGTTGACGGTATGAGCATTCCTGCGTGATCCGCCTTCTATGCGTGGGAATATGTGTCACTAACAATTAAAAATGCTTTAAATCTAAAAACGCAAAACTTCAGTTATAATTAGGTTAATATGTTAACTATCGATAAAAAATGGAAGACACAACAGATGTTCTTGTAATTGGATCTGGTTTAGCCGGTCTAAGGGCAGCTATAGAGGCGAAGAAAGCTCTTGTCGACGTGATCCTGATAGACAAAAGTTTTCTAGGAAGAGGGAGTGCAAGCATTTATGCTGGATCTGTGGGCTCAGGCGTCGTATTAGATGAACCACCCGGGGGACATGAAAAGGCATTAGAACACACTTTTGAACTTATGGTGAGAGAAGGGGTAGATCCAGGATGGGACACCCCGTACTTACAAAACCAGCGGTTGATGATGGCCATCGCCGTGGACGCTACAGGGCGCCAAGCAGAGCTGAGGGATTACGGTGTGAAAGACCCCTACGGTCAAGAATGGTATGCACAACGGCCTTTGGTAGGCAGGCAAATCATCATGCCCTTGGTCGATTCTGTGAAGAGGATGGGCGTTAGAACTTTCGCAAAGACTACCATGTTCGACCTGATCAAGAAGGGCGACCGGATCGTCGGGGCGGTGGGCTTCGATGTGGATACAGGAGAATTTATCATCATTAAAGCTAAAGCAACTGTCTTAGCCACGGGTGGGTGTCAGAGAATCTTCAAACGCACCCACGCTCCCTATAGGTTGACTGGAGACGGTTACGCTATGGCCTACAGAGGCGGCGCCTCGCTTTGGGATATGGAACTCTCCGCTATAGACTTGGTTGGCCTCGACGAACCAAACCTACCACACACATGGCTGAATCCCAGTTCAGCTCGGTATAAAGGGATATACCGGAATGCCCAAGGAGAACCATTCGTCTTAAAGTATCTTAAGGAGCATAACCTGCTAGGGCCGAATGCCACCCTATCACTAGATGACCCTCAGCTTAAACGGTACGGCATCCCCGGATTCTTTGAAATGATAGCCATGCTCACCCACTTCTGGACAGCAGCGATGAAGGAAATTCACGAGGGACGGGGCGACAAAGGATGTATCTACTTGGACCTCACCCGCAATACCGATGAAGAGTGGTTCAAATCAGGAGGTGGCGTACAAGGATTAAATCTACTCCGGGACTTCGACTGGAAGCACAAATGGGTTCACATTCAACCTCTTATAGTAGGTCAGATAGGCGGCGTTGAGATAGATGAAGACGGAAGGACAAGCATAAAGGGTCTATACGCAGCTGGTGAAGTGGCTGAAGGACATGCCATGCATCATGCCAACGTCACCGGAGCCAGGACTGGGAGAAGCGCCGCCATTGATGCCACCTTCATCTCAGAAGAGCCCAGGCTTGGACCTAAGGAGTGCGCCTGGATTGAGGATAAGAAGAGGATGCTTCAAGAGATTCTTGACCGCAAGCCAACCTCTGAAGGTGACCCTAAGGAGATTAAACGCCTAATAGGAGAAGTCATGTGGCAGTACGCGGGGCCACTCAAAAGTGGGGATGGCCTCAACACTGGACTCAAAGAGCTGGAGAAGATCAGGAAAGAGAACCTTCCAAAGCTATACGCAAAGAACCCGCTTCAACTGAGGGGGGCCATTGAGGTCATCAACATGGTGCTAGTAGGTGAGGCGGTCGCAAGGTCGGCGCTCCACCGGACGGAGACCCGTGGCAGTTTTCAGAGGATCGACTACCCGAGAAGGGATGACAAGAACTGGCTGAAAAACGTGCTGGTAAAGGAGGAGGATGGGAAGATGAAAGTCTACACCCAGGCTGTGGAACTGATCTGGACTCGGCCAAAGCCTAAGGAAGGAGGGAGGGAATACTAGAATGCCGAAGATTACCATCACCGTGGACGAAGCCAAGTGCATCCGTTGCTTGAACTGCGTTGAGGTCTGCCCCCGCGAAGTCTTCGACTTTGACGAGAAGACGAGGAGGGTGACACTTCCAAACGAGACTGAATGTATACACTGCAGACAGTGTTTGGAGTTATGTGACGCCGGGGCAATATCCATTGATGGAGTCCTCAGGTGGAAGCCGAAGAGCATTCCACCCTTCGCCAAGAAGGAAAGAATTTTGGGATACTACCCCTACTATGAAGTTATATAAAAGAATATCTTACTACTTTTTTTACATTGAACCGTCCTCTTTTTTTCTTATACTGTTATCTTCACTTAGAAATTGGGTCCACATGGACGTCGTGCGCACGCGAAGCTACTTGTTTTCCATCCATGAGGACGGCGAAGATGGCCTCGTCTAACTCATCCATATTACATCTGAATATGTTTTAACTAATTAATATTATTTTTAACTATATTATAAATGGGTTAGTATGCCAAATACATATCTATAACAAATTTTATATAAAAATAATACATTCAATATTACGGAAAAAACATGATGTACAATCTTATACAACAAGCTCCGATGAGTCTCTCTCTCTTTCTTCCAGGAAGAGCAGTTGGATTTACGATTATTGCCTTATCATTCCTAATAACTCTCTTTTACCTTTGGACGAAACAAAATGTACCTATACGATTATTACCACAGGTTGAAGCTATGAAGGAGGCTGTTGGAAGATGCGCAGAGATGGGGAGACCCTTGGTCTACACTTATGGCAACCCGACGCAGGGTATGGATTATTGGACGGTTGCGGGATTGAATCTTCTCAGGTACACAGCAGAAGAAGCTGCAAAACTAGGTGTTCAAGTAGTTATTCCATTATCTGCAACACCAAAGGCATTGATAACACATGCCGTCGTAAAAGATATAATGAAAAATACGTTTGTAGCGGCGGGAACGGAGGAAATGTATAACGAGGCTAATTTCAGACTTACTGGTACTGATGATAGTACATGGGGTCTTGCCATTACGAGAATATTGTATGAAGTTCGACCCGCGGCACACTTTTGGCTGGGGTTCGTTCCATTTTCTACTGTAATATTTGGAGAGGTTTGTAGAGATATAGGCCAATGCATAGCTATCGGGTCAAGCTTTTATTTGAGCCAGATCGCTTTCACGGTTATTAGTTCTGACTATACTTTTATCGCTCAAGATCTTATTGCTGCATCGGCATACGTAACTAAAGACCCAGCACAAGGAGGCTTTCTACGTAATATAGATATTATTGTCCTTATAATGGTGGGGGTAATAACGCTTGCTTCTATTCTTCTAACGGCAGGTATCAACATCGTACCATGGATGAGTGTTTGATCATGATGGAAATAGCTAGAAAAAGGGAAACAGCGATAATAATAACGACGGTATCCTTCCTCATTACTTTCTTGCCGTATTTCTTTCCCATCCCCGCGTTAGATGTTGTACAAAAATACACCGTGGATTGGGCGCTAATAACTTCATATTTCATGGCCATTGTAGGATTTTATTACCTGACTAAAGTTAACCTTATAAGACTACAAAAAAGACCACAGGGTTGGCTATATGGCATAATTACAGTTATCCTAGTGTGGTATATGTGTATAACCGGTTTTGCGTTTGGAACAGGGCATATGTCATTTAAGTTCTTCTATGATGCAATTGCATTATCTCTCACAGCAATGGTTGGCGCAATACAAGGTTTCTACCTTGTTGGAGCAGGTAATAAAATATTCAGATTCAGGGACGTCAAGTCATCTTTCCTGTTAGGTGCAGCCGTAGTGATATTGCTAAAAAACGCACCGGTTACAACTGTAATATTCCCAGGTATCCAACCTGTGGGTACCTATTTGATAGATATATTAGTCAATAGTGCAAACCGTGCGTTTAAGATCGGAACAGCCATCGCTGGAATTGCGTTGGGAATACGTGTTCTGCTTGGAAAGGAAAGCTCACAAGTTGGTCTTGCAACGGAGGGATGATAAATGGTAAATATATTTAAAGTAATGGCAACGCTCAATAAAAGAATATTGTACCTAACATTACTCATTCTAATAATCGTGGGGTGTTTGTATCCAATAGCATTACCTATAACAGTAACCCCTTGGACAACTGATTTCTATAATAAAATTAACGCGGTACAGCCAGGTGAGATATTACTTGTACACTGGGGGGAGGGCCCGGGAGTAGAAAAAACAATGTGGTCGGCAATCAAACTCACTTTATGGCAGTTTATGCAACGGAGAGTAAAGATTATATGGATGACAACAATGCCTATGGCTCCTCCCGTTGGGGAAATGTTGCTTAACGATCCCCTGATAAAGGATGCTATGAAAGAGGAACACTATGTGGTAGGTACCAATTTCACTGACATCGGATTTGTATATATGGAATCCGGCTTGGTTAATTTCGTTAAAGATATTCAGGGCTTCACTCAGAATAAGTTTAAGGACACATTTGTAGGCAAACTCAAGGATATGAATGATATACAATACTGTTATTATATGGGAGGAGATCCTGATGCTTACAAATGGTTAGCACAACACGTTTCCTTAAGATTCAAGACCAAAATTTTCACAATTTCTGATCCCAGCACATTTCCAACACATCTAACTTATCTGAAAGCGGGGAACTTCTATTCTTGCTTGGATGGAGTTACTGGATCCGCTGAGTATGAGCTACTGACTGGAAAAGCTGGGCCATTCCTCGGCAGAATGGGTGCAATTTCGACAACGAGCTTATTCTTCGCATTGGTAATTGTTCTCGGTAACATAGGATACTTTGGATGGGAGAGGAAAGAGCGCGTTAAGCCAATCAAAGTAGGTGAGAAAAATGTATGAAGACCTCTTGATAAAGTATATCGGAATGATACTAGTAATCTTCCTTCTTACTACTCTATATGGCAAGGCTACTCCGTTCCACACATTATCTGTTTCATTGCTTACAGCTGTTGCGGTGGGATACTTAGTTGTTTTCTGTGTTGGCGCAATATATCAAAATGTTCTACTAGTCTTCCAAGGTCAACCATTAACTATTGTCGGGGTAATAATTGGGTCCATGCTGTTATTTAGATTCATTCCCAGGTACTCAGTTCTTTCGCGGATACCTATAGCCTTTTCAGCAGGAACAATGTTAGGCCTATCGTTCAGAACAGTAGTCTTTACCGAGATCATCGGGTTCACAACATCCGCGGTCAAACCATTATTCACTCCAACAGGAGATTGGTTTGTAAACTTCAATAACATCTCTACGGTAGTATTAACTGCAACCATTCTGTGCGTCTTCATTTACACCTTCCCCACTATGTATAAAGGTCCAGTTAAAGGAATAGGTAAACTCGGGGAACTCTTCTTATACGGTGCTCTTGGAGCATATTGCACAAATGCATTTATAAGTAACATGAACGCCGCACTGGCTACAATAGGACAATATCTTACAACGACGTCAGATATGGCCATATTCTTTTCCATAGCAATCATTACATTTATAGCAATGATTGCTCTAGATAAACGTGGAATACTAGAAAAATACTCTATATAAGATTCCCATCCTCTCTTTTTTCCTTCACGCAAGGAGTTATATGTTACTATAGAAGGTTTCAAAAAACTCTAGAAATCCAGTCATGAATAGGTCTTTACTTATAAGTAGTTAAATACCATGAAAATTTAGGAGGTTAATCGGAATCCTCATAAATATCTGAGATCGACGTTCATGAGCTAATACACATTTTAGTTGAAACTTAATAGATCTTTCCATCGATTCTGAGGAGAAAAATCTGAGTTACACAACAATACAGGCAGAACCGAAAACTTAATTTCTAAATTTTGAATCCTTTTCAAATACAGGAGAATGTTAATGTTTTGTCTGAGAAGGTAGTTGAAACTGATGTCTTGGTGATAGGTAGCGGGCTGGCTGGATGTTTTGCTGCCGTCAGGACCAGGGAGCTGAACGCTGATGTAACGCTTGTGGACAAGAACTTCGTGGGCAAGACCGGTAGCAGCCATTTTGCAGGTGGCATCATGATTTTTAACGAAGACTGGGGAGATGATCTTGACGCTTGGTTGGAACAGTATTCAAGGATCGGGGAACACGTTGCCGATCGGCGTTGGGATGAGATCATTCTCAGAGAATCTTATCCGAGGTACCGCGACCTTGTCTCGTGGGGCGAGCCCTTCTACAAGAAGGACGACACGGTGGGCTTCCCAGAACCCGGAGAAGAACCGAAACGCCGTATTCCCAGGAAGACCAAATATCGCTTCACGACTCTTATCACGGGATTCGGTGCAAAAAGAGATAAAATGCTCATAGCGAGGAAGAAGGTTATCGATAGCGGATGCAGGGTCCTGGATCGGGTTATGATCACGGATTTATTGAAGCAGCGTGGGCGAGTCGTTGGCGCCGTGGGCTTTCACACGAGAACAGGAGACTTTTACCTGATCAAAGCCAAGGCAGTCGTCATAGCATCTGGCGGACTGGGCTACCGGGCGGTTCGTTACGGCACGGAGTTCAATACTGGCGACGGGATGGCGATGGCCTATCGGGCCGGAGCAGAGATGATGAGCATGGACTTTGCGAATATAATGTGGGTCGCTAAACATTGCGACACGGCCGTCATCGATGGACCCGTGGGGGATCTAGGACTGGATAGAGACAAGGTGACCAATGCAAAGGGGGAGGAATTCCTAGGAAAAGAGTTTCCTCATTATCCCACTAACATACTCTGGCCCATAGAGTTCCATAGTGGGCGCGGACCAATCTACCACGAACCCTACGGAATAGACCGCGAAAAATTCAAAGATGTAATTAAGCGTTATGAAGAAAGAGGGGAAGGTCCCTGGATAACGATGCTCGACCGGGCGGGTATAGACATCTTCAAGGACAGATTTGAGCAATACATGGCGAATGATCCGTCAATCGCCTTTGGAGGATTGCGCATCAACACAAAATGCGAGTCGAGCATTCCAGGGCTTTACGCAGCGGGAGACGCATCGGGCAACAATTGGACAGGCCCAACCTACGCTGCGCTGGGAAATGGCATGGCTAATGCGGCCGTCACTGGTTATCGGGCTGGTCAGAGCGCCGCCGAGTTTGCCTTAAAGTCTAATAAACTTGAGGTAGACGAGGCTGAGATAGCCAAGTGTAAGGACGCAGTGTACGCGCCCCTGAGGCGCGAGAGCGGCTTCACCACCGACCACGTCCTGACCAGAGTCCAGCAGACAATACTCCCATACGAGGTGCGCATGGTGATGCACGAGAAGCGCCTCCAGGCCGCCATAACCATGATCGAGTTCTACAGGGACCACTTCGTGCCCAAGATGAGGGCGGTTGACCCGCACGACCTGAGGAATGCCCACGAGGTCCGGAACATGGTCCTCGGCGCCGAAATGCGGCTCAGAGCCGCCCTCTTCAGAACCGAGAGCCGCGGCTCCTTCTACAGGGAGGATTACCCGCGTAGGGACGACGAGAACTGGCTGAAGTGGGTCGTGCTGAAGGAGGATGCTGGAAAGATGAAGCTGTGGACCGAGCCCGTGCCGAAGGAATACTGGGGCGACACGTCGATGCCATATGGTAAGAGGTACCCCCTACAGTATCCGGAGTGATCACCGTTGCCGATAGAAAAGATTGATCCTGAATTATGTAACGGCTGCAAGACCTGCATCGACAGCTGCCCCATGGATGTCATAAGGTTCGATGAGGAGGCGAACAGAGCCTATGCGAAGTATCGGGAGGACTGCATAGCGTGCTATAACTGTGAGCAGGACTGCCCGGCCAAGGCGATATACGTGTCTCCGCAGAGGGGCAGACCCGTCACCCCAGCATGGTAGGAACCGGAATTAAAGAGGATTCCGATTAACCTCCATCCGGATTTTAAGAGTATTTAACCCCTTATAAGTAAAGGTTCAGTCAAGACTGGATTTCAAGTGTTATTCGGAATTCTCTTAAATTCAGCGAGTTCAAATGTGTAACGTGAATCAATCAAAACGAACCGAAGCAACCTTCACCCTTTTTATAGAAAAGAAAAAAATATCAAAGAGCGAGATAGATAAATGAAGGAGGGAGTAGACGAATGGATGAGAAGAAAACCGCGAAATATATTAGCAGTGTGCCAAAATCTGAACGGTCTTGGCCGCGTATCGAAGGTGCAAAATATACGGGTCGTACTGAGGATAGACTCTACCTAGACTCGAAGATTTTAGAAGGATGCCCTGTTTTCGTGGAGATCTACTGGATAACAGAAATCCCAGACCCCAACCCTGGCGTCTTTTCTCATACGCACGAATACGACCAACTCCTCATATATATGGGCGCCGATCCCAAAAACTCCGATGATCTTGGAGCAGAACTCGAGATTGAGCTCGAGGGTGAAAAACACATAATCAACAAGACTTCAGCAATCTACATCCCAAAGGGGATGAAACATTGCCCGATCACGCATAAGCGGGTCGATAGACCCTATCGGGTTGTGACAGTAGCATTTAGCGGTGGCTATGAATATACTTTGGCAAAATAATTAACTACCAATCAAAAAGAGCTGAAGCAACCTTCACCCTTTTTTATTTGAAAAAGGAGCAAAGTTAATTGAATCGTTAGGATGTCACATATTTGAAATAAAATTAATATCACCGGTTCTTAGTGCTGCGGGAGAGATTTGAACACTCGACACTCCGGTCTTCAGCTTCGCCCTCCCCGAGGGGAATCTGACACTCTACAAGGCTGAGCTACCACAGCGGAAGATATAGCGTAATCACCGTTTTTAATATAAAGATTACCAATACAGCGTGTTACTCAGCAGGCTGGCTGAATCTGTAACTCTATGATGCAGAAGCTGAGTTGTACGCAGTCCTCTTCTGTAAGCACCTTCACCCCTTCCGCCGTGTCTACCACCTACGCTCAAGGAAGGAGGCGTGATAGCGCTCCCTGAAGAACCTAGTAGGCGATCTCAACAGAAGCGGGACCATCCAAACCTTTAAAAACGGGGATCTGGAAGAAAGTCGTCTGCTATAGCCTCATCTTGACAATAAGAAAAAGATACGGGTTTTGAGCCAAATCTCTATAAAGTAAAACTTAAGTATTAAAACTGGAAAATTTAAGCGTGATCCAGAAAGGAGTGTGTTGATGTTTTACGTCTGATAAGTTAATTGAAACTGATGTATTGGTTGTAGGTGGAGGATTCTGCGGATGTATTGCAGCCATCCGTGCTAAGGAGCTGAACGCCGATGTACTTCTCGTGGATAAGAACTTCGTGGGTAAAACGAGTGGCGGCTATTTTGCAGGGGATCTGATGCTTTTTAATGAGGATTGGGGGGATGATCTTAACGCTTGGCTTGAGCAGTTTTCAAGAATTGGAGAATACGTCGCTGATCGAAGCTGGACTGAACTACTTCTAAAGGAATCGTATTCAAGATATCGCGACCTTGTTTCATGGGGGATACCCTTCATTAAGATGGATGGTACTTCTGGTTTCCCCCCTCCTGGAGAAGAACCGAAGCGAATTCTTGGGCCATCCAAGTATCGCAAAACGACTTTAATCTCGAAATTTGGAACAAAGTATAAGCTGCTCATATTGAGAAAGAAGCTTCTCGAAAGCGGAGGCAAGATACGGGATAGGGTTGTGATCACCGACCTATTGAAGCAGGGTGAACGCGTCGTTGGCGCTGTGGGCTTCAACACTGTAAACGGAGATTTTTATGCGATTAAAGCGAAGGCAGTCGTTGTAGCTGCTGGTGGGTTGAGCTTTAAAGGAACCCCTTACGCCACGCAATTTGATACTGGAGACTCAGTGGCTATGGGCTACAGGGCTGGCGCGGAGCTGATAAGCATGGAGTTTGGGCAATATGCGGGGCGTTTGCGCGCAAAAGATGCTTCAGGACACACTCTATTTCCAACAAGTATAGTGATTAACGCCAAGGGCGAGGACTTTTTAGGAGGAGGAGCTGAGATCCCTTCCTACATACTCTGGCTCTTGGAGGTTCATGCTGGTCGTGGACCAATCTACTCTGAATCGTATGGTGTAGAACGTGAAAAGATCAAAGAGGCACTAAATATGGCTTTAACGGGGACGTTTTGGATGGGGGGCTTGCGCTTCAACACAAAGTGTGAGACAAACGTGCCTGGGCTTTACGCCGCGGGAGACGCTTCAGGTTCCAATTTCACCGGTGCAGCCTATGCGGCACTGGGTAGTGCTATGTGTTTGTCAGCTGTCACCGGTTATCGGGCGGGTCAGAGCGCCACCGAGTTCGCCCTGAAGGCCGAGAAACCATCTATACCAGAATCCGAGGTGGCCAAGTGCAAGGACGCAGTCTATGCGCCCCTGATGCGCGAGAGCGGCTTCACAACCGACCACGTCCTGACCAGAGTCCAGCAGACGATACTACCGTACGAGGTGCGCATGGTGATGCACGAGAAGCGCCTCCAGGCCGCCATAACCATGATCGAGTTCTACAGGGACCACTTCCTGCCAAAGATGAGGGCAGTCGACCCGCACGACCTGAGGAATGCCCACGAGGTCCGGAACATGGTCCTCGGCGCCGAAATGATGCTCAGAGCCGCCCTCTTCAGAACCGAGAGCCGCGGCTCCTTCTACAGGGAGGATTACCCGCGTAGGGACGACGAGAACTGGCTGAAGTGGGTCGTGCTGAAGGAGGATGCTGGAAAGATGAAGCTGTGGACCGAGCCCGTGCCGAAGGAATACTGGGGCGACACGTCGATGCCATATGGTAAGAGGTACCCCCTACAGTATCCGGAGTGATCACCGTTGCCGATAGAAAAGATTGATCCCAAACTGTGTACAGGATGCGGGAAGTGTGTCGACAGCTGCCCCATGGATGTCATAAGGTTCGATGAGGAGGCGAACAGGGCTTACGCGAAGTATCGGGAGGACTGCATAGCGTGCTATAACTGTGAGCAGGACTGCCCGGCCAAGGCGATATACGTGTCTCCGCAGAGAGGTAGACCCGTCACCCCAGCATGGTGAGAATCTTAAGCTACCCTTCCTTCTTTTCTACGTGCAATGATTTGCGCTATGGTTCATAATTTATAAGGTACTTGATTGTGATTAGCTAATTATACGCTTTCGATTGATTGTGGGGCAAACAGTTTGGGGAGACTCAGGGATCCTAAAAATAACCATATAGTTTTTGGTTTGTCGGATATGGCATCCAGTACAGGGGAGAACCTGTGGAGTTCTATACTTGGGCCATACCTCGACCATATTGGGTTCGGTGCGGTATCCATAGGCTTTATGACTACGATGTTGTTGTTTAGTCAGGGTTTTTCTAGCCTGATTCTGGGTGGGCTCTCGGATAGGATTGGGAGAAAAAGACCTATAATCTTCTCTTTTATATCAATATCAATAGCGTCTTTAATTTTGGGGTATACTAGTAACTTCATCCTCTTTACTGTCCTTATTTTTATCGTCGGCTTCATGAATGGAATTAAGACTCCTTCAATTTTGGCTTCAATAGCTGAGTCAGTACCAGTTAAGAGTAGGGGTACTGCTTTTGGAATTTTTCAGCTTTTCAGATTTACTCCTATGCTCTTGGGAAGCCTTTTTGGTGGTGCAATTGCGTCCTTCTTCGGGTATCAGACCCTCTTTAGCGTTCACTCGATTCTCGCCATGTCAGCAACGTTAATCGTTTTATTTATCGGCGTTGAGGTAAGAAAGATCGCAGAAAAAGGTAAAAATGCCTTCATGACCGCTGGTAGGATCGCTTTATTTTCTGTGCCCAACACTTATAAGTTCCTCAAAGAAAATAGATCTTACTCCTTTCTTATGATAGCTTTCTTCGTACATGGCTTTGGTTACTATTTGGGCACTTCATTTTGGGCCCTTTACGCTGCAAATGGTATTGGGCTAGCAATTGTATCGGTAGGGCTCGTCATGTCCGCTCATGCCTTCGGCTTATGGGTGGGTGCGTATCCTGCCGGGAAACTAACCGACAAAATAGGTGGATGGATAATGATTTCAACCCATATTATTCTGACCACACCCGCTCTAATCTTGTATACATTATCTCCCAGTCTATCACTGGCTCTACTAACATCATTTTTTCACGGGTTAGTCGGTACTCTAGATGGTCCTGCTAGACCTGTAATATACTCCAAGATGGTAGGAGAGGAAAAAATGGGTATAGCTTTAGGAATAACAGAATCATTTATGCTCCTTGGAAGAATGATAGGACCTATCGTGGCAGGCATAGTCTGGAGTTTCATTGGAATATCCGCCCCATTCTGGTTAGGAGGCCTCATCAACTTAATTGCTTTAATCCCCCTTGGATTCTCGTTGAAAGTAGAGAGATTTAATAAAACTCATCCTTTGTGATTGCATGCGAAAAAGAGAGTAAAATACATGTGTAAAAAATGGGAGATATTTAAGTTATTATCTCCTCCATTGGCTTGTATGGTATATCGAAGTCAAAGTGCTTAGGTCCAAGAAGCCTTAATCCCTTCTCTGTTCGCCAGAGGTCCTCAGCCTTCACGCCAATAACCGAGACTTCTCGACCGTGCTCCCATTCAGCCGTCCAGAAATTCGATAGCCCCCAACCAGTCTCCGGGTCGATGATATTCAGGCCGTCCGGACTCGTTATATAGGGCTTCTCATCAAGCCATGAGACGTGGTTCTCATTCTTATACCATATCTTCAGTTGCCGGTCTTTCCAGTCTCCTGTCCCCTTCAAGAGATTATACCCCCATATGAAGCTATATTTCTCCTCGAAGAGGTGCGCAACTACCTCGCCCTCGAAGACCTTATAGGCCCAGCCACCAGAGGCTTCAATCATCGCCTCAACAGGGTCGTCCCCAGACTCCACAGCCTTCTTCATCGCTTGACCGATCTTCAGTGTAAATGAGACCGCACCTGGCATAACAGCCCTCTTCACCACTCTCCCTTCTACCGCCATAATGCCCCCCGTGTCTCCACCTGAATAGGTTGAGATCCCCTCAATAATTTCCTCGGCTCTCTGCCAGCTCAGCGTCTTCTCCAAGACAAGTAGGTCGCCCCAAGTTGTTGTCAAAACGGCTGGACAGACGGGAACATCATGGAGGTTCAACGAGGTTATGGAGCACTCGGGGACGGCTCTGTGGCCACATCCAGTTGCATCGAGAATGGGCCACTCTCTGTCTGGATATGTTAAAAGTCTTCGAACAAGCATCTGGTTGATCTCGAGAGGTAAGAACGAATAGATTTCCTCATCGCCAATAATCTCTTCAAGTCTGTTTAAACCAGCATCCTCCCAATTCGGTCCAGGCTGTTCTGACCAGCTGTTCAGGGGCGCGAAGGTCTTGTCTTTCAGCTTAATCTGGTCGTGGATGAAGCTCATCTCGAAACCAGTCCTTAGGAAGCCGCCACTTTTTGCGTAAAACCCTGGATGTGTCATCCATCTCATTCTCTGCTCTACACTTATACCTCCGCCAGTTCCAATTCCTGCGAGAACTATAGCATCGTCAGGGATCTCCTCTAATTTCGCTAATTTGAACTTCTTTCCCTGAGAAAGGGCCTCGTCTACTTTCTGCTCGATTTTTTCCTCAACCGGTCTAACGCCACCTCCCCCTGTAGACAGAGACATTGCGCCAATTGTGAAGCTCAGCAGTTCGTTCCTAGAAAGTGTTCTCACCATTTTCTCTCAGTAATATACGTTTTGAATCATTTATATCTTGCTTAATCTTCTCTGAGATTTGAAATATTTCAGTATTATAGCTTCATTGAAACAATGATTATATACTCGAGAAGTTAATTTATTTTTTTACTGCTTTAATTTCAATATCTCTCAGGTGATGATACTCCACATATATTATCTAAGTGTTCAAGTCTTCCTGCGAGTTGTGTTCTGACCATCATGTCCCCATATATCCACATAGCGATCTTCCCTCGTATGCGCTTAAAAAGTTCATAAAATTTATCTTATTATTTTATAATATGTTATCCGAGTAAATTTGTGGAAATATGGAATGGTAGAATACAGTACTGATGTTCTTGTGATTGGTTCTGGGTTGGCCGGCTTAAGGGCGACTATAGAAGCTAAGAAATCCCATGTTGATGTGATTCTTGTAGATAAAACCTTTCTCGGAAGGGGAAGCGCAAGCATCTATGCTGGGTCAGTAGGCTCAGGTGTCGTAGCAGACGAACCTCCAGGAAGACACGAAAAATATCTTGAAAACACATTTGAACTTATGGTCAGAGGTGGTGTGGATCCGGGTTGGGATACACCTTACCTTCAGAACCAGAGATTAATGATGACTATCGCCGTAGAAGCCATAGGGCGCCAAGCAGAGCTACGAGACTACGGAGTAAGAGATCCCTACACCCAAGAATGGTATGCACAACGACCTTTAGTAGGCAGGCAGCTCATTATGCCTTTGGTCGAATACGCAGGGAGCATTGGTGTAAAAACCCTTGAGAAGACTACTATATTCGACTTGATTAAGAAGGGCGAGCGAGTCATTGGGGCTGTGGGCTTCAATGTGGATACCGGAGAGTTTGTTGTTATTAAGGCTAAGTCGACTGTATTAGCCACAGGTGGATGCGCGAGAATCTTCAAGCGCACCCATGCGCCCTACAGACTGACTGGTGATGGCTATGCTATGGCCTATAGAGCGGGCGCCTCGCTCTGGGAGATGGAGCTCTCAGCTATCGATATGGTTGGACTCGATGAGCCTGGTTTACCACATACTTGGCTTAACCCGAGTTCAGCTCGGTACAAAGGGATCTTCAGAAACGCTAAGGGGGAACCTTATTTCCTGAAGTACGCGAAGGATCATAACCTGTTGGGGCCAGGTGCGACCCAATCACTAGATGACTCACAACTAATACGATACGGCATCCCTGGATTCTTCGAAATGATAGCAATGCTAATCCACTTCTGGACAGCGGCGATGAAAGAAATCCATGAGGGGCGGGGAGACAGAGGATGCGTCTTCTTAGATCTCACCCGCAACACGGAAGACGAATGGCTCAAGTCCGGTGGTGGTGTACAGGGTCTAAACCTGCTCAGGGACTTCGACTGGAAACACAAGTGGGTTCACATACAACCTCTCATATTGGGTCAAATAGGTGGCATTGAGATGGATGAGGAATGCAGATCAGGGGTTAAAGGTCTCTATGTTGCTGGCGAAGCGGGTGAAGGACACGCCATGCATCACGCTAATGTCACTGGAGCCAGAGCTGGGAGGAGCGCTGCCATAGATGCCATATTTATCACTGGGGAGCCAAGGCTTGGAACCGAGGAGTATGCCTGGATCGAAGATAAGAAAAAGATGCTACAGGAAATCATCGAACGCGAGGTAACGCCTGAGGGCAACCCTAAAGAGATGAAGCGCCGAATAGGGGAAATCATGTGGCAGTATACGGGGCCTCTTAAAAATAAGGAGAACCTTAAGACCGCACTTAAAGAGCTAGAGAAGATTAGAAAAGAAAACCTTCCAAAGTTGTACGCTAAGAACACACGTCAGCTGAGAGAGTCCATGGAGGTCATCAATATGGTTCTAGTAAGCGAGGCAGTCGCAAGTTCTGCACTTCATCGGACGGAGTCCCGTGGTGTACATAAGAGGATTGACTATCCGAGGAGGGACAACGAGAACTGGCTCAAGAATGTCTTAGTGAAACAGAAAAATGGGAAAATGGAGGTTTACACGAAGCCAGTTGAGTTAATCTGGTCTCGACCAGGTCCCATGGAGGTCTTGGAGGAGTTCTAATATGCCAAAGATCATCATCACTGTAGATGAAGCTAAGTGCATCCGCTGCTTAGACTGCGTTGAGGTCTGCCCCCGCGATGTATTCGACTTCAACGAGAAGATGAAGAAGGTTGTACTGCTCAATGAGAATGAATGCATAATCTGCAGACAATGCCTAGAACTGTGTACTACCGAGGCAATATCCATTGAGGGAGCTCTTCGGTTCAAGCCAAAGAATGTTCCCCCATATGCTAGAAAGGAAAGAGTATTAGGCTATTACCCCTACTACGAAGTTATCTAAAAACATCTTCTGCGCGCATCTGATAAGTTAATCGAAACCAATATCTGAGTTATATTTAGTGGGTTTAAACGCGCGAACTCTACGTTTTTTATCCTCGGCTCTTTCCACTACATATAATGATGCGCGCCCTGATGCCTATCACCAGAATTATTCTATACTCGCGGATAAATAGTAAGTGCTATTTATATTTTAACTCCGAACTTTAAAACAGCAATGCTAACTGCTTGAATAGCAAATGAAATTATGAAGAGGCTGGTGAGTCCAAAAGTCGCGGCCAGAGAGGTTGCAATAAGGGGCGCAGCGACCCCCATGATCTCGCTCGGAAGGAAGTAGAAGGCGTATCCCAGGCCTCTCTGCCTGCTGGGGGAGAGGGTAGCCGTAATAGAAGAGTGCGCAGCCCATCCTAGGCTGCTACAGAATCCATAAGATATATAGAGGGTTATCAAAACGTAGTTGTTGGGTATTATTATGGCCCCCGTCACAAGGATGAGGGCTAAGGTGAGTGTCATCAATAGCCACCTCTTATCGCCGAACTTAGAAGCCAGGAACCCGCCTATTGGGGCCGAGATAATTCCCATCAAGGTGCTCGCCCCGAGAACCATGCTCGCTAATGATATCTCCAAGCCCCTCTCGTCGACGAAGAAGACGGTGAGGAATGGGCTGAACATTTGTAACCCCAAATTTCGGACGATGAGGAAGACGAGGAATAAGATAAAACCGACGTTAAATAAGGAGGTCTTAACCGTCTGTTGAGAGCTTTGTGGTTGAACTTCGTCTCTATAATTTTCAATGGGCTCCGATCGTAACATCAACACTAAGAGGAGTCCTATAAGCATCGGGATGAACCAGAAGAGATATACTTGCCTCCAGCTTAGGGCGAAGAAAGTCATGAGGATGCTTACTGAGATGGGGCCGAGCGCCATACCGAAGGTGCCACCAGCTCCATGGATGCCTAGCGCCTTAGACCTATTCTCGGACCTAAAGAGTCGCGTCGTTAGGCTATACGAAGCGGGATGATAGATGACGGTATTGACATATACCAAACTTACCGCAAGTGTCAACATGAAGGGGTTCATAGCATAAAAGGCAAAAAGGCTGCCAACAGCTGCCACTATCATGCTCACTATGAGCATCCTCTTACAGCCGTACCTATCCGTCAAAAGCCCTATAGGGATGGCGAGGAGAGCTTGGCAGAGGGGTGGTATAGCAACGATGACCCCAAGCTGCTGTAGGGAGAGGTTAAACTCATTTGGGCCCATTAAGATCGGAAAAATCGCTATATGGATATATTGAAAAACATGGGTGAGAGCATGGGTCACGGTAACGACCAGCAGCCCGTATGTAAATAACGGCGTTCCGTTCCGAGTCGACTCAGACTTCATCTGCCTTCTACCAGCACGCGATTCAGGGATGAATAGTCTTGCAATATTTAAAATTACGTATACGGATCTTCCTGAACAGTATCGCACGCGACTAATGGCCAATTAATAATCACTCAGGATATATTGGATAGGAAAATTTTTTCTTATTTTTAACCCCTAACTCCTCAATTTTTAGGTAATATGTTTGGTAAAGTGGTTTTCTTCTTGGTCCACAACCGAAAAGAGTCCCAAATCAGCCGCTAATCTATTTTAAGACATATTACCTAATAGGTAATAGATCACGTTTTACAAACATCGTTTATTTTTGCCGTTTTTTCCAAATAGGTTGATAAATGGGCTTTTTTTCTTTGATATCACCTAATAATTGAGGAGTTACGGTTTTAACATAACAGCCAAACCAAAAATTTTATCTTATATTTCCCCCCTTTGAAGAGGTATGACAAAAATTCTAGTAGCTTTGGGAGGTAACGCTATTAAAAAATCATACGAAAAAGGCACCACCCCAGAACAATTTAAAAATTGTCAGGCGACGGCAATAAGTTTAGCTAAAATAATTCAGAGTATGAGGGAAGAAGATCGACTAGTCCTCACACATGGCAATGGACCACAGGCTGGAAATCTATTCGTGCAGCAAGAGATGGCTAAGGGGTTGGTTCCCCCCCATCCAATGGATGTTGTAGGAGCTATGACTCAAGGGCAAATTGGTTTCATGTTACAACAGTCACTCATGAATGCCCTCAAAGATTTAGAGGTTAATATTCCAGTATGCGCTATTGTCAATCAAGTATTAGTAGACAAGTATGACCCGGAGTTTTCAGGCGATGTTGCTTCCAAACCTGTCGGCGAATTCCTATCAGAAGAGGAGGTCACAGAACTCAAGAGTAAGTATCCAAGTTATATTTTTAAAAAAGTTAAACCAAATGATAAGAGATGCTGGAGAAGAACAGTCCCCTCCCCGGACCCAATATGTAACCTAGAAAGTGAAGCGATTAAGAGAATGGTTGATAGTGGCATCATAGTTATCGCTTCAGGTGGAGGAGGCATACCTGTCATAGAAAATCAAGAGGGGCATTACGAAGGAGTTGAAGCCGTCATAGATAAAGATCTGGCCGGAGAAAGATTAGCGGAGGTGGTTAATGCGGACATATTTTTGATTTTAACCGATGTCGAAAACGTGAAGTTAAATTATGGTAAGCCCAACGAGACGAAAATAGATAAAATGACCGTGGAAGAAGCTGAAACTTATCTCAAAGAGGGGCACTTTCTACCAGGAAGCATGAACCCGAAGGTAAAGGCATGCGTAAGGTTTCTAAAGTATGGGGGAAAGATGGCTATAATTTCCTCCTTAGAAAAGGCTCTGGAAGCCTTAAAAGGTGAAAGCGGGACACGAATAGGATGAGTGAGAAGGATAAGTAGGTGTCTTAATGGAGTACGATAAGATTCTTGGAGACTTGCTCGGCAGGGACGAGTACGTCGTTGTCGGTAAGAAAATAACCAGGACTGACGCCTTGGATAAATGCCTCGGCAGGGCGAGATTCACCGCTGACTACATCCCTTGGGGGACCATGGTTGTTAAGGTGCTCAGAAGCACCAAGCCCCACGCCCTATTAAGACGCGTGGACGTTTCCGCTGCCCTCAAAATGCAGGGGGTTGAGGCGGTGCTTACGGGCGCAGACGTGCCAGGCAAAAACCAGATAGGGTACGCTCTGCCGGACCAGCCCTTCCTGAACGATGTTAAGGTCCACTACATCGGCGACCCAATAGCCCTCGTCTGCGCCCGAGACGAGGTAACGGCCGAGGATGCGCTCGACGCTATTCAGGTAGAGTATGAGCCACTCCCCGCGGTGTTCGATATCGACGCAGCCTTGGCCAAAGGAGCTCCAGTTATCCACAAGGAGAATAACATCGCCGTTACTACTCGGATCAGGAAGGGCGATGCCGAGAAGGGTTTCAAGAAAGCGAAAGTCATCGTAGAGGACACCTACTGGTCACCATACCAGGAGCATATGGCTATCGAGCCAGAGGCCGCATATGCGGTGCCTGACGGCGCCGGTAAGATCACCGTCGTCGCCTGCATGCAGAGCCCCCACCTGGTGAGGGAGAAGGTTGCACACATCCTCGGTTGGGGCTTCAACCAAGTCAGGATCATCCAGGCGCTCACTGGCGGGGCCTTCGGGAAGAAGGACGATACAGGCCCATTGATAAGCGCCTACGCGGCCCTGGCGGCTGTTAAGACGGGGAAGCCAGCGGCCCTCGTTTACGACCGCAACGAGGTCTTGGCGACGACGCCGAAGAGGTTCCCAGCTAGGTTCAAGTATAAAAGCGGAGCCGATGGGAATGGCAAGATAACCTCCGTTCAGGTCGATATTAAGCTTGAGTGCGGTGCCTACGCAAACCGCGCCCCATTCTGGCTTTGGAGGCAGACCGCCCACGCATGCGGCCCGTACGAGGTGGAGAACGTGGCTGTTGACGGCCGAGCTATCTACACTAACAAGGTATACGGCGGCAGCTTCAGAGGTTTCGGCAACCTCGCCCTCCACTTCGCCGCGGAGCAGCAGGTCGACAAGCTCGCCTACGAGCTCGGCATCGACCCGGTTGAATTCAGGCTCAGGAACATCCTACATGAAGGCTCCCACACTACGTGCGATCAGATTCTAGATAGCAGCGTAGGCATAGAGAAGTGCCTCCGAGGCGTCGCCAAGGCGTCAGATTGGGCGAATCACCGGGAACCGATCAGAAATGGTAACAGGGTGAGAGGCTGGGGCGTCGGCTGCGCCTACCACGGCAACAGCACAAGCCGTAGCACCCCGGACTGGAGCGCAGCTAGCCTGATGCTCCACGAGGACGGCACCCTCACCTACCGCACTGCCATATGCGAGATCGGCCAAGGCACTCCGTTCGGACATGCCAAGATAGTCGCAGAGATCATCGGCGCAAGCATCGGCTCCATCAAGATCGAGCAGCCAGACACAGACTCAACTCCGGACTCCCACCCGACACATGGAAGCAGGGGCCTCGTGATGGGAGGCACCGCCGCGGCCGACGCCGCGATAAAACTGAGGGAGCGTATGGTTAGGGTCGCCGCAGACATGCTCGGCTGCCCACAGAACGAGGTGGAGCTCCGCGACAGCGTCGCATACAATAGGAGGAAGCCGAGCGTAAAGATACCTTTCAACGAACTCGCGGAGGAGATGCACATCAGAGGCGAGAGCCCAGGGAGTTATGGTTTCTACGCTTCACCAAAACGGTTCTTTGACCCGGAGACCGGCCTCGGCGTCAACTACTCAGTCTACACCTTCGCGGCGAGCGTCGCGGAGGTCGAAGTCGACCTCGAGACCGGGGAAGCCGAGGTGGTGAAGGTTTGGCCGGCCATGGATGTCGGCAAGATGATCGATCCCCTCTCCGTGGACGGCCAGATCCACGGCGCCATAAGCCAGGGCATGGGCTTCGTCCTGATGGAGAACCTCCTGCTCCGGGACGGCGTGGTCCTCAACCCCAACTTCGGAGACTACATAGTCCCCTCGGCGATGGACACGCCAGAGGTCGCAGACACGATAGTGGTCGAGGAGCCATACAAGCACTCGGCCTTCGGCATGAAGGGCGTGGGTGAACCCGCCATAATCAGCATCGTCCCGGCCATCGTCAACGCCATCCACCACGCAACGGGGGTCAGGTTCAGCTCGCTGCCGGTGACGCCGGATCGCCTACATAAGGCGTTGAAGGAGGCTAAGGCATGAAGCAGCTGAAGGGATTCGACCTGCTGAGGCCCCGCACCCTCGTGGGCGCCCTAGAGATGATGGCGACGCTGGAGATAGCCCAGCCCATAGCCGGGGGCTCGGACCTCATCCCCCAGTTCAAGGACGAGGGCTGCAAGCCGAAGCACTTGGTCGACCTGGGCCTCATCCAGGAGCTGAACGGCATAATGGAGGAGGGTAACCGCGTCCTCATAGGCCCCACGACGACCCATACCCAGGTTGCCTCATCGAAACTGATAGAGGAGAAGGCCCCGGCCCTCCACGAGGCGGTCAAGTGGATGGGGAGCGTCCAGATACGGAACAGGGGGACGATAGGGGGTAACCTCTGCAACGCCTCGCCTGCCGCCGACACCGCGCCGCCCCTCCTCGTCCATAGTGCCGAGGTCCAGGTCATGTCCCTGGACGGCTCCCGCTGGATGCCCCTCGTAGACTTCTTCGTCGACTCCAAGGTCACGGTGCTCGAGCCGGATGAACTTCTGACGGGGATAAGGTTCCCCGTGGTCGCCGGCGCCTCCTCGTCGTTCCAGAGGATCGGTCGGCGGAGGGGCTTCACCCTCTCCGTCGTCGACGTGGCGGCCTGCGTTGAACGAGACGGCGGCAGCCTTGGCGACGTGAAGATCGCCGTGGGAGCCGTAGCGCCGACGCCTATCAGATTGGTGAAGGTGGAGGAGGGGCTCAGGGGGAGGAAGGTGACCTATGAGCTCGTCGAGGAGGCGGGTAGGATGGTCTCGGAGGCGGTGAATCCGAGGGACAGCGCCAGGAGCTCCGCAGAGTACAAGCGTGACATGGCCGGCGTCCTCGTCAGGAGGGCGCTAAGCGCCGCGTGGAAGCGTGTCGGAGGTGAGCTGTGATGATCTTCGAGCTTAACGGCAAGAACGCGGACGTAGAGGCCAAACCCACGATGACCCTGCTTGAGCTGCTCCGAGGAGAGCTCGGCGTGATGAGCGTGAAAAAGGGATGCGAGCAGGGTGAGTGTGGTGCGTGCACAGTGCTTCTGGACGGCAGCCCGGTGACATCATGCCTAGTTCTCGCCCCCCAAGTTGAGGGGCGGCGCGTCCTTACAATCGAGGGCCTCGCGGACAACCCGTTGATGAAGGAGCTCAGGGACGCCTTCCTCGAGAACGGAGCAGTCCAGTGCGGCTACTGCACGCCCGGGATGCTCCTGAGCGCATACGCCCTACTGAAGGACAACCGCCACCCCACCGAGGAGGAGGTCAGAGTGGGGATAGAGGGCAACATCTGCCGCTGCACGGGCTATGTCACCATCATTGAGGCGATCCTCGACGCGGCGGAGAGGATAGCCCCTGAGTGACGCCGAGATCGTGGCGAAGCTGAACGAGCTGCTCGCGCAGGGGAGGGGCGCAGTCCTCTGCACCCTGATCTACAAAGAGGGGTCAGGGCCCAGGGACCCCGGCGCCAAGATGCTGATAACCGACGAGGGCAAGACGCTTGGCACCATCGGTGGCGGTGGCATGGAGAGGCTCCTCGTCAAGGAGGCGCTGGAAGCCCTGAAGGAGGGGAGACCCCGCACCCTCCACTTCGCCCTGGGCGTACCCCCGAGGGAGGGGATGATCGCCGTCGACTCGAAGTGCGGCGGGGAGGTGAAGGTGTTCATGGACGTGGTCAAGTCAGACCCGAGGCTCATCATAATGGGCTCTGGGCTCATAGCCCAGGCCGTCGCCAGGTACGCCCGCGACTGCGGGTTCCAGGTGATCGTCGTCGACGACGCCGAGACAGCTAAGGAGGAGAACTTCCCGGGCGCGACGCTCGTCAACGATCCTTACCCGGACTCCCTGAAGAGGGTCGATGTCAGGCCAAGCGACTACGTCGCAGTCCTACACGGAGAGACGCCGTTCGAGCTCGCCGCACTCAGGCACGCCGCCGAGGCTCGACCCGCCTACATCGGGCTCCTGGGGAGCGCGAACAAGGCTAGGAAACACAGGGAGCAGCTGGCGAAGGAGGGTCTAGACGGGAAGGTGCTTGACGCCATCCACGGGCCGATCGGCCTCGAGATAAACGCCGAGACCCCCGAGGAGATCGCCGTCAGCATAGTCGCCGAGATCATCAGGGAAAAGCGCGGCTAGACTTCCACAGCCTCAGCGCCTGCTCGTAGTCCTCTGGAGTGTCGAGGTCGATGACGGTCCACTCGTCGCCCTCAACGGTCCTGTGCTCCGTTTCGTGCCTGAGGACGACGTCCTTTAGGGTCTCTTCACACCTAAGCCCTAGGATTTCGTTAAACAGGGGTCTCCTGAAGAGCGTCGGATGGCCCCTCTTGTCTTCACAAGTCGGGCTCACGATGAGGGTCGATGGTTCGTCCTCCATCACATCGATCATTCTCCAAAGGAGACCCGGCTCTAGGCCGAGCTGGTCCCCGAGGACGAGGAAGACCGCGTCCGCGGAGGCAGCGCTGAGCCCCGCCTGGAAACTGGTCGTCATCCCCTCCTCGTAGCTCGGGTTGTGGACGACCCTGGCGCCACGGGATTCTGCTACGGCTCTGATGGGCTCGGGGTCGTTGCCCGTTACGACGATGACCTCGCCTAGGACGCTGGTCAAGGAGGCTAGGAGTCTGTCGAGGACGGTGGCGCCGGCGACCTCTAGGAGGAGCTTGTTCCTCCCCATCCGGCTTGACTTGCCGGCGGCGAGGACGACGGCGGCTATCCTCAACCCTGTCCCTTCATCCTGGTGGCCGCGGACTGGACGGCCTTCACGATGTTGACGTAGCCGGTGCAGCGGCAGATGTTACCGTTTAGGTACTCCCTTATCTCCTTCTCAGTCGGCTCCGGGTTCTCGTCGAGGAGCGCCTTCGTCGCCATTATGAAGCCTGGGGTGCAGTAGCCGCACTGGACCGCGCCCTCGTCCAGGTACGCCTCCTGGATCGGGTGGAGCTTGCCGCCTTCGGCGAGCCCCTCGATGGTGTCGACCCTCCTGTCGTCGGCGTCCACTGCGAGCACCATGCAGGCGAGGACGGCGTCGCCGTCCAGCAGCACAGTGCATGCGCCGCATTCGCCGATCCCGCAGCCGTACTTGGTCCCCGTGAGGTCCATCTCGTCCCTGATGAGGTTCAGGAGCAGGGTCTGGGGCTCCACTTCGAAGACGCGCTTTACGCCGTTGACAGTGATCTCTATATTCATCACCGATTCCTCCCGGCCGACTCGGCTATCTTGGTGAGGGCCTCTACGGTGAATCCGTACGCGACCCTCCTCTTGTAGGGGCCGCTACTCCTCCCCCTCTCCCGGGGCTGGATGCTCTTCGAGGCGAGCTCCGCGGCGTCGGAGATCACCTTCTCGTCGAGCTTCTTCCCCCTCAGGAACTCCTCGACCTCCCTGGTCCTCATCGGCGTCGGGGCGACCGTGCCCCAGGCGAGGCGGCAGTCCTCTACGGTCCCGTCCTTGAGCTTCGCCGAGGCTGCGAGGCTTATGGTGGCGATGTCCATGCTGACCCTGGCGACCCTGAGGAAGCAGCCGTACCCGCCTGCGGCCGACCGCGGCACCGTGACGCCTGTCAGAATCTCACCCTGGCCCAGGATGGTTCTGCCTGGGCCCGTGAAGAAGGAGTCCAAGCCGACCGTCTTCTCACCCGACGGCCCGACTATGTGTGCCTTCGCGTCGAGAGCGAGGAGCGCCACCGGACCATCGGCGGCGGGGGAAGCGTTACAGATGTTGCCTCCCAAGGTGGCGAGGTTCCTTATCTGGACGCTGCCTATCACCCTCACCGCCTCGCGTAGAACCGGCAGCCTCTTCTGGACGAGCTCCGAGCGCTCTATGTCCCTGAGCTTCGTTAGGGCACCTATCCAGACCCCGTCCCGCTTCTCCCTTATTCCCGAGAGGCCGGGTACCCACTTCAGGTTGACGACGTGCTTTGGCCTCACGGAGCCGTCCTTCATCTTGACGATAAGGTCTGTACCCCCCGCTAGGACCTTTGCGTCGGGGCTGTACTCGTCGAGGAGCTTCACCGCCTCGGTGACGCTGACGGGCGCGTGGTACTCGAAGCCGAGCAGGATGTGGGTGTTGTGCCTGTTCACGTACATGGTCATCCCTCCCTCTCCCTGAGCGCCTCCAGTATCCTCTCCTTGGTCAGGGGTAGCTCGTAGAACCTGATGCCCAGGGCGTTCTGGATGGCGTTGGATACGGCGCCGGCGACGGGGTTAAGCGCGCCCTCGCCAATCCCCTTCGCGCCGAACGGGCCGGTGGGCTCGTAAGTGTCAACGAAGAAGACCTGGAAGTCTTCCAGATCCGGCATGTCCTTGGCGTACGGTACCTTGTAGTCCGTGATGAACCCCCTGTTGGCGAGGTCACCGGTCCTCTCGTCGTACGGTAGGTCCTCTACGGTCGCCATGCTCCAGCCCATCGCCAGGCCACCGTGGATCTGGCCGGCCGCTAGCTTCGGGTTGATTACGGTGCCTATGTCTGCGCCAGCGATGACTCTTAGGGGCTTTACCCTGCCGGTCCAGGTGTCCACCTCGACCTCTACGAAGTAGCCCGTGAAGTGGGGGGGGCATGCGGGCTGGCGGTAGCTGTCGACGGCGGCGGCTGTGCCCCAGTTCTTGTGGCGGGCCGTGTAGGCGATCTCCTTGAAGGTCGCCTCCCTGCCGGCGACGCCCTCGGCGTAGACGACGCCCTGCCCCTTGGCGGGATCACATCTGAACTTCAACGCGTGCGGGTAGGCGTCCAGCATCCGTGAGGCGTAGTCGCGTATCTTCTCCTTCACCTGCTTCGCGACCTTCAACGCGGCGCCTCCACCCGAGTAAATGCCCCTCGAGGCGTGGGTGCAGACGTCGTAGACGGTGGTGCTCGTGTCCGCCTGGATTATATAGACGTTCTCCAGCGGGACGCATAACTCCTCCGCGATTATCTTGGCGTGTGCCTCGACGGTGCCCCCACCGTGGTCCATAAGTGCGGTGACGTAGTCGAGGGTCCCGTCCTCGTTCAGCTTCAGGAAGGCTCCGCTGAAGTCGATGACCGTCCCCGGGACCGGTGCGCCGGCGCTGCTCGTGTGGTAGCCCCTCCCCATGCCTATGCCCCGGCGGTACCTCCCCTTCTGGCTCCCCGGCTTAGGCCGGTTATACCAGTCGATCATCTCCGCGCCGCGCTTCAGGATCTCCTCGACGCCGCAGCTCTGGATGATGGACTTGACCGTCGGCCCCTGCCCCCAGAAGAGGTCGCCCTGACCGATGTAGTTCTTGAGCCTGAAGTCGAGTGGGTCGACGCCGAGCTCGCCTGCAAGCTCGTCCATCATGGACTCCACCATCCAGGTGACCTGGGGGTTGCCGTAGCCTCGGAAGGCACAGCTCGGTGTCTTGTTGGTGTAGACGGCTCTGCTCACGTAGCTCTTCGCCTTGAGCTTGTATAGGCTGACCCACCAGCCGGCCATGCAGCCTAGGAGCGGGTAGGCCTGAATCTGGTGTGCGCCGATGTCGAGCCACGCCTCCATGCGGCCCGCGACGAGGGCGCCGTCCCTCTTCGCCCCGAGCTTGAGCTTGAAGATCATGGAGTAGCTGCAGTGGTCGTACATGTCCTCCTCTCTGGTGAACTGGAGCTTCACGGGTCTCTTGGTCTTCAGCGCCATCGCGACGGCTATCGGCGTCACGGTGTTCACCTGGATGCTCGAGCCGAAGCTGCCTCCGAGAGGGACCTTCATCACCCTTATCTTGCCCATGGGGAGGCCGAAGATCTCGTGGAGCAGTATCCTTGTGTTGTGTAGGGTCTGGGTGGTGCTCCAGACGGTAACTCCGCCGTCGAACTCCGGGCGGACGAGGACCGCCTTCGTCTCGAGCTGTGTATGGTATCGGCGGTTCGTCCTGTACGTCCGCTCCAGCACAACGTCAGACTCCTTGAAGCCGGCTTCGACGTCGCCCTCGTCGATGTCGAGAGTGCAGGCAATGTTTTCCTCTACCTTTAGCGCCTGGTCCTTGAGCAAGACGTCGTCGTGGAGCTGGACCGACTCGGGCTTGTGGGCCTCGAAGACGTCGTAGTAAGCCGGGAGGGTCTCGTAGTCGACCTTGATCGATTCCAGGGCGACCTGTGCCCGCTCCTCAGTCTCGGCTGCGACTGCCGCGATGGCCTCTCCAACATATAGAGGCTTCCTGGTGAGCACCCTCCAGTCCTTGTAGGTCGCCTCGGGTGTGCTGACTAGGCGCGGGCAGAACCTGACATCGGGGACATCGTCGGGGATGAGGACCTGGGCTCCAAGCCTGAGGGCCTCGGAAGCGTCTATGCTCTTCACTCTCGCGTGGGGCTGCGTCGACTTGAGTACTCTGACGTGAAGCATTTTCGGGAGGCTCAGGTCCGAGGCGAACCTCTCAAGACCCGTGACCTTGCCATAGCCGTCCTTCCGGACGGTGTTGCTTCCCAGGACTGCGAATCGGCCTTGGCTGGACATCAAGAGGGATTCTGCGTCGGTGGTTAAAAGCCTTAACTGGTCCCGGATACACGCGGGCCCCACCACATTTAATAAATTTTTTACTAGATTTATTAATTTTTAATAAAACATAGACTTTCTTTAGAATTAGCTTAATAAACGTGCGCCTGCCAGGTTCGACGAGTCCGGGTGCCTGGTTCATGAGCGACGACGAGGAGCGGCACAACCATAGTGGCGATCACGAGGAGCCAAGTTGGGCACCGTTAGTCGCCTCAGGCGCCCTCCTCGCCGCCGGCCTCGTCGTCAGGTACGCGACTGGGATGGCCCTCGTCGCGGAAGCCATGCTCATGGCGGCGATGCTAGTCTCGGGCTACGGGGTTGCCTTGGCCGGTATCAGGTCGCTGCTCAGTGGGGGCATAGCCATCGACCTCCTGATCACGGTGGCCGCCGTCGGAGCCGCCGCGATAGGCCACCTCGAGGAGGGTGCCTCAGTCGTCTTCCTCTTCAGCCTCGCCGAGAGGCTCGAGGACTACGCCTCGGACAGGGCCAGACACGGCATCGAGGCGCTGATGGACCTGCGCCCGGAGGTCGCGGTCGTGAGGAGGGGCGGCGAGGAGGTCTCGGTGCCGGTCGAGGACGTCCTGCCGGGCGAGGTCTTCGTCCTGAGGCCCGGCGGCAGGGTGCCTCTGGACGGCGTCATCGTCGAGGGCTCCTCCAGCCTCGACCAGGCGGCGATAACCGGCGAGTCGGTGCCCGTGCCGAGGGGTCCAGGCGAGGAGGTCTACGCAGGCACCATGAACGTCGACGGTTTCCTCGCGGTAGAGGTTAACAGGATGGCGGGCGAGACGATGCTCGCGAGGATTCAGCGGCTCGTCGAGGAGGCGGAGGAGAGCAGGTCGCAGACTGAGGCGTTCGTCGACAGGTTCTCCCGGTGGTACACGCCCTCGGCGATCATGGTGGCGGTCCTCGTAGCCACGGTGCCGCCGCTGGTCCTGGGCGAGCCCCTAAACCTGTGGGTCTACAGGGCGCTGGTGATGCTCGTCGTCGCCTGCCCCTGCGCCCTGGCGATATCGACGCCCGTCGCCATGGTCTCAGCCATCTCCAGCGCGAGCAGGAACGGCGTCCTCGTCAAGGGGGGCGCCTACATCGAGGGGATGAGCAGGGCCGCGACCTTCGCCTTCGACAAGACCGGCACACTGACAGAGGGGAGGCTGGAGGTCGTCGGCGTCCAGGGCGATGAGCCGGGGGAGGTCCTGCGCTGCGCCGCGTCCCTCGAATCCAAGTCTGAGCACCCGATAGCCCAGGCGATCCTGGAGAGGGCCAGGAGCGAGGGCGTCGACGTCCCCGAGGCGAAGGGCTTCAAGACCTACCTCGGCAGAGGCGTCACCGCGACCCTCGGAGGGAAGACCTACTGCGTCGGGAACCCGAGGCTCTTCACCGAGCTGGGCATCGTCAACGGAGGCGCGGAGGCGAACGGCAACACCGTCATCCTCGTCTCGGAGGACGACAGGGTGATTGGCTCGCTGGCCCTGGCCGACAGGCTGAAGCCTGGGGTCGGCGCCGTCGTCTCAGAGCTCAGGCGCCGAGGCGCCAGGGTGGAGATGCTCACCGGCGACAACGAGTCCACGGCGGCCACGGTCGCCGAGAAGATAGGGGTCAACGGCTACAGGGCGGGTCTCCTGCCTGAGGAGAAGGTCGAGGCCGTGAAGTCTCTCAGGGACCGCGGCCCGGTGGTGATGGTCGGCGACGGCGTGAACGACGCGCCCGCCCTCGCCGCGGCCGACGTCGGTGTGGCCATGGGGGCGATGGGCAGCGACGTGGCGCTCGAGACCGCTGACATCGCCCTGATGAGGGACGACCTATCCAAGGTGCCATACGTCCTCGACCTGAGCAGGGCGACCATGAGGAGGATCAGGGAGAACATCGCCCTCTCCCTCGCCGTGAAGCTCGGCATAGCCGCCCTCGCCCTCTTCGGCTTCGTCAGCCTCTGGATGGCCGTGGCGGTCGGCGACATGGGTCTCAGCCTCGCCGTGATCCTGAACTCGATGAGGCTGAGCAGGGTTAAACCTGGGACGCCTGAGGGTGGCTGAGAAGTTCAGTGTCTCCTTAGGAAAGGATAAAAGAGGACATTCCTCTATGAATGGGGCGGGTGGCCCGGCGTGGACGACGAGCTTGAGCGGATCAAGCAGCGGAGGCTGAGGGAGATGCAGAGGAAGATGCTCCTCCAGCAGTTCCAGGCGGCTGAGCCGAAGAAGCAGGAGCAGCCGCGCGTGCAGTCGAACGCCGAGGTCCTGGGCGGCGTCTTCCAGGGGAGGGCCTGGGAGGTCTACAACGCGGCGAAGGAGCAGTTCCCGCTGGTGATGCCTGAGGTGGAGAGGATACTCGTGGACGCCGTCAAGGCGGGGAAGGTCAACCAGAAGATCGACGGCGAGAGCCTCGTAGGTTTCTTCCGCCAGATAGGGCTCAACGTGAGGCTTAACACGCAGATAAGGTTCGCGGAGCACGGCGAGCTCAAGACCCTTGAGCAGAAGCTGAAGAGCGAGGAGTAACCGCTTCAACCCACTATCGTTTTCCAAAAAGGTAGAGGAGGAGGTCCTGCCCATCTCCTTGAAAAAGTATAGCATACTGTGGTCGTAGAGCGCGAATCGTTGAAATATTTGTGCGCTAACCCCGTAGGGGTTGTCTGAGGGATTTAGAACGTGGGGCGCTGCTAGTCGAGGAGGAT
>Ga0315289_10002198_pt1 | contig 30135 bp, 29 predicted proteins | sample YL17G11_40_MG_FD_203452 | JGI IMG/M metagenome (GOLD analysis project Ga0315289, IMG submission 203452) | Sediment microbial communities from Yellowstone Lake, YNP, Wyoming, USA - YL17G11_40 | ecosystem: Environmental > Aquatic > Freshwater > Lake > Sediment | place: USA: Wyoming | collected... | reverse complement strand
CCGCAGGTTGTCGGGATTTCCCGCGTAGGTGAGCTTGTCGAGGACGGTGACATGCGTGGCGCTCCGGGCGCGAAAAAGCAACCGGACAAAATTTGATCCGATGAACCCCGCCCCTCCCGTGATCAAAACCTTCCGCATCGAGACTCCTCCCGGCCCGCCCGCGCGCGACGCGCGGAGCGCTACCGCTTCATTCTTCCGAACGAATGATACCTGAAGCCCATCTTCTCCATCGCTTCCGGCTGGTAGATGTTTCGGCAGTCGAATACGATAGGAAACCGAAGCAGTTTCTTTATCGCGTCGAGGTCGAGCACCCGGAACTCGTTCCACTCGGTCATGATGACGAGCGCGTCGGCGCCCGAGGCGGCGGCGTACGAGTCTGTGCCGTACGAAATCCGCTCGCCGAAGATCCGGCGCACATTATCGAGCGCGACGGGATCGTACGCCCGCACCCGCGCTCCCTCCGCGAGCAGCCGGTCGATGAGCCGCACGCCGGGGGATTCCCGCACATCGTCGGTATTCGGTTTGAACGAGACGCCGATAACGGCGACCGTCGCTCCCGCAAGGGAGGCGAGCTCCGCGTGGATCTTACCCAGAAGGCGATCCATGAGGGTGCGATTCACCTCGGCGGCCGCCTTGATGACTCTAAGGGGAACGTCCGCTTCCTCCGCCGTGTGAATGATCGCGGCGACGTCCTTCGGGAGACACGACCCGCCGTACCCGACTCCCGCGTGGAGGAATTTCGGTCCGATCCGCCGGTCGAGCCCCATGGCTTTGGCGACCTCGTCGACGTCCGCCCCAACCTTCTCGCAGAGCTCGGCGATTTCGTTGATGAACGAGATTTTCGTCGCCAGAAACGCGTTGCTCGCGTACTTGATGAGCTCGGCGGTCCGTATCGTCGTGAAGACGATGGGCGTCTCGAGGAGATAGAGCGGCCGGTATATCTCTCCCATGATCTCGCGGGCCCGCTCGCTCTCGACCCCGATGACGACTCGATTCGGACGCATAAAATCCTCGATCGCCGAACCTTCGCGGAGGAATTCGGGGTTCGAGACGCGTTCGAACTCGACGGGCTTCGCGAGGTTCTCGCGGATGACCTCCCCCACGAGCTCGGACGTCCCGACGGGCACCGTGCTCTTCTGGACGAACACCCTGTACTCGCCCATGCAGGAGGCGACGTCCTTCGCCACCGTGAACACCGCCGAAAGATCGCAGGAGCCGTCCTCGCGCTCGGGAGTGCCGACCGCCGAGAAAACGACGAGCGAGTCCTCGACCGCGCCCTTGAGATCGGTGGTGAAGACGAGCCTGCCCGCCGAATGGTTCCGCGAGACGAGCTCCTTGAGCCCCGGCTCGTAGATCGGCATCACGCCGTTGCGGATCGAGGCGAGGCGCGCCTCGTCAATGTCGACGCAGATCACCCGGTTGCCGAAATCTGCGAGGCACGCGCCGCTCACGAGCCCCACGTATCCCGTCCCGACCATGCAGATTTTAAACATTCACGTCTCCCTTGCGATCCGTTCCCAGTATTCAAACAACTCCAAGAGCATCGTCTCGGTCGATCGTTCCTGCTCCCACCCGCACACGCCGCGGAGCCGACTGTTGTCGCCGACGAGGACCGGAATATCCGCGACCCGCACTAGGGCCGGATCTTCCTCCACCGTCACTTCGACGCCGCACGCGCGCACGAAGAAATCGAGCGCCTCCCCGAGCGCAAGCCCGCGCCCCGAACATACATTGTATACGTCCGTCTCCCCCGTGTCCTCCGCGATCATACGGTACGCTCGGACGACGTCGCGAACGTCGAGAAAGTCCCGCACGATCTCGAGCGTGCCGGTCTTCACAACCGACGCGCGCCTTCCGGCCTTTATCTCCGCGCACTGCCGCGCGAACGAGGGAAGCACGAACCGGTCCGTCTGGGCTGGCCCCGTGTGGCTGAAGCTCCTCGTCGCGACGACGTCGAGCCCGTAGGAGCGCGCATACTGAAGCGCGAGCATGGTCTGCGCCGCCTTGCTCACCGCGTACGGGCTCACGGGGTCGATCCGGCTCTCTTCGCCGAGCGGCATCTCGCCACGCGGCCGTCTGCCGTACTCCTCCCCTGAACCGACCGAGAGAATGCGCACCGTTCCCGATCTCGTCTTCGCGCCCGGGCAGACGGGCGCGAGCTCGCGCACCCCCTCGAGAATGTTGAGCGTTCCGAAAACGTTCGTCTCGAGGGTGCGCCGCGGATCTGAGAGGGACCGCGCCGCGGAGCTCTGCGCCGCGAGATGGTAGATGTAATCGGGCCGGGTGCTCGCGATGAGCGCTTTCACCGCGGCGGCATCGTGAAGATCGCAGCCGCGATACGCGACGCCGGGGGGAACCGCGGGTCGCGAGGCGGCCACGGCGGCGCCTTGTTCCCGCCGATCGAGCGCTCCCGCCGGGAACCCGGGGAGATCGGTCGCGATGACCTCGTTTCCCGAGCCGGCGAGCTCCCGCACGAGGAATGCGCCGACGAATCCGCATGCTCCGGTGACCAGTGCGCGCATCGAGAGTTCCGCCTCCGGCGGGCTATTTCCGGGCGGGAATGTTCCGCCAGAAATCGAGAAGATCCTTGAGCGTCCGCTCGAACGGTATCTCGGGCTCCCAGCCTGTGTCCGCGTGGAACTTGCCGTAATCCCCCTCGAGATGCGGGACGTCGCTCGGCCGCAGGCGCGAGGCCTCCTGCTTCACCTCGACCCGCACGCCCGCGAGAGTGAGCAGCATGTCGAGAATCTCGCCGATACGGTAGCTCATCCCCGAACAGAGGTTGTACACGTCGCCGGACTTTCCCTTCTCGAGGGCGAGCCAGTATCCGCGGACGATATCGCGCACGTCGGTGAAATCGCGCCGCGCGTCGAGGTTGCCGACCCGCAGAACCGGATCCTTGAGACCCCGTTCGATGTCGACGATCTGCTTCGCGAAATCGGAGCAGACGAAAATCGCCGGGCGGCGCGGCCCCGTATGGTTGAACCCGCGCGTTCGCACCACGTCCGTTTTGTAGCTCATGTAGTACTGATACGCGAGCATGTCCTGGCCCACCTTGCTCACCGCGTACGGGCTCAGGGGGCGCAGGGGATTCGTTTCCCTGATCGGTATCTCCCCCGCGTAGACCATCCCGTATTCCTCGCTCGAGCAGGCGATCTGGATACGGCAGTCGAGCTTGATCTTGCGAACCGCCTCGAAGACGTTGAGCTGGCCGATGATGTTCGTGACGAGCGACTCGGTTGGCGCGTTCCACGAGGTGGGAACGAAGCTCTGCGCCGCGAGATGGAATATGTACTCGGGCCGGATCTCCTCGATCGCGTCCCGCGTCGAGGTCGCATCTCGCAGATCGCATTCGAGGAGCTTCACCTTGTCCCAGATATGCTCGATGTTCTCGGTCCTGCTCCTCCAGCGGATGATCCCGAAGAGCTCGATGTTCGATTTGGCGAGACAGAGATCGGCGAGATGGCTTCCCGCGAATCCCGTGATTCCCGTAATGAGGACTCTCATCGCGTTCCCCTTTGCAAAATGGTATGGCCGCTCGCTCACCCGGCGGCTCTCGCGACCGCGCCCGACGCAGAACGTCCCGGTAACGCGTTTAACCGTCAAATCTTAATGGAATTACGAACGGTTAGTCAACGTGAATCGGGACCAGGCCCCCGAGCGCTCTAGCGATAGACGAACCAGAGAGCGATGTACGCCGCGCCCGTCGCCGCGACGGCGAAGGGAAATCCCATCTTCATGAATCTCCCGAAGGATACCGGATGTCCCTCCCGCTGGAGCAGCCCGACCGCGACGACGTTGGCCGAGGCGCCGATCGGGGTGATGTTCCCGCCGACGCAGGCGCCGATCAAAAGGCCGAACGCGAACAGCTCGATGGGCAGGCCGGCCGCGGAGGCGAACCGGATCACGACGGGGAGCATCGCCGTCACGTACGGGACGTTGTCGATAAAGCCCGACAGAAGAACGGACGCCCAGACGACGGCCGAGTAGAGAAGGAAGGGGGACGCTCCCTTGAGCGCGCCGAGCCTTTCGACGACGGCTTCGATGACGCCGCGGTTGTCGAGCATCCCGACGAGCACGAAGACGCCGGCGAGGAACGCGGCCGTCCCCCAGTCGAATCCGCGCACGATCTTCTTGACGCGCCCCCGGTCGTGGAAGCTGTACCAGAGAATGCCCCCGAGCCCCGACACCATGCACACCGTGCCGCCGAACCACCGGAATCCCGGATCGACGAACGTGGCGCAGGCGAGAAGCAGGATCATACCGATCAGGAAAAAGCTCGGAACGATGCTGTATACCGGCGTCACGGGGATCGCCTCGAGCTTGCGCTTCATCCCCCTGAAAAAGCAGAATATGACGGCGATGCTGACGACCGCCCCGATCTGGACGAACCAGAATATCCCGGGCTTGATGCCGCTTGAACCGCCGTGCATATGGTAGATGATGAAATCCATGAAGTTCATCTTCAGCGACGCGGCCAGCACCATGCTCGGCGGATCGCCGATGAGCGTGCCGGTCCCCTGCAGGTTCGAGGTGATCGCGATGCCGATGATCACGGGCACCGGCGAGACCCCCGCCTTCCGCGCGAGCTGGATCGCCACCGGCGCCACGATGAGCGCGGCGGCCACGTTCTCGACGAACATCGAGAGAATCGACGTGAACACGACGATCGAGAGAAAGGCGGCGCCCAGGTTGGGACTGCGATTGATGAGAACGTCGGCGATCGTTTCGGGCACCTTCGATATGATGAAGAGCTCGGCCAAGACGAGCGTGCCGGCGAAGATGCCGATCACGTTCCAGTTGATGCTCGGGACTATCTCCGTGAACTTGAGCGCCCCGAGGGCGAGCGCGACGGCGATGCCGATCCAGGTAACGAGCGCGCGATGGCTGCGGCTCACGACAAGCCCTGCGTATACGGCGAAAAAAATGATGATCGCGGCGAGCGTCACGCCCTCATGCCCCCTCGAGCTCCCGGAGAATCCCCTCGGCCGCTTCCCGCGGGGAGCGCGCCTCGATGATCGGCCGCCCGACGACAAGGAAATCGCTTCCCGCCTCGAGTGCCGCGCGCGGCGTCGCGATACGCTTCTGGTCCCCTGCCTCGGCGAGCGCCGGACGAATACCCGGTGTGACGACCTTGAAATCGCCGCCGAGCGCGTCCTTGATGAGCCGCGCCTCCTCGACTGACGCGACGACGCCGTCGAGACCCGCCTCGCGGGCCTGCACGGCGAGCCGCACGACGAGATCCTTCACGGCCCCCGGGATCCCGAACGTCCGCGCGAGATCGTCCTTTGAGAGGCTCGTGAGCACGGTTACCCCGACTATGAGGGGACGCGCTGCGCGCGCGCGTTCCGCTTCCCGGGCGGCGGCCGTTGCCGCGGCCCGCATCATCTCGAGCCCGCCCGACGTGTGAACCGTCATCATCGCGACCCCGAGAGCGGTTGCGGCGCGCACCGCCCCCTCGACGGTCGCCGGTATGTCGTGGAACTTGAGATCGAGGAACACGGACGCCCCGAGGGCCTTGATCTCCGCGACGATCGCGGGACCTTCGGACGTGAAGAGGCGGCTCCCTATCTTGAAGAGATCGATTGCGTCTCTCGTGAGCGCGACGAGCTCGATGGCGCGGGAGCGCTCCTCGACGTCGAGCGCGAGGATGACCGCGGGGCGAGGCCGTTTCCCGTTCATTCAGCTCTCCCTCGTTGATTCGTTATCGTCGATCGTCCGGGGGATGCCCTCCCGCTCGAGCGAGGCGACAATGCGCTCGGGAAGACCCGGATCGTAGAAGATCGCCGTTCCGACCTGCACCGCCGAGGCGCCCGCGGCAAAGAACTTCCGCGCGTCCTCGACGGAGGAGATCCCTCCGACGCCGATGACGGGGATTCGCACCGCGCACGCTATCTTCCATACCGCGGCGAGCGCCACCGGAAGCACCGCGGGCCCCGAGAGTCCCGCCCTCACCCGCCGGAAAACGGGCTCACCGGAATCCGGATCGAAATCCGCGCCGATGACGGTGTTTATCGCGGTGATCGCGTCGGCGCCCGCCTTCTCGGCGGCGACGGCGAGGGCGGCGACATCCCCCACGTTCGGGGTGAGCTTCGCGATGACGATCTTTTTCCCGAGCGCCGAGCGGGCGCGGCGGATATACTTTCCGAGGAGACCGGGGTCGCTCCCGACGGCCATGCCGCCGCGCTCGACGTTGGGGCACGAACAATTGAGCTCGATCGCGTCCACGGCTTCGCAGTCCCCTGCGATATCGAGAAGCGCGCAGTATTCTTTCCATTCCTCGGCGCCGAGGCTCACGACGGGTTTCGCGCCGGCCTCGATGAGGGAGGGCACCTTTTCCGTGAAGAAGACCTTCGCGCCGACGTTTTCGAGGCCGATGCTGTTGAGGAGCCCCGCGCGCGTTTCCCAGAGCCGCCGGCCGGGATTCCCTGGCCGCGGTTCGAACGTGATCGTCTTCGTGACGACGCCGCCGAGCCGATTGAGCGCGATGAGGCCCGCGTATTCGGTCCCGTAGCCGGCCGGGCCCGACGCGAGAAAAACGCGGTTCCGGAAAGCCACGCGGCCTATCGAGAACTTCGCGCCTCTTCCCTTCGCCCCGCTCACTCCTCCCACTCCTCCCACGCGATATCGTCCGCCCTGAATACCGTCCCGTCGCTGCACACGGTTCTCAGAACCGTTCCGCCATCCACCCGCATGGGCACCGTGCATCCGCGGCACGCGCCAACCCCGCAGGCCATGATCGACTCGAGCGACGTGAAGTGCGCCCGGAAGGCGCCGCCCACTGATGAGGCGAGCGAACGGACCATGCCGCGCGGACCGCACGAGTAGAGCGTGCCCGGAGGAAGGCGTCGTTTCTTCACGAGGTCCCGGCAGAGCGCTACGACGTCGCCGTGGAAGCCGGCGGAGCCGTCGAGCGTGGCGAACGTGCACGTGGAAAACTCTTTTCTGATGAGGTCGCCGAGCAGCTCACTCCTATTTCCGGCACCGTAGAGAATGTGGGCCGCCGAGAGGAGCCTTTTCCGGCGCCACAGGCGCGCGGCGAACAAAAGCGGCGCGAGCCCCGTTCCTCCGGCGACGAAAACGGCGGTTTCCCCTTCCGGCTCGGGGAACGAGCTCCCGCCGAGCGGGCCTACGAGATCGATCGTATCCCCCGGTCGCCGCGATGCGATCGCCGCCGAGCCGGGGCCGACGACCTTGACGAGGAGGGAAAGCGTCTCCCCGGTACAATGCATGATGCTGAACGGCCGCCTGAGGAGCGGCTCCGTCCCGTCGCACGCCCGTATCGAAACGAATTGCCCGGGCCGGGCGTCGCGGAATCCCCGGGGCCGTTCGAGGACAATGACCCGCGAGGTGGGCGAGACCTCCCTGTTCCTCATGACGACGGCGGCGTATCGGCCCCGCGGCTTCGATTTCATGAGCGGCCCCCTCGCTGCGCGCCGGCCGATGTATCGGGAAGAGCTGGAACGGCCGCCGGTTTGACGCCGGAGGTATCGGGAGGAGTCGGCGGGGCGCTCACCGGCTCAATCGCCGTCGTATCGGCGAGCGCCGAATCAACGTACGCCTGCAAGCGCACCCTGAGCTCGGCCGCCCCGAGAAAGCCGAGCTGGAACAGCGCCCCTTTCGCCTGGTATGAGCGCGGATAGCGCTCAACGAGGGCGCGATACCGCTCGATCGCGTTATCCTTCTCTTCAAGCTTGTACTGGTGGATCCACGCGATCGCGAATGCGGCCTTCGGCGCGACCGGCGCGAGCGGGAAGCTGTCGAGAACGGCCGTGTACCCCGCGAGCGCCAGGGGGACATCGCCGAGGCGGGTAAGCTGGATCTCGGCGGCCATGAACCGCTTCTCCGCCGCCAGATCACCGCCTTCCCCCGTCCCTGCGGATTTCCGAAGCTCGAGGAGACGTCTCATGCTGCTACCCTTCTCGAGCGAGACGGCGGCGAACTCGGAGTTCGCGTACTCCCCCCCGACCTTGCCGAACGCCTCTTGCGCGAGCCGCAGCGAATCGAGCCGCTCGTGATAAATGATCCCTTTCCGGTAAAACGCCTCCGCCGAAAAGAGCGATTTGGGGTATTTCGTAACGACCTCGTCGTACACGGCGAGCGAGCGAGCGAGTGAATCCATGCATGCGTAGCTCGCGGCGCGCCCGAGGAGGAGCGGCGGAATTTTCTGCGTCGCGGTCGTTCGCGCGATCAGCCCGTCAAACAGCGTGAGCGCCTCGCGGCATCTGCCCATCCTCGCGTAGCATTCTCCGAGCGCGAGCGATATGTCGTAGCGCATTTCCCCCGGAATCCCCTTGCGGAGCGCCTTCTCGTAGCTCGCCGCCGCTTTCTCCCACTCCCCGCGCGCACGGAAGAGCTCGGCGGCCTTGAGCCGCGCCTCGTCGACAATCTCCCTCTTCTTCGCCTCTTCCGCAACGCGCCCGTAGTAATCGAGCGCACCCTCGAAATCCTCCATCGCGCGCTTGATATCCCCCCCGAGGAAGAACGCGTCGTACCGCAGCTCGTGCCTCGGATATTCCTTGAGGAATCGATCCGTGTCGGTGAGCGCCTGGGCATAGTCCTTCTTCATATAGTAGGACGAGCCGAGCCAGTACAGCGCCGGGGGTGCGTAGTCGCTTTCCGGAAAGTTCGTCAGGATCTCCTGAAATTGCCGTATCGCCTTGTCGTACTCGCCTTGCTTGAACAGCGCTTTCCCCATGAGGAACACCGCGTCGTCGACCCAGCGGCTCTTCGGAAAGTCCTGGATCATCTGCGCGCACTTCTTCACGACGTCCTTGTACTTGTCGCGCAGCTCGCGGCCGGCGCCCTCCTTTCCTTCCGCCTTTTCGGCCTCCCGGTAGATCTTGCGCGCGTTGTAGAGGGTGTTGAAGTAGGCGCACGACGGCACCGCGGCCGCGATGAGAAGCGCGGCGACCGAGATGGCGCAGGCGGCGCTGATCGAACGAGGTTTCACGTCTTCATTCCTTGCTTTTCATCCGCCGTGAGAGCGCTCTGCCATTTCCCCTCGAGGAAAACCCCCTGGACCCTGCCGGTGAAGGACGCGCCGATGAGGGGCGTGTTCTTCGATCGCGACCGGATGAGCTTCTTCTGAAGCGTCCATTCCTCCTCCGTGTCGATCAGGACGAGGTCCGCCGGTTCGTCCTTCTTGATGCGGCCGCCCGGTAGACCGAGCACGGACGCGGGATTCAGGGTCATGAATCTGATGAGATCGAGGAGCTCGACGACGCCCTTCGATACGAGATGCGTGTGCAGCTGCGCGAATGCGGTCTCGAGACCGATCATGCCGAAAGGCGCCTCGTCGAACTCGACGTCCTTGTCGATCTCGTTGTGGGGCGCATGATCGGTTGCGATGCAGTCGATCGTGCCGTCGAGGAGGCCGGCGCGGAGCGCATCGATATCCTTCACGCTCCTCAGGGGAGGGTTGACCTTGAGGCTCGTATCGTAGCTCTCGAGAAGGCGGTCATCGAGGGTGAGGTGGTGCGGCGTCGCCTCGGCGGTGACCCGCACGCCCTTCTTCTTCGCCCGCCGAATGAGATCGACCGCTCCCGCCGTCGAGACATGCGCGACGTGAAGACGCCCCCCCGTGAGCTGGGCGAGCATGAGATCCCGCGAGACCGCAATCTCCTCGGCGGCGGCGGGCGAGCCCTTGAGCCCGAGACGCGTCGAGGTGTAGCCTTCGTTCATCTGGGAGGCCTGCGCGAGAAAGGAGTCCTCGCAGTGCGAAATGACGGGGAGCGCGTGAAGGCGCGCGTATTCGAGCGCCGAGCGCATGACCTGGCTGTTCGCCACGTAGCTCCCGTCGTCGCTCAACGCGACGACCCCCGCGCGCTTGAGATGGTAGTACTCATTGATAATCTCGCCGAGGAGCCCCTTCGTGACCGCGCCCGCCACGTGGATCCGGCAGCGCCCAACTTGCTGCGCGCGGCAGGCGATGTACTCGACGACGCTCGGATCGTCGATCACGGGATTCGTATTCGCCATGCAGACGAGCGAGGTGTACCCCCCCACCGCCGCCGCGGCCGATCCCGTCTCGATCGTCTCCTTCTCCTCGTAACCCGGCTCCCGCAGGTGCGCGTGGATATCGATAAACCCGGGCGCCAGCACGAATCGTTCGGCATCCAGAACGGGGAGATCCGTTTCGACGCTCTTCTGCCAGACGATATCGGTGATCGTTCCCCTCTGCACGCACACGGAACCGACGCGGAGACGCTCGGACTCGGGGTCGGCGATCTTCGCGCCCGCGATCCAGAATTCCCGTTTGTCCTTCCAGTCGATCATTGAATCTCCTCTTCGCTAGAGCCTACGGCTGTTCGGGCGCGCCCGCGTCGAAACTTCCCCCCGCGACGAGAAAAAGAACCGCCATGCGGACGGCGACGCCATTCGTGACCTGCTCGAGGATGACCGCCCGTTCGCCGTCGGCGACATCCTGCCCGATCTCGACCCCCCGGTTCATCGGGCCCGGGTGCATAACGATGCAGTGCGCCGGGGCCGCCTCGAGCACTTGCGGCGTCACCCCGAACACCTCGAAGTACTCGCGCATGCTCGGGAAGAGCCGCGCCTTCTGGCGCTCGAGCTGGATCCGCAGGATATTGATCGCGTCCGCTTCGGCGATCGCCGCACGGATATCGTATTCGACCCTCACGCCGCCGTCCCCGAGCTTCTCGACCTCGGCGGGCATCATCGTCGACGGCCCGCATACGGTGACCGCGGCCCCCATCTTCGTGAGTCCCCAGATGTTGGATCGAGCGACGCGGCTGTGCATGATGTCGCCGATGATCGTGACGTGCTTTCCCTCGAGCGTTCCCCAGTGCCGCCTGAGCGTCATCATGTCGAGGAGTCCCTGCGTGGGGTGCTCGTGCTGCCCGTCCCCCGCGTTGATGACGGAGGCGTCGAGAAAGTTCGCGAGGTATCGGTGCGAGCCCGACGAGGAATGGCGCATGACGACCATATCGACCTTCATCGCGCGGATGTTCTCGACGGTGTCGCGGAGCGATTCCCCCTTGGAAACGGAGGAGCCGGCTTTCGAGAAACTCACCGTATCGGCGCTGAGCCGTTTCTCGGCGAGCTCGAAGCTGATCCGCGTCCGTGTGCTGGGCTCGTAGAAGAGGTTCGCGATCGTCTTTCCCCTGAGCGCGGGAACCTTTTTTATCGGCCGCTCGGAGATTTCCTTGAAGGTGTCCGCCGTGTCGAGAATCGTCTGTATCTCGTCCGCGGCGAGCTCTTCGAGACCGAGGAGGTGTCTTCTGTTAAACGGCACTGTGCGCTTCCCCCTTCCTGAAACCGGCGCTCGTCGTGTGCGGGGGCCGTGGACCGAACGATCGCGCCCCGGCCCCCGCCAAGCGATCGGATCAGGCTGCTACTTTTTCTTTCCGCAGCCCTTCCGTGCCTTCTTCGTTTTCGATCCGCACGCGGATTTCTTCGCGACTTTCTTCTTCGCTTTCGCTTTTACCGGCATGTCCACTCCTTTCTTTTCGGCTGGCGTTTGTATCGCTTCCTCCACCACCTCTCCCAAAACGACCTCTTCCTCGCCGTCGATCTCGGTGAGAAGCACGTCGACCGTCTCGTTCTGCGACGTGGGAACGTTCTTGCCGACGAAATCGGCGCGTATCGGGAACTCGCGGTGCCCCCGGTCGACGAGCACGGCGAGCTGGATCGCGCTCGGCCGCCCGAAGTCGATGAGCTCGTCGAGCGCGGCCCGAACCGTTCTCCCCGTGAAGAGCACGTCGTCCACGAGAATGATGACGCGGCCGGTTATGTCGTCCTTGATCGCCGTCTCGCCGACGATGGGAACCTGGCTGATCATCTGGAGGTCATCCCGGTAGAGCGTGATGTCGATCGCCCCGACGGGAACCCGCACCCCTTCGAACTGCTCGATGGCGCCAGCGAGGCGCTCGGCGAGCGGCACCCCCCGCTTCTGGATGCCGACGAGAATGAGGTTTTCCACGCCCTTGTTCCGCTCGACGATCTCGTGCGCGATGCGCATGATGGTGCGATGGATCTGCAGGGCGTCCATGACGACCGATTTTCGCTGGATCTTCAACGACAGACCTCCTCGCTGCGACGGGCCCGGGCAAAAAAATCCACCCGGCCGGAGAGGATGGGTGGGAATTCTCTGGTCTTCCTTTCCTGGCCTCCCGGGCCAGATTAAAAGGCCTTACGTTGGTTACATCGTAACCGAGCCGCGCGGGGAGTGCAAGGATTTTCTGGGAAAAATCTCGCCCGTGCGAGGGCGATGGCCCCTGCCGGCGCGCTCAGCGGAGCGCGAGCAGCACGATCGCGCAGGCCGCGACGAAGAGCCCGGCGAGCCTCATCCCCCGCAGTCGCTCCTTCCACATAACGAGGCCGAGGAGCGTGGAGCCCGCGATGACCGTAAGGTTGATGAAGGGAAAGGCGATGGATGCCGGAACGCTCCTCAGCGCCTGCAGCGTGAAGACCGTGCTGAAGAGGTTCGGGACGCCGAGGGCGAGCCCGAGCACGAACGTCCTCGCGTCGAATCGAACGCGGCGGAGCAGCACGAGCACCCAGGTGAAAAGGGCGGCGGCGGAAAAGAGGATAAAGGTGAACACGAGCCGGTCGGAGTCGGGCGCCGTCTCTCGAAACGCCTTGAGAATGACGTCCCCGAGCCCCAGCACGATGAAGAGCGAGACGACGAGCAGGCCGGACCGTCCCGCCGCGCGCGAGATGTGCGTCGAATCCGAAAGGCTCAAGCCGAAGAGGACGACGGCGATGAGACCGAGCCCGATTCCGAACCACTGAAAGAACCCGGGATTCTCACCCCACAGCAGGATGGAGACGGCCACCGGCAGGGCGACGGAAAGGCGGGCGACGGTGACCGGCACCGCGAGCGGCGCTCGAGCGATGAGCGCCATGAGGAGGAGAAAGCCGAGCACGTAGACGATGCCCGCGGCGCCGCCGAGGGCGAGGGTCCCCAGTCCCGGCCGGCCAACGTGCATCCCGAGCATGAAAAAGGAGATCGCCGAGGCGACGAGGTAGTTCGCCCCGGCGATCAGAATTCTCGCGCCCCCTCTCCCCTCGTTCACCTTGAGGATGAGGGCGATCGTAATCGAACAGAGCGCCGCCGGCAGAAGCCAGATCAACGGGCGCCCTTCACGAACTGCTCGGCGAAGTAGCGCGCGGTCAAGGGCTCCCCGGTCGCGAGCTCCACGAGCTTGTTCCACGGCACGACGTCGCCCTTAGAGTATACCGACCCCCTCAGGTAGTCGCCGACCGCCGGGTTGCCGTAAATGCCCGCCGTGCCCGTCGTATCGTTCACGACCGAGGTCGCAATGCGGTGCTGGAGCTGCGAGGCGATGAGCTCGCCGAGCATATAGTTGTGATAGTAGACCGGATTCGTGACGATGTGGATCTTCGTCGCCCAGTCCGGCTCGTTCCGGCCCTCGGGGCGCTTCACGAACTGGTACTTCTCGACGACGTCCCACCAGAGCGTGTTGAGATCCTGATCGGGGTTCCTGTAGAGCTGCCGCTCGAAGTTGAACATCACCTGGCACCAGCGCGCGAAGATGAGCTGCTTCATGCGAAGCGACTTCGCGACGATGGGGGCGATCTTCGCCAGATCCTTGTCGCCGATGCCGAGCGCCGATCGCATCCATGCGGGGTTCTGCGAGAGGCGCCCGAAGTACTCGGCGGAGGCCTCCGTCACGCAGAGGTGCGGATAGGTCCTGAGGAGGAACGGGAGCTCCCGGTCGAGGTTCTTGTCGTAGACCCCGTGCCCGAGCTCGTGGAGGATCGTCTCCATCCAGTAGCCGTTGTTCTTCATGTTCGCCAGTATCCGGATGTCCCCCACACGGTCGACATCGGTGCAGAAGGCGTGGGGATTCTTGCCCGGACGCTCGTAGAGATCGCTCCTCGCGAGAACGTCCTCCGCGGGAAGATTGATGCTCGCGTAGAAGGCCTTGGCGATTTCGACCGGATCCTTGTCCTTGTAGTACTTGTCGATATCGATGTCGCCGACCTGGGGAACCTCCTGGAAATAAGGATCGTGATAGTGCCAGGGGCGGAGATCGTCGATGGCGACCTTGTATGACTTCGCGAGGCTCGCGTCGAGATCCTTCTTCATCGCGAGGAAGGGCTCGCGGGTCATCTCGTCAAGCTCGGCAAAGAGCTTCACGAGCTCTTCCTCGTTCTGCTCGGCCAGCGTGAGAGACATCGTGTAGTAGTTGTCGAAGCCTATCTTCTTCGCCGATTCGTTGCGCAGCTTCACGAGCCGGATCAGGTCCTCGAGAACGACGGGCCCGACCCCCTTGCTCGCCTCCCACGTCTCGCGGCGCTTCGCGCTGTTCTTCTCCTCGCCGAGGACTCGATAGACGTCGTTCGTCGTCATTTCCTTGCCGCCGATGACGGGACGGTAGACGGTGAACTTGTTCTCGACGGTGCTCGCGAGCTCGATCATCTGCTTGAGGAGCAGCGAATCGGTCTGGTTTCCGAGATACCGCAGGTAGAGTATGTCCGCCGTGCGCTGGAGCCGCGGGTCCTTGATCTTTCCCGATTCCTTCGCGCGCTTCACGAATGCGAACTCATCGGCGTTCGTGTAGAGCTTTTCGAGCCTGAGCTGCGCCGACGAGAATTTCTTGTAGTCTTCTTCCTTGCCGGAGAGCGCCGCCTGCCAGTAAGCGAGATTCGATTCCTTTTCGAGCGGCATGAGCTTCGCGACGTGTGCGGTGACGAATTCGTTGAACTGCATTTCAATACCCTTTGAGCACGAGATGAAGGAAACGAGCCCCGCGATCAAGAAAACGAGAAACGCGATTCGCGCACCGGTTTTCATGTTTCATACCTCCATGCATGCGCTGAAAAGCCCCTTTGTTCTGCGTGCCGAGACACGCTCCCCGTACACCCGTCATCCCCGGGAAGAATCACAGGATTGACGGAAGGGCTCGAATTCTACATGAATCCCCCGGAGCTGGCAAGCACGCAAATGCCAGATGGGCATGACGGGCTCCGGATTGTCCGGCGATGGTTCACACCGCTCGGGAGAGGCGCCCGTTCTCGAGCGTGACGATCCGGTCGGTGCACTCGCGGAGAAACCCCGCGTCATGCGAGGCGATGACGATCGTGGCGCCCCGCGCCGACAGCCGCTCGAGCGCCGAGAGGAGCCGCCGCCGCGCGCCGCCGTCGAGAAAGATCGTCGGCTCGTCGAGGAGGAAGAGACTCGCCTCCATCACGAGCACGGAGGCGAGGGCGACGAGGCGCTTCTCCCCCTGCGAGAGACGAAACGGATTTCGCTCGAGGAAGGATTCCGGCGCGAGCCCCGCCTCGGAGAGCGCGCGCGACGCCGCGAGCCCGGGCTCTTCCGTCCCCGCGAAGCTCCGGCGGGCGAAGGCTACCTCCTCGCGGACCGTCGGAGCGAAGAACCCGTCCTCGGGGCTCTGGAAAAGAAACGCGACGCGTCCCGCGGGAAAATCACGCCTCGCCGCGACGCGCGCGCCGAGAACCATGACGGCACCCTTCCGGGGAGCGAGAAGCCCCGCGCAGGCGAGAAGGAATGTCGTCTTCCCCGATCCCGACGGTCCGCACACGCCGATCCGTTCGCCGGGCGCGATCGAAAGGGAAGGGATTTCGAGAAGAAAATCGCCGCCGCCCGGGGAAAAGCGCGCGTCGCGCACCTCGACGACCGCGGCCGCGGGGGCGCGCCCTTCACCTGGCGGGGTTTCAGGGCGACCGCGAACTTCCCGCCGCGGAGCTTCATCGAGGGGTACACCCCCCGCAGAGCGATGGACAAGGGACGACTGAAGCTTCTCACGCGGAATCGCCCGCGCGAGATCCCCGGGAACGCCGTCGAAGCGGATTTCGCCCCCATCCAGATAGATCACGCGATCCGCGAGCGCCGCCTCATCCGCATCGACGGTGGACCACACGATCGCACTCCCCTCGCGCCGGAAGGAACCGCGCAGCGCGTCGAGAAACGCCGCGCGCCCCCCCGAATCCAGAAAGGAAAAAGGCTCGTCGAGGATGAGGTGCCGCGGCCCCATGGCCCAGAGACAGGCGAGCAGCAGCCGCTGCTTCTCTCCGCCGGAAAGGGTGTGGGGATTCCGCGTGAGATACGGCTCGAGCGCAAAGGCGCCAGCGGCGGCGGCGAGGCGCGCTCTCATCTCGAGCGCCTCGAGGCCGAGATTTTCCATGCCGAAGAGAAGCTCGCGCTCAACGCTGGAGGTCACAAACTGGCTGTCGGGATTCTGAAAGGCGATGCCGGTCGCCGGGGCGCCGCGCGGCGCGCCGTCCGCGGGGACTCTCTGAGCCCCCTCCACCGTGACCGTTCCCGTGAGCGGCCGGCTGACGCCCGCCATGATACGGCAGAGCGTCGTCTTTCCGGAGCCGTTCCCGCCCGCGACGGCGACCCATTCGCCGTCGCGCACGACGAGATTAACGCGGCGGAGAACATCGCCCGAGCCGGCGGGTGGAAACGCGAAGGAAACGTCCTGCAGCCGGATCAATGTCCGTCGCCTTCCGATCGCTCGAGCGCGTCGAGGTGCGCGCGCGCCGCCTCCGCCCATTCTCCGTCGGGATCGAGCGAGAGATACTGCCGGAAACGGCCTTTCGCCTCCCCGGATTTGCCCCGCTTCTCGAGAACCACGGCGAGGGAGAAGATCGACTTCCGGTCGGACGGCGCCGCGGCGAGAACCTCGAGGAACACCTTCTCGGCCCCCGCGAGATCCCCCGCATCGAAGCGGGATGCGCCGAGCGCGTAGCGGTAGCCGGCGTTGCCGGGGACGGCGGATACGAGATCCGCGAGAATCCCAGCCGCCTTCTTGTGGAATCCGAGCCTGCCGTACGCCAGCGCGAGATTGAACGACGCATCGGTAAGCGCGGGATCGAGCTTGAGCGCTTCCTCGAACCTCTGGGACGCCGCGGCGTAATTCCCCTCCGCCGCGAGATCGAGCCCCACATTGTACTCGCGCGCCGCCTCGAGCCTGTCCTTGACGCGCCGCGCGTCGCGAGCGCTCAGGGGGATGCGCACGGCGGAGCCGGGACGCGGCTCCGTCCGAGCATCCATGCCGTTGTCGCGCGCGAGCGCTTCCGAACGACCTTCGTCGCCGTAGAAGTCGCGCGCGAGCGTGCGCCACGACTCGCCCGATTCGACGCGGTGCGTGACAACCTGCTCAACCGGCTCCCCGACCCGCGGGGCCGGCCTTTCGCCTGCGCACGAGAGGAGCGCCGCGAGCGCGAGCGGCGCAGCGAGGCGGATGAATCTCATGTTTTCCTTTTTCTCTGCGGGCGACCCCGGCGCGCCGTTTCGTACACATCCCGAATCGGAACGCGGCGGGATCGCGCCACCACCTTGCACGACTCGTATTCCGGCGACGACTTGAGGCTTCCGTCGCGGAGGCGCCCCCGTTTCACCTGGACGGTGCCGAGCGTCGTTGTGACCTTTTCCGTCCAGCGCTCGAGCTCCTCCCGACCCTCGCGGCTCACCCGCACGCCGAGGGTCGTCGTCTCGCGGAACAGGATATCGAGGAGAACGTCTTTCACGGCGTTCTCGCAGAGAACGGTGAGGAGCACCCCCGGGCGCCCCTTCTTCATGATGAGCTGCGTAAGGTACACCTCGAGCGCCCCGGCCTCGAAAAGCCGCTCCTGAACGTAGCCGTAGATTTCCGGATTCATGTCGTCGATCGTCGTGCGGAGCACCGTGACCTCTCCCGTGAAGGGGCGCTCCTCCGCCTCGATGAGCCGGAGCATTCCCGGAGCGGGCCCTCCCTCCCGTGTGCCGGCCGCATACACGATCCGGCGCGCAGAGAACGAGTAAAACTCGGGAAGCTCGCTCGCGAGAACTTTCATGAGCGCCGCCCCGGTCGGGGTGACGACTTCGCCGTCCTCGTTGTCGAGGCGCACGGTCCTTCCCCTGAGAATCTCGATCGTGGCGGGCGCCGGCACCGGAAGCGTTCCGTGCGCAACGCGTATGAAGCCGCTCCCGAGCCTGAACGGCCGGTGGAACACCGCCGGGAATCCGAGCGTCGCGAGCGCGACGATGCCCCCGACGATATCGACGATCGAATCGACCGCCCCGACCTCATGGAAATGAACGTGATCCGCCGCCACGCCGTGAATCTTCCCCTCGGCCGCGCCGAGCACGCGAAATGTTTTTTCCGAGAGCTCCTTTACGCGCTCATCGAGGCGCGAACGCTCTATCATGGCGAGAATGGAGGCGAGATCCCGCTCACGGGCCGTACGCGGGCAGCGGACCCGCGCGCGAAGCGCTGCGACGCCGCCCCGTTTGACGCGCTCCGTCCTGATCGAAAAGGGCTCGAGCCCTGGAAGCTTCTTCACCTCGCGCGCCACCCGCGCCGGATCGGCACCGAGCGCGAAGAGCCCCGCGAGGAACATATCGCCGCTGAGCCCCCCGGCGGCATCGACGATGATGAAACCCGGCACCTCTTTCGCGGTCGACCGAGCAGCCATACGCTCCTCCTTTATACGCGTTTCGCATGCGCGCGCCGTGACGATCCGCGCATCCTGCGGTCCGGACGCTTCGTTTCCCCGCACCCGGCGCCGCGGCCGTACACGCGCCGGACGATCGTCGCCGCCGCGTAGCCCGCGCCGAAGCCGTTATCGATGTTGACGACCGTTACGCCCCCCGCGCAGCTGTTGAGCATCGTGAGGAGCGCCGAGAGACCGCCGAAGCTCGCACCGTAGCCGACGCTCGTCGGAACGGCGATGAGCGGCGCATCGGTGAGCCCCGCGACGACGCTCGCGAGCGCCCCTTCCATGCCGGCGACGACGATGACGCAGTCGACCGCGCGGAGCCGCTGCCAGGACGACAGCAGCCGGTGAATCCCCGCCACGCCGACGTCGTAGAGACGATCGACGGCGCAGCCGAGATAGTATGCGGTGAGCGCCGCCTCCTCGGCGACGGGGCGGTCCGAGGTGCCCCCCGAAACGACGGCCACGAGCCCGCGCCGGTTCACGCTCGCGCGCTCGATGACGAAGAGGCGCCCCTCCTCGTGGTAGACCGCGCCGGGAAGCCTCGAGGATATCTTCCGGAACAGCTCCCTGCTGCAGCGAGTCGCCATGAGGTTCACCCCCTGCGCCGAGATCTTCTTCGAGATTTTCACGATCTCGGAAGCGGTTTTCCCCTCGCAGAAGATCACTTCGGGAGTCCCGCGCCTCAACGTTCGGTGATGATCGATCTTGGCGAAGCCGAGATCCTCGAAGGGGAGAATCTTGAGTCGATCGATCGCCTCGAGGACGGTGAGCTTCCCTTTCGAAACCCGCTCAAGAAGCGATTTGAGCCGCGCCTCTTCCATTCTCTTCGATCTCCTCTCTCATGCGCGGAATGATTTCCGCGACCTCGGTGTACGTCTCCAGACTCGTCAGGGCCGGACGGTACCGCTTCGCGCCCTCGAACGACCGGAGATACCAGCGGTAGAATTTCCTCATCTCCCGGATGCCTGAGAGCTCCCCGAAATGGTCGACCTGCAGCTTCAGATGCCGCTCCAGCGCGTCGAGGCGCTCCGCGGGCGTCCCCGGGCGCGGAGGAATCCCCTCCATGGAGTCCTTGATCTCGCGGAAGATGAACGGATTCCCAAGGGCGCCCCTGCCGATCATCACGCTCGTCACGCCGGTTATCCGGGTGACCTCACGGTAATCGGCGACGCTCTTGATGTCTCCGTTCGCGATGACGGGAATGGAGAGCGACTCGCGCAGCAATCCGATCTCCTCCCAGTGCGCCGTTCCCGAAAAGCCCTGGCTCCGCGGCCTCGGATGGAGCGTGATCGCCGCGATGCCGCACGCGGCGAGCATGAGAGCCGCCTCGCGGAAGTTCCGCTCCTCCGCCGTCCAGCCGCTCCTGATCTTCGCCGTGACCGGCAGCGAAACGGCCGCAATGACCGCGCGCGCGACCCGTTCCATGAGATCGAGATCGCGCATGAGCGCCGCGCCGCCGTTCTTGCGCACGACCTTCTTCACGGGGCACCCGAAATTCAGATCGACAAACGATGCCCCAGCGATCTCGGCGATCGCGGCGGAGCGCGCGAACATCTCCGGGTTCGCGCCGAAGAGCTGCACGCCGAGGGGCGCTTCGCCGTCGAGACGCTTGAGGAGCGCCTCGCTCTTCTTCACGCCCCGCGCGAGACCATCGGCGCTCACGAGCCCCGTGAAGGTGAAGTCTGCGCCGAGCTCGGCGCAGACGAGGCGGAAGGGCGCATCGGAGTATCCCGCCATCGGTGCGAGACACACGCGCGGCGCTTCGAAATAGCTCTTCGATACACGATGTTCCATGCGCGACCCCAAAAACCGCCGCCGTCACATGCTGTGCGGCAGGATGAACAGGACGAGGCTCACGAGAAAGCTCGCGAGTATCGCATACGCGAACGGCCTGGCCCCGAGACGATCCTTTCCCTCGCCGGCGCCGGTGAAGCTCCCCCACGCGAAGAGAAGGCTCACGAGCCAGAGGAGGAATATCACCTGCGTCTTGTTGTCGGTGATGTCGTATCCGAAGGGGTACCCTTCCCAGAGCGAACCGAACGTCTGGTGATTGAGAATGAAGCCGAGCGGCCAGCCGCCGATGAACGAGAGGATGAGAACCCATCGTGCCGCGTTCACCGTGCTTCGTGTGCCCTCGAGCCCCCGGAGAATCCGGATCGCGCCGAAGAAGCTCATAACCATGAAGAAAAACGCCCCAAACATGAACGCGATGTGCGCGATGAGCACTCCCATCGAGGCGGTTCCCTTGAACTTGAGAGTCACGAAGCGGCCGGGATCATTCGGAAGGCGCAGTTTCGCGCCTTCGACGTTCACCGCGCCGATCCAGTATCGCAGGCGCGCCCCTTTACCGAGATCGGGGAGGTATGCCTCGTACCGGTCCGGTTCGACGCGCATCATGGGTATCGCTACGATCGTGCTCGAGGGGGGCGACACCCAGCGAACGACGAGCTCGGCGCGCTGCGCCGGTTCGACCCGCGCCGCAACAAGCGGTTGCCCTGGTCCGACCTGCTCGGTCACCGTGCGGTGGCGGAGCTTCATGCCGGATCCCTCGGCGGCGAGATCGACCGGATTGCGCTTTGACAGCTGGCGGGCGCCCATGAGGAGCACAAGCGTCAACACGATGCCTGTGATGATTCTTCTTGCCACGATTCACCCCCGCTTCATATACAATGCAAAAACATAATAATCGACGGTTCCATGCTTTGCAAGGACGGCATGCGGATGGAAGAGGTTGTTCGGGAGCTCGAGATACCCGTGCCGGGACGCTCTCCGGTACGCGCCGACCTGCGGACGTGCGCTTCGCGCGCGGAAGCGCCCCTCGTCATCGCGTGCCACGGCTTCCTCGGTTACAAGAGGTGGGGGTTTTTCCCGTACCTCTCCGGACGGCTCGCCGAAGCTGGATTTCACGTGCTCACGATGAGCTTCTCCCTGAACGGGGTCGACGAGGAGACGGGGCGTTTCAACAGACCGGATGATTTCGCGAGGAACACCGTCTCCGCCGAGATCGCCGACCTCCGCGGCGTGTGCTCTTTCGTGCGAAGCGGGGCGCTGGCGCTCGCCGGGGCGCCGGTCCGCCGGTGGGGGCTCTTCGGACACAGCCGGGGCGGGGCCGCGGCGATCCTCGTCTCGCGCGAGTTCGAAGAGGTGCGCTCCATCGTCACATGGTCGACGCCCGCCAGGCTCGATCGCTACACGGCGCGGCGGAAGGTTCAATGGAAGAAGGACGGAGCGCTCGTCTTCGCGGACGATCGCTCCCCTGTGCCGCTCCGGCTCGATTTCGCGTACTACGAGGACATCGACGCGCACCGGAGTGACTTTGACCTTCCCCGTGCGGCCGGTGCCCTCACGATAGCGCACCTCATGGTTCATGGCGAGCGGGACGGCGCCGTGACGCTCGCCGAGGCACGGGCGCTCGCGGCCGCGCCGCGCGGCGGCGGGGCGCGCCTCGAGATCATCCGGGGCGCGGGGCACACGTTCAACGTGCGGCATCCCATGCGCCGGCCGACTCCGGCGCTCGAGCGCTCGGTACGGCTCACGACGGAATGGTTCACAGACACGCTCGGGGTAACAAGGGAGGAACGATAATGAATCGCAGAACTCTCGTGACCGCGATCGCGGCGCTGGCCGCTCTCGCCGCGATCATCACGATCCTCGTCTCGTCTCGGGAATGGATCGCCCACGAGACATTCGTGCGTTCGGGCAAGAGCCTCGTGGCGAAGTTCAACTCGGCGCAGGAGAAAAAGTACGCCGCCGACTTGCGCTACACGCTCGACAAGTTCTGGGAATTCTACGACAAGGGGCTCGTTTCACGGAACGATCTCAACGACGTCATGGACAAGATGCGCTCGCTTCGCGCGAAGAATGAGCTCGCCGAGGCCGACATCTTCGATTTCATCGCCTACGTGAGCATGCTCTACACGGAGGCGATGCACCGGCGTCAGAGCGAGATGTCCCCCGAGTGAAGAATGAAGCGCGCCGTGAGCTCCCGCTCCACGTCGCGGAAATTCTCGAACGGGATGTGCGCGATCCCCTGCGCCCGGCAGTGCTCGAGGAGCTCTCCCTTCGCGAGCACGACGTCGGCGTGCTCGGCGGGGCAGCGGTCGCTGTACCCGTTCCCCACGTATACCGCAAGAAACCCCTGCCGCTTGATGTTCTCGACGTGTAAGAGCTTGCAGTGGCCGCATCGCGTGCAGGCGAGCGTGTTGTAGTGGGGGAATTCGATCCCCTTGAGCGCCCCGTCCTCGAGAACGAGGGTGTTCGCCTTGAACTCGAGGTACCCGAGGCCGAATCGCATGAGCAGCCGGTCTATGTAGTAATCGAGGCCGTCGCTCGTGATGAGGATATCGATCCCGAGCCGGTCGCAGAAATCGACGAAATCCTTGAAATAGGGGTCGAGCCCTTCGTTGTCGAGAAAGGTATCGAGGTCCTCCTGGTCGGCGCGCACGAGCGCGACCTCGTGCTCGAGGCACTCCCGGGAGCTGATGGCGCCGAGTCGCCATTGTTCGAGGAGCTCGAGCCAACGCGCGCGATCGGGGATGAAGGTGCCGAAAAAATGGTGCCCGACGTCCCGCCGCGAGATCGTGCCGTCGAAATCGCTTATGATCGCGGCCTTCTTCACTTCTTCGCCGCCTCGGCCTTCTTCACGGTCTCGACTTTTTTGACGGCCTCCGCCTCGTTCGAGCGGTCGCTCACGTACGTGAACATCTGTTGGAGCGTCGGTGCCGCGCGGAACATCGAGAGCACCTTGTTCACCTCGTCGTCCTTGTCGAGGGTCGCGAGGTAGGCGCCCTTGGTGCCCATGAGCTTGCGGAAGACCTCGCGCTTGATCGCGAGCTTCACGTAATCGACGTTCTCCGTCGTCCAAAGGGAATCCTTGACCTGGAATTTGTTCTCGCCGCAATAGGCCCGGAAGTCTCCGAGCACCTCGTCGGTGACCCGGAAACCTTCATTGATCGTGTGGTGCGCCGCGTAGTGCACCGCGAAGTTGAAGAAGAGGCGCCGGAGCTCCAGGTCGCGCTGAAAGCTGGTGAAGGTCGGGAGCTTGATCTCCCAGTCGGGGGCTATTCCACCGGCGCCGTATACGATCCTGCCTGCCGCCGTGTGGAACTCCTTGCGCGGCTCATCGGCCTTTGCCTGCGCGGTATCCGTCGGCGCCGCGTCCTCGCTCATGAGCTCTTCTTCGGCGCGCGGACGGTCCTTGTGGATGCAGCGCCCGCTCGGGGTGAAGTACTTCGCCGTCGTGAGCTTCAGGGCGTCTCCGCCGATCATGAATACGGTCTGGACGGAGCCCTTCCCGAAGCTCGTCTGCCCGGCGATGACGGCGCGGTCCCAATCCTGGAGCGCGCCCGCGACGATCTCGGATGCCGAGGCGCTCGCCCCGTTGACGAGAACGACAACGGGAACTTCGCCGTGTATCTTCGTCGAGCGCGAATAGTATTTCACGTTGTGGCTCGGGATGCGGCTCTCCGTGTACACGATGAGCTTGTCCTTTTCGAGAAAGAGCTCGGAGACTTCCCGCGCCGATTCGAGGAGCCCTCCCGGGTTGCTCCGGAGGTCCATAATGAACCCTTTGACCTTCTGCTTCTCGAGATCCCGTATGATGGCGTCGAGCTCGCGCGCCGTCCGCTCGGCGAACCGCGCGACGCGGATGTAGCCGACGCCGTCGAGGTTGGCCGAGTAGGTGATGCTCGGCACGCGGATGATCTCCCGCGTGATCGTGTAGTGGAGCGTGTCGGGAAGCCCTTCGCGCGTCACCGTGATCGTGACCTGGGTGCCCTCGCGCCCGCGGAGCTTCGTGACGGCCTGCTCCGACTTCCAGTCCTTCGTCGAAACGCCCTCGATCTCGACGATCTTGTCACCGCCCTGGATACCGAGGCGGTAGGCGGGGGTATCATCGAGGGTCGATACGACGGTAGGGTATCCCCCGGCGGTATCGAGCGTGATCCCGAGGCCGCCGAACTCCCCCTTGGTTTCGATCATCAGGTTGTCGTACTCGTAGCTGTCCATGTATACCGAGTGTTCGTCGAGCTGATCGATCATGCCGTTGATTGCGGCCTTGATGAGCTTCTCCGCGTCGATCTCGTCGACGTAGTAGTTGAGAATCTTATCGAGCACCGCGCCGAACTGCTCGAGATTCTGATAGACGGTTTCCCGCTGCTTCTCCCCCCGATCCCCGGCCATGACAAAGATGGCGGCGACGGCGAGAATGCAAAGAAGCGAGATCCCGATAATTGCGTTCCTATTCAATTTCAAAGCCGAACCTCCGCTCGCACGATCGCGTATTGTGATAAAAAGCAAGGGGATTCCTCACCCCCCCCGCCTGAATCAAGAACGATGCCATCACGCTACCCGCCGCACCCGTCGTCCGGGCGCGGCAGTAATATAACAGGTCGGTCCGCGGAATCAAAGCCGTATCGGCTATGTGGTTAGTCTTACGGAGAAGAGCCCTTCGAGGTTCCCGAGAATCGTGCGGACGACCTCGTCGAGGGGGCGGGAGGCATCGATCACGACGACCCGTTTCTCCTCGCGCTTCGCGAGTCTCTGGTAACCCTCGCGCACCTTCTCGTGAAAGCGCAGTCCCTCTCGTTCGAGCCGGTCCCGGCTCTGAACGCCGTCCGCCTCCCGTTGTGCGGGGCCGCGGCTCAGCCCCGCCGCGACGGCGACGTCGAGAAGGAAAGTCCGGTCGGGCACGGCGCCGCCGACTGCCGCGGCGTTCAGCTCCGCGACGAGATTCTCCCCCAGTCCCCGAGCCCACCCCTGGTACGCGACGGAGGCATCGAGGTAACGGTCGCAGACGACCGTGCGGCCCGCATCGAGCGCCGGGCGGATCACCTCGGCGACGAGCTGCGAGCGGCTCGCTAGGTAGAGAAAGAGCTCCGTCTTCGGATCCATTTCCCTGCGCGAGGGATCGAGAAGGAGCGTGCGAATCGCCTCCGAGACCGCCGTCCCCCCCGGCTCCCGCACGTGCGTGACGCGCACCCCCGCGCCTTCGAGCGAACGGCAGACCTCCTTCGAGACGACCGTCTTTCCCGATCCCTCGATACCTTCGAAGGTGATGAGGCGCCCTTTCACTGCGTTTCCTCCGCCCTTACCCATGATCCCGTGGTCTCATCCGGCATCACGTTTCCGGGCCGTCAATCGATGGACGTGGACGATCCGCTGGAGAGAGGTCACGACGGTGAGAACGGCGAGACAGACGATCACGGCGAAGAGAGCCGTGTTCCCGAGGAGAAGTCCGAGCACGAGGAGCGCAACGCGCTCGGGCCGCTCGAGGAGCCCTACGCGGCATTCGAGGCCGAGCCCTTCCGCGCGGGCCCTCGTGTAGCTCGTGAGAAACGATCCGGCGAGCGCGACGAGGACGAACGGAACCGCCGCGCGAGCGTGCTCGCCGCCGGCGCCGTAGTACACGATGAGGGCGCCGAAAGAGGCGAGCTCGGCGACCCGGTCGATTGTCGAGTCGATGAACGCGCCGAAGACGCTCTCTTTGCCCGCCTTCCGCGCGAGCGCCCCGTCGAGGGTATCGCAGACACCCGAGACAATGAGGAGGATGCCCCCCGCGACGAATGCCCCCCGTGCGATCTCAAAGGCGCCGACGAAGCTCAACACGAGTCCCGTGAGGGTGACGGCCATCGGCGGCACACCGAGGTTCATGAGGAGACGCACGACGGGATCGAGGAGACCCCGCAGCCTGTTCTTGATCGTGACCTTGTCGTTCATCACCCGTTTGTTCCTCTCGCCGGGGCCGGGGTATTATGGAACGCATTCCCGCGGCGTGTCAACCGGTTCGACCGTCGCCGGAACGCGAACGATGCGATTCACTCGCTCCAAGTCGCTTCCCGAGCCCCCGCACGAGGACCGTAAACTCCCCTCGCGGGGGAGTCGCTTCGAAATGCGCCTTGAGCTCCGCCGCGCTTCCCCGGAGGATCTCTTCGTACAGCTTCGTGAGCTCCCGCGCCACGACGACCTCGCGCTCGCCGAGGATTCGAGAGAAGACCTCGAGCGTTTTGACGAGCCGGTGGGGACTTTCATAGAATATGGAGGTGTAGGGATTGTCGGCGGCCTCGCGGATCGCCCTGTCGCGCTCCCCCGCCTTCCGCGGAACGTAGCCGTAAAAGGTGAAGCGGTCCGGGGGAAGCCCCGAGAGTACGAGCGCCGTCGTCACCGCGCTCGCGCCGGGCACCGAGGTGAGGGCAATGCCTTCCTCGATGAGCCTCCGCACGAGATGGTATCCCGGATCCGAGATCATCGGGGTGCCCGCATCCGAGATGAGGGCGAATCGTTTTCCTTCCTTGATCTCGCGGACGATTCCGGGGACGATCCGTTCCTTGTTGTGATCGTGGTACGCTCGCACGCTCACCCGTATGCCGTAACGGTCGAGGAGAACGCGCGCCTTGCGCGTGTCCTCGGCCAGAATGCAGTCCACCGCGCGGAGCGTTTCCACTGCGCGCGCGGAGAAGTCGTCGAGGTTTCCAATAGGCGTGCTGACAAGGTAGAATTGAAACAACTTCATGGGCACGTTCCCTCCCCACCCGGACGGCCAATGCCTTCAGGCCGTGAGAATCCGCGGCAGAAGGCGCTCGAGACGCTCCCGGTCGTCTGCACGAACATCGAGGTGCGTGACCATGCGCATGGAACGCTCGCCGAAGCGATGCGCGAGGATCCCCTCGTTTTTCAGCGCCGCATCGAGCTTTGCCATATCGCCGCGCGCGTCGACGAGGCCAAAGATGACGATATTCGTCTCGACGGGGAACGTGAGCCGGTACTTCTCCGATGCCTCGATGATCCGCCCGATCGAGGCGGCCGTTTCATGATCTTCGGCCAGACGCGCGACGTTGTGGTCGAGTGCGTAGAGGCACGCGGCGGCGAGGATACCGACCTGGCGCATCCCACCGCCGAGCCGCTTCCGCCAGACCCGCGCCCTTTCTATTGTCGGCTCGTCCGAGATGAGCATGGAGCCGATCGGGCAACCGAGCCCCTTCGAGAAACAGAAAGTGATCGAGTCGGCGAGCGCGCCGTAGCGATCGAATGCGATCCCCGTTCTCACCGACGCATTCGCGAGACGTGCGCCGTCCATGTGAAAACGTAAGAGCCGCCCGCGGGCGAAACGCGAGACGGCTTCGAGCTGATCCAGGGGATACACCTTGCCCCCCGCTCGATTGTGCGTATTCTCCACGGCGACGAGCGCCGTGCGCGGATGATGTATATTGGCGGGGCGCACGGCGGCGCTCAGAGCGTCGAGGGGCAGGATTCCGGCCGGCCCGTCCAGCGGAAAAAGCTGCAGACCGCCGAGAACGGATGCCCCCCCAACCTCGTAGTTGAATATATGGCAGTTCCGGTCGAGGATCACTTCATCCCCGGGGCTCGTCTGCGAGAGGAGCGCGACCGTGTTCGACATGGTGCCGCTCGGCACGTATACGGCGGCCTCCTTGCCGAGAAGTCTCGCCATCCGTTCCTCGAGGAGCTTCACCGTCGGGTCATCGCCGAGAACGTCGTCGCCGACCTCCGCCGCAGCCATCGCCGCGCGCATCGCGGGGGAGGGCTTCGTGACCGTGTCGCTTCTCAGATCGATGATTCTCTCAGTCATAGGCTCTTGCGCTCCCGGCCGATGCCGCACAAAACGCATTCCCCCGCGCCAGTATCACCTGGAGCCGAAAGCTATCGGGCACCTGGGAAGGATTGCGGAGCGGATGTCAGGACTGGGCTACGAGCTCCTTCAGCTCCCGTGACACCTTGAACACCGGGACCTTGCGGTCGGGAACGGGAACAGCCTCGCCGGTCCTCGGATTTCTCGCCATCCGGGATTTGCGCGCCTTCACCTTGAATGTCCCGAAGCCGCGAATCTCGTAGTGCTTTCCTTCGGCGAGACCTTTGGCAATGCAATTGAGGAAATTATCGACGGCTTCCGCCACCTCTTTTTTCGTCAACCCTGTTCTGCCGGAAATATTCTCCACGATCTCGGCTTTCGTCATTGGACACCCTCCTCGGAAAAATCCAGGGTTGCCAGTCCCCTCCGTGCAGGATCGCTGTTCCGTAAGTATATATTGCTTTTAATGCTGAAGTTACAAGTTGTCAAGAGATTTTTCGGCGGGGTTTGAGCGCCTCGGGACATCCCCCGCGGATCCCTTCCATTGCGGATACGCATGCGCTCTGTTGCAAAAGCGCGAAACGCCATGCGTGACTGCGGTTTTTACCCGGGTAACGATCGGGAATAGCGGGAATCAACGCTCAAGAGCCGCTCAGAGGTGAGGGGATTAATAACACGCTACCCATCAATCGATTACGCGTGGAACTGCGGTTTGAGCCGAGAGATTCTGGTATGCCCCTTGCAGGGGAACCCAATCGCTGCGAGGTGGTCGCCGCCTTCACGAACCCGACCCTGCATCGTACTATCTCGCAGCTTTTTTTATTTCTACGCGAGCCCGAGGTGCGGATGGCACTGGGGAATCACACGGACATCATCGAGGTCCACGGCGGCCCTGCCGTAGCAGGCGAGGAGCGTTTCCCCTTTTATTCCCGCGCCGGGCGCCGCCGTCGCCGCGGGCTGGATGATAAAGGGCGTATGCGGATCGTACTGGGCGACGAGCCGGACCGCTTCATCGAATTCGCGCATATCGAAACCTTCGGCGACGACGACCTTACAGAAGAGGTCGCGATCCCGGTAAAGAGGGAGCACTCGCCGGTAGACCGGGAAGAGGTCTCCTCCCCCGCACAGCGACGGGAGCTTAATGTCCATCGAAACGATATCGACGAGAGAGGCCGTCGCGCGCGCGGCATCCTCGAAGAGACCATTCGTCTCGAGGTAGACGGCAAGGCCGTATCCCCGTATCTCCCCCAGAAAGGCCCGGAGAAACTCCCCCTGCTCGAGCGGCTCTCCCCCCGTCACGCTTATCGAATGAATCCCGGCGGATTCTTCCGCGAGGGCACGGACGAGCGGCGCGAGCTCGCGCGAATCAACCGGATTGGGAATGCGCCGTGCGGATGGACCATTTCCGAGCCTGCACTCGGGGCTGCGATCGCGCGCGCGCGCCGTATCGCAATAGACGCAGCGAAGCGAGCACCCCGAGAACCGGACGAAGACCTGGAGAACGCCCACGTACGGCCCCTCCCCCTGGATGGAGCGGAAAATCTCGGCGACATACCCCTTCGTGCCCACCGCTACGACACCGCCCGTACCTTTCTGATCGCACGCTCGATCGATTCACACTCGCGCCGGTAGCGTTCAAGCGCGGCGAGACCGAATTGCTTCGCGTCGATATCGAACTTCTTGAGCCCGACCGCCGAAACGGGCGCTCCGGACGGATTGACATTGACGCCGAAATGAAAGAGGAGCGAAAGGGGCGAGACGGTGCAGACCGCGACGGTGAGCTTGCGATCGTTGACGAAAAGATCGTCGCCGTCGCGCGTCACCACGATCCCGGGGGACATCTCCTCGAGCGTCTCCTTCACGATGGAGGCAAAGAGCCTGAGCCGCACGTTTCCCTCGCGCAGCGGACACAGGAAATGCTCCCCGATAAAATGAAGCATCTCTTTCGCGATGATCTCGTGCTGCTCCTCGGCGTCCTCGAGATCGACGAGACGGGAACCGGTCACGCGGCATGCGCCGGTGAACGCGACAACGCCGTCCCCCTCGATCCCCGCTTTCTCCCTCACAAAATGGCTCCGCAGCTCCGAGCCCGTGTATTCGATTTTTCCGGCGAG
>Ga0315289_10002196_pt1 | contig 30141 bp, 18 predicted proteins | sample YL17G11_40_MG_FD_203452 | JGI IMG/M metagenome (GOLD analysis project Ga0315289, IMG submission 203452) | Sediment microbial communities from Yellowstone Lake, YNP, Wyoming, USA - YL17G11_40 | ecosystem: Environmental > Aquatic > Freshwater > Lake > Sediment | place: USA: Wyoming | collected... | reverse complement strand
TCCCTTCACGGCGGTTCTCTCCTTTCGGTTCCGTCTACCTGGGCGCCATCTTACCAGATCGCGCCCGAGAGAACCGCCGCTAACCTCCTCCTCCTCCCCAGCTTTCAACTACGGATGGGACAGGCTCCGGTTTCACAGCGCCTCGACATGGATAGTGGTTCCAGGGAAGGACCACCGCATCCCGCTCTGTTTCAGCCGTGCAATTCCATCACGTAGCCCGGCCCTAGGCCGAGCATTCTCTAGTCTGCTTGCTTGTGCCCAGCCGGCCGGAAGCTGTTGGCATCGACTTCCCAGCAGTTCCACGGCATTGATCTCCTTCCAGTCCGGGACGGCTGCATTCACATAAATGCTAAACGCGCCAACTTAATCGTGCATAGCCATCAAATAAGTGGCTAATCTGACCTAGCCGTCGAACGCGTTGGTGTTCGCGTCGATGATGGCCCAGCGCAGCGAGCCGAAGCCCGAATCCGCCGTTGTGGTTACGGTCAGACCGGCTGCCCATCCCGAACTGACGCCCATGATCGCCAGCAAGCAGACCGTCACACGCAGCGCCATCCCGATCGCCTCCTTGCCTAACATATGGTGAGGGTCGTCTTCCGCAGTCGCGCGGCGCGGCCTACCGGTCAACCCTCGCCCAGCAGTTGGTGCATAGACGAACACTCGCCGCAGAGGGCCTTCTTCTCGGCCCAGGAGCGCAGCCGCTTCCCCTGGCACATGTTCCCGCTGAAGAGCCAGCAGAGGTGTGCCTGCCCACACCGACGCACCAAGCACCTATCGCAGGCATCGGCCTGCGCGCCGGTTGCCTCCCAGCAGACCTGCTTCCCAAGCTCCGCTCCATTCCGGGAGGCCAGCAACAACAGAAGCAGGGATTTCTCCAGGGCAACGCTCGGCTTGCGCCAGCCTTGCTCACAGCTCTGGATTGTCCGAATCGAGACCCCAGCCAGGTCGGCCAACTGGCCTTGGCTGAGTTCGAGCTCGTCGCGGACTCTTCTCACGTCTAGCAGGTGGCCCCAGTCGACCATCGTTCGATCACACTCCCCTCCAGAACTCGTCACTGGGGGCCCGCACGGCTCGATGGGTCAGGGGGGCCGCGGGCGTCCGGCCAAGCCGCGTCCAGGTCCAGCGCCCCTCACGGCACCCGCTCGGCGACTGATGCTGCCTCGCCAGGCACCGGCGACCTCTCTGCCTCGCAAGGCGTCACCGGTGGGCGGCTTCATCGTCGAGGTATCATATCACTTTGTGATAGTAGCCCGAGAACCACAGGAGGTCAAGCGCCATTCACTTCGGAGGGCCCATCCGCCAGGCAACTTCCGACTCTCTGGCTACCTGTCCCGCAGGACACTTCAGCCCGAGCGCAGCGCCTTCGTCACCCACGCCCTGGAGCGGCCAAAGGCGGCGACGGCCGCAGAACTGGAGCTCTGCGCTACGAACGGCGCCGTGGAGGTGGGCGGAGGGGGGATCACGAAGAGGATGGAGCGACCCCTGGGCGGAGCGCGGTAGGGCGACGCCTGGGGTCGACATGGGGTTCGCCGGTTGGTGACGAAGGGGGCGGGCCGGTGCAGGACGTGCCGCGGAGAGCTGAGACAGGCGCCCGGGGAGGGCGACCCGTCACGCGGGCTCGCCTCGGGTCGCGCGGCTGTTCCGGGTGCTCTTCGAGCCGGCTCGTGGTGAGCGCCTCGTCGATGCGCCGCTCTCGGCTGACCTCTCTCCTCGTGATCTCCCTCTCTGCCCTGCTGTCCCCCACCGCCACTCCGGAGGAGGGCGCCATGAGCGGTGATTGTCTGCGGGTCGAGAACCGAGCGCTGGCCGTGGCGCTGGATCGCGCGACGGGGTCCGTCCTCAGGATCGCCAGCAAGCGGGATGGTGCCGAGCTGGTCTGCGCCCGCGAGCTCGCGGAGAGCTTCAGGCTGATCGTACGCGCGTCTGACGGCAGCCACACCACCCTCTGCGGCCGGGACCAGAAGCTGGTGGAGACCTCGGGGAACGCCAGGCAACTGCAGCTCACCTGGGGCAAGCCGCTGTACGACACCGAGGGGAGGCCACACGACCTGGTGGTGCGCATGGCGGTCCGGCTGGCGGCGGAGTCTGTGGAGTTCCGCCTCTCCTTAGAGAACGAGAGCGGTCACACGGTCAGGGAGGTCTGGTACCCGCTGGTGGGCGACCTCAGCTCATTTGGGGGCCAAGCCGCCGCGACCGAGACGGTGGTGATGGTGCCCACCTCGTCCCCCTGGATCCAGAGGACGCAGCCACCGTTCGGGGAGCACGTGTTCGGCTACCCTGGCCAGATGAACATGTCGTTCGCCAGCCTCTACAACCCGCGAACCAACCGCGGGGTCTACTTCGCCTCGCACGACAAGGTCGCGCGGTACAAGGCCTACCGGTTTTTCGAGGAGCGTCGGGGGGACACCGCGGTTACCCTGGCGTGCGTGCAGCACTTCCCGCACGTGCCTGACGGGAAAGGCTTCCGCGGGCCTCCGGTGGTGGTCCGGTTCCACCCGGGCGAGTGGCACGCCGCAGGCGCCATCTACCGGGAGTGGTTCATCAAGACGTTCGGCCTCATGGACCCGTCACGCTGCTGGGTCAGGCGCGAGACGTTCTTCCAGGACGCGATGTTCCTGATGCCCGAGGGCACGCTCAACTTCACCTTCCGGGACATCCCCCGGTGGGCGCAGGACGCGGTCGACCACGGGGTCACGTCGTTGCTGATCAGCGGATGGCATCGTGGGGGCCACGACAACGGGTACCCGCACTACGAGCCGGACCCGCGCCTGGGGACGTACGAGGATCTGCGGGAGGGCATCGCGGCGTGCCACCGGCTGGGGGCGAAGGTGTACTTCTTCGTGAACTACCAGCCGGCGATGGTCGAGTCCGACTGGTACAAGCGGGAACTCCACCAGTACATTGAGATGCGCGAGGATGGGGGGCATAGTAGCGTCGGCTGGGGCATGGGAACGCTATGGGCCAGGATGGGACACCCCAAGCAGATGACGTGGGTCGATCCGGGCTTCCCGGCATACCGGCGGGAGCTGGTCCGCCAGTTCCGGAAGCTCGCCGAGATCGGCGCTGATGGCCTGCATGTGGACAAGATGTTCCCGGGCGCGGTCAACTACAACCCGCGCTGCCGGCTCAGCCCCGACACCTCCACCTGGGAAGGGGCCATCCGGCTGACCGAGACGGTCCACGAGGAGTGCCGCAGGATCAACCCCGACTTCGCGATGTCGTTTGAGTGCAACTGGGACCGCATGCTGCAGTTCGGTACCGCGGTCTGGTGGGTGGGCAACATGTCGGTCGTGAGGTCGGTGTTCCCGGAGATGGCTGAGACGCTGGCGATCCTGGCGCCCTACGACTACCTGGGTGTGAACAACGCCGTCCGCTCGGGCCACGCGGTGCTGCTCGGGCCCCTCAACTGCGCGCGCTCGATCGGCTGGGAGCCGTGGGAGGGGCTGGCCGACTACGTCAAGGAGGTCAAGGGCATCCAGGACCGGCTGCTAGAGACCGTCTTCCTCGGAGAGGTGCTCGGTCAGCAGGGAGTGGAGCTGTTGCAGGGGCCGCAGGCCGGCATCGAGTACAACGTCTTCCGCAACGTGCGGAACGGGGAACACACCTGCGTTCTCACGAACAGCGACCTGGTGGAGAGCAGGCAGGGGATCCGCTCCCTGGGCAGCGAGGGCAGCGGCCAAGTGCGCATCCACACACCGTTCCAGCAGCCAGTGGAGGCCGACTTGCCCGTGGAGGTAGCCGTACCCGGTGAGGGCATCGTCTTCGTGCAGGAGCTGCGAGAGGCAAGATGAGACCTGCGCCGGCTCTGGGGCTGCTGGTGTCGCTCTGTCTGGTGCCCTGTCCTCGCCTGTCCTCGCAGATCGCCAACGGTGGCTTTGAGGCGGGCGACTTCGCCGGATGGAATGCCGACGGGAACTGGGTAGTGGACCGGAACTCGCGCGGGGCCTACAGCGGCTGGCAGGGGCAGTGCTTCGCGTGGAGCGGCGCGCAGGGCGAAGCGGCCACGGGCACCCTCAGATCGGAGCCCTTTGTGCTCGACAACAGAGCGGTTCGGCTGCTCATTGCCGGCTGGAGCACCGCCCCGGGGTCGGGCCGACTGTGGAACCAGGTGGTGCTGAGGCTGGCGGACGGAACCGAGATCGACCGGCGTATGGCCCCGAATAGCTTGCGCTTCCGGCCGATCGTCCTCGATGGGTCGGAGCATCAGGGGGAGCTGGTCTATGTCGAGGCCATCGACGACGCCGACATGGAGGGGTACTCGATCATGTGCATCGATGATGTCCGCACTGTGGACCTCTCGCTACACGACAGCCAGGCGGTGCCGCCTCTGCCGGAGTTCGATGCGAGCAAGTCCGCCAAGCTGGAGGATGACCGCTACCGGATCGATGTCAGCCGGGAGAACGGCTCCATCACCAGGATCCTCGACAAGGTCGGCGATCTGGACCTCATCGTGGAGCCTCGGCTGGCCGGGAGCTACCTGTTCAGCTTGCCGATCCCGGGGAAGGAGCCGTGGGAGACGATCGAGGCGAACTACGTTGTGGGCCGCGAGCAGCAGCTGTCGTCGATCGAGCAGGACGGACGGAGGGTGGTGCTGCGCTGGGACAACGTGCGGAGCTGGTACGGCGAGACCCGGGAAGCGTCAGTCGTGATGACCATCGAGCTTGTCGGGGAGGCCGTCGCCCTCACACTGCGGATCGAGAACCGCAGCCCCTACCCCATCGGTGAGGTCGACTTCCCGGTCCTCGGAGGGCTCCGAGGACTCGGCCGGAAGCCCGGAGAACGCAGATCAACGCTCTTCGCGAGGCCGACCGCGGACCAGGTAGCCACTGCCGAGATCTTCACCGTGTTCGCCAACTTCTCGCCGCTCGGGCCGGTGGGAGCCGAGCAGTTCTACGCCTACCCAAAGGACTGGGCCGCCCCCTGGGCGGGGCTATGTCTGCCCAGCGCGCGGCGCTCGGTCTACCTCGGGACCCGGGGCCCGGTGACGGGCGAGAGGGCGCTCCACCTGGAGCTGCTGCCAGGGAACAGCGGGACGACGCGCTGGGACGGCAACTGGCCCCGCCCGGAGGAGCTGAAGGGACTGCCCGCGGGGGTCACCCTGTCGATCACTGACTTCCCGAACCAGCCTGCCGGGAGGACGTACGACTTCCCCCCGGTCGTCCTGCAGTTCCACGACGGCGACTGGCGTGACGGCCAGCGGATCCACGAGGCGTTAGCGGCGGGCGGCTGAGGCCCCCAGCGGCGGGCGAGCCGTCCGGTGTTCCAGGGCTGCGGATCAGGGCTCCCTGAGCAGCCCCGCCGTCGAGGTCGCCGCCGGGCCGGCCGTTCGCCCTTGTCGGTGTGTCCTCCGAGCTAGTGCCCGAGCGGGGGGTGGTCGTCCTGCTGGACCCATCGCGAGGCACGATCATGCGCCGGGATGATCTGCCTTAGAGCTCCAAGCAGCACTACCTGGGCGATGTCGCGGGGGACGACGGCGCGGACCTTCTCACGCTTATCAGCGATGGTACAGCCGCGTTCCACCGGGCCGACGGCCCACCCCGAGGCCTAGACTCGTGCACGGGAGCGGGGCTTCGCTGCGGATCGGCGACCGCTCAGAGAGTTCGCAGCTCGCCGGACATTGCCGCGCCGCGTCGGCTGCGTGCAACCTCACCGGCTTGAAGATACCACCGGCCATCATCGAGTCGCGCACCCGCACCGCCAGCACGTTCTCGGCGCCGGCGCGGGCGTTCGGCAGCGGCACGCTGAAGGGCTTGTCCCAGATCTGGTGGGCAGTCTGGCCGGTCGAGGACATTGTGTGCTCGCCGACCAGTTCCCCGTTGAGATAGACCCAGGCTTCCTCGTCGGCGCCCCCGCAGGCCAGACTCAGCTTCCGGCCACGGGCCCCCTTAGGCACGAGGAACTGCAGGCGGTACCAGGCGTATCCGTCGTAGTTGTAGCCCTGCTGCTCCCACGAGGCGCCGGTCCGGATGTGGTCCCAGTTGCTTTCGTCGAGGTCTGGGGCGAACCACTGCTGTCTCACGCCTTCATCGCGGGGGTCCAGCTTGAAGCGCGCCTCTGCCGGGAGCACGCTGATCACCTCGAAGCCCGACCCCGCCGCCCTCCTGCTCGCCGCTTCGGTGCCCCACGCGGTGTTCAAGGCCTCGACCGTCCCGTGCTTATCTCTGAGGAAGGTTCGGAACCGGTCCATCTCGGGCTCCGAGTCGCAGGGCGGCTCACTCGCCCCCGTGTACTGCAGCTCGGGCTCATCCTGCAGCTCGTACAGGAGCGGGCTGAACCGCCTCAGCCAGTTCGTCACGTACTTCACCGCCTCGGGCCGGTAGCCGCAGAACGGGGCGATGTTATTGGGCAGCACCCGCATCCCCGTCTCGGAATCGGTGCGCAGGCGGTGGGGGGAGGGCCACGAAGCCAGCAGCGTATCGTGACCCATCTTCCTCAGGACGTCCGCGCGCACGGCAAAGGAGAAGGGCTCCTCGTAGTAACCGTCGTAAGCCATGATGTGGAGATCGCCCCAGCGGGGGTCCTGCCTGACGAACAGCTGGTCGCGGACCTCGACACTCTCGCCCGCCGCGCTGACAGTGACGCGCAGATCGGCCAGCGCAGTGCAGATGCCGGTTCGGGCCAGATTCAGGGCCGGGGCCACCTCGGTTGGCCCCCCGCCCGCGGCTGTCTGCCGGCTCAGCTCATCCCAGAGGAGGCGCCCTTGGAGGTCGAACAGCTCCGCCCTCACGGTGAAAGGTTGCCCGCCCGGAAGGCCCGCGACCTTGAGCTTGACTTGCACCTCATCATCGGGCCCGTGCAGGGCGAAGTCGGGCGCCAAGGCGACAGCGAGACCGGACGCCCTCTCACAGGACGAGGACCGCCAGTCCCAGACTCTCTCCTGGGTATCCAGCACGAAGACATCCACGAGGTGCCGGCCTCCGTACCCGGTGGTCGGCAGGGGGACCTGCTCGGTCTGGGCCGTCCCTGCGGCGACGGCGGAGGCTTTGTCGGCGGCCTTCGCGACGGTGTTGTAGGGGGACCTCACCAGCACGCGGACGAGGCAGGACTTCGCCTCAGGAGAGGAGTTGGCGATCTCCACTGCGACCGTGCGGCAGTCGGACGAGACGTCTGCCCCCCGAATGGCGATCACCGGCTCCTTGCGTGCCGCCCACAGGACGGCTCGACCCAGCCAGGCGTAGAACTGGTCGGCCGGCTCCGTTCCCGGCAGCCAGCGAGACACCTTGCCGGCGTCCTCCTCGGGCAGGAAGGGCGCCGCCAAGGCCGGGCAGAACGCGCGGCCATGGACCATCTCCTCGAGGCAGCAGCTCAGGCTGACCACACGTCCTTTGCCGCGGACGGCTGTCGCGGCCAGCACCCGATCGGGGCGCTCACTGCGCAGGAGAACCGTGGCTTCCGGCGCCGCGGCCGCGCCGACATCGCACACCCAGCGCATCCCGGCGAAATCGCTGCCGCCGGTCAGGGGGTGAGCCGCTTCGGCCGGCACCACCTTCCAGCTCTTCACGCGAGGCTTGGCGGGATCGAAAGCGGTGGGCAGCAAGGCCTCCAGGCCGGCCGGTGAGGCGGCGAGGTTGCCCGGTGCGCCCTGCGGAGCGATGCCGGGCACGCTGTGGATGAACCCGACCCCGCCTTCCCAGACCAGCTCGACGATCTTGCTCGTGCAGTCGCCCGGAAGCGCCGTCAGCCATGCCCCGGTCATCGCGATGGCATCGTAGCGGCGCGTCCCGAGGAAGTAGCGCAGCAGTTCATCGCGTCGGCATCCTGTCTCTCCGGCCGCTGGGAGTCGACGAGAGGCACGATGTCGGCGTCGAGGTCGAAGCTCCGGGCAAGGGCCTGGGCCTCGAACTGGTACCCGCCGGGGAAACCGGGCGAGGGCACGAGGAACAGGACGTGGACCCGCTCACCGGCCCGGGCCTGCACCCACTGGCGGGTGAGGGGCCGGGGCGCCTCCGGGTTCCCGGTTCGCGCGCAGGAGAGGGGGAGCCACCCCTGCTCCACCTTCTGGGCGAAGCTCTCCGGCACGGCGTCGAGGGCGAGGGCGGGAATCGCCGGCGCCAGCAGGGCCGCTGACACGAGCAACGGCAGAGGCAAGGCAGATCTCAGGGTCACGTCGCAGCTCCTCCTGCCTGCGGTCTGCAGCCTTGAGGTTCCCGGCACCCATCTTCGTCTGCCGGGTTGGCCTCGCCTTCCGTGCACCTGCATCGACGCGGAGATGATGGCCGTTGGGCAGCAATCGCCTGGGTACCGGCACGGCAACCTGCGCGTCCTCCGCGGAAGTCGGGCGCGTCTGCTCGCCCGTCGCTCCCACGGACGGAGGGGGTAGGCACTGAGGGGAGACCGTGCAGGCGGCTTGCCCTCGCGCCCCGCCGAGGCAGGGCGCGAGGGCGGGTGGGCTCTCCTCGACAGCCCAGACCCGCCCAGACGGGTTTCCTCGGCGGAAGGGGGCGCCCTCGGGCTGCACTGGTGCACGCAAAGGGCTTGAGCCGTCAGGGGCGAAGTGCCTGCAGGCATGCCAGACGGGCGAAAGGCTGCTGCTCGCCGCGGTCAGAAGGAGACGCGCATGCAGTACCGCATGCTGGGCCGAACAGGCCTTCGCGTGTCGCAGGTCGGTTTCGGGGGGGCCGTCGTTGGTATCCCCAACTACATCGAGCCCTGGCACCCGTTGGATCCTGCCTGTCGGCAGACCGTGGTCGATGCACTCGATCACGCGCTCGACCAAGGCCTGAACTACCTGGACACCGCGGAGAGCTACGGCGACGGGGTCAGCGAGGAGACGATGGGCCGCGTCATCGGGCGCCGACGTGATGAGTGTGTCGTGGCCACCAAGGTGAGCAGCCGGGAACCAACACAGATCAGGCGCAGTTGTGAGGCCAGCCTTCGACGTCTGCGGACTGACGTCATCGATGTCTACCAGTTCCACGGGGGCTGGTACGAACCCGAGGATGTCGCCGCGATCCTCGACCGGGGCGGCCTGGCAACCATGCAGGCACTCCGCGATGAGGGCAAGGTCCGCTTCCTGGGTCTCACGGCGGAGGCGCCTACCGACGGGGTAGCGGGGCTCATCGAGACGCAAGCCTTCGACGTGGTCCAACTGCGCTACAACCTCATGTACCAGCAGGCCTGCGACTACGTGAGCAACCGCGGCGTCATGGTGGACGCCAAAGCCCGCAACCTGGGAGTCGCGGTGATGCGTCCTCTGACCAGCGGCACCTTCCAGAAGCTCGTCCGCACTGCCTGCCCGGACCTCGGAGCTCCCCTGGATGTCCACCGCCTGCTGCTGACGTACGTTCTGTCCAACCCCGACGTGGACGTGGCCCTCGTGGGTATGCGGCGGCCTGCGGAGGTGGACGGCAACATCGCGATCTGTGATGATCTGGCATCCCGGTTCGACCTGGCAGACCTACACCACCGGTTCGCCGGACCGAAGGATGGCGCCGGAGCCCGGTAGGTTGTTCGCAGGAGGCTTCGATACATGAAGGTGACGGCAGTCGAGATCACGCCCATACGACGCGAGCCGAGCCCCAGTCCGATCCGAGACGCCCTACAGGTGCTGCCCGGCGCCGGTTCGGTGAACGTGGTGGTTCACACGGATGAGGGGGTCTCCGGTACAGGTGACGCGTGGTTCGGGCGCATCAGCGGCGCCCCCGAGGCCCTGGCGGCGGTCATCGAGCGCGAATTGAAGCCGCTCGTACTGGGGGCGGAGGTAGCCCAGGTTCGGGGCATCCACCAGGCAATGCTGCGGGAGACGGAGTACCACGGTTCCTCCGGCCTGGTGACGTTCGGCATCGCCGCCGTCGACAGCGCGCTGTGGGACTGCCTGGGTCGGGCGCTCGGCGTCCCGTGCTGGAAGCTGTGGGGTGGCGTCCATGAACGCATCCCGGCCTACGCGATGGTGGGTTGGCTGAACTACACCGATGGGGAGGTCCAACGCATCTGCGCCCAGGCCGTCGAGCAGGGCTTCGGAGCGGTCAAGATCAAGGTGGGCTACCCCACGCTGGCCGAGGATGTGCGCCGGGTGAAGCTTGTTCGTGAGGCCATCGGCTACGACGTGAGGCTGATGGTGGACGCCAACCAGTCGCTGACCACCGCGGAGGCCCTCGTGCGCGGGCGCGCTTTCCAGGACCTGGGCTGCTACTGGTGGGAGGAACCGATCCCGGCGGACGACATCGACGGCTATGCCACACTGGCCGATGGGCTGGACATCCCGGTGGCAACGGGCGAGAACCTGTACACCGTCCAGGACTTCGCGCGGTTCCTCCGGAGAGACGCTTTGGACATCGTCCAGCCCGACCTGCGGCGTGCCGGAGGCCCCACGGCCCTGCTGGAGATCGGGCTCATGGCAGCGGCGTTCCGGAAGCCCTACGCATCCCACGCGGGCCGCGCGGACCACCTGAACGTCATGGCCTGCCTCCCGAACGTCATCTACCTCGAGACCGGGCTGATCGCGCCCGGCTCGCCGCTGCAGCTCGAGGACGGCTGTGTGCGCGTGCCGCAGACGCCTGGGTTGCACTGGGGTAACGAGTAGGCGACCAAGCCACACGGCCGGGCGCGTGCCAGGTAGGCGCGGCAAGGCGCTGCTCACCAGGTTGCTGTCGCGGCCGCTGCCGCTCAGGCCGACTCATCCCAGGGAGGTCATGCGCACGATGCGCACGATCGCCGAGCCCGCGCGCGAGGTACAGGTCGTGGCGGAGCCGGATGTGCTCGTTGTCGGCGGCGGACCAGGCGGGATCATGGCGGCCCTAGCTGCGGCGCGGGCCGGAGCCCGCACGCTTCTCCTCGAGCGCTACGGGTTCCTGGGCGGCATGGCGACGGCCGGGTTGATGACCAGCTTCAACGGGTTCCGGAACGAGCGGCCGCCGGATCACGTGCAGACCGTGAGGGGGTCTGGCCAGGAGTTGGTCGACCGGCTGAGGGAGGCGGGCGGGGCCTGCGGCTGCACTGCCCACGGCAACTTCGGTGAGTTGAAGCCCGGCGAGGCGCCCTATGCCGTCAGCTTCGATCCTGAGGTCCTGAAGCGCGTGGCCCTCGAGATGCTGACCGAGGCGGGCGCCGAGTTGATGCTCCACACGACGTTCAGCAACGCGGTGGTTGCCGAACGGCGGGTAGCAGCCTGCATCGTCGAGAACAAGAGCGGTCGGCAGGCCGTCATGGCGAGGATGTACGTGGATGCGACGGGCGACGGGGACCTGGCGGCCCGCGCGGGGGCTCGCTTCGAGAAGGCGAGCAAGGTCGGCGACCGCATGATGCCCCTGTCGCTCATGTACCGCGTCAGCGGGATACCGAAGCCGGGACCCGACGAGCATCGCCTGTGGGTCAACGGCGTGGCGACTTTCTGGGGTCCGGGGGTGGGGGAGGTGGATGGGTCGGACGCGGGTGATCTCTCCGCCGCCGAGATCCGCGCTCGACTGAAGGTGCGCGAGCACGTCGAGCGGCTGAGGAAGCAGTACCCGGAGGCGGCCCATGTGGAGACCGCAGCCGTGATCGGGGTGCGCGAGACCCGGCGCATCGTGGGCCTCTACACGATCACCGAGGACGACGTCCTGACGGGACGGCCCCAGGCCGACTCAATTGCGGTGAGTTCGAACCCCGTGCCGGGCTACTACGGCCAGCGGCGGTTCCTGGACCACCTGGGATTCGCAATCCCTTACCGGAGTCTCGTTCCCGCCGATCTGGACAACGTGCTTCTGGCCGGTCGGTGCATCTCCGCCTGCCAGCCTGCCTTCCAGTCGGCCCGCAGCATGGCGCCGAACATGGCGATCTCGCAGGCCGCCGGCACGGCCGCGGCGATGTGCGTCGCCCAGGCTTGCCGGCCGGGGGACCTGGACGTTCTGTCCCTCCAGCGCAGGTTGGAGACGCACGGAGCTGTGGTTCGCGTGCCGAGGGATTGAGTGTACACGGCGGTCGGAAAGAGAGGCAGCGAAGGGGCGGCGTAAAGGCGAGGCACTCCGTGGAGTGCGCCGGGAATGCGCACGTCCTCTCCCGCCACCCACACTGAGCGCCGGAGACCCCCGAACAGAGCCCCCGATCCCCACCTCGGATCGCACGCGAGCACCCAACTGGGGGTCTGCCCCCTACCCCTACCTCGGGTCGCTGGGAGGGTCTGGCGCCTGTCCGCGGGGGACTGTCCCCGCTGGCTTTCCCGCCGTGAGCCCGCAGACCGGGCGATCAGGCGTTGTGTGCCGGCAGTTGGGCGAGGGTCACTGACCCGCCCTACTCGCACTCGGACCGCAGGAAGTCCAGGACGATGAAGTCCCCCGGGAGCGCCGCAACGGACTGCTTCTCTACGGACTTGACGCCCAGGTAGTAGTACTTGATCCTCAGCTTGCGCACACCATCCACCTTCAGAAGCTCCCGCAGGTTGAAGGCGCGGTAGGCGTCCCAGGGCGCATACCAGTTCTCCTCCAGCAGTACTTCGGTTCCGCTCTCGACGTCGAGCACACGAACGGCGTAGGTAGCCGGGGCGTCGGAGCCCACGGACTTCTGCTTCCAGGCTAGGAAGGGGTAGCGGTCCAGGTCAGTCTCCACGCCTTCGATCGTCACATGCGGCCAGTTCTCCCTCGCCTCGGTGCGCCTCAAGAGGACCACGTCGCTCCCCACGGGCAGCATGGCCAGGTGCTCGGCATTCCGCTCGCGGGTCGCATCCATGAAGTCGTCCAGGCGCCACTTCACCGTCTGTGGCGCCAGTTCCACGTACTCGGCCGGATCGGTATGCTGCCGGTGACCCTTGTACTCGCCACCTGAGGCGTTGTCCGCAGAGGTCGGCTTCACCGTTGCCGCCGCGCGTGCCAGTGCCTTCTGCGTCTCGGCGTCGGATAGCCCCTTGGGTGGCACCGGATTGACCCTCGGCCTTGTGAGCAACGCCGGCAGCTTCCTGAGGTCCACACCCGTGTTGCCGGTTGCGAGGAAACTGAACACGCCCGGCGAGGGCGCCTGGAAGTAGGTGCGCAGGTCGAGGTCGTCTCGCAGGCCGACCAGGGACGCGCCGGCGAGCGTGCAGTCACGAATGCGAAGCTGGTTCGGCAGCTCCTCACAGTACACCGCGCAGTTGCGTTGGGCGTTGCCATTCGCGCAGATGAAGCAGTCGTCCAGGAGGATCGTGGGACCCCAGGCCGTGCCATAGCGTGCGAGGTTGACCACCGGTGTGAAGCCTCCGCCCTCGCCCCCGAACCGCACCTGTCGGCATGTGAGGTTGCCGCCGTAGTTGTCGATCCAGCGCTGATCGGCGCCGTTGACCAGCGGCACGCCGCACAGGTTCTCGATCGTCAGGCGCCCGCCCCGATGCTCGATGGCGGCCTGGTTGCGCATCTCCCGGTGGGTGGTGATCCAGCAGTCGCGCATCAGGGCCTGGTCACAGCCGCGGTTGATCCAGACCTGTCGGCACTCCAGGAAGACACAATCTCTCACCGCCAGCGTCGTCGAGACGATGTCCACGTCGAGGGCTATGCCACCTGCCCCGTAGAAGCGACACTGGTCTACATTGACCTGGCCGGTGTCCAGGTTAGGGTTGTGCAACACCACGTGGTTGCGCCCGCCCAAGAAGGTGAAGCCTGAGATGGTCAACCGCCACGCGTAGTCGGTGAAGAAGATGTCCTTCTCGGGGTCCGCCTGTTCGATGATTGCGCCCTCGCCGAGGATCCGACCGTTGCCGATCTTGAGCGTATCGCTGATGCGGTACTTACCGTGAGGGAAGCGAAGTGGCTCCATCTCTTGGTAGTACGCCGTGCCCGGGTAGGGCTGGCTGATACCCTTCGCGGCATCGATTGCAGACTGGATCGCCGCCGTGTCGTCGGCCTGACCGTCTCCGACGGCTCCGAAGTCCTTCACGCTGACATCGGCGTGTAGCCCGTCGGCGTGCAGAAGCAGGACTAGCACCAGACTGCCAACCCATCGGACCCGAGCTGTCGTTCGCACCCTAAGCACCTCACCACAAGACAGAGGCTGCAGGCCGGATCACATCGGCTCGACCGTAGACACCCCAAGCCGCGGAAGAGGCTGCGCAAGCACGCCGGCTTGGCGCCAAGTGCCTGCCCCACTAACTCAAGCGCAGGAGTGCACCATCGCCCGGCTGCAAGATGAACTCCACGCGGGCGCGGCGAGTGTCATCGGGGACACCCATGACACTCCACTGGCGGACTTCGCGATCGAACAGCTCAACGGCCGTGGCGATGTCGTTGAGTGATATGACCACCCACTCGGGCTTCTCCATGCTCTTGTTGACCACCAGGATGTACTCGGTGCCCTCGGCGTCATCGACGAGCGCCCCGATGACGAGGTCGTCGGAAGCAGTGGAGACCCTCCCATCGACAGGGAGGGCGTCGGCGCCATCCGGGACTGGCGCAGTGTGCCACACGTCGGTGGAACGCAGGCGAACCAGAACGGGGCCGAGGGCGTTGACCCCGGCGTTGATGCGCCGGATGTCTGCGCCGGAGTCCGTCAGCGCGCCGCCCTCCTTGAACACCAGACCCGTGGTGAACCACTGGATACCCTTCACCCCGTATGCCAGCGCGGTGTACACACTCTGGCGCAGCTTGGTCGCGTTGTCCGGCAGGTACCCGGCGCCAGCCTCACCCCGCTCGTAGCGCTGATCGGCGTTCGCCTCGACCCAGCAGATGAGAGGCACACCCGCCTCGAGAGCCGCCTGGCGATGGGCGGCCAGACGGCCGAAGTGGTTCTGGGAGCCCCACCACCACTGGTAGTAGTCGTAACTCAGGAACCAAGGCTTGACGGTCGCGAAGTACTGCTTGAGGTCCATCCAGGCCATGAGGTTCACGTAGCCGGGATGGGTCGGGTCGGCGGCCTGGAAGGCGGCCAAGCGCTCGGCAGCTTGGGTGAACTCCTCGGCCTTCGGCTCATCCTGGACGTAGTACCCCCGAATGGCCTCGTCGTTGCGGTGCTGCGCCGCGAACTCGGGCGTGGCATCAAAGAGGATGGTCTTCAGGCGATGGGCCCGGCAGAGCTCCAGGTGCTCGACCTTGCACATCACCGTGTTGAAGCCCGCGTTCACGAAGGCCTGGGCCGTGGCTTCGTCGGTGGGACCGCCCCACCCCGAGATCATGAACTGCTCCATGCGCCATCCGTCGGCGAGAGCTGTCGTACCGAGGATCGTCGCCAACAAGGACGCGCTCGCCCCCCACATGATTGCGCCCTCCTGTGAGAGAGATGCGGGTTGGGTTCGCGGTGCGGGGCAGGGTTCCCTTGCTCTTGTGGTAGGGATCGATCCCTGCCACCCTCGCGCCCCGCGGAGGCGGGGGAGAGCCGCGCAGCGGCGGATCACCCGCCGCCCGCTGGGCGGGCCTCCCGTGTACTGGCCGGCGCTTCGGCCGGTGGCCAGTGCTGCTTGAGGATGCTCGGACGCGTTTGCGGCGCTCAACCATCCCCTTCCTGTGGGGTCGGGTGAGTGCATTGGTTGGGGACGTGGTCAGAAGGCAGCAGAGCGCTGGATGCCATAGGGTTGTGTCCGCCACATCCCGCCCGCGGCCGACCCGCGGATGAACCCACGTCTTGTCTGCGCATCGCGTGCTACGGTGCCCATGGCGCTTCCCACCTTCCTCCTGAGCGGCTTGCCCGACGAAGGTCCATCCTCAACCCCGGCGGAATCGTCGTGACATGCCCGTGGTCATTCCCCCCGACACCGACCCCGAGGCACCCGCCCTGACCCCTGCAACCATCGCGCTCGCCCTGCTTTCGGTGGTCGGGCTTGCCGTCGTCACGCCTTACCTCGAGATCATCCTCCACGGCACCCAGATCGGCTCCTTCGCCCCGCCCCCTGGCGCGCTGCTCATCCTGCTGCTGCTGAGCGGTCTGGTCGATCCCTGTCTTCGCCTGCTCCGCCGACGACGTAGGTCCGGTTTGACCCAGAGACAGCTGCTCGCCGTGTACGTCGCGCTTCTCGCCGCTGCCGCACTGCCCTCGTGCCAGTTCGCCGGCTGGTTGGCCACCATCACCACCGGACCCTTCTACTACGCCACAGCCGCCAACCACTGGGAGGACGCCTGGCGCCACATCCCCTCCTGGTGGGGGCCTAGGGCTCCGGTCGAGGCCGAGGCCATCCGCCAGCTGTACGAAGGCCTCGACCCAGGCGTCCGACTCCCCTGGGGCATCTGGCTGAAGCCCCTCCTCGCCTTTGGCCCGATGGTGATAGCCCTCTACGTGGCCTTCCTGGCGGTCGGCGTCCTGCTTGCGCCTGAGTGGATCGACCGCGGGAGACTGACCTTCCCCCTGGTGCAACTGCCCCTCGACTTGACCAAAGGCGGCGACGGCAGCCCATACCTGTGGCGCGGCTTCTACCGCAACCGCCTCATGTGGCTGGGAGCCATGATCCCCGTCGTCTGTCACAGCCTCAATGGGCTTCACCGCTTCCTCCCTACGGTGCCCGAGATCCCGTTGCGCGGGATCGACCTCAACCGGTTTCTGACCGCTCGACCCTGGATCGCGGCCCAGCCTCTCCGGATCGACATCCACCTCTGCCTGATCGGCTTCGCCGCTCTCTGTAGCCGCGACGTCCCCACGAGCATCTGGGTTTTCTACGTGATCGCCAAGCTCGAGTCGGTGTTCGGCTGCGCGATGGGGTGGACCGCCGGCCCACCGAGTGTCTGGCTGCGGGACATCGAGTTCCCCGTCCTGGTCGCCCAGCAGGTCGGCTCCACCCTCGCCTTCCTGGGCCTGATGCTGTGGGCGGCGCGCGGCTACCTGCGCGAGGTGTGGCGGCGCGCTCGGGGACCCACCTCCGAGGGCCGACAGCACCGCCTCAGCTTCGTCACCCTCGGCGTCACGTTCGTGGGCCTGTGTGCTTGGTCTGTGGCCGGCGGCATGCAGGCCTGGCTCGCGGTCGGCCTTTGGCTGCTGACGCTGGCCTTCATGGTCGTCACCCACCGCATGATGGCCGAGGGCGGCGTCAACCTGCTGTGGGATGCTCAGAGCGGCCCGAACTACCTCATCTACGCCCTCGACGGCGGCCGGTATCTCGGCCCGCGCACATGGATGCAGCTCGTCTGTCTGCCGTACTTCACCTGGCACTTCAAGGGCGCCGTCGGTCCCCATGCTTTCGAGAGCCTCAAACTCGTGAGTGCCGCTGGGCTCGGTAAGCGAGGCGCCCTCGCCATCATGATAGCGGCAGTGATCCTCGCCGCGGTCATCAGCTACCTCGCGACCGTCTGGCTCGTCCTGACGCACGGAGGAGGCGCGGTACTCGAACCGTTCCGTTTCGAGCATGTGGGGCTGCGGCCGATGTGGGAGTTTGCAGCGGTCACCGATCAGCCGCAGGGCTTCCAGTGGCCCAAGCTCGCCGGGATGGGGGCCTCCGCTGCGTTCACCTGGGGCCTGTCGTGGATGCGCTGGCGGTTCGAGTGGTGGCGCCTCCACCCGATCGGCTACATCCTGGGCAACACCATCGTCGTGTGGTTCATGTGGGCCTCGGTGTTCATCGGCTCTGCCGTGAGTTGGCTCATCGTTCGCTATGGCGGAGCACGCGGCTACCGAGCCGCCCGGCCCTTCTTCCTTGGCCTCATCTTCGGCGACTTCCTGATGCTCGGTCTCTGGACCGTCATCACCGCCGCCACCGGGACCCGCGACTTCCAGCTCTTCGTCATCTGACGCGACGGGGCCGGCGGGCCGCTTGGTGCGCGGCGCCGCCCGTCCGTTGGCGACGAGCAGCCGCGACGGGTCGGGCCTTGCGCTCACCCGGATGCCCTCGTTCCCCGCCGAGGCGGGCGGAAGGCGAGGTAGCGCTCGCCGGCGGTTACGGGTGATCCTCCCACGCCGCCCAAGGACAACCCGCTCCCTGTAACATGACGACACGACCTGACGTGTCACCGGAAACGGTGCCCACGCGTGTGCGCGGGTAGCCGCGGCTTGTGGAGCCGCGCCATCCCGCGTAGTCTGCGTTGACCCTCAGCCCAGACTCAGATGCCCTCCAGCGTTGCCTCTGTGAGCACAACCTCGGCTCCCGCCTTGACGGGAAACCGGAGCACGCGGTTCCCGCCTTCGACGACGACCATGTCCCGGTAGGCCGTGATCTTGAGGCGATGGCCACGGTACACCAGACCCTCCACGCCGGCGAACGTGAGATCGGTTGGCAAGCTGGGCCTGACGTGCAACCCGTCCAGCTCGGCTCTCACTCCCATGAACCCGTACAGGAACGCACATGGGACGATGCCGCTTTCGGGGAACTCGCCCCACGTTCCCACTGAGCCCGGCCCGTCCCCGTGGTTGTTGATCTCTCCGCGGAAGAATGGACTGCCTCCGACGAGGTGGTCCGGCAGGGCGAACCGCCGCAGCACCTCGCAGAACCGTTGCCAGGCGTCATCAGGACCCAGGAACCTCGCCCGCGACATCACATCGTAGAAGGCGGTCCACAGGATCGCGCCTCCGTCCTCGCACCACTCATCGTAGCGGAAGCGGTTGGCCTGCTCCTCGCAGTGGATGGTGTTTGAGCGCGGCGCGAAGACCCACCGGGTGAACGTGTCCGACTGCCCGGAACTGGTCTGTTCGACATGCAGCCACCGGGATACCCTCCGGGCCTGCTCCCGGTTGGCCAAACCGTGCGTTGCCGCGATCGTGTTGGTGCAGGTCATTCCCCAGTCATGGGGATTGCCGTTGACGTCCACCCAACCGACGTACCGTCCCTTCCGGTCATCCCAGAAGGCCTCGTTGAACCGGCGCCTCGCGACCGCCACCAGGCGCGCCAGCGCCTCGGCCCTCGCGGCATTGCCCGCGGCCCGCTCCAGATCGGCCGCCGCGGCGAGCGCAGGCGCGTAGAAGGCATTGATGTAGGCGACCTGGTAACCCGCGGGGATACAGTCCCAGTAGTCGCTCGGCCACGACTGGTTGCTCGGCTGTCCGATGCCCGTATGGTTGGGGCTGTCGATGGTCAACAGGCCATCGCGTCCGTGCATCGGCCCGAGCAGGTAGTCGGTCGCTCGCCGCACAGTGCCGAGGCAGGCGTCCAGGAACTGCTCGTCGCCCGTCCAGCAGTACCATCGCCAGCAGGCGAGGATGAACGGAGCGTTCGAGTCGTAGTGGCGACTGTCGAACTCCGAGCAGTCCCTCCCGTCCCAACCCCGGGACTCGCCGCGGCTCCAGATGTATCCGTCCGGGTCGATCCGATGGGTGAAGTGCAGGATCACCCGGCCCAGCGAGTCGTGGATCGGTCCGCCGACCCACGCGAGCTTGAGGCCGTCCCACTCAAACGACGACGGGCACGAGGTGTGGCTGGTGAGGAAGGTCAGCAGGAACTCGTTGAGCACCGGGTCGAGTTCGGCGTCGGATGAGAGGAAGCGCGGGAAGTACTCCGGCAGTTCGTCGCTCTCCGGCAGCACCTCGACCGTCGCGTCGGCGCCCAGCAGGAGGTGCAGCCGGTCGCTGTCCAGGTAGGGCTGCAACCGGTCGCGGCCGTGGGCCAGGCGCAAGTCGTAGCCGTTCGTCCCGCGAAGCCGTGCCCAGCCGCAAGTCGGCTCCAGCGCCCAGTCGGTCTCCAGGCGCTTGAACGCGTGCACGGGGAACCAGTGGCCCGTGTCGGTGAAGAGGTACCGGAAGGGCGTTGTGGCCGGATCAGTCGTACCGTAGCCCTCGCGTTCCCAGGGGAAGCTCAGCGCGAGCGGCGGTCGGAACCCCTGGATCGCCTGCTCTCTGACGGTGAGGGTACACTGGAGCCTCCCCCCGTCGAGACGGACCTGCCAGTCGAGGGCACCAACGTCCGCCAACTTGTACGTCAGCCGGAAGTCCTTGTCGGGCTGTGGCTGGCCATCGATGAACGCCTGACCGGCGGGGAACACGTCGCCCCGGCAAGCCCACCAGTAGCAGCCGCCGTGCTTCTCGCTCAACTCCAGGTAGTAGGTTCCGGGCGCAGCGGGTTCGGGCAGTCGAAGCTGTGCATCGCCCTGTTCGGGCACGGCCCGGGCCCGCTCCTCCGCGATGATCGGTCCACCAGCGCCGTCCCGCCGCAGCCGCATGGTCACCCGCGACCCATCAACGCCGCTACAGGTGAGGAGAGCGCTGACTTCGTGGACCCAGCCGCCTTGGGGGATCGTGAACGTCTGCCCGAGCGATCCGCCCGCCGGCAGGTCCTGCCCCAGGTCGAAGGGCGAGCTGTTGCCGCCAGTGGCTGCGCCGGGTGCCATGTAGCGCGCACCCCGGAAGCGGATTGTGCTGCCTTCGACCTGGACACCGCCGGGAGCGACGAGACGGAACGGGGCCACCGCGGCGGCCCGTTGGGCATAGGCCGCTCCGCCAGAGGGGTCGAAACGGACCTCAACCTGTCCGTCGCGCGGAACGAGTTCGAGGTAGCCGTTGGCGAGGCGTTCCTGGGCCGGGGCGGACGCGATGGCGAGAAGAGCAATGCCAACCGGGAGGGCCAGCACAACCGCCATCTCACGCCCGGAGCGCGGGCGGCCGCATTGGCTCCTCTCGCGCCCTGAACCCGCCAGGCACGCCTTCTGCGTGCCCCGATCAACCGAGTCTGCTGAGGTAGTGGGCATCCGACCTGCCTCCACGAGGGGTACCTTTGATCGTGTTGGTCCGACGGCGTTGTGAGTCCGGCTCCAGGCGGACTCTCCTATGTGGCGTAGCCTCACACCCAGGATGGGACAGCGGGGGTACTCGGCGCACGCGCCTGTCCTACCTGGAGAGGGCACCGGTGAGCGACGCGGCGGGACACCCCTGCGCCTCGCGAAGCCGGGCAGGCGGCGGGTGGCGGCGGGCTGGCCTCCACCTGGGGCGGCAGTCGGTCGGGGTCGGGGCAACTGCCTCGCCAGCCATCCACGCTCTCCCGCCACCCGCACACAGCGCCGGCAGACCCCTATCAGAGGCCCCGTGCGCGACCCAGAACAGCACGCGAGCGCCCAAGTGGGGTCTACGCCCACCTCCGAGGCTCGGACGCGTTTCTGGGGCCCTTCCGGGCCTGCTCCGGCTGGGTCGCAGCGAGTGCGCTCAGCCGCACCCCGCCCCGCAGCCGAGCCCGGAGGGCATGGCTGGATCGCTTCGCCTAGGCCCTGCTCCGAGTAGTGCTCGTACACCCGCTGCAGTTCCTGCTGGTGGCACGCGACTTCGCTCCCCTCGCCGAGCCCGCCCAGCTCGCGGGCGATCCCGAAGAAGCCGTAACCAGGCAAGCTGGTGTCCTTGGCCAAGACGACGGCGGCGGCGGGCTGAGGCCGCCGCCTCACCCGCGCCCATGGGTAAGCCGGTGCACAGGCCGGTGGACAGCTCCTCCGCCATATCGAGGGTGGCTCCGGACCTGACCGCCAGCCTTCACACCAGCTCACCCATCATCCCCCGCCACCCGGTACCCACGGGCGCGGGGCCACCGCTCATCACGCCCCGCGCTACAAGGGAATGCCCGCCAACCCATCTGCGGAACCTGACGCACACGACTCCCCAGAGACAAGCTCCCGGCGTAGATCCCCGCGCCAGAGGATTGCCACGCACGCCGGGGAAGGACAGGGCACGACTCACGTGCTGCCGCGGCTCGACACTGGCTCAGATCAGCGCGGATGGGCCACGTCGGGGCACAGCCGAGCGGGGAGCAGTCCCATGTACAAGATCCGCTTGCTGACAGGCGTGGTGCTTTGGGCAAGCTGCGTGTCCGCCCTCTCCGCCGACTGGGTCGACGTCAACTTCGACTTCCAGGCAGGGGAGGCGAACTCCGTGACGGGTCCCGGTGAGGCCTATGAGAGTACCAGGCCCGAGACCGGGGAGTGGACCGCATCCCACGACCTTCGGAACCACTCCGCCAATCTTGCCGGTGAGCGGATCCGCGTCCACTCCGCCTGCTCTGTCATCTTCCACGACTACGCGGTTGCGTCCGGCCACTCCGGGAAGAGCAGTCACCTCATCCTCAGTATCAGCCTCTCAGAGCCCATCTCTGCCTTCCGCTGGGACATCGGGGCACACGGCCGTGACGTCACCGTAGGCGGCGCACTAACGGCCCGGTACAGGGCCGACGGAGGGGACTGGCATGACGCGTACGTCTACCTCGCGGGCCAGGGGGTGTTCGACGCCCCACCCGTCGATCTGAAGCTCGATCAACCCGCCACCAACCTCGACATCGGCTGGTTCGCCGAGGTCCCGGAGGGCGAACGGGGCTGGTGGGACATGGGCGACACGGGCACGCTCACGTTCACGCCGGCGCAGGGATCTTCGGCAGCAGATGAGCCGATCGGCGTCGCTGGCCCCGCCGGCGACAACCTGCAAGGGTCTCGGTTCATCCCGAACAGTTTCTTCGGGACCACTACGCATGTCAACGGTGAGCCGGCCATCGAGTTGCTCGATGACCTGCGGGTACCGAACGTGCGGGTCGACTTCGCGTGGGTGGGTCTCGAACCGGCCCCAGGACAGTACAACTTCCCGTCGGACTCCTGGATCATCGAGAGCGCCGACCTCGGCGTCAAGCATGGCCTGGACCAGCTAGTCGTGCTCACCAGGCCCCCGCAGTGGGCGGTCGGTGAGAACGGGACCTTCCCGAACGATGAGAGTGTCCAGGCACTCGAGGAGTGCATGTACCAGATCGCCGCCAGGTACAAGGGCAAGATCCGACACTGGCAGGCGATGAACGAACCGAACATGGCAGTCTGGGGCGAACGGTACATCGTCTTTCTGAAGGCGTTCCACGACGGAGTGAAGCGTGCCGACCCCGCGAACCAGGTTGTGCTGTGCGGCTTCGCGGGCGTCGAACACACGCATCTGGACGCGGTATACCGGCTCGGCGGCAAAGACTACTTCGACATCATCGCTTCCCATGCGTATACCCGTCCACGCCTGCCCGAGGGGGGCGGCTATCTCGAGAAAATCAGGGCCATGCACGATGTGATGACCAAGTACGGCGATCGGAAGCCCCTCTGGGTGACGGAGATAGGATGGAACGGAGTCGAGCCCTCGATGCTGGAGTACCTCCGCGAGAAGTACCCGGGCCACCGCAGTTACGCGGTGACGGAGGAAGAGCAGGCCCGGGGATTGGCCCGTCTCTATCTACTCTCGGCGACAGTTCCGTGGGTCGAGCGGGTCTACTTCTTCCACCTGCATCAGGAGTCGCCGTACACCGAGGTCATGGAGCCCGTTGACTACTACATGGGTCTGTTCACGCCGTGGCGGGACGGCAATGTGCGGCCCAAGGATGCGTACTTTGCCGTCAAGACGGTCGTCCAGGTGCTGAGCGAGGCCACCTACAAGGAGCGTCTCGACCTTGGTGCTCGAGTCTGGGGGCTGGTGTTCGAGCGAGGTGGCGAGGCGACGGTAGCGCTGTGGAGTCTCGACGATGGCGTGACGATGACGCTGGGCGATGCCTCGATGATCCGTAGCGCTACCAGCATGGTTGGGACGCCCGTGTTGGTGCGCGACGGTCAGCTTCCCCTCTCAGGCCGCCCGATCTACGTGACGACCGACTCGGCCAGTGTGGAGCGCCTCAAGTCCGAGATCGAGGCCGCCGAGGTGCAGGGCGCGCAGCGGTTCCGGGTCACGCTGGCGCTGGATCAAGAGAAGACCAGGCCCGGGCAGCCGTACGTTGCCGTTGAGGTCACGAACACAGGGCGCCACCCCGCAACGCCCCCGCCCGTCTACCTTCAGGCGGGCCCGCAGCCGTGGCAGCTTGCCGAGGAACGCATTGCTGAGGACGGCCCCCTTGCCCCGGGCGAGCAGCGATCGCGCTCCGTGGCCCTCAATGGTGCACCACCTGGCGAGGGCGAGATCGCCTGCCACGTGAACGCGGTCCTGTTCGACGGCGACGTACCGCTTCGCGCCGAACGAACGATACGCCATCTTGTCGCTGGTGCGAGGCCGCGCGGCTTCACGGCGGACGGCGCCCTCGATGAATGGCGAAGCCGCACACCGGTGACGATCGGCATGGAGCCGCGTCAGCGCGAGTTCGCGGGATGGGGCGGCCGAGAGGACTGCTCGGCCGACTGGTACTGCGCATGCGATCGCCGCGGCGTGTACTTCGCGGCGCAGATCACGGACGACACGCACCATCAACCCCTGGGCGCCTCCACGGCCAACGAGATGTGGCGGTACGACAGCGTGCAGGTTGGCTTCGATGCCGCCGGCGATGCCCGGCCGGTCGCCAACGTCCCCCAATACGACGGCCGGAACGACGTCGAGATCGGTTTCGGCCTCTCGCCCGATGGCCCGTTGGCGTATGTCTGGGTGGATCCCGCCGGCAAGATCGGCCCGCTGTGGCTTCCAGGCCTGGGCATCGTGCGGGACGAGGCCGCGCGGACGACCCGGTACGAGGCCGCGATACCGTGGTCGGTGTTGGGCTTGGAGCAGTCGCCTGGCAGATGCTGGATGGGGATGAACGTGCTCGTCAATGACAACGACGGCCAGAATCGCCGGGGCTGGCTCGAGTGGGCGCCCGGCATCGGCCATTCCAAGGACCCTAGCCAGTTCCCGAAGGTGCTGATGCACTGTCGTGAGCGGTGATCGCATACGGTCCAGAGACCCATCCGGGCTTGGCAACGGGGCACAAATGGGGGCCGCAAGCCCCAGGATTCTGGGGTCTTCGAGTGTTGACCAGTCATGGAGGCCATTGCAGCTCGAATGGCAAGACGTGGTCCCGGATGGCTGGCCGTTCAGCCGATGACGGAAGTGCTCAGTCAGGCAAAGGTGGTCTCGGACGGCAGTCTGACGGAGGTGGATCGTGCGCTTCGCGCTCGCCGTCGGCGTGCTCCTGGCCGGGGGCCACGATGTGGGGTACTCGCAGGGCCATCCGGAGGATCTCAAGCCCGTCGCCCACCGCCGGCTCCTGCATGATTTCGAGGATCCGGCCGACCGACAGAGCTGGCGAGGTTGGTCGCTGGATCAGGAGGTCGACATCGGGGCCGTGTCCCCGGGTTTCGGGAGCGACACGGGTCTACGCTTTCACGTACCTCGTCTGCACTGGGACACGGCGATCATCGGCTTCGACCCGCCGATCCGGGTCGCGAACACCACGATGATCCGCTTCAAGCTCCGGGTGGACCGGAGCGGAGGCTACGGCCTGAACCTGAGCAACGCCACCGAAGAGGCCGAGTACCACGTCGCCTTCTCCGTGGTTGAGACAGGTTGGATCACCGTGCAGAGGTGCCTGAAAAACGCCGTCTGCAAACGGTTCGGCCGGCCCGGCGCCGCCAGGGACGGCCTGGTGGGCGATGATCTGTCGAGCCTCCAGATCGCCTACCTCGGGAACGAGATGCTGCTGGATGACTTCGAGATCATCGATGTCGAGAACGACGCTCCCGAGCTGCCTCCGGATGAGATCCCCTTTGAGGGCGACTACGAGCCCCGTCATTACGAATACCTCGATGGGGTCTTCCCCGGCGGCCTCCTTCGTCGGATCCCAAGGACGCAGAGCGGGCATTCGGCGTCTGCGCTGCTCGTACCTGGGGAAGGCGGGGGCACGTGAGCGGGCGGGATGACACAGGTGGAGCGACGTCGCGCCCGGCGTCGCACCGTCCAGCCTGCGCTCCAGGCCCCGCGGTACGGGAGAGCCCCGCCCCCGGCCCAAGCCGTCGGTCCAACATGGTCGTTGGTACCATTCCTGATGGCAGGCCAGCGGTGGAAGGAGGAACATGCACCCACGCCCAATCCAGGCGGAACCCAGGAGTGCCCGCGGGCTGAGGTGAAGACCGATGTCGATTGGTTTGCTGCCGACCATTGGCGCTGCAGCCGTGTTGTGCACCCAGCTCCTCGCCGTGGCGGCCGTTGCCGTCGGCGAGGTGGTGCCCCGGTCCCTCGTGTCCCGGTCGGACCTCATCTACCAGGCCCCCGCGGCTCAACCTGCTGCCGGGCACCCGATCGGCAACGGGCGCATGGGCACGCTGGTCTGGACCAGCCCTGACGCGCTCCATTTCCAGGTCAACCGGGTCGACGTCTTCGCTGTCAGCAAGCACCACTCCGCGCTCCCGCAACACGGAGCAACCGACTACTGCGGCACCTGCGCGCAGATCACGGTGACCGTGGGCGGCGGAGCATTCGAGGCCGGCGACGAGTTCGAGCAGAGACTGCTGCTCTACGACGCCGAGGCCTCCACGGCAGGCCGGGGTGTCCGCGCACGGTGCTTCGCCTCTGCCGTGGCCGATGTGCTCGTGTTGGAGATTGTCGACGACAGACCAGACCCCGAACCGTTGCGGGTCACGCTCAGCAAGTGGCGCCCGGCTCGCGTGGTGACCGGAGGCCACGTGGCCACGCTGGACCTCGAGACGCGCGACCAGAGGGCCTTGGTCGTGCAGAGCTTCCGCGAGGCCAGCTACAGCTGCGCCTCCGCGGTGGCGGTCGGGGTAGTGGGAGGAGTCGCGGGTGTGGCGCGGCCGAACGACGAGTCGTGCACACTGGACCTGCCCGCTCGCCGTGGGACGGCTATGGTCCTCATCTCAAGCGCCGCGTCCCGGAGCCCCGAGGCGGATGTCTCCGCCCAGGCGCTCAGGATCCTGGCCAAGGCCTCGCGGCACTCGTATGACGAACTCCGGCGGCCACATGCGCGCTGGTGGAGCGACTTCTGGAAACGCAGCTTTGTGCGCGCCACCAGCCCCGACGGCTTGGCGGAGCGCATGGAGCGTGCGCGCAATCTGCACCTGTACCTCATGGCCAGCAGCTCGCGCGGTGCTTTGCCCCCCAAGTGGAATGGATCGATCTTCACCACCGAGGGCGACGCGCGCACCTGGGGCGCCCAGTTCTGGGTGTGGACGACCGAGATGGCCTACTTCCCGCTTCACGCCGCGGGCGCGAGCGACCTGGCCGACCCCTTCTTCGAGATGTACCTCCAACAGCTGTCGGACTGCGAGGAGGCAGCGCGGCAGAGGTGGGGCAGTCAGGGCGCCTTCTATGGGGAGACGATGCCCTTCGACGGCCCCGTGGTGCTGCCGGATGATGTTGCTGACGAGTACCGCGAGGTCTACCTCGGTCTGCGGCGGACGACGGAGCTGTCGGACCGGGCGAGGCAGCTCGGGCAGTATGAGGGAAGCCTGTACGTCCTCTCCGCTCCCGGAGGGTTGGCGGCCGGCCGGTACACCTGGATCAGCCACGTGTGTTCCTCGGGCGCCGAGCTGGCGGTCCATGCCTGGTGGCGGTACCGCTACACGGGCGACGTTGGCTGGCTGGCGGACCACGCTTACCCGCTGCTGCGGGGCACGGCGGAGTTCTACCGCCACCTCGTCGAGAAGGGAGAGGACGGCCGTTATCACCTGCAGGGCACGAACGTCCACGAGGACTTCTGGGGCGTCGGGGACAGCATCATGGACCTGGCGGCGATCCGTGGGACGGTGCCTCTCGCCGTGCGGGCGGCCGAGATCCTGGACGTGGACGCTGAGCTGCGCAGCGAGTGGCGCGACTTCCTGGTGCACCTTGCACCCTACCCGATGGGGGCCGAGCCCGAGTCGAAGGCGCTGACGGGCGGCGTGCTCGCCGATGATGTCTGGGCGGCGGGCCACCTGGGTGAGGTGGATGGTCAGCACAACCCCGAAGACGTCTGGCTGGCGCCGGTCTTCCCCTTCGAGGATTGGACCCTCGAGACGCGCGACGCCACGACAGACCGCATCGTCCAGCGGGCCCTGGACCTGGCACCACGCCACGCATCGGTGCTGGCCGGTAGCCCGCTGAACACCGCGATCCGCACCCCCATCGCGGTGGCGAGGGCGGGACGGGGCGACGACCTGCCCAAGCTGTTCGCCGCCTACTGGGCGGCCTTCGACCCGCTACCCAATGGGTTCAGCCTGTTCGAGGGTCCCAATGCTCACTCCGTCGAGCACCTGGGACTCCTGTCGACAGTGCTCCAGGAGGCCCTCTTGCAGAGCGTCTCGCCGCGCCCGGGCGAGCCGGAGATCATCAGCGTCTTCCCCGCCTGGCCGGCAGCGTGGGATGCCGACTTCAGCCTGCACGCGCGGGGGGGCTTCGTGGTGACCGCTGGCATGCATGACAGCCGGGTGGCGTCCGTGGAGATTGCCTCCGAGGGTGGCGAGACATGCCGTCTCCGCAACCCCTGGGGTAGGCCGTGTCTGCTGGGGAGAGCCGGGGCTGCGGCGAGAGTAGTGGAGGGCGACGTGCTTACCTTCCCGACGACCCGAGGCGACCGCTATGCCGTGCGCCCACAGGGAGGATGAGGAAGAACACGAGAGTCACTGCCGTCCTGGCCGCGTCCGCCGGTCCATCTCGGGAGCCCGGGCGCTCTGGCCCCGGGCGCCGGTGGCTGTCTGGCCCCGAGGCGAACGTTGCCCGCTGCGTTCGGGGTGCGGGGAGTGCCCGGCGGGCCATTCGTGTACGCAGCACTTGGGCTGGCGCCGCCGCACGTCGTGGACTGGCAGGTGCGAGTTGCGCAGAACCTGTGGTCGCGGCCACGATCAACGCCAAACGCGTCAGCGACACAGCGCAGTGCCGGGCCAGACAGCATCCCCCACACCGCTCCCTCGCGCTCCGCGGCACGGCCACGGGTTGCGGCGGCCTGGTGCCGCCGGAGAATGGAGCCGCGTGCTGGGGACTGCCAATGCCGGACACACGTCGGAAGGCGATCCGAGACGGGGGTGACTGCGAGTGAAGCTGGGAGCGATTCCGATCCTGTACTTCGACAAGATCGCACGCGGCGAGATGGGCCCCGAGGACTGGTACGCCGAAGCCGCAGATGTGGGACTGGACGGGGTCGAGCTCTACGACCTCTTCGTCGGCGAATGGTCTGAGGGCTCTGTCGCGCGCCAGGCCGAGGCGATCCGGCGAACCGGCCTCGAGGTGTCGATGTACACGACGTACTGTGACTTCGCGCCGCGCGATCCCGCCATGAGAGCCGTGCAGCGAAGGCGGGTCCTGCGAGGCATCCGCAGCGCGGGCGTCGCCGGCACGGGCATCGTCCGCGTCGTGGCCGGGAACTGGGTCGTGGGCCAAGAGCGGGAGGAAACGCTCGGCCTCGTGGCCGAGGGGCTGCGGGGGTGCCTGGATGCGGCGGAGGAACACGGTGTCGTCCTGGCGCTGGAGGACCACCCGGTCATTGGCACCGACCCACGCGACTTCCTTCACATCCTGGAACTCGTCGGCGACGAGCGGCTGAAGGTCAACCTCGACACCTCCAATCCCATGGTGTCGGGGGCCAGCGTGTTGGACCTTCTGCCCCAGCTTGCGCGGCGCGTAGTGCACGTGCACGCCTCTGACCGTGCCGAAGACCTCTCGCACGTTGTCCCTGGCACCGGCGTCGTGCGACTGGCGGAGGCCTTCAGGCATCTGAGGTCAGTGGGGTTCTCGGGCTTCGTCTCCATGGAGATTGGGGGGCCGCCCGAACGCTCGTCGGTCGAGGCCTCAGCCGCCAACGTGCGGCGCCTCTGGGCCAGGGCGCAGTGACCGGCAACACGGGGCCGAGTGCAGCGGGAGCATCCCGGATTGGGCCCGATCGTGGAACGGTACGCCGAGTCTGAGGTGCGCGAGCAATCTCGGGCCGACGCTGGATCTGCCCGGTCGGAGATCCATGAAGACCTGGAGGAACACGACTTCCTGTACGCGATCCGGCTGGCTCCCCTTGGCGCACATCCTGACCCGCACCAGGCGGCTGTCGCCAGTTGTCGCTCGCACAAACCCCATCCGCATACTCAGCGTCGACGTTTGGCGCCCGAGGTGGTAGCTCCTGCTGGCATGAGAGTACTAGCCAAGCTGCTGTCGTTTCGCCTCTTTGGACGTTCACAGGCCGCCGACCTCGTACCTGGAAACCTCGCGCTCCCTCAGCCGCTGGCCGTGATGCAGCGCTCGCCCAAGCGACCTCGACTGCGCCGGCGGGACCGAGCCTTCTGGGTCGTGCTGTCTCGTGTCTGGCGGAGCTGGCCGTCAGCCCTGATGATCGTCAAGCCCGACACAGTGATACGCTGGCATCGAAAGGGCTTCAAGCTCTATTGGCGCTGGAGGTCGAGGAAGAGGCGCCCCGGTCGGCCTCCAGTCAATCCAGAGGTCCGAGCGCTCATCCGGCGGAGGGGTGAAGCTAACCCGTTGTGGGGAGCGCCTCACATCCACGGGGAGTTGCTGAAGCTCGGCGTCGAGGTCTCGGAGAGAGCCATCTCGAACCTGATACCCAGACAGAAGCCGAAGCCACCGTCCCCGACCTGGTTGACGTTCCTCCGGAACCACCGGGGCACGATGGCTTCAGCGGACTTCCTCACCGTGACCACGGCTACGTTCCGGATTCTCTTCGTGTTCGTCGTTCTCAACCATGAGCGA